>Ga0208301_1000026_pt1 | contig 78837 bp, 61 predicted proteins | sample 25BtaG_FD_184100 | JGI IMG/M metagenome (GOLD analysis project Ga0208301, IMG submission 184100) | Marine viral communities from Cariaco Basin, Caribbean Sea - 25B_WHOI_OMZ_CsCl (SPAdes) (version 2) | ecosystem: Environmental > Aquatic > Marine > Oceanic | place: Caribbean Sea: Cariaco Basin...
AAGAGCCCGGAGGGTAGAATCGGTCATGGCGTATCCACTCGTGTTGGTTGAGATCTTGGTCGTGATCAACCAACAGGATACGCCACCCTTCCTACCTCCTCCCATACACCAGACTTGAGCTTAACTCAATGACAGAATGGAGGGAATGCGGGAATGACAGAATGAAAAGCATGCGGGAATGACAGAATGAAGGGCATGCCGGAATGACAGAACGGTGTTAACGGCAAAAATAAAGCCGCTGCAGTATGAACTGAGCGGCTTTATTTACTGATACGATTCTTTCTAGCTTTACACGTCGTAACCTGCTTCCCGGGCGAGCGTCGTGTTAGCTTTTAGCCAACCTTCAATGTGACCACAGTCAAAGGTGCGGCCATGCATACGGAACGCCTGCACGGTTTTGCCTTCCTGCATCAAACGGTCGATAGCATCTGTTAGCTGGATTTCATTGCCAGCACCAGGTGGTTGGTCACGCAGCAGCTCCATGATGCGATATGGCAGCACATAGCGGCCAATAACCGAGAGGCGTGAAGGCGCATCTTCGGGCGCGGGTTTCTCTACCACACCACGCATATTGGCGCTTTCGCCGGCAGCAGGCTCATCACAGTCCACAATGCCGTAACGGTAAACGTCTTCCTTAGGCACCGCTTCCACCATAATTTGCGAAGCGTTATTTGTAGCCCAACGCTCTACCATGCTGCCCAGATCACAAGCCGTACTGCCAACCGGGGGCTTCACCAGCACATCGGGAAGGATGACGGCAAATGGCTCGTCTTTGTCTAACAGATGCGCGGCACAAAAAATCGCATGGCCCAAGCCTTGTGCATTTGGCTGACGAACGCTGGTCACTTTGAGCTTTTTGGGAGAAATAGCAGACAGTGTTTCCAATAATGCATCTTTGCCCTTACTGGCCAATGAGTGCTCAAGTTCAAAGTGGGCATCAAAATGGTCTTCAATCGCAGACTTTCCAGCTCGAGTTACCAGTATGATTTCATTAATACCCGCCGCCAGCGCTTCTTCCACCACGTGTTGAATGAGCGGACGATCCACAACGGGCACCATCTCCTTGGGAATCGCTTTGCTAATGGGTAACAGGCGTGTGCCAAAACCGGCTACTGGAATAATCGCTTTACGCACTTGGGTCATCATTAACGTCCTTTCTATTGCGGGTGCGCTGTGGGCTTACCTCGCACTGCAAAACCGATAAATTAAATATTTAACAACTCTCGCTAGAAATCAGCGAATAAGTCACACTTACTCTTTCAGTACACCAGATAGCAGCGCAGAAGCGCTGTCAATTAACTCGTCTAAATGCTGCGGGCCTTTGAAGCTTTCAGCGTATACTTTATAGAGTGATTCAGTACCACTGGGGCGGGCAGCAAACCAGCCGTTGTCAGTCACCACCTTCAAACCACCAATAGCTGCGCCGTTGCCCGGGGCATTAACCAATACCGCGGTGATCGGATCACCGGCTAACGTGGTTTCCGTAACACTGTCCGCAGTTAGCTTCTTAAAAGCTGCTTTTTCTTCAGCGGTACAGGCAGTATCAACGCGCTTGTAGAACGGCTCGCCGAAGCGTTCGGTTAATGAACGGTAGTACTCACTGGGCGTTTTCCCGGTGACCGCCGTAATTTCAGCCGCTAACAAGCAAAGCGCAATGCCGTCTTTATCAGTAGACCAAGCCTTTCCATCGCGCGTTAACAAGCTCGCACCAGCACTCTCTTCACCACCGAAAGCGAGCCAACCATCATGCAGCCCTTCAACAAACCACTTAAAGCCAACCGGCACTTCATAAAGCTCACGCTGATGGGAAGCCACAACCCTATCAATCATTGAAGAAGACACCAGCGTCTTACCGATGTTGAGCGTTTCTGCCCACTCAGGACGATGGCCAATCAAATAATCCACGCACACCGCTAAAAAGTGGTTCGGGTTCATTAGACCATTGGCATCCACAATGCCGTGGCGATCAGCGTCAGGGTCGTTGCCAAAAGCGAGATCAAAGCGGTCTTTGATCTTTAACAGGTTAGCCATGGCATCAGGGCTAGAGCAATCCATACGAATCTTGCCGTCATGGTCCAACGGCATAAAATCGAAACTAGCATCTGTTGATGTATTGACCACCTCAAGATTCAAGCCATAGTGCTCAGCCACTGCCTGCCATACTGGCAGCGCTGTTCCACCCATGGGGTCAACGCCAAGAGTGAGATTAGCTTTTTGGATAGCAGCCATGTCCACTACGTCGCCCAATTGAGCGACATAGTGGGCAGTAAAATCATACGCTTGCGCATGCGCCAGCGCCTGCTCTAAGGGCACCAGCGAAATATCACATAACTGACGCAGCAAATAGGCATTGGCACGCAGCTCAATCCATTTCGTTGCTTCGGTATCCGCTGGCCCGCCATGCGACGGGTTGTACTTTATACCGCCATCTTCAGGTGGATTATGCGAAGGAGTAATAATCAAGCCATCGGCTAACGCAGTGTCTGATGCTGCCTGGTGGCTGAGCTGGTTATGCTGCAAAATTGCTCGACTGACCAATGGCGTGGCCGTAATACCATTATCTTTTTCAATCAGTACAGGTACCTTATTGGCAGCCAGCACCCGCAACGCACACTCCCATGCAGGCTTTGAAAGTGCATGAGTGTCGTAACCAAGGAACATAGGGCCTTGATAGCCTGCCTCAGAGCGGTAATCCACCACCGCTTGAGTAATCGCGAAAATGTGCGCAGCGTTAAAGGTGCGATCGGTGGCACGCCCTCGGTGACCTGAGGTTCCGAATGCCACCCGCTCTTTGGCAATGTTGGCATCCGGGGTTTCATCAAAAAACGCCTTAACGTTGGCATCCATCCTATTTTCTCCCTGATTAATATTTGGCTGGCCCGCGCGCGCCTGCCAAAACCTTAGTGCACGCTGCGGATCACCGATGTCACTGGCATCTTTTGCGGCCTGCTGCGCCATTGTAGCCGTCGCGACTGGATCATTAAGTAGCTGCTCGATGGCAGCCTGCCATGCCTGCGGTGAATCTTCTACCAACAGCCCATTAACTTCATGCCTAACCACCTCGGTATAAGGGTAGTGGTTTGAATAGATACCCACTCCGCCCATGGCAGCAATATCGAGAAACTTAATAAATGACTTGCCCTGATTAAAGGGTGTGTTTAACAACGGCGCCAAACCAATGTGCAACTGACACTTAGCCTGATAATTGCGAAAAGCGTGCCAAGGTAGTGGCTCTGGTGCCAAAACATTAGCTAATTCTACCAAGGCTTTTGGAGCATGCTTACCCAGCATCAGCTCAAGCTGTGTGTCGTTGCGAGTTTGTTGAATAGCCTGCAATGCAGGTGCAATGTGCATTAAGTCATTCAGGTGCGCTCGAGTACCGTGGAAACCAATTCGCCACGGTGCTGAGAATGAGGGAGATGACTCAAAGTGGGTCTTTATTGGCAGCGTAGCGATAAGAGGCGGCGTTAAGACTGAGACGCAGCGATGAAGAGGACGAAACCGCTCAGCTAAAACAGCGCTGCAAGCAATGACTTCACTGCTCAATGCCACCAAGCGGGGCTGAAGCTTAGCAACGCGCGCCATGCGCTTTCGGTAAGCTGGCGGCAAAGTGGGGTCGTTGGCGGCCGCCTCAATATCATCGTCAATTAGATAACCAATATAGCCAAATGCTTGGCGATGCCGTTCAAGCCAGCGCAGCCAGCTCAACGGCAGCGAGCGGCACAGCAACACATTTGCACCAGCATAGTGGTGTAAAAAAGAGCGGCCATGACGCCACGCTGCACCGAAAGAGCGCGAAGCGACAACACGCTCTGCCGCTCCCCCCTGGTTTCGTATTGCCGGAGCTGCAGACTCGAAAAAGTAGATATCTTCAGTGGGCAGGCCTCCATCGCTAAGCACGACCCAATGCGTGTGGCAACGCCTCACTCTCCCCCCCTCACTTGAGCGAAAAATCTTCATGCACAAGCGTTAAATTGGGATTGTAAGCGGGGTCGCTGTCTAGGTGCTTTCCCCAGGTGCGGCGCATATAAGCAACTTCACTCAGCCAGCGGGCGCGTTTAGTCGGTGTATCGTCGGCACCGCGAGAGATAGACTCATGGTGGTAAAGTTCAGCAAACGGCGACCACAAGTTACGGTAGCCTGCTTGCCTAACCTTTAAGCACAAATCAACATCGTTGTAGGCAACGCTAAGCCTCTTTTCATTTAAACCGCCCACGTTATTGAACACATTCTTGCGCAGCAGCAAGCAAGCAGCGGTCACCGCAGATAAGTTCTGAACCAACTTCAAACGCCCCGCGTAACCATCACTTTCACGTGGGAAGAAGCGATGCGCATGACCTGCTACGTCTCCCAAACCAAGTATGACCCCACCATGCTGCAACATGCCGTTTGGATAGTAGAGTTTGGCCCCGACACAGCCAATTTCAGAGCGGCAGGCCTGACTTACCATCTCGGTCAACCAATGCTCATTTACCGGCTCCACATCATTATTAATCAAACCAATGATGCTGCCATGGGAGTGTGCCGCGCCAAAATTATTAATCGCAGAGTAGTTAAACGGATGATCCCAATGCAATACTCGAACACGCGGATCGCGCTTGGCCACCGCTTCCATATAAGCAATGGTTTCAGGGCAGTCACTCTGGTTGTCCAGAATCAACAGTTCAAAATGGGAGTAGGCAGTGCGCTCTAAAATGGCATCCACACACGGTCGCAAAATATCAACGCCATTGCGAGTAGGCACTAATAAGCTCACTAACGGCGCGGGATTAGGAATTGGCCACTCAATTCGCACTGAGCCTTCCAACAAACCCGGATGTACTACCGCTTTTGCACTAACCACGTGCTGCTTCAATACGCTGCTGACCAACGAAATAGCATCTTGCTGGTGAAGCGGATGAGGAAAGTCTTCACTACGGTGATACAGCATGGCAGGCAAGTGGCACACCGACTTTTCATTGCCGTGAGTCACTTTCCACATCATAAAAGTGAGCGCCAGCGCATAATCAACCGCAGCTCGACTAGTTAAGTGAGAGAGTAGATCCGTCTGCTCAGACTCCAACTGCCATAGCAACCGCCGTTTATATAGCGCTACTCGACCAATGTAGTTGGTCGAAAGCAACAAATCTGGATTCCAACCAGGCTTGAAATTTGGCTTGCAACGCTTACCATTTGCTCCCAGTACATCTTCATCACTATAAAATAGCTGTGCTTCAGGATGATCATTCCAGGCTTTCGCCAGTTGGCACAACGCTTCCTTCGCTAACTGATCGCCACAGCTAATCCGCATGACCCCATCGCCCTGGGTTTGAATAAACCCCTGATGGTCTAACTTTGCCAAGGTGCGATGATAACTATGGATCAAGTTGATACGGCTAGTGGTAGGAATATAACGCTCTAACGCTTTTCGCTGCGCATCGGTAATCTCAGCGGAAAGCACAATAAAGACTTCCCAAAAAAAGTAACTTTGTGCTTTTAAAGAGTTAATGGTGGCAATGAAAGGCGCTTCGCCGTACTCTAAATCACTCAGCGTAACCGGCATGATAATCGAGAACAGCGGCGCTGTTTTCAAGCTCGCAATAAGCGCTTGTGGGTCTTCCACAGCCTCTTTCTCGGTGGTACTTACCCAACGCGCATAATCTTCAGACACATGTTGCTTTGCGTGGGTTTGGTTATATTCCGCCAAGGCAATTCGACGCCAATTGCACCCTTGAGCCACAGACTCAATGTGAAAGTGCCGCACAACGTCGCGCGTTCTCATGCCTTTGAAACTAGCGTGGTTATTGATCAAGCGTCGCGCCAAACGGCTCCGGGCGAACCAGGGTGTTAACCACACCCACTCTGCCGTTAAGTTTGCCAACGCAGCATCACTGGCTAGAAACGAAAACGCAATTTTTTTAACCCCAAGCGGCACCCAAAGAATTCGCTTAGTGGTCTTACCAGGGCGCAGCGATACTGATGTTTCGATAATGCCTTTACGAGTATAAAAAAGAATCGTGGCCGCGCCGTGGGCATCTGAGCCTAGCCCATCCAGCTCCAGCATATTCCAGCCGGGAAGAGGTTTTTCTCCATCACTAACACAGTAGGTACTTGCCTTTACGGGCGTATTGACCTTTGCTGCTGCTTCGCTTTTAAAAGCAGGTGCAGCTGCCACACGAATAGTGGGATGACGCCGCCAGAAAGGAGGCACAGCGCTGTGCCTACCAATGGCAGCCATCATTTCTTTTAAACCGACAATATGCTGCCTCATCGCCATCCTTAACCCATTCCGTTACCAAGGCAACACTTACACAAGATGGCTACTGGCAATCTGTTCCCAACGCAGCAGCCCCAAGGTTTGAAGGTATTCATCTGATGCGATGATACGCTTTTCACGAACGCCTTCAAACGCCTTCTCATCCAGCTGTGCACACTTTTGATGAATCACCTTATCCAAACTATGGGCAACCGTTGGAATCTGCACCACAAAACGAGCGTTCGTCTGGGTTGCTAAATACGCTGGAGCAACCGCTTTTACTAGGTCTGGATCCACATTACCCGCACTATGCACAAACACAATGCGCTGAAACACACGGCATAAATAGTTAAACATGGAGTAACTAGAGGAAGAACCGAAAATCAAACACGTGCCTGCCATCAGGGCCTCTGGATACTCAACCACCAGTAATCGACCAAAGTTGGGCAAGCCGTTGTCGTAGGTCTTGTAGCGAGAGTAGCCAAAGGAAACCAGCACAGCAACGCTAGACGTCTTATTAGGGGTTAGCTTATTACCAAGATCGCCAGACATGGTTTTGCTTTTATAACGGTCGTTTTTAAAAAGCTCACGACAGGCGTTTTCATCGACCCCAAGCTTAGCCACTAACGCTAGCGTCGCAGCCAAAGCCCCTTCATTGGTCCAGTGAGTATCGGTTGGTATAAAAGCTCTATCACCCAACGCCTTTAACTCATCGACCGGATAAACAACGTCCTTGGAGACATCAAGCGTCAGCAGTTGGTGCATAGGGCCTGAAGCGCCCTCTTGCCGAGGATGATAATTCGCGCCCATCACGCTCTCTTTAGAAGGCGCCACCAACAACGCGCAAGGAAGACCGTCAGCGACATTTTCAAGCTGATGCAGATAATCATCCCACCCTTCTAAACCTGACTTGGTAAGACGCATGCGCCCCATAAACTGGTCGACGCTACCATTCGTGTCGTTATCCAAAAACAGCCAGCCCTGCTTTCCTTCCAGAACTTTCAGCTGTTGGCCACAATCATCATTGCCGATATCTACGCGTATTTCCCTCAACAGCCAGGACTCGCCTTCAAGCACTAGCATTAAACGAAAGCTGGCTAGCATAGGGGGGACAGTGAAACGAAAGCCGCCTACGCGCTGCGCTGCCTCCTGCATAGGCGCAGAGACAATTTTCTCAGCAACATCCGGACGATCAATGTCCAACGGGTGACATAATTCAAATTCAGGCTGCCACTGAGCAACAATACGCACGTCAGAAAGCGTCTCGGCTAAATTCTCAGGCAACACTATCCAGCCCTGAACAACACGCCCACCAGGAAGAAACCAAACAGGGCGCTTAGGGTCAGGAAAATCCAGATGCCACCGCACTCCAAACTCACTGAAAGCAGTGTTTTTCTGTCCTAATAGACGCTTAACAAAACGTGCTAGCCGAAGGCTTAAAGGCTTGCTTTTACGCTCAGAATCATCACAAGCATTTTCGAAAATTCTCAATCAAACCATCCATATCAAGCGGCTAAGTCACTTAGCCTTCAATTATCCCAAACCGCTTTACGGAAACCTAAGGAGCGACGAGTGGATTCGTCCCACTGGTTCTTTTTAAACATCAAATCGAATTCACTATTGGAGCGGTCTGAAAGTACGCGTGTAGATTTCTGTAGCTTATGTACCACGCACGCATCACTAACGTGATAAATACGTAAGCCAAGCAAATGCCGCACCACATCACAATAGATACGGTCAGAGCGATAGTGTCGACCAAACTGCGCATCCAGCGGGCCAGCACGCACGTACGTTTCTCGGGGAATATAAACACAAAAGAACGGCGCAAAAGTGATTTCCACCACTCGGCCATCATGCAACAGGGGTGGCGTCAGTATATTGCCATGATGAGACGACAAGTTAACATCGCAGGGCTGTTCAGCATCGGCATATGGAACATGTGTAGTGAGGGTTGGCGTGCCACCTGGCAGAATTTGCTGAGGCACTACCAAACCACACTCAGGTAGCTGCCGGGCGGCCTGTTGCATGGTTTCCAGCGCCCCCGGCTCAACTTGAGCGTCATTGTTAAGCAATATCAAATCGTGCTCTGAGTTAGCCGCAGCCATGCCCAAGTTAACTGCATGAGTAAAACCATAGTTACAGGTATTAAAAATCGCCTTCAGCCGCCCTGCTGCCTGAGCCTCTTCCAGGAAGGTTTTGACCGGGGGTGACGAATCATTATCAACAACAATCACCTCCAGTTTTTCGCCAAGCGCCAATGCCTCCAGGCTCACCAAACAGTCGCGTAGGTCTTCTAGTGACTCATAGCTAGGGATGATCACTGACACCCCTCGACTTAGCTCTGCTGACGCAGTCGAGGACCACTGGTGCCCTGTTGCCTCGCGCACTTGCTCTAAATAGCCAATATAGGCGGTGTTCGACGTTAGCGTGTTGGTGGCACGGCCGTAGTAATAGTGGGTCAAAACGACAGGCACCGAACAGAGGCGCAAATGCTGGCTATAACGGCGAATCAGGTCCCAATCGACAAACCTTGGTAGCGTTTCATCAAAACCGCCACAGCGCTCATAAGCGGCACGCGTATGGCAAAAAGCATTAAGATCCACATAGTTTTTGTTGAACAACAAAGCACGATTCAAAGGTCCAAACAGCACCCCCGCCGGCTCACTGGTATCTCCAGAGTAATGATACAACCCGGAGTACAGCGCTTGCGCCGTCGGTTCGCGACCAAACGCGGCAACCATCGCCGCCAAATAGCGAGGATCCCAGGCATTATCAGAATCTAAGTAAGCAATATAGTCTCCGTTTGCCGCAGCCAAGCCTTGGTTGCGAGCCACAGATACCCCACTATTGTTGTCTAACGCTATCACCTGAATGCGTGTATCTTCAGCAGCTTGCTGATCGCACCACTCGCGTGTTCCGTCGGTACTGCCATCATCCACTAGCAGCAGTTCCCAATTGGCATACACCTGACTGCACACCGAGTCGACCGCCGCTTCAATAGTATCGAGTCGGTTAAAACACGGCATCACAATAGACACCAGCGGTGGGTTTTCGAGTGACTGCGCCTCACGAACCAACGCATCTGCCACATTTTCCATAGTGGCTAAACAGCGTTTATCAGCTTCACGGAAAGGGCGTGGTAAATAGGGGTCAACCACCCCGTGCGAGAGATAGCCCGCAAAATCACTAAATGAGCGCTTAAACGCCCAGCTAGCATCGCCACTCGCCATCGGCTGACGAGTCAACGCATCCAGCAGCTCAATGGTGTGCCGTTGACCATCGACCAGCTCAACCGGCGGATAAGCCTCGAAGGAGTGCCGCCCTTCATGCAGGCCATTTTCAAGCAGATCAATACGAAATTGGTCAGCTAACACCTCAATTTCATGGCGACCATCAATGCGGATGACTGCCGCACGCGGTTCACTACTATTGCGATCAGCCAGCCAACCACGAATAGCCGTGCCTGCCCCTAGGTTAAGGTCACCTGCCAACGACTTAGTCGCAGATACTGTTGCAGATACTGTTGCAGGTGCTGTCTCAGATACTGTCTCAGATACTGTCGCCGGTACTTTCACAGCGGCGGGAGCGGCCGCCAGTAGCCGCGAAGGCATGGTGGTTTCTAACGGCATTCCCTGCTGCCAGCGCTGCATGTCAAACCGGCCGGAAGCATCATGTCCTAGCAGCACAACACGATCAGCTTGGGGAACAGTAACGCCCCCCACCAAACGTTCCAAGGCATGGGCCAACTGCCCATCCTGAGCACCAGACTCCAGCTCAAATGTTAACGTGTTTGCCAACGAAGCGACGTCCGCCAACGCCCGCGGACGGAACCAAAACATACTACCGGCAAAAAAGCCCCAATCTTCGTGGAGTGGAACTCCCAACTGAGGACACAATTTCTCTAACCAAGGCCGATTACCAAACTGCATAGCCTGCTGGCTCATAAATAGCTGACGCGGGCCAGCCAATCGTAAGCTCGAATCACTACGAAGATAAGCAACCAAGTGTCGCAAGTCGTCAGCGGCGGGCAGCACACTTTCCAGCAATGCGTCACGCCACTGCTTCGCGACAGCCGTTACGCCCTGTTTGGTATGTAACTTCAAGCACCAATCATAGCGTTGCAAACTAGGTAACAGCTGGAGAAATGGCGCGATATCGCGTCCACGGTTAGGGCAACACACTACCTCAGCGCCAGGAAAGCGCTGCTGTAAAGCAACAATCTCAGGCGTATCTGGCGCATGAGGTGTTGTAATAAACAAATCAAAAGGCTCACTAAAGAAAGCGAGCCGCTCCCCCAGCAACGCCACCAAATCAAGATGATATGCATGCACTACAACTGCCAGGGATGGCTTAAGGCGAGCGTACCTGTCTTGGACTAACGCCTGCCGTCCTTCCTCCTGGCCATGCCGAAGATAGTGCAGTAATGGATCTAGCCCCGATGCAATAACATCGGGATAGCGGCGGCAGTACTCATTAGGATCAAAGCCAGGCCCAGGACAACGACCCAACGCCCAGCCATAACGTGTAAAGTGTTCTAGCGGAGAAAGTTGACTGTAATGAGTATCGGGGTAGCGGCTCGCATACCACCCTGCGTCGAATAACTTAGCCTTCAATAACTCGGCAGCTAAAGCCTCGGTGTTATTAAACGCAGCATTTCCTAGCTCGTGCTTTTTTAGCAACGTACGATTAACGTCTCTCATCACAACCTCTTGGTACTACGTTGCTCTTTTTCACCAAACTTAAGATAGTGCACTAGTGGATTCATCCCAGTTTCTGCCACATCGGGGTTACGCTCAAGATAATATGCAGAATCAAACGCGGGACTTGGATTACGCCCTTCAAATCCCCCCAACAGCAAATAGTGACGAGCCGGGTTTTTCGCCATTTTGCGATCTTGAGCAACATCTGGGTTGTCTGCCAAATACCACTTGGCATCGAACCACGGGCTTTTCCTAATGAGCTTAACCTGGCGATTAATCGCCCACCTTGAAAGTTTAGCGCCCTTCGCAGCAACACTGTTGTCTGCCAGCGTTCCTTGTTGCGACGATGCCTCAGATGGCAAACGCCCCGCCTCCAGCAGGTTTACCAATTGAGCCAGCTCACGGTTCTGACGTTCAATCTCAACCGTTTGCTGCGCCTGTATATCGAAGTTTTCAGCCGCTGCCTGCTCAGCTGTCTTCAGTTCACGCGCCAGTTGCTCACGCTGAAGCTCATTAGCCTTCAACTGATCGTTTAGCGTCTGCAGCTCTTGCTCATACTGGCGTTGATTAGTGTTGAGCTGATCGTTAAGCCGCTTCAGCGCATGCTGCGCCTCACTCAAGTCGCGCTCGCAGCCCTGTTGTTTACGGGTGAGTTCGGCCAACTCATTAAAGCGGGCTTCCAAGGAATATTTTTGAGCCTGTAGGCGATCAGTTAATTGAACGACTTGGTGCTGTTTCTCTGCTAACGCTTGTTTTTTGCCTAGAAGTTGCTCAGTAAGACTTGTAATGCGCGCTTCATGCTCGTGCGCAAATTGAGCTTGCTGCTGGTTTAGCGTTTCAGCGAGATTCTGAGCGGTCGTTAACTCATCGGCTTTGTCTTTTAAACGCGTATCGAACTGGTGTATCAGCGCCTGTTGCTCCTGGATAGTGACTTTGTCCAGGCAGCTGCATCCTAGGCGACCAAATATATCCTGCACCTCCCGAGCAGCACTCGCCGACTCAAGCGCCCCTAACAGGTCATGCACCAACGGTGGCAAATCATCGCCAACCGCGAATAATCCCAAACCAGCACCATGATAAAACGCGAAATGAGGATAACGAGCAGCAAGCGCTTCAAAAGCACGGAAGGTCTGGCAACCAGGTTCGCGTCGAGCGATGCCGGGCATTAAGATAACGCCTTTACTGGAAAGGCGTGGTACCCAACGGTCAATTAGGTCGTCGATGCTTTCGTCTTGCGGCGCAATATTGAGCAATAGCAGATCAATTGAGTGTTCATTAAACTGCTGTACCGCCTGTAGAGGGCTGGCCTTTAACCACTGGCTAATACCGGCATACTTATCTACCGTTTGTTCAGTTAAATCATGAACCTGCTCAACATTAGCCTCGCCAATGACATAGCTATTGCCACCTAAGCGAAGCCTGGAAACCGCCTGACACACAGCGAAATGCGATACCAAGTCAACCTCAATACCGACCGAGCTAGTTGGCTTTAAGGCCTCGACCAACCAAAACAGAAAAGGCAAGTGTTCCAGCCACGGCGACGTCTGACGGTACTCAGGTTGCCAAAACATGGAACCCTGAGCCAATGCGCTAATAGAAGACTGAATAGCCAGCTCATGCGCAGTATTTTTGGTAGGCGATTGAGAATATTGGCTCACGGTATTTTCCTAATAACAAACGCGTTAAATCGCAATGTCGCCAGTTTAACTGGGCAGATTGGCGGCAGGTGCTTCAAAGGGGCGGACATCGGGGTGAGCTGGCATATAAAGGTCGCTGGGCTGCTTGGCCCTGGCATGCCATTGAGCCGCCGCCTGACGATAGCTATGACGCACCCCGTTAAACTGAGTAACTAAATGCGTAGGCCCCGCTTGGCTGAGTGATGTCGGTAGACTACGCCCAAACGATAACGGCGTGCCCCTTCCAACCGTACCTATAGCCTTACTGCCAAACGCCGCGACAATACGCTGAAAATACTCAGTATCCGCATCCACTTTAACAACATCCCAAAAACCTAACTGATCAACAACCTCACGCCGAAACATAAACGATGATGTATTTCGATAAATCCAGCCATCCAGCGCCTCAAGGCGCCAACGATTGAACAGCATATTAGTCGAGCAACGCACCCAATCACTAAAACACGCTTTCCATTCGGGGTGACCTTGCAAACCAGCAACTTGCTGCGCCAATTTTTGTGGGTGAGACCAGTCATCGCTATCATGTACGGTAATAAACGCACCTTTAGCGACAGCTAATCCACGATTTCGCGCTGCGTACGCCCCCTGATTACGCGGCTGAGAGATCACCGTAAAGCGCTCATCCTGCTGGCTAAAAGCCATCGCAACGTCTAATGAGCCATCGGTAGAAGCATCATCAACCACGATCACCTCCAACCGCCGATAACTTTGCTCGGCTAAACTTTGCAAAGCGGTTGCTAGGTGCTCCTGGGCATTAAACACAGGAATGATAATACTGACCAATTCCGACGCATCAGCGGCAGTAATGTTCCCCAATGCTTGGTGATCAACGGTCAAATTATCCATTGTGAGGGGCTGGCAGGGGTCTTTAAAAATAAGCGGGCAAAGATTAGCAGCACGGTATAAGTTGTTAATGTGCTGCAATCGCTGCTGTTCGCTTAACGCCGCCGCCTGTGAAGAAGAGGACGCTATCGGCTCGTCAGACATATACAGATTGGCCTGGGCAGCGAGTATGTTCGCCAATGCCAACTGGGTATCTGGATAACAGGGAAACGCCTGCTCCAACTGTTGAGCACGTTGCCAAGCAGCCACCAATTCACCGGTGTTCGTTAAGGCATCTATTTCCAGTAACAAAGGCGCTGCCGTTGCGGGCTTTATATCCGCCAGCCAGTGACGGCTAGCCAAAACGTCAGCGCACTGCTGCCACTCGCCTTGCCAAGCATACCAACGTCCCAACGCCCAGGCCGCATAACTGGCTTCCCAGGAGTTTTGATGCGCAAGCAAGTCCTTTAAACTGATCAACTGCGACGTACTATCGAGCCCTTGCCAAAGCCGCTCTTCATGTTGCTGTGAGCGTAGTTGGACAGGCGGCCAACGCCCCTCCTTTGCACCATTATGAGTAAAATGCAGTAAGGGGCTAACGCCCGCATTAGCAACATCCTGATTGTTTTTAAGATAAAACTGCGAGTCAAAACAGGGCCCTGCCTGCCTTCCCCAAGGCTCACCAAATAGCAAATAATGCTGAGCAGCCGACATGCCAGAAGCCGCCACATCAGGATAGTGGGCCATATACCAGTCAGCATCAAACCAAGGGCTTTGCTCAATGCCATCAATAGCTTGAGAAAGCTTTTGTTGCTCTGGCTGGCTGCTAGGATCAGGTGTCGAAGACAGGGGCAAAAGATATATCCTTATCAATAACAAGTAGGTGACTGCTCCCCGCCCTAACGAGCGGGGCTTCCCACTTCAACGGCTGCTACCGACAACGTGCCGGACTTACGCGAGCCTCGATGGGCAGAGACGGACAGCCCTTCCGCCTTCAACTTCAAGATGCCTTGATGCTTGATGTTCAGCGCCGCGTTGATGTCCCGGTCGTGACGTGCATGACAGGCGGGGCACGCCCACGAACGGAGCTGTAGCGGCATTTCATCTACCTTGTGCCGACATACGTGACAGGTTTTGGAGCTGGCAAACCACTGGTCGATCTTGACCAGGTGTTTGCCGGATTCTTCGGCCTTGTATGCCAGTTTTGAGATCAAGGCATGCCATGACGCATCGCCGATGTGCTTGGCAAAACGACGGTTCTTCATCATGTTTTTGACTTTCAGTGTCTCGACGATCACCGCTTGATTGTCGTCAATGAGCTGTCGGGACAGTTTGTGCTGGAAGTCATTGCGGGCGTTGGCGGCCCGTTCGTGGGCCTTGGCGACGAGCAGCCGCGCCTTGGCTCGTCTGGCACTACCTTTCTGCTTGCGCGACAACGTTTGCTGTTTTCGCTTGAGGTTCCGCTGCGCCTGCTTGAGAAAACGCGGATTGGCAGTCTTGTGACCACGTGAGTCAATGACGAGATGTGACAAGCCCATGTCGAGGCCGACAACGCTTGAGGCATCGAGGTCTTTCAGCAGTTCTGGGGCGTCCTGTTCGGTTTCAAACAGCAGCGCCGCATAGTGCTTTCCGGTGACGGTGCGCGTCAGGGTGATGCTTTTCAGTTTGCCCTCGATGGGCCGGTGGGTGCGGGCCTTGATGCGGCCGAGCTTGGGCACCTTGATCCAGGTACCGCCGCTTTTGACCCCAACACAGTGGTAGCTGGACTGCCTTCCCCGCTTACTCTTGAAACGCGGGTATCCTGCCTTTTGTTTAGGATCAAAAAAGCGCTGGAAGGCTCTGTCAAGGTTGATGCACGACTGCTGGAGGGCTACGGCGTCAGCTTCTTTCAGCCACCCATACTTGCGCGACTTCTTGGCCACGGGCAGTAGTTTCTTGATGTCGTGCTTCGCACTCAACGACTGGCCGTGGCACCGATAGCGATGGGACATGATACGAAGGCCGGCGTTATACACAAAACGCACCGAACCGAACTGGCTGTTCAGAAACGTCGCCTGCTCGGTGGTGGGATAAATGCGTATCTTGGTGGCTTTCAACATGTCAGTGCTCGCTGCTATTATGCCTATAAATTAAGATCTCAAGCGGAGAAAAACAAGTGGGTGTGCAAGAAGACTACCGACGAGGTCGGCACAGCGTCACGCGACTGGTCGCTCACCTCATCTTCACGACGAAGTATCGCCGCAAGGTGTTTGAAGGCGACATGATCGACCAGCTCCGCGAGGCGTTTGAGTCAGCTTGTGAAAAGCTCGATTGCCGCCTCCTTGAGCTCGATGGCGAGGAAGATCACGTCCATTTGCTCGTGGAATATCCGCCGAAACTGTCGATCAGTGTACTGGTCAACAACTTGAAGTCCACGTCGTCCCGGCGTGTGCGGTTGTTGAATACGCATATCCCGCGCCTTAGCAAAAGTGCTGCACTGTGGTCGCGGTCGTATTTCGCCTGTAGTGCAGGCGGGGCGACTATCGAGACGCTTAAAACTTATGTTCAGGGGCAGAAGACAGCAGACTAGAACTGCTTCGCAGTTCCCGCTTGTATCTCCGCCCGCATTGGGCGGAGATACAAGCGGATTTTGCTAACTAAATCACATTATCTAAACCAAGCTATCTGCTATCTGCTGGGCACTTGACTGAGCTTGCTCAGCATCAACCGCCTCTACCATCACCCTGATTAATGGCTCAGTGCCGGATTTGCGCAGCAAAACGCGTCCTTGGCTACCTAAACTAGCCTCGACATCAGCCACCACCTGCTTCACCAAGGATGTGCTTAGTGGGTCGTGCCCTCCGTTAGCAGCAAAACGCACGTTAATTAACGTCTGCGGGAGTTTTGTCATACCCTGCTTAGCCTTATAAAGCGTGGTGCCCTGATTCAGCAATGAGGTAAGCACACGTAGCGATGCAATCACTGCATCACCGGTAGAGGCATGATCTAAGCTTAGCAGATGACCAGAGCCTTCCCCGCCTAAGCGCCAACCTGTATTTTTTAGCTGCTCCATTACATAGCGGTCACCTACTTTTGCGCGCACAAAGGGGACATCAATCGCCGCCAATGCTTGCTCAAGCCCCAGGTTGCTCATCTGGGTGCCAACAACGCCGCCCGTGTAACCGGCATCTTTGGCATCTTTAGCCAACAAAAACAGCAGCTCATCGCCATCAACGACGGTTCCCGTGTGATCAACCATCATCAGACGGTCGGCATCACCATCCAACGCGATGCCAAGGTCGGCTTCATGCTCTAACACTGCCGCGCACAGGCTGCGCATCGAGGTCGCGCCACAGTTTGCATTAATGTTCACACCATTAGGCTGGTCATGAATGCTAACAACCTCAGCACCTAACTCCTTGTAAACAGCGGGCGCAACTTTGTAGCCAGCACCATTCGCGCTATCCACTACAATTTTCAGCCCGCTCAAGCTTAATGTGCTGGGCAGTACGGCTTTACAGTATTCAATGTAACGACCAGCGGCGTCGTCTACACGGCGCGCTTTACCCAATGCTTCTGAACCTACGCATTCCATACCGCCTTCCAGAGCAATATGGAGCTTATTTTCAATTTCCTGCTCTTGGGCATCGGTTAGCTTATAGCCCCCCTGCCCAAATATTTTGATACCGTTGTCGTCAAACGGGTTATGCGAAGCGCTGATGACCACCCCGGCATCTGCACGGAAGGTAGAGGTAAGGTACGCGACACCCGGCGTAGGTAGCGGCCCGACCAGCGCCACATTAACACCCGCCGCTGAAAAGCCCGCTTCCAACGCAGACTCCAACATATAGCCACTGGCCCGGGTATCTTTGCCAATCAACACCTCTTTAATACCTTCTGCCCCCAGCACTTTGCCAGCGGCCCAACCCAGTTTCATTGCAAAGTCTGGAGTCATGGGGAATTCGCCAACACGGCCACGCACACCATCGGTGCCAAAATATTTACGCATGTCAAAACCTGAATAGTGAGTGGTGAATAATGAAAAGTGAATGGTGAGCACCCCCGCGGGTGCGCTGACGCTTACGCCGCGCTACAAAACCTGTGCATTCAATACGTTTGTAGCGCGGTGTAACGAATCTCGCGAGGAACGAGCGAATGAGGCACCCGCGAAGGCGGCGAAGCCGCCTCTGGCTTTATTCCACCGTGACGCTTTTCGCCAAATTGCGGGGCTTGTCGACGTCGGTGCCTTTCACAAGAGCAACGTGGTAAGACAACAGCTGAAGAGCAACCACGTGCAACACGGGCGAAAGCAGGCCGTAGTGCTCCGGCATCACTAATACATTAACGCCTTCACTTGGCTTAACAGCGCTACCACCATCAGCAAACACATAAAGCTGGCCGCCACGGGCACTCACTTCCTGCATATTGGCTTTTAGCTTTTCAAGCAGCTCATCATTAGGCGCCACTACCACCACGGGCATATTTTCATCAACTAATGCCAGTGGGCCGTGTTTCAACTCCCCTGCGGGGTATGCTTCTGCATGAATATAAGAGATTTCTTTTAGCTTCAGCGCTCCTTCCAAGGCAATCGGGAAGTGGCGGCCACGGCCTAAAAACAGCGCGTGCTGTTTATTAGCAAAATGCTTCGACCACGCCTTAATGCTTGGCTCTAGCGCCAGCACTTTTTCAACCGCAATCGGCAAGTGGCGCAGCTCATCCAGATAGGCTTTTTCATCTGCTTCATCTAGCCGCTGATTCGCTTTGGCTAACAAAAGCGTCAACAAAAACAGTGCGCTCAACTGAGTGGTAAAGGCTTTAGTTGAGGCAACACCAATTTCCGGGCCTGCGCGGGTAATAAAACGCAGCAACGTTTCACGCACAATGGCAGATTCAGGTACGTTGCAAATCGCCAGCGTGTGGGTGTGGCCCATTGATTTAGCGTGTTGTAATGCGGCGAGGGTATCAGCGGTTTCGCCCGACTGAGAAATAACCACCACTAGTTGGTTAGGATTGGCTACGCTTTGGCGATAACGGTATTCACTGGCAATTTCGACATTGCACGGAATACCGGCCACCTGTTCAATCCAGTACTTAGCCGTCATACCCGCATAGCTAGACGTACCACACGCTAAGATCAGTACGGAATCTACCTGCTCAAAAACAGCTTGCGCTTCTGCACCAAAAATACCCGGCTGCAGTTGGCCTGCACCGCTCAGCATTTCCAGTGTGTTACCCAACGCCTGCGGCTGCTCAAAGATCTCTTTTTGCATGTAGTGATTAAACTCACCTAGCTCAACTGCATTCGCAGAAAGGCTAGAGACAACCACTTCCCGCTGAGCGGGCTGGCCAAGTGCATCGACCAGCGCGACCGAGTCACGTGTCAAACGCGCCACATCACCGTTTTCCAGGTACATCATTTTCTGGGTAACAGACAACAGTGCAGAGGCATCAGAAGCGGCATAGTGGCCATCATCAGCAATACCTAACATCAGCGGCGAGCCTTCACGAGCCACAACCAAGCAATCCGGCTCTTCTTCACTTACCACCGCCAAAGCAAAAGCGCCCTGCAAATGCGCCACGGCACAACGCACCGCAGAAAAAAGATTTTCCGCTGGTTCGCCAATTTCGCCTTTAAAGCAGGCTTGAATTAAGTGCGCAATGGTTTCAGTGTCGGTATCTGAAGTGAATTCATACCCTAACCCCTGAAGCTTTTCACGCAGAGCCTCGTAGTTCTCAATGATGCCGTTATGCACCACCGCCAACCCACTGGAAATATGCGGATGAGCGTTACGTTCAGCAGGAACACCGTGAGTTGCCCAACGGGTGTGAGCAATACCCACATTTCCGGCCACCCCCTTCTCCGCAACACGGGCTTCCAGTTCCGCTACGCGGCCTTTTGCGCGGGCACGTACCAGCTCACCAGACGTATTTAGCACCGCAAGCCCTGCAGAATCATAGCCGCGATACTCAAGAACCTTCAGGCCAGAAAGCAAGAAAGGGGGACATTCCATTGCGCCAACGGCGCCGACGATTCCGCACATACTCAATCCTTTAATAACGACTTATAACGACGATGGCTTTCATTCGTATGCAAAGAGCCATGTGCAAAGAACCATTTGCAACGAACCATTTACAAAGAACGGTTAACAAAAGGCCATTTGCAGAGGGCTATTTACAAGTACTCGTCACAAAGACCAGTCAAAAAACAGCGACACAAGGCCGATCACAAGAGATCGATCATAAGACCAATCATAGGAACGGCCTCTTAAAGGGGAGCATCATACACTCCCCTTGGTTCCGCCTTCAAAGCATGCCCTTCAACACATGCTTTTCAAAACCTGTTCTTCACAACATGTATTTCACGCCTGTCCCCAGACAACAAAATACGGATTAAGTTTTTCACTTGGGTTGGCGTAGCTAAGCGGCTCGCCTTCTAACGTTTCAACACGACCACCCGCTTGAAGCACAACCGCATGAGCAGCGCCGGTGTCCCAAAGGCAAGTAGGGCCTAAACGGGGGTAAGCATCAGCCTTCCCTTCTGCAATTAAGCATAGTTTAAGCGAACTCCCCATGGGCAGCATTTCGTGCTTGCCTAGCTTTTCAAGCCACGCTGCCAAGTCCGGGCTGGGGTGCGAGCGGCTGCCCACAACACGCCAGGCAGAAGCAGCGTCCGGTTGGCCCGCAACCTTAATGGCATGACGCTGCCCGTCAGCCTCAACCTTAAAGGCACCTAAACCTTCAGCAGCGACATAAGCGGTTTCTAGCGCCGGAGCGGTAACAACGCCCAACACTGGCTTGCCGTTTTCAATCAGCGCAATATTGACGGTGAACTCGCCGTTACGCTTGATAAACTCTTTGGTGCCATCAAGCGGATCGACCAACCAATAGCGGCCATTGCTGTCTACCCCTGCAAAGCCTTCTGCATCCTCTTCAGAGAGTATTGGCAACTGCACTGAAAGCCCCTGCAGGCCGCGCATAATCACATGGTGGGCAGCTTGGTCCGCTTCAGTTAACGGGCTTTTGTCGGCTTTTTCTTCCACGCTAAATTCGCGTGCGTAAACGGCCATAATGGCATCGCCCGCTTCACGAGCAATACGCTCCACAGAATCTAATAACGCTTGATCAATCATTTTGTCATTTCCTTATGATTAAGCCACCAAACAGCGACTAGCTGCTTGGTGGCTTATCAGTATTTACATTACGCGTTTAATCTACACTGCGTTGGGGATCAGCTAATTAGGCCAAGCTCCCGCAATGCCTTAATCACACTATCAGCCGCTTCCTCGGCACTCATCTCTGAGGTTTTCAGATGAATATCTGGCGACTCAGGTGCTTCATACGTTGAATCAATGCCGGTGAAGTTTTTCAGCTCACCGCGACGGGCCTTTTTATAAAGCCCCTTAGGATCCCGGGCCTCCACTACATCAAGCGGCGCATCTACAAAAATCTCGATGAACTCACCTGCTTCCAGCAAATCACGCGCCAATTGACGCTCGCTGCGGAAAGGCGAAATAAACGCGGACATAACGATCAACCCAGCATCAACCATCAGCTTGGCGGTTTCCGCTACGCGACGCACGTTTTCAACGCGATCAGCATCGGTAAAGCCTAAGTCACGGTTTAAACCATGACGCACGTTATCACCGTCCAGCAAGTAGGTGTGCTGGCCCTGGGTAAATAGCTTCTTCTCAACCAGATTAGCGATCGTTGATTTGCCAGCACCCGAAAGGCCTGTAAACCATAGAACCGCCGGCTTTTGGCTCTTCGCCAACGCACGTGCCTGCTTATCAATATCCACATGCTGCATATGAATATTCTGGCTACGTCGAAGGGCAAAATGCAGCATACCTGCACCCACCGTATTATTCGTCATACGGTCAATCAGGATGAAGCCACCGGTATCGTGATTATCTTGATAAGCATCAAAAGCAACCGCACGGTTGAGGCTAATCGTGCAGACACCAATGCCATTTAAATCAAGCTGCTTGCCAGCCGTATGCTCCAGCGTATTAACGTTAACCTGATATTTAATATTGGTAACGGTCGCTGACACCAGCTGGGTGCCTAACTTCATTAGGTAGGGGCGACCCGGCAGTAGCGGTGCCTCATGCATCCACACCAACGTTGTTTCGAACTGATCAGCCGTATGCGCAGGCTGCTCTGCCCCGGAGATGACGTCGCCCCGAGAGATATCAATTTCATCTTCCAGCAGCAGTGTTACCGATTGGCCTGCCACCGCTTCGTCCAAGTCACCATCATAGGTATAGATGCGTGACACCGCGCTCGCTTTACCAGAAGGCTGAACACGAATCTGATCACCAGGACGAACAACACCGCTGGCTACCATTCCAGAAAAACCACGGAAATCCAGGTTAGGACGATTCACCCACTGCACAGGCATCCGGAAGGGAGCGCGCTGCAAATGCTCGGCATCTAGCTCTACGGTTTCCAAATAGCCCATCAGCGTAGTGCCGTGATACCAAGGCATGTGCGGGCTTGGCTCAATAACGTTATCGCCTTTCAACGCCGACATGGGGATAAACGTAATGTTTTCCAAACCCAACTGCTTGGCAAACGTACGATACTCTTCAACGATTTGGTCGAAACGCACTTTAGAGTAATCCACCAAATCCATTTTATTGATGGCAACAACGACATGCCGCATACCCATCAATGACATTAAAAAGCTGTGACGGCGCGTCTGCGTCAAAATTCCGTGACGCGCATCAACCATCAAAATAGCAGCGTCGGCCGTGGAAGCACCGGTCACCATGTTACGGGTGTACTGCTCATGCCCAGGCGTATCAGCAACGATAAACTTGCGCTTTTCGGTGGAGAAAAAGCGATACGCGACATCGATAGTGATGCCTTGCTCGCGCTCTGCTGCCAAGCCATCAACCAGCAGCGCGAAATCCATATCGCCGCCTTGCGTACCGAACTTCTTCGAATCAGCTTCAATAGCAGCCAACTGATCTTCAAAGAGCAGTTTAGATTCAAACAGCAAGCGGCCAATCAGGGTGCTTTTACCGTCATCAACGCTGCCACAGGTAATAAAACGCAGCAGGCCTTTATGCTCGTGGGCCTTCAGGTAACCTTCGATGTCTTCGGCAATGAGTTCAGATGAGTGCGACATTAGAAGTAACCCTCTTGCTTTTTCTTCTCCATGGAAGCAGCGCTATCGTGATCAATCACACGCCCCTGGCGTTCTGACGTCTTAGTCAACAGCATTTCTTGAATGATGGCCGGAAGCGTATCGGCTTCAGACTCCACCGCCCCTGTTAGGGGGTAGCAGCCAAGCGTACGGAAACGCACCTTACGCATCATCGGCACTTCGCCCGGCTCCAGCGGCATGCGCTCATCGTCGACCATGATCAAGGCGCCATCGCGCTCAACCACCGGGCGCTCTGCCGAGTAGTAAAGCGGCACAATGGGAATATTCTGCAGATGGATATACTGCCAGATATCCAGCTCGGTCCAGTTAGAGATGGGGAACACACGAATAGACTCTTTAGGGTTCTTACGCGTGTTGTATAGCTTCCACAGCTCAGGACGCTGATTTTTCGGGTCCCAACGGTGCTGAGCAGTACGGAAAGAGAACACCCGCTCTTTGGCACGAGACTTCTCTTCATCACGACGAGCACCACCAAAGGCCGCATCGAACCCATACTTATCAAGCGCCTGCTTCAAGCCTTCGGTTTTCATCACATCAGTGTGAATCGCCGAGCCGTGAGTAAACGGGTTGATGTCTTTCTCTATCCCTTCTGGATTGATATGCACCAGAAGATCCATACCGGCCTCTTCGGCCATTTTATCGCGAAATTCATACATCGCGCGGAACTTCCAACGCGTGTCCACATGTAAAAGTGGGAACGGCGGTGGCCCAGGCGCAAACGCTTTACGAGCCAAGTGCAGCATCACCGCAGAATCTTTACCGACGGAGTACAGCATGACAGGATTTTCAGCCTCGGCGACCACTTCGCGCATGATCTGGATGCTTTCTGCTTCCAGTCGCTGTAAATGGGTGAGTGATGTCATCATCTATCCCAATGTTATATGAAAAAATTGTTCTCAAGTGGTAGCTCGGGGCGCTGACTCAAAAATCCTTAACTTACGCTACTAACGTAAGCGCTCCATTAACCTTTCAATTACCCATGAGCCATCAAGCATATGAGTTTTCACTTGATTAGCAAGAGGCTACCATGGCCTGTTGTTGAGTATCTTCAACAACGTGGGAAAGGTGCAGGTATGGGACGCTGGGTGTAGGAAGAAACGTCTGGCTGCGACCAGGGTTATGCACGATTGAACCGAAGGTTAGGAATAACTTTGGAAGATATCGCTGAAAGACCCGATAGATCCCTACCCACGGCATTTCAGGATTGGGCGAATACAAAGGCCGCCTACCGTTTCTTCGCCAATGAAAGTGTCAACAAAGAAAAGATATTAGAGGGCCATTTTGCAGCCTCGGCTTTACGAATCCAGGCCATCGGTGGCCCCATTCTGACCTTGCAGGATACAACAGAGTTTTCTTGTAAGCGCGCCATAAAACCCATCTAGCCAGATTTCGCTTAGACCGGTAATGTCTCTTGCCACTGCCAGGGCAGCAGCGTGTGGAGCTCATCAGCGCCGAGGGTGGGCAGTGTGGCGAAGACGTACTGTAAGTAGTCGTAAGGCGAGAGGCCATTGGCTTTCGCGGTTTCGACCAGGCTATAAATTGCCGCGCTGGCATGGGCACCGCTCGGGGTGTGGCTGAACAGCCAGTTCTTACGCCCCACCACGAACGGGCGGATAGCATTCTCTGCCGGATTGTTGTCCAGCGGGATCAGGCCATCGCCCAGGAACCGGGTCAGGCGGGGCCACTGGTTATCCAGGTAGTGCAGGGCTTTACCCAGCGCACTTTTGGGCAGCACCTAGGTCAGTGACTTGTCGAGCCAGGTGCGCAGTTGATCGATCAGTGGGCGGCTCTTCTGTTCACGCAGCGCCTGACGCGCCTCGGGTTCAAGGGCCTTCGCCTGCTTTTCCACGCCATACAGCTTACGGATCTGGTTCAGCGCCCAGTCCGCTTTACCGGTTTTACCTTTAGGCTGCACTTTCTGGGCGTCCACGAACTTACGCCGGGCATGCGCCCAACAGCCTGCATGAGTGATACCGTTCTGCCGCACGACCTCGGCGTAGCCTTCATAGCCATCGGTGAGTAAGCGACCTGCATAGTCGTCCAACAGCTCAATGGGCACCCGTCCGGCGCGGCTGGACGCGTAGTCGAACAAGACGACGTGCTGGCCCGGTGGGCCACCGCGCTGCACCCACATGTACGAGGTGGCACTAGCAGAACGATCCGTTTCTTGGTTGACCTGGAGTGTCGTCTCATCCATGTGGATCAGCGGGGCGTTTAAGAGGTGTTGACGCAACGTGTCGATCAGAGGGGTGATCCGTTCTCCCACCTGCACCACCCAGCATGCCAGGGTATTACGGGGGATCTCAGCGCCATGGCGGGCAAAGATCTGGCTCTGTCGATAAAGCGGTAGCGCGTCCTGGTATTTAGCCGTTGCGATATAGGCGAGCAGCGTGGCGCTGGCATTGCTCTTGGGCAACAGTTTGGCCGGCACTGGAGCAGTGCTGATGCCCTCTTCGCACGGCAGTGGCAAGCATTGTCGGGCAGTTCATGCACCACCTCAACGCGCGGTAGCTCTGGCGGCAGCGCCACACGCCCGCCGCGCGTGCGACGTTTGGGAGGCGAGGCGGTCTCGCTCATCGCATCATCAGCGACGGCGTCGCACGCCGAGGCATCGCTGTCTTCCTCGTCAACGGCTACTTCCGCTTCATTGATCAGCAGATCTCGCTGGTCGACACGGTACTTCTCGGTAGAGGGGCCGAACTGACGCTCCAGAGCAAGCCGGAACTGTTCAAACAGCGACTGTTTGGCAGCTTCCCACTGCGCTTCTTTTTTCTCCATCAGGCGATGAAGCTGCGCAATCTCTTCCTGCTGCGCTTTGATCTGGCGCTGCAGTTGAGAGACGTTTTGGGTGGGATAAGTGGCATTTTTCATACCGCTTAGTGTATCAAAAACGCCCCTAACATAGGAGCGTTATGACTATCCAACCCGCTGAAAATTCAACGCTTTGTGAGGCTGCATGGCCTTTAAATTATAGCCATCCAGCAACCAGTTAAGCTCCTGCCCCGTTAACGTTACGGTCTCGTCCTTTAGGTGCGTTGGCCATTTAAACCGCTCACGCTCCAAGCGCTTGTACCAGACGACAAAACCGTTGCGCTCCCAGAACAGCAGCTTCACTTTATCGCGTTGACGATTACCGAACACGAACAGCGCTTGATCAAACGGGTTCTCGGCACAGGTACACTTTTAGATCAGTGCCTGGACGAATCATGCGACGACCTCCACGGCGACAAACCGATCAGGACGACAGCGTGGTGGCACAGGAAACCCTTGCACGATTAACCGTTTTTCCCACGCCATCAGATCGGCTAACGTCACGGCTTGTGTTTCGGCATACGCACTTAACGGCAGCTGCAACGCGGCGGCATACGACAGGTGCCCTAGCCAAAACGCTTGAGTGGAATTGAGGTCGCGGAGCATGATGATCTCCAAAATCAAAGAGACCATCAGTGTGATCAGCCAACGTTAAGGTGGGTAGATGGGTTTTGTGGCGCGCTTACGGGCAGGCTGCCATCAGGCTCAGCCCTTGCCCTGCTCTTCCGGCAGGGAGAAATCCAGCCCCAAAGCCCATTCAGGGTGGCGATCATCTGCCGGCAAGGCAGCCGCTTTGGCTTGCTCCGCCTCAGCCACCTGCTCTAGCGCTTTTACTCGCCGCGTTAGGCGGTCATTCTCTTCCTGCAACTGGCTGACCTGCTCGGCGAGCGCTGCCCGTTCCCGGGCATACTCGGCCGAGAGGGCCTGCAGGCGAAGCTCTGGCGAGTCATCAGCGTCTGGCTCGGCGTAGCCCTCGCCTTCTGCCTCTCTGGCCTGGTCTTGTGCCTCTTCGGACACCTCGTCCTCCTGGGGCTCATCAGAGGGCAGGTCTTGTTGTTCAGTCATGGCTTACCTCCATGGCGGCATCCAGGCCGGTGACAACGCTGACTGTCAGGCCACGCTGTTCTGCCCAGGTAGCGCAAAGGGCTTGCAGGGGCTCCGGCAGATCGGCACTGACCCACACCTCACCCGTTTTGGTCATGCGTTTGAGCAGCGGCGGCAGCATAGTCAGCAGTACCGTGGTCAAACACCTTTCCGTGAAGACGGTGGGCGTGATCACCAGACGGCCGATGCCTTCCAGGCCTTTCAACAGGGCCTTGTCCGCGGTAACCGGCGGTGCCGACGCCAGGGCCAGTGGCCGACAGGTCACCCAGGTGGTCAGATAATGCTCCCTCAGCTGCGCCTGAGCCTGCTCACAGTCTGTCGCATCATTGACCAGCAGACTGACATGGCCAAGCCCCTGCTCTCGATGTGAGCTGGCTAGGGCCAGGTAGGCCGATGCGCTTCCGATCATGACCGACTGGGTCACGGGGTCGGCTTGCCGGCTGGCCTCCAGCAGCGTCGCCAGGGCGTGTTCAGGGATAGCGGCCTGCTCGGGTGCCGGAGCCAACCTGTCTTCCGCCATCGCAAAGCGGAAACGTGTGGTGACGTTCAGACCACGGCGCTCCTTGAACATCACCCGCAGCACCTGGCTGGGCTCCACCTGGTTGGCCTTGTAGGAGATACAGCTGAAGACCTTATCCTCCTTGCGCCCCTTCGCCACCGAGAGGTTATCCGGGACCTCGCCCTCGAACTCGATGGTCAGCCGGTTCCCCGAGGGGCTGGTGACCACCACCTGGCTGTCCTCGATGGTCAGTGTCTTGTCCTTGGGGAAGTGCCACTGCAGGGTGACGTTGCGCTGCTGGCCGTCATCGGCCGAGACCGTATCCTCCACCTCCACCACCTTGGCCGCGGCATCAAAGGCCACCTTACGCTCATGCACCACTGGTGGCAGCACATCCAGCTGCATGGTGAGCTGTGGAGCGGACTCGGCTTCCGAGTAATCGGCCACCTGCCAGGCGCTTAGCCGGTGCTCGAACTCCTTGGCATAGCTGGCATGGGAGATGATCGGCACGTTGTGGCCGGGGCGGCCCCGCATGTACTTCCGCACCGGGTCCTTATTGATGTAGTTGTAAAGGCCCGAGTCGATCAGCCAGTCCTCACCGCCAGCATAGAGGCTGATATGCCCCTCATCCTGCTGGTGGTGGTAGCGGCTGGAGCAGCCCACCTTGGCGATCAAATGAAAGGCCTTCTGGTAATGCTCCTTGGCGGGCCACTGGTCGCGGAAAATCGCGTAGCCGGACTTGGGGTAAACGCGGTTGAGCACCGGGGGCATCACGCCCTGCTTGCCCTGGGTCAAGGCATAGAGGAAATGCTGGTACTCCAGGCGGTGGCCGAACATGTCCCGGTAGGCATCCGAGGTGGGCAGCTGCTCAGTATCGCCAATGGGTGGCAGCTTGCCGTCCGGGCGCAGGATATGGGTGATGAAAGACAGCGCCTTGGCCGAGAACTGGCTGAACTGCTCGGCCAGATCCCCCAGCACCTCTTCCGGATAGTCCTTGATGATGCCCAGGAACACCTTGAATACGAAGATATGGTAGGCAGGGCTGTTCTCGACGTGAACGCCCTCTTCGGTAAAGGCAAACGACAGCTCGTTGCTGATGCGCCGAATGGCGATTTGCTGCCACTCCCGGGCCTGCTCACCCTCGAACACGGTGCCGAGCAACAGCAGCACCCGCGCCTGCTCAAGCCCATGGTTGGTGTGCTCGGAGTAGAAGCTATCCTTGGCCAGCCACTGGCCATGCACCACCAGCGCCTGCTCCAGGGAGGCCAGGAACGCAGCGTGCTTGCTCACCCACTCAGGGGCATGCTCGCGACAGTAGTAAGCAAACAGCACCAGCTGTTCCGCACGCAGCGCGGTGGCATGGTCGTGCCAGATAAACTCAAACGGGTAGCTGGTATCCGTTTCCAGGTAGGCATCCAACCATGACTGAATCGCCTCGCGGGCCGAGTCGAGCACCGCCTCATCGCCAGAGGCGCGGTGGTAGGCCATCAGGTAAGACAGAAACGACAGCCAATTCAGCCGCCACTGCCAGCTGCGGTTGTTAAGTGGGTCTTGCTCCCAGTCGCCCCAGCCAGAAAACGGGACGGCTTTGAAGGGAGCCAGCTCAAGCTGTTGCTTGACGACCAGCTTCTCACCCAGCGCCTTGTTACCCGAGTGATTGGAGAGCTGCTGCAGTTTCTTCTGGACGCAGCGCTCAAGCTCTGCAGCCCCCATTTTCTTTAAATTCATAAAAACTCAAGCTACCCAGTAACGATAAAAAGTAGCAGGCATCAGGCCAGTTCGGAAAGCGACGCCACACTCTTGATTTTCTGTTGATTGACCCATTCTTCCCAGCGCTCAACCTCACTCCAGCCACTTAGAAACACGAAGTCCAACCCAGCGGCGCTGGCTGCCTGGTAATCATACTTACTGTCCCCCAAGAAGAGTGCCGGCTGCTGAATCTTGCCAGAGGCCAGTTCGCGGGCCAGGATCTCGTCCTTGTTATCGGGGCTGCCGAAGATGCCGCCGTCGAACCACTCGGCAATGCCGCGTTGGGCAAACACATCGCGTAGTTCGGCTTGGTCACCGCCGGAGACGATCAGCCAGCGGGCATTAGGGGTTTGGTTGCGCAGCGCTTCCAGCCCCGGAGCCACCTCACAGCTCAGGAGCCCTTCACGCACATAACCGGCATAAGCCTGCAGCAGTGCCTCCAAGTTGGGGCCATGCTGCTCGGTGTAATTAGGTGCGATCTGGTCAAGGAAATGAGCAAACTTCTTGTAGCGCGACACCCCGCCGTTGGCGACGTGGTAGTCGACCATGGCCTGGGCGGCGGCTTCCCCGTAGGGCAAGGTCGCTTGGTAGAAAGCCTCTGTCTTGACCTTGTTGGAGTCGAGGACGACACCATCGCAGTCGAAAACCAGGGTAATGTAATCAGTGACCGGATGCTTCATGCCGGCACCTGACCGGCTTGGCGAAGCGCGGCTTCCACTTTGGCCACATCCTCGGGCACATCCACTGCCAGGCTGCCGGGCTGGGTTTCCACCATACGGATGGTCTTGCCCAGCTCCAGGAAGCGCAGGATCTCGATATCCTCGGCGTGCTCCAGCTCGCTCTTGCGGCCGAAAGCACGGAACGCCGCCAGTTCTTCCCGGGTGAAGGCGTAGATGCAGACCTGCTTCTTGTACTGCTTGGGGGCGCACTTGGCGTCCTTGAAACCCGGCAAGGCTACCCGCGACATATAGACCAGTTCGTTACGCTCGTTGGTGATCACCTTAGGGATGTTGACGCTGTGCGGGTCTTCGTTATCGCCCACCCAGCTGACGCCGTTGATGATGGCATCCATATGGGCCAGCTTGGCATCGCGCACCTTAAGAATGTCCGCCGAGTCGGCCAGCGGCTCATCGCCCTGGACGTTGATATAGATATCCGCCTCGACCTGCTCGGCGGCCTGGGCCAGGCGGTCAGTGCCGGTCAGGGCATCGTCGGTGGTCATCACCGCCTGAAAGCCGGCGGCCTCGACGACCTCGGCGATGCGCCGGTCTTCGGTGGCGACATAGACGTTCTCGGCGCCGACGGCGCGGGCCGAGAGCTCGGCGACCCACAGGATCATCGGCTTGCCCAGCAGGGGCACCAGTGGCTTGCCCGGGTAGCGACTGGAGCTATAACGGGCGGGAATCATGACCACACTGCGCATAGCGGCCTCTTATTCGTGAAGTTGAAAGGGAACGCTCAATGACAATGAACGTGCGAGCGCTTCAGAGCGCGTAGACCGATTCGCTGTGCAGCCCGTAGCGGGTGGGGGTAATCGCCGTGATCGGCAGCGCCCCGTCGGCATCCTGGTACTGCTCCAGCAGCTGGTGCATCTCGCCGCTGCGCGGGTCGTCGGCTCCGTAGCCATCGAAACCGGCCATCAGGATGCGAGAGGCCTGGCCGCTGGTGGCCACCGCCAGGGCATAGCCCACCACTAGGGAAGTCGGCAGGATGCAGTGCTCTGCCTCGAAGGCGAAGCTATCGGCCTGGACATTCAGACCAAAGTCCAGCACCTCTTTATCGGCGAGCGAGTCGCGCACATCCGCCGGCAGCATGGAGTACGGCGTGATCAGCGGCTGGGGCAGCCGGGTATGCGCCTCGCAGTCTGCCAGCAGGCGCACCGGATGGCAGGCCACACGCAGGTCGATCAGCTCAGCACCGATGGCGCTCTGGGTGTTAAGAGCCAGTACCAGCGGTTTATGATCACGGATATAGCGCTCCAGGGCCCCGCGGTGGCGGGCCACGCCCGGGCCGGTACCCAACAGCAGCACCTCGCGCCCGGCAAAGCGCTCCCTGGGTGACCACTGCCCCTTGGGCTCGCCGCGATAGAAGTGGCGCGCCGCATCCAAGGTGTTGAGGCTGAACTTCTTGCCGCCTTCGACGCGGAGATGCTCGATCACCGCCAGCACGTCTTCCTCGCTGTAGCGGGAGTCGCTGAGCATCTCCTGGATGTAGGTGGGGTGGATGCCGTACTTGCCCGCCAGGTAGTAGTAGGGGTTGGTGCCCCAGCCGTAGTGAGCCTGCATGGGCTTGAAGTGCTCACGCAGTAGCACCATCAGTGGCACCATATTGACCGGCTTGCCTCTTCGCTCGGCGATCTCGATGGCCAGCTCCTCAGTGCGGGCATTGCCCGGCCCGCGGCCCATGCCGGTGACGGTGGAATCCACCCAGGTCACGCCCTCATCCAGCGCCCGCAGGGTGTTGGAGAGCGCCAGGCCCAGGTTGTCGTGGGTATGGATGCCCATGGGCCCCTTCCACTCGCTGCGGAACCACTGGATGATCTGCGCCGCTTGGTCCGGGCTCATGCTGCCCATGCTGTCGGCGAAGTAGAGCGCATCCATCGGGTAGGCCTTGGCCAAGCGGGCGAGCGCCTTCACTTCGTCTTCGGTGCGATCCGCCACCTGCATCAGGTTGAAACCGACCTGATAGCCACGCTCCTTCAGCCAGGTGACTGCCGGCAGCGCCTTTTCGAACTCATGCACGTGGCAGGCGATACGCACGAGATCCACGGGTGAGTCCGCCGCCGCGTTAGGGAACAGCCGCTCCAACGCTTCCTGCTGGGGCTCTTCCCCCACCAGCTCATTGCCGTTGACCATCACGCCAATAGTCAACCCAGCCGGAATGGTCAGGCTGCGAATAAACTCATCGGTAGTAAAGGCACAAGGGCCCTGGAAGCCCTGATTTTTTAGTGTACGAAAGCCCAGCTCTACCACATCCACCCCAGCAGCCTGCATGGCATCGAGGTATTGGTGAATCAGTTCAGGGGAAAAATCCCAAGCGTTGTAGTAACCGCCATCGCGCAAGGTGCAGTCTAGGAACTTTGTCATCTAACGCCTCTTGTCTAAAAGTGAAGTAAATTCACGAAGCACATCACCTGATCTTATCGAATAACTCTGTCGTGCCCAATTTTTGCTAGGATTATTAAAAATAGCTGCATCCCGCTTGTGGTTGCTCTTTATGAACTTTGTATTTGGGTGGATATGCTCCGAGTATTTTTCTTTAGCTGCATATGAACCATGCCCAACTCCATCAGCCTTACCAAATCTGGCAGGGTACATAGAATCAGTAAGAAAACTTGTCAGAAATGCATCAATGCTCTGTGAAAGCCTTATTTTGTTTATCGCCTTCTCGTTAATAATACTTAGAAACCTAACTCCCTCATCACCGAAAAATCTCGCCCTTAATCTTTCATAAATTTCAAGCTCTTTTTTCACTCCCACACTATCCATGCTGCAGAATTCTGGGCTAGTCATTCCATCCACAACAACTAAAACTCTCGAAAAACGTTTTTTCAACTCTTCTACACAAAGAAATATACCTTTTTCTTGCTCTTTCCATCGACGTTTTTCTCCGCAAACGCCGACCCAAAAAACGAAATCAGAATCATCTATTAAATCTTGAAATTTAGAGGTGTTTTTTTCCACCTCACCAAGAATAAACTCATCAAAATTATTTATACAATCGATGCGAAAGTCATCATAATCATTATTACCGTGCACTTGATGACCAGGATAACCCAATTTCAAAACAAAACCATTACTTAGCAAGAAATCATTTAAGCACTCTTCGCTTTCGAAGCTTAATTTTTTATCAAAATAGAAACCAGAAAAACCTTCTAGATTTAAAAAATTAGCGCCATTAATATAGACTGGACACATGGATTTTTTATGCAAATCCAGCATTCTATCATAATTTAATTTGAATGCTGGTAACGTATCATAAAAATAATGGTATGGCCTAGAATAAGACAAAAGAACACCAGTATATGGCGAAGCACTATAACCATCCAAATAATCAATACGCCGACATAAATCATCAACCTTCTCGAAGGGGAAAGGAGCCGCATCAAATTTGTAAGCAAACAAAAACTTATTAAAATAGATAGCAGATATATTTAAATGCCGTTGTTCCAGAATTATTTCAATTTCATTTTCTTGGTTAGAAAAACAAAGATAATTTGTTTGGAATATTACAAAAGACCTAGTACAGGTTAGGTCTTTCCCATCAAAGCTCAACCTAACAAAGCCTTTCTCATATGATTGATAGATAAAACTCAATGGATCTATTTTAGAACAGAAATCAACAAATCTAAAAATTTCACTCTTGAGCTCAGAGCCAATCATTCTCAATTCTTTAAGGCTTTCTATTTTGTATAAAGTTAAAGGACCTCTTTCCCTCTCAGAACAGAAATCATCTTTTTCTTTTATTTGATGGAGTGATTCCAACATTCGTTGATACGTTTTTTTAGTGTAGTGAAAAGGATCCATTCCCCACTTATGTTGCTCATCTATTTCAAGCTCATCATCACCATACGTGATAAATTTAACCTTTGGTAAAGTTTTTTTTATCTCTTCATACATCCACTCTAACTGCTTATTGGCCTCTTTAACTTGAGCCTCAGAGTATCTACCAAGAAGCTTTTCAGGATTTTGACAACGTAAAGACCAATAAACCCGGTTGACAACAACCTTACCATCCAAATCACTATCAATAAGGAATTGACTTATTTTTTCTAAGCCCTGTCGCCACAACTTCAACTTTTCTTCAGACCCTGTTTTAATAAAGCCGTATGAGTTTGGTTTGTATAGCGCCTTCTTATACTCTGTCGAAATAGTGTGAACTGACGAGCCTTTCACAGAGAGGCTGAATCTTTCATCTATTAAATCTATAAGCAACACATCAAAATCAGTCTTTTTCAAGGCAGAAAAAACTGATTTCTCCATATCAGCGCGCACCATCCTACGCTGCCAATTAGATTTCACTTCCGACAAAATTTTTTCATCGACAAAAGAAGTGGCACCTAAAGAAGCAAAGCTTGACCTTGCATAGTAACCAACAACATCAAAATCTCTGTTGTCAGCTAACTCAAATGGGTCTCTTGAGACACAGCTGCCCAAGATAAAAACTTTTATTGGCAAGCCCATATAACACCTAAGACATATTGTTTACATTCAATAAATTAACCATCTCATGCGAAATCGAAATAATACTGAAATTTTCTTTCGCAAAAGCCTTCAAGCTGGCCTGATCGCCCGAGCCAGCCTTTATGCCCTCAGCCGCTACTTTGACATCCTGATACACCCACTCCTTCGGATAAATCTCATCCGCCCCTTCCCAAGGCAGTGAAATAGGTGTGCAGCCCGCAGCGGCCCCTTCTGCAATGGCAAGATGGAAACTTTCGTGATCGCTGACAGAAAGGATGACATCGATACCGGCATACCACCCGGGCATGTCATTACCATGTGGGTCAAAGAATACCGATCCTTTCAGCAGCGGGTCTTCTTCTAAGCGGCGATACTGGGCGTTGTACCAGGCCATCTCCTCGGGTCGATCTGACACCATCCAGGGGTAGTCTTCCGGTCGTTTGCCTTTTACCCGCAGGGTGTAGCCGTCGTCTTCCTTGCGTAATTCCTTGAGGATATCCAGCGCCCGGTCGAGGCGTTTGCTTTGGGGCACCATGCCTACCAGACCAAGCACCTTGCCGTTAGTGGGCTTACGGGGCACGGCCTGCATGGCCTCAATATCTACGCCGTTATAGATCACCACGCCATTCTTCTTGAGTGCCGGGTTACGCTTCTGGGCGTTACGCAGCATGTGTGGGCCTACGAAGATCACGGTGTCGAAGGCTTCGAACGGTACCTTTTCAAACAGCGCGCTACGCATCTCCTGTGCGTGCAGCCTGCCTATCAGTTTCTGCCCTTCCCGCTTGTGCTTGCCGTACCAGATGGCGTTGCCTAGGGTCCATTCGCAGAACACCGTATCCGTCTGGCGTACCAGGCGCTTGCTGGCGATCTCGTTGTGCTGGTTGTGGCCGGTCCAGAAATCCAGCAGCAGGCGAATGCCCGCCTGGGTGAAGTAGGGGTAGAACGGCTTGATGAACTTGAGGTCGTGACCGGCGATCACCACGGTCTTCTTGGGCGCGACGTTGGGCGCCTGCTCGTGGACCCGCGGCGGCTTGCGCAGGGCCAAGGCGGGCTGCTGTGCGGCCCAACCGGTAAGGTCGCTGGCCGGCATCCCGGTAGTGGGGCGCAGCAGCTGCAGCCCGGCGTCAATGGGGTGATTGTCCAGCGCTACGCCGGGCCACTCCCCGTCTGCCAGTTCCGGGCGTCGGTTAAAGCCGATGCGCGCTTGCGGGGCGTAGACCGTGGGCCAGGCGAGGTCTTCCAGGTCTTCCGGCTCCAGGTCCGCCAGGGCGCGAGGGTCTGCCAGCAGCCAGAGGCTGCCCGCCTCGGCACTCTGGGCCTGGGGGCTGTCGCAGGCAATGCCGGCGGCTTCCAGCTTGGCCTTGCTATCTGCCTGCCACTGGCTGGCCAGAATGCGCTGGGGGCGCAGGGTCTGGGCCAGGAGCCGCTCTGCCGCCGCATTGGTGAGCTCTTCGGTCAGCAGCGTGATGGCCGGAGGCTCGGGGGCCAGCATCACTACGCCGGCGGTGCGCAGCATCTGCACCAGGCGATGCTGGGTGGTGTGGGCGCGCATAATGGCCCGTGCGCCTTTCAAGGCGACCCGCCAACGGTAGGCGGGGTGATACAGCAGGTTTTCCAGGGCCTGGGCCGCGTCGCTCTCGGTGCGCACGATATGCCCGGCGCCTTCCATATAGCGGTTCATGCCGAGGGCCGGGCCGGAGATCAGCGGCGAGCCACAGGCGGCGGTTTCCACCACGCGGCGCGAGAACATGGTGGGGGAATCCAGCACCGAGTTGACGTTGATCTGCACCGGGTGGGCCTTGTAGGCCTGAATCATCTCCTCGTAGCTGAGGCTGCCCGCCACATAGCCCCCCAGCGGCCCCGGGTACTTGTAGGGAGATTCCGGGTCGTCGTGCTGGCGGTCGTAGATCGTGAGGCCCAGCGGTGCGGCGGCGCTCATGATCTTGTCCATGTACTCGGTGCGTTCGGGGTAGCGCTTGCCGTAGTAGGTGCCCCCGTAGGCTGCAGTGGCCTGCCATTTTCGGGTCGAGGGCAGCAGGTTATGGATCTTGGGCGAGGCGTAGAAGGGGCCGCTGCTGGCAGTCTGGCTGAGGGCACCCGGGGTGGCCAGGTAGGGAATGATCCGGCGGCTGTCGGTGGTGAAGACGTGATCGCACAGGGCGGCGGCCTTGCGGAAGCGGTCGAAGTGGACCGGGTCTTCCTTGTTCCAGAACAGCGAGGGGATGCCCTGCGCCCGGCAGTGGGTCAGCAGCTCGCTTAGCGGTGCGAACTCCTCGTCGCTGTAGTAGCCCACCTTCTTGTGCCACTGCCAGTCGTTGCCCTTCCAGGCGGACTCTACAAACATGGCGTCGATGGGCTGCTTGGCCAGCTCTTCCCGCCAGTTCTCTGGTGAAAGCGGCACCACCTTGACGGCGCTGGCCAGGGTGTCGGTGGTGAACTGATCGGCAATCAGCCCGAGGGTGATCTGCTCCAGGCGCTTGTCGTCGTGCTTGTCCTTGCCAGATGCAAGGGCAGCCTTGGCCACTTCCGCAGCCCTGTTGCGGCGCACGCGCTGCAGGGCATCGGCGTAGCGGCGGGTCACGTGGTTCCAGGTGCGCTCCTGTTCGATCCAGTCGCGGGCGGCCTGGCCCAGGCGCGCACGTTCCTCGGGGCTGTCGATCAGCGCCTGCAGGGCATCAGACAGGGCCTCGGCGCTGTCCTTCCTGAACAGACGTGCGCGCTCACCATTTGTCCCCGCCATAGTGGTATGGGGTGAGACATCAGAAAGCACCAGGGCCTTGCCCATGGCCATGGCTTCCAGGGGCTTGAGGGCGGAGACCATCTCGGTGACCGCCGACGAGAGCCGCGGGATGGGCAGGATATCCATGCAGGAGAGATAGCGCGGCACTTCTTCGAACGGCACCCGGCCGGTAAAGCGGCACTCCCCTTCGATACCCAACTCTTTTGCCTTGGCCTTGACGGTGTCGATCACCTTGCCGTCGCCCACCAGCACGAAGGCAAACGCCTGGCCGTGCTTCTTGAGGGTGGCCATGGCCTCCATCAGCAGCTCCAGGCCTTCGTAGGCCACGGCGCTGCCCGCATAGCCGATCACCGGCACGCCCGGCTTGAGCTTGAGCTCCTGGGCAATGGCGGTATCCGCAGCCATGGGTTGGAAGCGCTCGGCGTTGACCGCGTTGGGCACCACCTCAATGCGCTCACGGGGCACGCCCCAGCTTGCCAACTCGTCGGCGAGTTCTTCGGTGAGGGTAATCACAAGATCCGCTTCCAGCGCCGCCTGCTGCTCCAGTTCGCGCATGAGTTGGTAGCGCTCAGAGCCGGCCCACTCCGGCTGGGTGGAGGCCTGAGTGACTTCCCAAAGGCCGCGCACTTCGTAGACGAACGGCAGACCCAGACGGCGTGCCGCCATCAGCGCCGGCAGCGCGGTGATGTGGTTGGAGGCGGCGGCGATGATCTCTGCACCGCTGGTCTGGGCTTCGCGCAGGTAGTGGTCGGCGGCTTCGGCCAGGTAGTAGTCCAGCGGGGTCTTGTTGAGGTTCCAGCCCGCGCAGGCCGCGTAGGTGATGCCTTCCACCTCGGCTTCGTGATAGCCCTTGTTGATGCCCTTGGCACCCGCATCCCAGGGGAAGCCGGGGCGCGTGGTGGCACGCACCTTGAAGCCTGCCTGCTGAAGGCCCACTGCCACCCCGTGGGAGCGGGTGGAGTAGCCGTTGGTGGCATGGGGCACCGACTGGTGCAGGCAGTAGAGCACGTGCTGGCGGCGGCTCATCAGCCCGGCATTGGGCTGGCGAGGCGGCAGCGCCCAGCCCCCCTTGAGCCTGGCCATACCGGCCACGAAGACCTGGAAGTCACGCTTGGACTTGTCGAACTTCACGCCGCGGGCCTGCAGGCTCTCCAGGGCACGCAGGGTATCGGTGAGATTGCCCTGGCGGTAGAACCACTGGCTGGCGGTGGCATAGTCCACCTGGCTGACATCGCGCAGCTTGACCGGCTTAGGTGGCGCCTCAACTGGCGACTCAACCACCGCCTTCTGACCCGAAGCACCCCCCTCCCCCTTCAGCGCCCGTACCATCGGCTCGGTATGCTTGGCGAACAATAGTTCGGTCGTGGGCTTCGGCGCCGGCAACTTCAGTGACCCCTGAAGCGCTGTGGCCAGGCTTTGGGCATTCCCCGCCTCGAACATCACCATATACTCGTGCTTCTGGGGGTATTCCGCCAGGGGCACTACATCAGAGGCCACCAACCGCTTGCCGTAGGCCAGCGCTTCCGACGCTTTAATAGGCGGCACCAACCGGCATACCGGATAGTTCTTACGCGGAATGGCAACACAATCAATCAGCGCATAATAATCAGCCACCTGCTGATGGGGAACACGCCCTACCTGAATTAACCAAGGCCTGTCAGCATCATACTCGTGGTTACTCATTACATGGGTTAGCGGTTGGTCATCCCCCACCAGCAGCAGTTTAAGAGGGACACCTTTCTTGACCAATATTTCACAGGCTTGCAGCAGTACATCTAGCCCTTCATAAGCAGTAAAGCTGCCGATATAGCCAACCACATGGTCGCCAGCCTGAATCCCCAAGCTTTGTTGCAGCTGCGGATCGGTGGGTTTTAGATCAGGCAGTTCGCGAATGCCATTGGGCACAATGCTAATACGCTCGGGCTGCACACCACGCTTCACCAGCTCAGCCTTCATCGGGCCATTCAGCGTAAAGACTTGATTAGCCTTCCGCGCAACAAAACTATCTCGCTCGGCTTCTTCCTTAAAGCTTTCCGTATGGGCATAGCCTGGCTCACGGGCATCTTTGGAAAGCTCCCAAAAACCTCGAACTTCGTTACAGAATGGCAGACCCAACCGTTTGGCTGCCACCCAAGCAGGTAGCGCAACAATCCAGTTAGAGGCGGCCAACACCACAGAAGGACGGTACACCCGAAAAAGCTCAATAAAGCGCTCAACACTGGCATTAAAATTAGCACGCGCCCCTTGAGGCACCACGCGATAAGGCCACCGCGAGTGAATATACTTAACGCCATTGACGATCACTTCAGGGGCCATATCACTCTCAGAGTGAAATTCCCACGGGCGCCCTGGGCGCAAGAAACATAGCACTTCCAGCCCTTGCTGGTTCAGTGCTTCCGCAACCCCTTGGGTGCGAATCGCGTAGCCATTATTCGCGTAACTTTGGCCGTGGCTAACTACATAGGCCACACGCCTAGCAATGGGTTGAAAGACAGAAGTCAGAGGTTGCGACGCAAGTTGTTCTGCGCGCTTAATCAGGTCATCCATGCAATACCTGGCCGATAAAGTGAAAATTTATTAACAGCACCTAGCAATAAGCTTAATTGCTAGGCGCTGTTACATCATTGGCAGAGAAAGGAAAGACCGCACGTAGGCGGTAAGATATCGATGTTTAATTAGTATGTTTTTACGACACGAAGCAACAATCAGCTCAGCTAGCGGATTCCGTAACGCACTGCGGCCTGGGTGGAAACCACTGCCCTGTTGCGGCAACTCGGCACTGCACCGTATCGCCTGGCAATAGCTTAACGGGTAGGTGAAAACCCACGTACCCGCCACGGGGCGGCAGCAAGCGACACAACTCCTTGCGCATCTCGACTGCACGCAGAGTGGTGGTATGCTCGCCCTTCACCCACAGTTCAATATCTACTGGCTCCTCACTTCCATTCGCCCACCACGCCCAACCGCTGATGCGTTTTGTATTAACTTCGACAAGACGCGCATGCGCCCACGGTTGATTCAACTTAAACATGGCATAGCGCGCGTCAAATAACGCACATGCGTGCTTATAAAGCACAATATCTTGCTTATTCAGCCGCGTGAGTTCATCAATGTCATCTTGATCCAGCTTATGCTCAGCCAGCGGAATACGCTTACCTAGATTGTCTTTGCGCTCAGCAATATCGGTGGCAAAGCTATCATTTAATATTTCCAAGCTTTCCGTGTAACGCTCGGTTAAACCTAGAAAGCCAACCGCTTCAGGGTTTACCCCATTCAGGGCTCGACGCTGACGATTAATCATCGCCGGAGATGAGTAAAACTCTTTGAAGCTCCCTTTGTAATCCATGTTTCTGACGAAATGACCATATTCAGACGCAATTCGCTGCAGGGGTTCGCGCAAGAAAGTAATCGTACGCCCCACGCCAATTAAAGAAACGAACCGAGCGACAGGCACATGCCCACAGATCATAGCGGGGTTATTTGCTAAGAAGGCTTTCTTGAACTGCCAAAAATCTGGCTGATCGACATGCAAAGACTCTTTGACAAGCGGAGACGTGGTTTTAGAGTTTGCACCATAGTCATAAACAATTCGTTCTTTCGAAAAGTATGCTTCCGCGCCCAGTCGAAAGCTTGTCCCGGCAGTTTTAGGTATATGTAGAAAAAAAAATGGCATTAATTACATCTCTGTTATTTCGTGAGCGAACTACTAACCGCACCGATTCCCGCAGCCGCCCCATGCCAGTCATTCCAGAACCAACCCCAGATCCGTCATTCCCGAATGGGGTTATCGGGAATCCAGTTTGGCCTTCCCCACTGATGCCCTATCACCTAAACCAACATGGATTCCCGCCAAGGGCACGCGGGAATTGCAGTGTGGGGCCATTCGGGATGACGAGCCGAAAATAGAATTACCCTAGCAGCCCTACCGCGTCGATCACGCTTTCTTTAGCACGTACTTGTTCGGCATTAGCAATAAATGGTTTGTGCTTAACGAGTACGCATACCACGTCCGCTTGGGTAAGTGCTTCTTCAAGCGTGGCCAGCGTGGTGTTCTCGCCTTGCAGCGTTTTGGGTAGTGATTTGATATTGGGTTCTACCACTTGCAGGCGGCAGCCTAGCTGCTGCACTTGCTGTGCAATGCCTAGCGCGGGGCTTTCACGCAGGTCGTCGATATCTGGTTTAAAGGCAACGCCCAGGCAAGCCACGGTAAGGTCGCTGCGTTTGGCATCTGGGTGTTGCTGGTGGTAGAACTCTAGCGCTTCTTTGACGCGGCCCAGCACCCATAGGGGTTTGTTATCGTTCACTTCGCGCGCGGCACGGATAATTTTCGCTTGTTCCGGGCAGGCATCGACAATGAACCATGGGTCTACCGCGATACAGTGACCGCCCACGCCTGCACCAGGGGTGAGGATATTCACACGCGGATGGCGATTGGCCAGGGCAATCAGTTCCCAAACATTGATATCCAGCTCATGGCAGATGGTGGAAAGCTCGTTGGCGAAAGCAATATTCACATCGCGGAAGCTGTTTTCAGTGAGCTTGGCCATTTCTGCAGTGCGGGCAGTGGTAGATACACAATCGCCTTCTACTACGATTTTGTAGAGCTCGCAGGCCACTTCGGCGCACTTGGGCGTCATACCGCCAATCACGCGATCATTTTCGACTAGTTCGCGGATAACATGGCCGGGCAATACGCGTTCCGGGCAATGGGCAATACGAATATCTGATTCTTCACCGTGGGTTTGCGGGAACGTCAGATCCGGGCGGGCTTCCGCTAGCCAAGCAGCCATTTGCTCGGTAGCGCCTACCGGGCTGGTAGATTCCAATACGACTAAGTTACCGGGCTTAAGCACCTTAGCTACAGCCTTACTGGCAGCTTCGATATAGCTTAAATCTGCTTTGTGGTTTTGGCCATTTTCGTCGGTATGAAACGGCGTGGGCACGGCCACCAGAAACGCATCGGCAGGTTCTGGTGTGGTGGTTGCGCGCAGGTAACCCTCTTTTACTGCCGCATGAACGATCATGTCCAGTTCCGGCTCAACAATGTGGATGTCACCATTGTTGATGGTGTCGACAGCATGTTGGTTAACATCAACACCGATAACATTCTGCTTGCGGGAAGCGAAAACAGCAGCGGTAGGTAGGCCAATGTAGCCCAAGCCAATCATGGAAATAGTATCGAATTTCATGTGGTGTTCCGTGAGTAGGAATAGTGAATAGTGAATAGTGAATAGTGAATAGTGAATAGTGAGTAGTGAGTAGTGAGTAGTGAGTAGTGAGTAGTGAGTAGTGAGTAGTGAGTAGTGAGTAGTGAGTAGTGAGTAGTGAGTAGTGAGTAGTGAGTAGTGAGTCGTGTCAGCAACTATTCACAGCGCGTAGCGCGCTCATATTTCACAGAGAAGCCAAAATATCGCGAATGCGTTCGCAGGCTTTGCCGTCGCCGTAGGGGTTGTGGGCGTAGCTCATGGCAGTGTAGGCGTCGTTATCGGTCAGCAGCCGGGTTAGCTCGCTGGCAATGGTCGCCACATCGGTGCCTACCAGCTTAACGGTACCTGCTTCTACGGCTTCGGGGCGTTCAGTCGTATCACGCATGACCAGTACCGGTTTGCCCAGCGAAGGCGCTTCTTCCTGAATGCCACCAGAATCGGTGAGGATAATGTGTGCTCGATTCATCAGGTAGACAAACGGCAGGTAGTCCTGCGGTTCAATCAGATGCACATTATCTACCCTGGCCAGCAAGCGGTTAACCGGCTCACGGACGTTGGGGTTGAGGTGTACCGGGTAAAGAATCTGGGTATCCGGATGGCGTTCGGCGGTATCAGCTAGGGCTTGACAGATACGCTCAAACCCGCCGCCAAAGCTTTCACGGCGGTGGCCGGTGACTAGAATCAAGCGCTTGCTTTCATCCAGCATGGGGAACCGCTTGGCCTGTTCAGCGGCTAGCGCTTGGTTGGTTTCCAGCTTGTGAGCGACTTCCAACAGCGCATCTATCACGGTATTGCCCGTTATGTGAATAGTCGCTGGGGCAATGCCTTCATCCAGTAAGTTTTGCTGCGAGGTGCCCGTAGGCGCAAAGTGAACCGCCGCCAACGCACCTGTGAGCTTACGGTTGCCCTCTTCCGGCCAGGGAGAATATAGATTGCCGGTACGCAGGCCTGCTTCAACATGCCCTACGGGGATCTGCTGATAATAACACGCCAGGGTGGTTGCAAAGGTGGTGGCAGTGTCGCCATGCACAAGAACGATATCAGGTTTGAAGTCTTCCAGTACCGGCTTGAGCCCTTGCAGAATGCCACAAGTGACGTCGTTAAGATCCTGTCCCGGCTTCATGATGTCCAGGTCATAGTCTGGAGTAAGTTCGAATAAAGCGAGCACTTGATCTAGCATTTCTCGATGCTGAGCAGTGACACAAACCCGGGCTTCAAAACGCTCGTCTGAGGCAAGCTGCAGTGCAAGCGGTGCCATTTTAATGGCTTCTGGGCGGGTGCCGAAGACAGTGAGTACTTTCATTCTTTACCTTCTTTTTCAGTTATCAGTCCATCTTGAGGCCTGAGTGTCATACCTTGACAGCCTTATGACGTTTTCGTTTGGCCAGCGTCTTGTAGGCGGTATTCCAGTTCCTGACAACGGCGATAATAGTATTCCAGCAGTTCCTGAGTTTCTGCTAATTGCTGGGCAATAGGGATAGTCTCAGCACTTTTGGGTGCATGTTGGAACACTTGGCCGGGCTTCTGTAGCCTTTGTTCACAAATTTTAATATTAACATCAAATAGACTTTGCCCATACTGGTAGGCCGCTTGTTGATAGAGTGTTATGGCATTTTGATAATCATTTTGTTTAAAAGCATCGTGAGCGCGCTTAACAAGATCTTTTTCCATGAGTATCTCTTGAATCGTGAGTCGTGAGTCGTGAGTCGTGAGTCGTGAGTCGTGAGTCGTGAGTCGTGAGTCGTGAATCGTGAATCGTGAATCGTGAATCGTGAATCGTGAATCGTGAATCGTGAATCGTGAATCGTGAATCGTGAATCGTGAATCGTGAATCGTGAATCGTGAATCGTGAATCGTGAATCGTGAATTTTAGGGTAGGGTCCCTCACCCGTCATTTCCCACAACCACGGCCCGATCATTCCCGAGTGGCACCACACCTGTCATTCCCGAGTGGGGTTATCGGGAATCCACCTTGACCTTGCCCGCTGATGCCCGAGTGCCTGAACCAGAATGGATTCCCGCTAAGGGCATGCGGGAATGACGGTTCGGTGGTATGCGTTAATGGCGATTAGATGCATCCGTTAATGGCGGTTCGGTGGTATACGGGAAAGACGGTTGGGAAGAATGCGTTATCTACCCTTCTACTCTGAGGCTGATTGTATTGGGGAGCGTTAGCCATTGGGCTGGACGTTGGCGGGTTTCGAGTAGCGTATTCCAGCTTTCCTTTAGGTCGTTTTCCTGCGGATAGCTATTACCTTCCAGCACAATATCCAGCCGTTGAGTGGGTAGTTGCTGTAGCAGTAGCGTTAACGCTACTTCTCGGCTATGCCCTGCTTCGGCTAGCGTTTCACCTACAATTGCTAGTACACGGGCATCTTCCGGCAGCCACTGGTTTAGGCGTTGCAGAACAGTATTTGCCGCGTAGAACAGCGCCGTTTGGCCGTTGGCTTGGCACTCTATCCAAGGGGCATGCACCACATTGACCGCGTGGCTAAGGCGCTTGTTATTCAAGCACTGTTTCAGCTCATCGCTAGCTATTTTCTGATGCGTAATGCTAATAATGGTTTGTGGCAGGTCAGCGTGAGATAACGTTACCTCGTGTTCCTGCCCGTGATGCTGACCTTTCTGCCGGGTTAGTTTGGGCTGCTCTGCCCGGGCGTTAATTACACTTTGCGCCAGCAATTCCGTTGTGCCATTACTGCCAAAAATCACTATTACATCATGGTTATTTGCATTGTAATGTTCTAGCAAGGCCATGGCATAGCCAGGTGCTAACGTTGTGCTAATTGGGCGCTGGCCATGTTGCAGGTAGTTCATTAGCGCCTGTTCGTCACGCTGTTGGCGGGCGCTACGGGTAACGTGCTGACCAAGGGCGTTGGTGGCTTGCTGTATATAGCTGCGCTGTTCGCCGAACAGCGATTCCAGCTTGCTTTCTAACTGCCCAAAGCGTTCGTTACTTTGTTGTAACGTGGCAAGCTGTTCGCTGAGCTGGCTGATCGTAGCGTCTTTTTCAGTTAGCTGCTGCTGGGCTTTTACTAGTTCAGCTTCAGCTTCTTCATGCTGCTTTTTTCGATTAGCAAAGTAGCGCTGATAATTTTCACGCTCTTCTTCGCTGTGCGTTAATTTTTCTTGAAGGCTAGCGATTTTCTCGACGCCCTCTTCTGCCTGCTGCTTGCGGTGAGTAAACCAAGTGTGCGTTTCTTGCAGCTTTTCCTGCGCTTTCTGCTCTGCTTGCACAGCGTCTTGATACTGCTGCTCGATCTTTTTGAGTGCTTGCTCGGTTTCCTGATGCTCTTTTTTTTGCTGCTGATTAGCTTTGAGCGCCTGATTTAGCTGTTTTTTTAGCGCATCCCGCTCTTCGGTTAACTGGCTGAGCTGTGTGTCACGCTCGGCCAACTGAGCGTCTTTCTCTGCCAATTTCTCTGCCAGCTGCTTGGCCTTTTGGGCACTTTGCTTACTGTTTCGCTCGCTATCCGCCAGTTCTTTTTCCAGCTTTTCGCGCTCTTCTTTTACCTGGTTGAGCTGTGTATCGCGCTCGGCCAATTGAGCATTGGTCTCTTTTAGCTTGTGATACAACGGGCTACGGGTAAAACCGAGAAGAAAGAAATCCGGGTCCGTGGCATCTTGAGCCACCACTTCAAAACCTTGCTGTTCGCACCATTGGGTTAGCTCGGCGTCTATCGCCATGCCTTCGTATAAACGCAGTGGGCTAGTGCGTACCCATAGATGGGTTAACTGATCAAGTAAACCGGAATGATTGAACGCTTGCAGCAGGCTTAGGGAGATTTCCGGTTGTTCGATAATCAAATGGCTGAACGTTGCTTGACTCAGGCCAGCCTGCTCTAGCGCCTGCGGTAGTGTTTGAGTGTCTACTGATTGGTGACGAGCCTTGCCAAGGCCAGGATAGAGGGTCGTTAGTTCACTGGCAGGAGCCAAGCTGTTGAAGTCTTTCAGTGTGTAGGCATAACACACTGCTTCACCGCCGGGGGGAGTTATCGGCTGGTCTGCAATATGCAATGCCGGTAACACTTGAGATAACGCTTTGTGGTGCGCTGAAACGGGCGAAAGTGATGCCAACAATACCGCTAAGTTGGCCTGTTTAATAAGCGTCTCACTCTCTTCACGTAGTGGGCCAATATGCACTAGCAGGTCGGCTGCTTGACTCATGCATCAGCCCCCTCTGTCGGTTTTTTGGGCGCGGGCAAATGGTGCTGTGGTGGCTGGGTTTTTCGCTGTTCGGCGATGCCATGCCGCAGGTAGTGCAGCAGCGGATGCTGACCCGATGCCGCGACATCTTTGTAGTGAGTAAGATAAAAGTCGGTACTGAATTGAGAACTTGGATGGCGCCCATCAATCGCGCCAAACTTAATAAAGTGTTCGGCGGGTTTAATACCTGACTTGGCAACATCAGGGTATTGGGCAAGGTACCAGTCGGCATCAAAAAACGGCGTTGCTTCCAGCATGGCTAGCTGCTTTGGTAGCTCTTTTTTGTAGCTTCGGCTATCGCGGTAAGCCACTGCGGCATGACGCTGTGCATGCACACGTAGCCACTGAATTAGGCTCTCCAGGTGGTGAATACGCTGCTGTTGCTGGCAAATCTCGTTATTTTTACGCGCAGCTAAAGCTTGGTGTTCTTGGCTTAGTGTTTCATAGGCCTGTTGGACATGCTGAAGGGTACTCAGCAGTTGCGCACCCTCTTTCTGCAACGCTTTAGTTTGCTGCTGAAGTTCTTCAAGGCGTTTTGAGCACTCGTGCTCTCGCTGCTCAGCATTTTTCTTTTGCTCGTCGACACTTTCAGCCAGCGACGACTGAACGCTTTGAAGCTGTTGAAAAACAACAGCGTGCTCTTCACGCGCGGCTGTTAGTTCACCCTTCAAACGAGCGATATTCTGCTGCTGTTGTTCTTGCAGACTCTCTGCCTGTTGTAACGTTCGGCCATCCCGCTGCCCTTTTTCGCTGGCTGCTTGCAAAGCGTGGTATTCGTTAAGCGCGGCTTGGGCGATGGTCGCCTCTTGGCTTTCCTCAACTGGGCTCTCCTGGCTGCTAGCCAACAGGTAAGCATAGGTGTCTTGTAACGGTTGGGTTTGCCCACAAAGGTAAGCCGCGGCTAGCTGATAAATTGCTTTATCCGTCGCCGTGGTTGGTATGTCGAGCAGTGCGTCAATGAGCTTGGATGTGCGGCCTGGCGAATAGCCTACTAAGGTAATCTGGCGGCGCGCTGAGCGAAACAGTGCAAGTAGTCGCTTGGCTTGCGCTAACCAGTCATTAAGCGCCTCTTCGGCAACGGCGCCGCTTGCAAGCCTTGCTGCTAGCCAAGCGCTTGGCTGTGGCCAAGCGATCATTACCTGGCGCTCTGAATCGTGCTTACACCAAGCGCGTAGCTTAACGACGTCTTCATCATTCAACGTGGATAACAGATATATACTGCTTGGAGCTTGCGCATCTGCTTCGCTGATATCTACTAGTGACTCGCATGCCAACGGATTTTCCGCAGCTGGCAATAACTGGTGCGGCTCGTGCGCGAAGGCTTGCAAGCCCAGATAAATTACCCGCGGCATAGGTTGAAAGCTCCTTGCTTGAATGTTGATCATATTTTTCAAAATTGAACAGATAAGCTAGTTAGCTAAAGCCACTTAGCTGCCCTGGTGTTGAGGGAGAGAACTTTAGCTGTAACTTTGGTTCGACACTTCGACGATAATTTAAACTAGTGCGCCCAGTTATAGTAAGGGCGGCTGCGCCGCCATCGCCCGCTGAAGCGGCCTCCTACAATAGGCAGTGAGTCCTGAGTGCTTGAACAAAATTAACAGCGCAATATCACAGCTCTATTTAGCCGCGTTATGCTCGACCTACCGATATGTAGCGTAAATTAACGGCTTTGGCTTCTTTGGGGCTGTAAAGATTACGCCCGTCAATGACTACACCGCCTTTCAATTGATTAGCCAACCACGTTAAGTCTACTGCTCGGAATTGCTGCCACTCGGTACAAATCACCAGTGCATCTGCGTCGATGACGGTATCTTCCATTCGCTTACATAACGTTAAGTCTTCACGACTGCCGTAGATACGCGCTGCTTCTTCCATCGCTTTAGGGTCGAATGCTCGCACCTGGGCACCAGCTTCCCATAATGCTTCCATTAGTACGCGGCTGGGTGCTTCTCGCATATCGTCAGTATTCGGCTTAAAGGCAAGCCCCCATACAGCGATTGTTTTGCCGCGCAGCTGCCCATCAAAGGCATTGCTTAGCTTGATGAACAGCGTCTGTTTTTGCCGTTCATTGACACTTTCGACAGCTTTTAACAGTTCAGCAGAGTAGCCTGCTAGTCCAGCGGTGCGGGCAAGCGCTTGAACATCTTTAGGAAAGCAGGAGCCGCCATAACCGCAGCCGGGGTAAATGAAATGGTAGCCAATGCGCGGGTCGGAACCTATGCCTTGGCGCACTTGCTCAATGTCGGCGCCCAGGCGTTCAGCGAGATTCGCTATTTCGTTCATAAAGCTGATTTTAGTGGCTAGCATGGCGTTAGCGGCATACTTGGTCAGCTCGGCACTGCGCACATCCATAAACAGCATTTTTTCATGATTGCGGTTGTATGGGGCATAGCATTCGCGCATTAGCTTCTCTACGTGGGGGCTGTCAGTACCCACCACAATCCGAGCGCCCCGGGTAAAGTCTTCTATCGCAGCCCCTTCCTTGAGAAATTCAGGGTTAGAACATACATCAAAGGCGTAATCTTTACCTAAACGGCTGAGCGTTGCTGCAATGGTGTCGCGTACTTTTTCAGCGGTACCAACTGGCACAGTCGATTTATCAATAACAACTTTGTAGCCGTTCATATGCTGAGCAATCGTTTCGGCTACATTCAGCACGTACTGTAAATCGGCACTGCCATCTTCATCAGCAGGCGTTCCTACCGCTATAAACTGCAGGGTACCAAATTGTACCGCTTGCGCTGCATCGGTGGTGAACGTGAGCCTGCCATCCTCGCCGTTATGCCTTACCATGGCTTCTAGGCCAGGTTCATAAATGGGAATGATGCCTTGGTTTAACCGAGCTATTTTTTGCTCATCCACATCGACACATATAACGTGATGACCAGCTTCTGCTAAGCATGTGCCTGTAACGAGCCCTACGTAACCTGTACCAAAAACCGTTATGTTCATTCGTTCACTTCAGTTTGAGTGTGTTCGTTAGCTCACCGCTTTTAGTCAAAAGCTGGCGCGGCTTTAAAAGCAAGCCCTTGCTCATCTTTTGCAGAAAGCCGGGGCTTCTGGCCTTGGGTAGGCCATTGAATAGCCAGTTGCGGGTCGTTCCATAAAATAGACACTTCATCCCCTGGGGCGTAGTAATCGGTACATTTGTACTGAAACTCAGCCGTTTCGCTGGTGACGTAAAAACCGTGGGCGAAACCGGGGGGAACCCAAAGCATTTGCTTGTTTTGTTCACTAAGTGTTGCGCCTACCCACTGACCATAGGTGGGTGAGCTTTGGCGCATGTCCACCGCTACATCGAAGACCTCTCCTTGGGTTACCCGCACTAACTTACCCTGTGGTTGCTGGTGTTGGTAGTGCAGCCCTCGCAGAATGCCATGAGTGGATTTACTGTGGTTATCTTGCACAAACGTGTAGCGGCCACAGTGGTCTTCGAATTCACTTTGGCGGAAGGTCTCCATAAAGAAACCGCGCTCATCGCCGAACACTTGAGGGGTAATAAGCACAACATCAGGAATGGCGAGTTTTTCGTATTGCATATCTAAACCATGAGAGGTGAAGGATGAGGAGCTCGATGTAAGGCGTGAGGGGTAAGATTACTTTCCCCTCACGACTCACCCCTTACTTATTACCTTTCGTTTTGAGTAGGCGCTGCAGGTATTGGCCGTATTGCGTTTTGGCAAGTGGTTTGGCGAGTTCGGCTAGGCGTTCATCGCTGATCCACTGCTGCTGCCAGGCGATCTCTTCCAGGCAGGCAATTTTAAGACCTTGGCGATGCTCTATGGTTTGTACGTATTGGCTGGCTTCTAGCAAGCTGTCGTGGGTGCCGGTGTCTAGCCAGGCAAAACCTCGACCCAGGCGCTCTACGCGTAAATCGCCACGCTTTAAGTAGGCGTTGTTAACGCTGGTGATTTCTAGCTCGCCTCGCTCGGAAGGAGTGACGTTTTTGGCGATTTCCACCACATCATTGTCGTAAAAATACAGGCCGGTCACCGCGTAGGCAGACTTAGGCTTGCGGGGCTTTTCTTCAATGGAAATAGCGTTGCTATTTTCATCAAATTCTACAACACCAAACCGCTCGGGATCTTTGACTAGATAACCAAATACCGTCGCACCGGAGGTATATGAGCTGGCGCGCTTTAGCTGATCGGAGAAGTGTTGCCCATGGAAGATGTTATCACCTAACACTAGGCACACCGGGCTATCGCCAATAAATTCTTCGCCAATAATAAACGCTTGCGCTAGGCCATCTGGGCTTGGCTGCTCTGCGTATTTTAGGCTTATACCGAAGTCTTCACCGGTACCTAGCAAGTTTTGATACTGCGGTAAGTCTTCCGGTGTTGAGATAATTAAGATCTCTCGAATACCAGCCAGCATGAGTACCGAGATCGGGTAGTAGATCATCGGCTTATCGTAAATAGGCAGCAGCTGCTTGGATACACCGCGGGTAATGGGATGCAACCGCGTACCGGAGCCACCGGCAAGAATAATGCCTTTTCTTTGTGAGCTTTGGCTCATAGGGGTCTCTTTAATCATTTTCGCTACGTATTATTGGCCACGGATACTCACTGACAACACGGATAAGGGCAAAACATAACAACAAAAAATCTGTGGGTTTTTATCCGTGGATTCCGTGAGCGTCCGTGGCAAGCATCCGTTATTGGCCACGGATACTCACTGACAACACGGATAAGGGCAAAACATAACAACAAAAAATCTGTGGGTTTTTATCCGTGGATTCCGTGAGCGTCCGTGGCAAGCATCCGTTATTGGCCACGGATACTCACTGACAACACGGATAAGGGCAAAACATAACAACAAAAAATCTGTGGGTTTTTATCCGTGGATTCCGTGAGCGTCCGTGGCTCAAAAACTATCTAGGTGTTCTTTCAGCGTTAATACCAGCTGGCTTTGCCAGGTGGGCATGGTGATGCCTAGTGAGTTTTCAAGCTTGCTTAGCGCCATTCGCGAATTTAACGGACGCTTGGCGGGGGTTGGGTACTCGGCAGTGGAAATACCCGCGACGCCTTCGGGTGCAATAGCAAGCTCTTCCCCTAGCCCACGGGCTGTTTTAAAAATCTCACTAGCGAAGCCATGCCAACTTGTCTCTCCCCTGGGCGCTAAGTGGTAGATGCCTTGGGGGATGTTAATAGTGAATAGAGAATGGTGAGTGGTGGATGGCGAGTGGTGATTGGTGCAAGCCAAGGCAGTGATTTGGGCGATTAGACGCGCGGGGGTAGGCGCACCAATTTGATCGCTGACAATGTTCAGTGCTTCCCGCTCGCGACCAAGGCGTAGCATGGTTTTCATAAAGTTATTGCCACGCGCGGCATATACCCAACTCGTGCGAAAAATCAGGTGCTTGGCGCCGCTACTAACGACGGCGTCATCACCTTCCAGCTTGGTTTGTCCGTAAATACTTAGCGGGCCAGTGGGGCTGTCTTCCTGCCAAGGCTTTTCGCCATTGCCTGGGTAGACGTAATCCGTTGAGTAATGCACCAGGGGAATGCCCTGCATCGCGGCGTAATCAGCCAACTGCGCTGGCAGTTTGGCATTTAGGTGTCGCGCTTGTTCTGGCTCGCTCTCGGCTTTATCAACGGCTGTGTAGGCCGCAGCATTGAGGATCAGCCCAGGCTGGTGTTTTTCAAGATAAACATTGACGGCTTCGGCGTTGGTTAGGTCGAGTTCTTGGCGTGTCGGGGCCAAGATAGTGCCGAAAGGAGCAAATTGGCGCTGTAATTCAAAGCCTACTTGGCCGTTACCGCCAGTGATGAAGATGTTCATAGTGAAGCCTTAACGTCAATCGATTGCGCAACCTGCAGCGCGGCGAAATGAGGCCGCGAGGAACGGCGGTACCAAGGCACCCGCGAAATCCGAAAGCTTGTTGCGGGTGCGCCGTAGGCTTACCACGCACTACGTGTTGGTGCCCAGCCGTTGATAGCTGCCGTCTTGCACGCGTTTCCACCAGGTTTCGTTAGCGAGATACCATTGCACGGTTTTGCGCAGGCCGGTTGCGAAGGTTTCTTCCGGGGTCCAGCCGAGTTCGTGCTCAATTTTGCTGGCATCAATGGCATAGCGTACGTCGTGGCCTGGACGATCAGTTACAAAAGTGATCAGTTGTTTATGTGAATCGTGAGTAGTGAGTGGTGAATCGTGAGAGCTATCCTTCACTTTGCATGGCACTAGCTCATCCAAAATTTCACAGATAGTCTCTACTACATGTAAATTAGTTTGTTCGTTATGCCCGCCGATATTGTAGGTTTCGCCGATTTCGCCTTCCGTCGCCACTTTGATCAAGGCGCGAGCGTGATCTTCAACATATAGCCAATCGCGAATTTGCTGGCCATCACCGTAGACCGGCAACGGCTTACCCGCTAAGGCATTTAGAATCATCAACGGAATTAACTTTTCGGGAAAGTGATACGGCCCGTAGTTGTTAGAGCAGTTGGTAATCAGTGTGGGCAAGCCATAGGTGCGCTGCCAGGCACGAACCAGATGGTCTGAACTGGCTTTACTCGCTGAGTATGGCGAGCTAGGCGCGTAGGACGTTTCTTCTGTGAAGAGGTGATCGGTTCCGTCTAGATCGCCATACACTTCATCAGTACTGATATGGTGAAAACGGAATGCTTCTGCTTTGGCAGCCTCTTGCTGCTGTAAGCTTTTCCAGTAAGCACGGGCGGCTTCTAATAGAACCGACGTACCGACCACATTGGTTTGAATAAACGCGGCGGGGCCATCGATGGAACGGTCTACATGGCTTTCTGCAGCTAGGTGCATCACTACGTCGGGTTGGTGCCGTTCAAACAACTGCTGCATCGCAGGTGCATCACAAATATCTGCTTGCACAAAGATGTAGCGTTCACTGTCGGCGACACTTTCCAACGATTCTAGATTGCCTGCATAAGTGAGCTTATCAACATTCACGACATGGTTGTCGGTGTTATGGATTAACTCACGAATAACGGCAGAGCCGATGAAGCCCGCTCCACCGGTAATAAAAAAAGTTTTACTCATACTGCAATCTCAGTAACTACCTTATTGGCTATCTTATTAGCGCTGACGCTAGCGTGTGCTTTGCCGTAACTCTAAGTTTTCACGTGCTTCTCTTGCTCTGCTGCTCGCTTCTTTCACTGCATTTTTAGCAGCAGCGAGTGCCTCTTTGTCTTCCTGCTCTTTGGCATCAGCAAGAATTTCTTGAGCGGCTTTTAAATCGGCGTGGCAGGCCTGCAGGTATTTACGAGCACCTACCACATCGCTAGGCAATTCAGACTGACGTTGCTTTTTGTCTACATCTGCATGATAGGCGGCAATGGCATCGTTGATATCGTCGTACCAAAAGGCGCTGCCTTTCTTAAGATAAACACCTGCTTGACAGAGGTCTTTCAAAATACCTTCTGAGTGGGAAACCATTATCAAAGAGGCTTGACCCGTTTTCGATTCAAATAGCTCTTTCGCTTTGGCTTTAAAAGCGCGATCGCCAACGGCAGTGGCTTCATCGGAAATGTAGACATCAAAATCAAACGCAAGCGATAAACCAAACGAAATACGTGATTTCATGCCCGATGAATAAGTACGTATGGGCTCATCAAAGGCTGGGCCAATTTCTGCAAACTCTTCTACGAATTTGATAACCCTTTTAACCTCTTCGGGGTTACTGCCTTGCACCCGGGCAACGAATTTAACGTTTTGGCGTCCCGTCATGTTGCCCTGCATTCCCCCAGAAAGACCAACCGGCCACGAAACGCGGCTATGGCGAATCACTTCGCCGCGCTCAGGGGTATCCATGCCAGCAATAAGACGTAAAAGTGTTGATTTACCTGCTCCGTTCGCGCCTATCAAGCCTACACTAACGCCCATAGGGATAGTGAAATTGACGTCTTTTAGTACCCAGTCGCTACCATGATGGTTGTGGTAACGCTTGTAGAGGTGTTTGATTTCAATCATTTTGAATTCGTGAACTAGTAAGTGGTGAACTCGTGAATAGTGAGTGGTGAGTGGTGAGTGGTGAGTGGTGAGTGGTGAGTGGTGAGTGGTGAGTGGTGAGTGGTGAGTGGTGAGTGGTGAGTGGTGAATAGTAAATAGGAAATTTATGGGCAAGTTAGTTTCACCGACTCTTTAAGTGTTTAATAAGGCCGCCTAGCTGGGAAGAAATTTGCTGGATACTATTTATGTTTACAGAAATATCACTTAGATAGTTTAGACGGTTTGCTATGAGTATCTGTGTTTCTAACTCGCTGAGGGAGCCTTGGGAAATATATAGAAAACGAATAAATTCTTGTGTACTTCCTCTTGCTGCACCTTCTGCAATATTGCTAGGTACTGATACTGCACACCGCCTCATCTGGCTAATAAGTCCGTAACGCTCATCATCAGGAAATGTCTTAGTAATGCTATAAATTTGCTCCACTAGATCCATGGACTGTTGCCACACACGCAATTCCTGATGTTTTCTCACGCCCTACCCCTCACCACTCACCACTCACTATTCACTATTCACCACTCACTATTCACCACTCACCACTCACTATTCACCACTCACCACTCACCACTCACCACTCACCACTCACCACTCACTATTCACCACTCACCACTCACCACTCACTATTCACCACATCAACTTGCTTCCCTTTACGCTGATAAAGCGCTTCTAGTTCATTTTTGAGCGCGTTTTTAGCGTTTTTTTCGCCGTGTACAAGGCGTATGGTATGAGGCCAGCGACGCATGCGCTTTACGAAGTTAAGCAGGTCTTTTTGATCTGCATGAGCAGAGTAGCCGCTAATGGTGGTAATACCTGCATTGATGTCGATACGCTGGCCGTCTATTTCCACCCAGCCGCCCTGCGGGCCATATTGCTGTATTGCTCGCCCTGGCGTACCTGCCCCTTGGTATCCCACAAACAATACCTGGTGGCGCTCATCGCCTAACATGGCTTTTAGGTAGTTCATGATGCGCCCACCTGCACACATGCCGCTGGCAGCAATGACTACCGCTGGACGGCCAGTTTTCGCTAGGTATTGGACAGTTTGCTCGTGGGCTTCGTGGCTTTCTACGGTGTAGAGGTTATCGAAATTGAGCGGGTGGCGGCCACTGCGTAAGCGGCGTTGGGCTTCTTTATCCCAGTAGGGCTTTAATTGGCGATATACGTTGGTAAAGCGTGCAGCAAGCGGTGAATCAACAATAATTTCTATCGCTTGCCACTGGTTGTTTTTGGCGTTGCGCTTGGCTTCATAAATAATGCCCTCCAGCTCGTAAAGCAGCTCTTGGGTACGGCCAATGCTGAAGGCGGGCACCATGACCGTACCGCCATTAGCCAGGGCTTGTTCAATGGCAGTTTTAAGCGTGGCACGGCGCTCGCGACGCCCCACGTGCTGGCGGTCGCCATAGGTGCTTTCGAGAACTAGCTGGTCACAACCATAGGGTGATTTAGGCGCGGGCAATAGCGGAGCGTAGGGTGCTCCTAAATCACCGCTAAAGACAATACGCTCTTTGCTGCCATTAGCGTACTGGTGGGCAACTTCAACATAGCTGGAACCAAGTATGTGCCCTGCCCGCTTAAACTTGATGCGGGTAGTGATGCCCTGCTTACCCTTTTCGCAACCATTCACCACCGAGTGCCATTTGCCGTAAGCCACGCTGACAATTTGTGACTCAAGCTGCGCTTGGAAACGCTGGATCAGTTCTGCATTACGCGTGAAACCGATTTTTAAAGCGTCTTCAATAACCAGCGGTAATAGCGTTGCCGACGGTATGGAGCAAATAATCGGGCCTTTAAAACCCGCTGCCAACAAATATGGCAGCCGCCCGACGTGGTCAATATGTACGTGGGTAATAATCAGCGCTTTAACGGTGCTGATATCAAATTCAATTTGCAGCTGTTGAAAGCTATCTTGCGCTGCGTCTTCACCTTGGAAAAGGCCGCAGTCGACTAACAGTGAATTTTCACCATCGAGGATTAGCTGGTGACAGCTCCCGGTGACACCCGTAGCACCACCGTGATGGAGGATATCTAGCATCGAAAATTCCTTTTTCGGTGATGCTCTGTTGTAGCGCGGTATAAGCGTCAGCGCACCTGCAGGCAGTGTGCGGCTCGGCGTTAGATTTCAGGCAGCTTGACTTTTCAAAAGTGGCCAAGCCCCCTGCTTGGAGGCATCTAAAATAACGATTTCCGTAATTGTCCCGTCTTCTGCATAGCTAATATGCGTATTCCAGTCTTGAGACACTTCTTTGACGGTCGTTTTTTCTGACAAATGCAGAACTAAAATATCGTCTGCCTCATCGTAAGTAGTACGCATTACTTTTCCTCCCACTCAAAATGATGCATTACCGTTTTCACGACAAATTTGTCTTCTAGGACTGCTGCAACACATAAGAGGTTGTCTTGCCTATTATCAAAATGCTTAGCCACCCAGACTCGCACTTCATCTTTATGCTTAACCGTACCTGCTTCGATCAATTCGATTAACTCGCCATCATTTATGTTTCTAGCAGCCATTCTTTCGCTGGCGTGACGCGTGATGTGTACCTCTGAGTTAAATCGATGGCTATACATGATTTAAGCTAGCTCATTTTCACATCAGGCGGTGAACTGCGAAGTGTTGATGACAGAGAACTTTTGGGCCTTCTCTTTAATCCCTGTGGTCTTTCACGATCATAATGATCATGCTGAGGATAAAGGCTAAGAAGATAGTGATGATAGCGAACACGCTGCTGTTATAAAGGCGGTTTGGTTCGGTTGGGTACTCTGGAAGTAGCGGACTTTGCAGTACGCTAACTTGCTTGAGCTGGCGGGCTGCTTCTAAGCGGGTGTTTTCCAACGCGGCTAACGCGCTTGAATAGGTTTCCTGAGCAAACTGAGCTTGAAGCTCTAGCGTTTCGTACTCTGCCGATACGCGGTTTAGTGAATCACCGGTTGCCTGTGCTAAGCGGTCGCGCTGCTCAGCGATTTGATCACGTAACGCGGTGATGCTGCGCTCTATTTGGCGCAATTCGGCGGATTGCGAGCTTTGGAAGCTTGCTAATGCATTGCGTTCCGCTTGTAAGCGAGCTAGGTCGCCTTCTAGCGTCGCTACTACTTGGTTAATACTTTCCACCGTTGAGGTTGGCGATACCAAGCCATACTCGTTTTGAAACTCTAGCAGCTCCGAACGGGTGTCACGAAAGCGATCTTCCAAGCGAATCATTTGCTGCTCTAGGAAACGAACCTGCTCGTCTGCTAAACGGTGGCCCATCTCGTTCATGTGGTTTTCACCAGCCTCTAACAGCAGCGCAGCCATATCTCTGGAGAATTCGGGCGTGTAGCCCTGTACGTAAATATTCAGAACACCAGCATACTCATCCAACTCCACTTCTACCCGACGCAGATAGTATTTATGCAGATCTTCAATGGGCACGTTAGGATTGCGCAGTTTGGCAAAAATATCGCCGTGTTCGCTGTAGTGCTGGCGAATATCGAGCTGTTCATCCAGCAAACGTAGCATATCAACAGACAGCAGATGCTCACGCAGTAACAATAAATCGTGGGTGTTACCACTGCCCCCCCCCATTAACGAGGAAAGACTAAATTCTGGTGCAGCGACCTGAGGGCTTTCTAGCACCACGGTGGCTCGAGACACATAACGCTCCTCGGCCCAAATAAACCAATAGAAACTTACCAATGCAATCGCGAAAAAAGCTACCGCCCATTGCGGAAATTTTTTAATAAATTGAACTATTGAACCTTGCATGAATTATTTAGCCTTTAACCGATCAACAAAGCGGAGATGCATTACCAGCCCAAGAGCGTTTAGTGAGAGCGTTACTAGCCAGAAATAGAGCATACTGGTGCCGTGAACGGCTTGGTAACTTTCAAAAAAACCCAAACGCAACGTTTCTAGTCCGTGCGGAATAGGATTCAGCATTAGGTATTCCAGCAGCCAATGAGGCAGCTGATTAAGTGGAAAGATAACACCTGAAATAATTAACAGTGGCAGTGAAATCATTCTCACTATTTTACCCACTTCTGGCACCATGGTATTAGCCACAGAAGTCACTAGCCCTAATCCAAGCCCTAAACTCCATAGCGATAGCCAAGCAGCCATAGCACGAATGGCATTATCGGGGTAAAGCTCTAACCCGAGCATTAACCCACCAGCGATAAAAATTAAAAAAATAAAAGTACGTAACATGGCTTCAAGAAAAGTACGTACCAGCACAGGGTCTACTGGCTGTACTTGCCGATAAGCAAACAGAGCACTATTACCTTCAATCGCCCCCATACCGCGCAACATACCTTCACGTACCAAGAAAAACCCCATCATCCCTGTAATCATCCAAGGAATAAATGGAGCATTCACAATTAGTCGATCACCGCTGATAAAGCTCCGGATCCCAACCATGATTGCTACCAAAGCAAACGGCTCAAAAACCATCCAGAACCACCCCATACGGTCAGCCATCGTGCGGGAAATAGCTTCCCGCATAAACATGGCGTACCAAACGCTACGAGTGACTTGCCAAGGCGTACGGGCGCCCTTAGGCGCGCCTTTTACATTTGCCATAGCTCTACTTTTTGAAAGTGAAATAAGTTATGCGGCTTTTAATTTGCCACGGACACTCACTGAAAACACGGACAAGGTCAAAAGAATAATCTTTAGTTTTATCCGTGCTTTCCATGTTTCCCGTAGCTAGAGCCGTTACAAATCAACTGCGACGCGGGTAGCGACAGCAATTTGGAACAATATCTGCGTCAGCGTAGAAGCTAGCTGCAGATTGTGGGTAGGTGCGGCGGGCATGACCAGAATTTCATCGCCGGGGCGCAGGTTAACGTTGCGGGCATTTTCCACCGCGCCGTTCTGGCGAACTACTAAAATGTGGTCTTCATCGGCGCGGTTAGTGAACCCACCAGCGCTTTCGATGTAGTCAATCACGTTCATACCCGGGCGATAAACAGCAGCCTGAGGCACGAGCACTTCGCCGCTGATAAGCATCGAGTCGCTCAGTTCAGGGATAGTGATAACATCGCCGTCCTGCAAGCGAATATCAGAAATCTGATCGTTGTAGGCGACTACCAAACGGCCACTAGGTTCTAGCTCGCGGGCACGCTCAATGAAGTTTTGGATCAGCTCGGCCTCTTGGGCACGAATTTTCGCTTCTTCATTGGTGCTGGATTCAGCGCCAAGGTAGGTAGTTTCTAAGCGGCGCAAGCTATCTTCCATGGATTGCTGTTGCTGCTGCCTAACGCTTTCACGCTGAAGCGAAACACTTTCCACCGCTGTCATGTTTTCCGGCACGGGGATAGCATCTAGCAGTTCGCTTAAGCGAGCGTCACGGGGTAACGCGTAACGTGAAGGCCCGTAGTAACTACCTTCTATTTCCACCACGATAGTCTCACTGCGCTTGTCAGCGCTGAACAAGACTTCATCGCCACTACGAATGGTTTGACTGTAGAACTTATCAATTGGGAAGTATTGAGCGATGGGCCCCTCTTCCCGGTTACCGCGCAGCAGCACATGGGAAACACCACTTCTTAAGCGCGCCAAATTAACCAACTCGGCACCACTTAACTGGTTACCCAGCAATTCATAACGGTGTTCACGGTGTACGTCACCGCCCACCGCAATCGCGGGGCCACGCTCTTCGACCACGATGGTGTCGCCATCTTTAAACTGCGGGCGGGCAATAGAGCCATTGATAAGGAAATCATAGAGATCCACAGTGGCAACCGTACGATCATTACGCATTACGCGAATTTGCCGGTAACTGCCAAGGTCTTGGTCGATGCCGCCGGCTTGATCGAGAAAATAAAGGACAGAGTCGTTCGGTGTGCCTGCGAAACGGCCCGGATTTTCAACATAGCCAGTCACGAAAACAGCAACGGGCTGAACACCTTGCACGTTGGTATAGACCTGTACGTTCTCTGGATAAACCGACGTAAAAGCACCACGCACGCTGCTATCTACTTGCTGGCTATTCTGGCCTTCTACGTTTAATGGCCCCGAGCCAGGAATAAAAATATTGCCTTGGGCATCTACCGGTAGCACACGATCAAATTCAAATGCCCCCCAGGCGCGCACGGTCACTTGATCGCCGGGCTTTACTTGGTAACTGGCATTTAGGCCGTCGCCCATCGCGCCGCGGAACCCACCGCTAAACAGGTTAGCCCCGAATGGCGGTAGCGCATCGGGATTTTGCGGCGCTGCGCTAACCGGGCCATAAGTACCACTACGCCAATCGGCACGGGGCGTATCATCTACCTGCTCTTGCTGTTCGCCAGCTTGCTCTTCCGGCAGAATAGTATTGGGTAGGCTAATGCTCTGTGCCCAGCCCGCTGTGCTTACGGCGCTGCCGATTACCAAAGAAGCAACGACAACAGGGCGTTTAAACGAAAGCCGTTTAAGAAGACGAATAGCGTTCATTAGTAGCGCCCTTGTGCTGCAGTGGATGTAGCCGAAGTGCTTGGGCTCAGCACTCGCTGATTAACCCAGCCATTAGGAGTCTCGCAGGTGAGTGCCGTACCGGTAGCGCCACTTCCTGATTCTACTACCCGTAACCGCCGGCACTCTCTCCCACTGGCTGCGAGGTATGGGGCATCTGCAATGATTTCGACGTTATCGCCCCATGGGCTATACACCAAATTCATCACTGCCCCTGCAGGCGCTTGGGATAAAAAGCCATTGAGGTTGTCATCACCGAGCAATTTAGCTGAGTCAGCATTCAGCACATACCGTGCTTGCTGCTGCGTACTATTGGGATAGGTAGCACAGCCACTTACGACAGCAACGCTTAACGCGGCCAACAGCATGCGAGCTGGCCTCGTTAACAAAAATGGGGTATTTGGCATAATAATTTCCAATAAAGAGGCACGCTACCGCCCAGGGATTTTTAACGGACGCATTCCCTTGCCCTACACAGTGCGGATGAAAAGTAGCCTACCTGCTGGCTTATCGTTTCGTGGGTCATTGTAAATTATTACCGCCCACCACTCTACATTGACAAACAAAACAACTATTAAAGCACCACTTCAACGCTAGCGCTTCCTGCTACTAGCCCTCGGCATGCGTTTCACGCATTAGTTCACGCCAGCAGACAGCTCGACGACTGATAGCTAGCACAGGTCCACACCTGCACTTTTTGGCTCCAAAAAAAAACCGGCCTCGTAATGAGGCCGGCTCTATTTCTACTTACAGGGGTTACCTGCTAAGCGTGGCATAAAGCCAAGCTTAGAAGTGGTAACGCGCGCCTGTCAGGTAGTAAATGTCGTCGCCGTCAGCATTTTCAACGCTGGAATCCAGGCCGTCGAGGTTAACACTGATAGACTGCTGATCAGCTTGGTTCAACTCAACGAATACGTCGAAGTTGCTGGAAACTTTGTAGTAAGTACCCAGGGCCCAAGCAGTACGGTCATCGTCTTCACCGTCAGTATCTACATTGTAGATATCTGCAGCGAACGCCCAAGGACCAGTGGTGTAAGTACCACCCAGACCTACGGTGTCGTAGCCGCCGCCACGAACGTCGCTGTTTTCACGACCTTCATAACCTAAACGAACAGAGAACTGGTCGTTAATGGCGTAAGAACCGATCAGGCCGCCCATGATTTCGCCATTGCCGCCGCCACGTACTACGTCGTCAACAAAACCCAGACCTAAAGTGACCGGACCTTGCTCGTAACGCACACCACCTTGAGCTGCTACGACACTACCTTCTTCGGTAGTTGCTGTTTCAGCAATGCCACGCTCGCTGTAGTGTTTCAGCTGCAGGAAGGCAGTCCAGCCTTGAAGATCAGGCGTGTAGTAACCGATAGAGTCGCCACGTGACTGCTTCGAATGACCAGCGAACTCTAGGTCACTATCAGCGAAGATGTAAACGTCGAACGGCTGAGATACGAACTGGCTGTAGAAGCTGTCAAAGTTACCAGCTTGGAAAGTACCGTACTGCTTGCTTTGCAGACCCAGGTAGCTCTGGCGAAGTTCGTTGAAACCACCATCGGTGGTGTTCTCATCACCATCAAAGCGCCATTCTAGACGACCGAAAGCAGTCAAGTCAGAGTTAACTTCGTGGCTCATGCGCAGACCAAGACGAGAGTAAACGTCAACAAACTCTGCGCCGTTGTCAATTTTTACGTCAGCGTCGTTGTACTCAGGACCGCCGCCAGCGATACCCATGGCGATACGACCATAGACGTCGAGCTTGGTACCATCTTGGTCATAAACGGTAGCTGCTTGAGCGGCAGCAGAGGCACCTAGGGCGCCAATGATAGCAGTCGCTAAAAGTGTCTTTTTCATGATGTAGGTTCCTTAACTAGCTTACTGTTTCGATCGTTACCGCAAACTCATTTTGAAGTCTGCAGCTGGCTTGCGGGCCATGCTCTTTATGCCATCCTCCGGTTTTTCCCGGCGGTATGCGGCATGTCCTCAACTAAGCCTTGTTATAGTCCAATGCTCGCAGGTCAAACTCTATACTGGGATTCCAGTGAACGCAATAGAAAAAAACAGTGTTTCTTTACGATTTGTATTTTTTTAAGGAACCCATGGGCAACTGATTGGTCTCAGCGGCCTGTAAATTTTTGCTGAAGTCCTCTTAATTTATCCTCTAAGCTAAGTGACTTTGTTGTTTCAAATGCTTCCGTCGCTTGACCTTCCCCTCTCTGCTTATGCGCCTTTACAGGCGTGGGGGCAGCATCTTTTGGTGGTTGTCTTGATGACTGCCCTGATGATTGCTGCGGCTTTCGATGCCCTGAAGGCAGTGCGTGCTTTGAGGCATTGCTGTCTAGCGTAGCTTTTCGTCGCTCGCTAGCATGTCGCGCCGCTTCTTTATCGACTTTGCCTGCAGGGTTGCCATCCAAGTCAATTCGCTCAGCACCTTCTCGCATGGATTTTACATAGCGAGGCAGGTTTACATAGTTAGCTAATGCTCGGCGTATCAATCTTCCTGACCAGGGTTCTCGCTGGGCTAAATCTTGATGAATACCCACTTTCAGCGGTTTAGTATGGCCAGTGAAAAAGGCGTGCGGGTAGCGTTTATACCACTGGTTCAGCAGCGCTTGAGGAGAAGGCGGCTGTGGCGCTGTTTCCGCAGCGCCGGTTTCGCTGATCACTTGTGAGTCGGAAGGCTTTACATCTGCCGCCGACGGCTCAGCGACAGGTGCATCACACTGAGCCGGGCCTTGCAGCGGCTGCGAAGGTGGCTGAGTCTGCGGCACTTGGCTCGCCAACTGCCGTTTAAGCATTTCGTTCTCTTCACGCAACGCGTTCAGTGCGGCTTTGGTCTGCTCAAGGTGCGTTTCCAAAGTTTCTAGCAGATCCAGTACTGGTGCGGCCATACCCCCTCCTTCTTTGCGCTGATCAGTCGGCGATCCGCTCATAGACTACAAAGTCGTATTGAGGCTGCCCTTCTGCTGGCTTGCCCGCTACACGCTGAACTTCCTGCCACTCTTCCATAGAGAGCTCGGGAAAAACAGCATCACCATCGACATCAATATCCACTTCAGTGATATAGAGGCGCTGAGCATGAGGAAGCGCTTGTCGATAAATTTCTCCCCCTCCCATCACCATAATTTCTTCGGCGGCTTCAATGGTGGCCTGTTGGTCGGCCAATGCCAATGCTGCGGGTAGCTCATGACATATCCGCACGCCTTCGGCGACAAAGCCCGCATCACGGGTTACCACAATATTAAGCCGATTGGGCAGCGGCTTGCCTATTGATGCGTAGGTTTTACGCCCCATCACAAGCGGTTTGGCTTGAGTCATACGTTTGAAGAACTTTAGATCTTCAGGCAAGTACCAAGGTAACTTACCTTCAACCCCAATCACCCGATTTTTGGCCATTGCCACAATCATCGCTATCGGCACTAGTGGGTCATAAGCATGTTGCTGCTGACTCATACTGCCACCTCGGCTTTGATATGGGGATGCGATTCATACGCTTCGATACTGATGTCTTCAAAGGTGAAGTCAAACAGATTGGTTACCTGGGGGTTAAGCACCAGACGCGGTGGCGCTTTAGGCGTGCGACTCAACTGCTCCTGAGCTTGCTCAAGGTGATTACTGTAAAGATGGGCATCACCCAACGTATGCACAAACTCGCCGGGCTCCAGGCCAGTTACCTGCGCCACCATACTGAGCAGTAACGCATAGCTTGCAATATTGAATGGCACACCTAAGAAAATATCCGCACTGCGTTGGTAAAGCTGACACGAGAGACGCCCATTGGCCACATAAAATTGGAACAAACAGTGGCAAGGCGGCAATTTCATTTCATCAACTTGACCTGGATTCCAGGCTGAAACAATCAGTCGCCGTGACTGAGGCGTCGTACGGATCTGCTCCAACACATTTGAAATCTGGTCGACACTACCGCCACTGGGGCTCGGCCAACTGCGCCACTGATAACCATAGACCGGACCAAGATTACCGTTTTCATCGGCCCACTCGTCCCAGATGCGTACGCCATGCTCTTTGAGATACCCGATATTGGTATCACCTTTAAGAAACCACAGCAGCTCATGAATAATAGAGCGCAGGTGTAGCTTTTTAGTGGTAAGCAGCGGAAAACCACGGGAGAGGTCGAAACGCATTTGATGACCAAACACTGAGCGTGTACCAACACCAGTGCGATCATCCCGGTCAACGCCTTGCTCCATCACGGTGCGCATTAGGTCGAGATACGGCTGTTCTAGCGCTTCTTTCGGCATGGGCGTTATTGCAGTCACAGAAATTCCAGATTAACAGGCAATTTGGGTAGATATTCTATACGCGTAAGCATCAGGCGACCAGAAGCATTCCTGCCACTCACTCCTCAATCCTCACTCCTCACTCCTCACTCCTCACTCCTCACTCCTCACTCCTCACTCCTCACTCCTCACTCCTCACTCCTCACTACTCACTACTCACTCCTCACTCCTCACTCCTCACTCCTCACTCCTCACTACTCACTACTCACTACTCACTACTCACTACTCACCTTCTACACCTTGACATCAATAGGTTGATTACGCGACCAGACGATGAAAACGAGACCTAACACAATCATTGGAAGCGTCAGCAGCATGCCCATGGTGAACCAGCCAAAGGCGAGATAGCCAATGTGGGCATCCGGCATACGTACAAATTCAACCATAAAGCGGAAGACACCATAGCCTAGCAGGAATAAACCCGAGACCAGTCCTCTGGCGCGCGGCTTGGCAGACACCCACCACAGGATGGCAAACAGTACGACACCTTCTAGAAAGGCCTCGTACAGCGCCGAAGGGTGGCGTGGCTCTGGCCCCATACCAGGAAAGGGCATGCCCCAGGGTAGCGACGTCACGCCTCCCGGCAATTCATGGTTGATAAAATTACCAATCCGCCCAGCGCCTAAACCAATGGGCACCAACGGGGCGATGAAGTCGGCAAGGGTGAAAAACGCCAGTTGTTTACGACGTGCAAAAAGCCATGTCGCAAGCAGCACTCCCAATAAACCGCCATGGAAGCTCATGCCGCCATCCCATACACGGAACACCCATAGCGGGTCAGCCGTCCACTGTCCTAGGCCGTAAAACAGTGCATAGCCTAGTCGCCCTCCCACCACCACACCAATGGCGCAGTAAAAAAGCAAATCACCGATATCATCTTTTGTAAGTCCAATACGTGGCGCCCGCTTACACCCTAGCCACCACGCCGCCACAAAGCCGACCATATACATTAAGCCGTACCAATGAACCTGCAGCGGGCCAAGTGAAATCGCTACCGGATCGATCGTTGGGTAATTAATCATTGAGACTCTCTAAAACAAACAGGAAGAAAACAGCAGCGTGGCATAAGTGAATTACGCCAAGATGAAGCGCAAGCCCACCACGGCCAGCAGCGTTGCAAATAAAAACCTCAATGCACTGGCTGGCAGCACATGAGCCAAACGAACGCCAACCCGTGCAAAAGGCACACTGGTTAGCACAATACCGATAAAGGCAGGCCACATGACAAAGCCAGTCGCCCACTGGGGAAGGAGCGGATGCCCCCATCCCACCACAATAAACGTTAACGCACCCACCATCGCTATTGGTAAGCCACAGGCGGCAGAGGTTCCCACCGCTTGGGTCATGCTTGCACCACATCGTGAAAGCCAAGGCACTGTCATTGCGCCTCCCCCAATACCAAATAGTGCAGATATAGCGCCTACTACACCACCAGCGATGGTCATTGCAACGTTCCCTGGCGGCGAACTACCGGGCTTTGGTGAAAGACCCAACACCATTCTGGCTGCTAACAGTAATACAAACACCCCGAATAAGGTTCCCAACGCGGTGCCAGAAAGGTTGTCTGCGATAAACGCCCCTCCGATAGCTCCGAGCATAAGTCCGGGTAACAGCGCCATAAACCATGGCTTATGAATACTGCCTTTTCGGAAGTGCCCTAATGCTGACGAAGCCCCGGTAACGACGATTGTCGCTAACGAGGTGCCTACCGCAAGATGCATGGCAATCTCAGGAGCAACCCCCTGTAAGCCAAATGCAAAGACAAGCGCAGGCACAATAATTAAACCGCCCCCCACGCCAAACAAACCTGCCATGGTGCCTGCCACCGCGCCTAGCGACAAATAGCCTGCCAAAATACTTAATACTGTCATTTATTTTGCACTTGGTTATTCGCGCTGGGTAGCCACTTAGTAATCATGCTAAGTAGTGTTTCGGGCCTGTAGGGCTTGGCTAGCACGTCATCCATACCGGCAGCGTTATAAGTACCGTGACCAGCGCTATCGACGTTCGCAGTGAGAGCAATCAAAACACTGCGCTGCTGACCGCCACTATGTCGCTCAAAGTTTCGCCAGCGACGCGCTGTTTCTAACCCATCTAAGGTCGGCATAAAAATATCCATAAACACCAGATCATAAAAAACCGTTTGCTGACAGTCTAAAGCTTGCTCTCCGCTGCTGACGCCGTCCACCTGAAGCCCCTGGGTTTCAAGCATTTGGCGCGCCAGCATTAAATTAACGGGGCCATCATCGACCACTAGAATACGCAACTTGCGGTCAGCCTGCAGGAGTTGCTCATAACCATCTGTTTCATCGGCACTTTGCTGAACAAGGTTAGCGAGCAGTGCGCGTATATCCGCCAGCCGCTCACGCACCTGAGTAATATTTTGCAAACATGTATCTGAATTATCCATCTGCAACATTTCGCCCAAATGAACAAACAGGCTGTCGGCTTCACGCTGAAGCAACGTTAGATAACCAGACTTCAAACGAGACTCTTCCCGCGCACGATCGCGTCCCGCGATAAGATGCTTCAACTGTTTTTGCTGGTGATGCAGGTCATCAAGCAGCGTTTGATCAGATCGGAATGGCTCGCTTGAAGAAGCTGGGGGCTGAGTATCCTCACCTGCGCGAATAACGTCCGCCAACCGCTGATTGACCTTCGCTAAGCGGTTAAGCGGTAACTCTTCGCCGACATCTTGCGTCTGTGAATCAACATGCTCTACTTGTCGATTAACCAATTGCGCCGTTTGTCTTTCTAACTCGGCCAGCTCTTGCATGTAACTGGCGCCATCTTGCTTCGCGCGACTTTTAACCAGCATCAAAAAAACACCAACATTCAAGCAACTGCCCAGTAACAACGCCAGGGTCAACCAAAGCGTGGTGCTCCATGATGCTTGACTAGGAGAAAGTCCCCACACCACCAGCCCCACCAGCACACAAAGCAGTACCAAGGCCGCCTGAACGAGCAAAAGAGGCCACAACGTAGGCCAGACAATCGCATTCCAAAAGTGCTCTTGCTGATAACGTTGCATAGTGTGCGCCTTCCTAGGTGACTTCTAAAATGTTGCGCCTCAACATACTGGCAGCCATAGCGTGGCTAAGCATATTTATATTAATGTTAAGTGTATGTCTACGCCTCAATACTGTCATGCCACACTGGCGAATTGGATTCCTGTTACTCTTCGAGAGCCTTATCTATGTGCTTAATTACCTTTTCTTGGTCCCCCGGCTCTTCTATCCCTTTACGCTTGGCAGGCAACCGGGATGAATTCCACCAGCGCCCCACAGCCCCTCTTGCTCACTGGCAAGAACACACCGCTGTACTGGGAGGCCGCGACCTGGAAGCCGGTGGTACGTGGTTAGCCGCTAACTCACAAGGCGTTGTCGCAGCGTTGACCAATGTGCGAGACCCAGCACTGCCAACCCCCGTTAATGCACCCAGCCGAGGTGAACTCGTTGCCAGCGTATTACAAAGCGACGATATCGAAGCCTGGCTAAAAGAGAAAGAGCGCGTGAGCGCGCGCCGCTATGCCGGATTCAATCTACTGGTTGCCACACCGCACCGTATGTGGCACCTGCATCGCGGTCGCCATGGAGTAGTACTGACCAGCGTGCCGCCTGGGGTACACGGTTTGTCAAATGCCACCCTGAATACACCCTGGCCAAAATTGAACTTAGTCCGCGATGCCTTGCTAAACAGTACCGACGAACAGTGGCAGAGCGCGACGCAGCATGCGCTGCATAATTCACAAGCCGCGCCCGATGAAAAGCTGCCGGATACCGGAGTGGGCTTAGCACTGGAGCGCCAGCTCTCTGCCGCGTTTATCGTGGGTGAACACTATGGCACCCGAGCAACCACTTGGTTAACGCTAAACCAGCGAGGGCAAGTGACAATTACCGAGCAGCGGTTCGGGCCACTCGGTCGTTTTGAAGGAGAAGTTACGTTGGCGACACCAGCCCAACTGACATCCCATCAGCCCCAGTATTAATCGCGTGGCGGCATTAAGTGTGAGAGCTGCCACTCATCCATGCGCTGGTTGAGATGTTCATGCACCAAGGCGGGAGTATCCAGATCCAAGATCTCTTTAAGCAGTGTTTGTGCATCTTGCATTGGCACCCGGCGAATAGCGGCTCTCACCCTAGGCAAACTAGGGGCATTCATAGACAGGCTGGTAAATCCCATTGCCATTAATAACAACGCACCAGCAGGGTCACCCGCTAATTCGCCGCAAAGCGAGATCGGCTTTTCTAGCCGAGTGGCGTCTTGAGCGAGTTCTTGCAGCGCCCCCAGCAGCGCTGGGTGTAAGGCATCGTACAGGCTAGATACGCGGGGGTTGTTGCGATCCACTGCGAGCAAATATTGGGTTAGGTCGTTACTGCCCACCGAGAAGAAATCGACTCGCTTCGCCAACGCATCCATTTGATAGATAGTGGCAGGCACTTCAATCATCACACCCACTTTAGGCCGTTCGACGCCGTTACCTTCTTCGCCAAGCTCTAAAATGGCGCGATCCAGCAGGCGAATCGCTTCGTCCACCTCTTCCACATTGGTAATCATCGGGAAGAGTACGTAGAGATTATTCAAATCATGCGATGCTTTTAGCATGGCACGCAGCTGCACCATCAATACCTCTGGATGATCAAGGGTGACCCGCATCCCCCGCCAACCCAGGAATGGATTAGCTTCCTCAATGGGAAAGTAGGGAAGGTCTTTATCGCCACCAATATCCAGCGTTCGCATGACTACCGGCAGTGGCGCAAAGCCTTCTAACTGCTCACGGTACATGCGCATTTGTTCTTTCTCACCAGGGAAACGCTCGGTAATCATAAACGGCACTTCGGTGCGGTATAGGCCAACGCCGCCGATACGACTTTTCAGCAGCGCCGAGGCATCGACCGCCAGCCCGGTATTTACCATTAACGGCATGGCATGGCCATCCGGTGTTTCGCTGGGCAGATCTTGCTCGTGCTCCAGGAGCTCACTCAGCGCCGCTTCCTCGGAAATCAGGCTTTCATAACGAGTTCTTAACTCTAGCGCTGGCCGCACAAACAATCGCCCCCGATGGCCATCAAGCACTACCGGGGCTCCATTTAAGCGTGGCAGCGGGAGATCCATCATCCCAAGCACCGTCGGAATCCCCATGGCACGGGCGACAATAGCAACATGGGAGGTACTCGAACCACGCACAGACACCAAGCCCTTCAACTTACCCCTTGGTACTTCTCCCAGCATGGCAACGCTAATTTCATCACCTACCAGAATGGCATTTTCTGGGTAAGTTTCTGGGGTTGAAGGCGTGTCTTCTTGCAGATGTGCTAGCACACGGCGGCCAAGATCGCGGATATCCGCCGCACGCTCACGTAAATAGTCGTCGTCGACGCGCTCAAGGTATTGCACATGGCGACGCACAACGTCGGCCAACGCGCCAGGTGCCCACTGCCCTTCACGAATACGCTTTTCCACTTCTTCGGAGAGCGCCGCTTCGCCAAGCATTTGCTGGTAAACATCAAACAGCGCCAGCTCTTGGGAAGAAATACGGTTAACCAAGCGCTCTGCCGCGGCACGGATTTCATCGCGCGTTTTGCCAATGGCTTCCTTTAGCCGCGCGACTTCGTAGTCTTGATCGCTGGGAATTAGGTCGGGCACGCTATTTAGATCAGCGGGCGGCGTAATGACTACCGCCTCCCCCATCGCCATGCCTGGGGAAGCCGCCACGCCTTTAAACATGGCCTGACCACCCGGAAGCGCTGGACGAGCCAGATTGCCAGTAGCTAGCGCGTGAGCCAGCACGCCTGCCAACTGAGCAGCCATGGTCACCAGAAAAGCTTCATCTTCGTCGTCATACTGACGTTTTTCGGCTTGCTGTACGACTAAAACGCCCAGCATGAGCCGCTGATGAATAATCGGCACTCCCAAGAAGCTGGAGTAACGCTCTTCGCCAGTTGCTTCAAAATAGCGAAAGTGAGGATGGGTTTGGGCATCTTCTAAATTCAGCGGCTCGCTGCGCTTAGCCACTAAGCCTACTAAGCCTTCGCCTAGCGGTAGCACAACACGGCCTACTGCTTGGGTGCGAAGACCAATTGTCTCCATCAATACAAGTGACTCAAGCTCCTTATCATATAAATAGAAGGAGCACACGTCAGTTTGCATGGCCTTTCGTATGCGACGTACCATCGTTGACAGCGCGGCGTCGAGGTTTCGCGCGCCATTCACTTCTTGAATAACGCGTCGCAGTACCTCAAGCATGGACGTTTTCCTATTCACTATTATTTGCCTCGCTGAGGGATTTTCGGCCAGCTGTCACTGTGCCCTTCGAACCGTTTCCGTGGAACTGTTTCTTTTGAGCAGTTCACCTAGTACAGCTTGCTGGAACAGTTTCCTAGAACAGTTTCCTAGAACAGTTTTCTAGAGCAGTGAAGCCCACGTTATCCATCGTGATCTTGTTGCGCCAAGCGCTGAACGCGAGGAGAAAGCTCCCGTAGCGCGCGCCGATATACCTCTCGTTTGAACGGCACCACTTGCCCCAGCGGATACCAGTAACTTACCCACCGCCAACCATCGAACTCAGGTTTAGGTGTTGCCGTCATACAGATTCGATTCTCTTGGCAGCGAATCTTGAGTAAAAACCACTTCTGCTTCTGGCCGATACAAACCGGCCGTGAGTGGGTGCGAATCATGCGTCGTGGCAGACGATAGCGCAGCCATCCCCGGGTACAGGCGACAATATCGACATCGTCGGCGGTTAGACCGATCTCCTCAAAAAGCTCACGAAAAAGCGCTTGATGTGGTGTTTCGTTTGCCTTGATGCCTCCCTGGGGAAACTGCCACGCGTTTTGCCCTACACGACGCGCCCAAAGCAGCTGCCCCTGGCTATTGGCAATAATGATGCCAACATTGGGGCGAAAGCCGTCAGCGTCGATCACGGACATCACCTTATAAATTTTCAGTTGTCCCCATTTTTCCACAAGGGAGACAAGCGTATCAATACAATATCGCCCTAAGTGGTTAAACCATGGTGACTCTGCGATAATCCGCCGCTTTGCGAGCCGTTACTGAGCTAACGACCAGCACAACTAACTAACACCATAAGGGGAGCGCCGTGAGTCTGGCCATATTCGATTTGGATAATACGCTGATATCCATCGACAGCGATCATGCCTGGGGCGAGTTTTTGCTCGAACAGGGGGCAGTTGACCCAGTTGCCTACCGCGAGGCCAATGAGCGCTTTATGGCGGACTACAATGCAGGCACGCTAGACATGGCGGCATTTTTGGAAATGGCCTTGAAGCCGCTGGCTGAAAATACACCGGAGCAGTTAGCCGCTTGGCATCAGCAGTTTATGGTCAGCAAAATCGAACCGAATATTTTACCTAAAGCAGAAGAACTGCTGGCCCGGCACCGCACGAAAGGCGATACGCTGCTGATCATCACCGCCACTAATCGCTTTATTACGGCCCCGATCGCCAATCGTTTGGGCGTGGATGACTTGATTGCAGTTGACCCAGAAATAGTAGACGGCCGCTACACCGGACGAGTGGCAGGCACTCCCAGCTACCGCGAAGGCAAAGTGACTCGCTTAAAGCAATGGCTTGAAGGGCAAGAGTTCACCATGGATGGCGCATGGTTTTACAGCGATTCACACAACGACCTTCCCCTGCTTGAACAGGTAGAGCACCCAGTGGCCGTCGACCCCGACGAGACCCTGCGCAAGGTGGCCGAAGAACGCCAATGGCGCATCATGAGCCTGCGAGATTGAGTCAACGGCCCCGCGGGTACGCTGACGCTTACGCCGCGCTACAAACCCATTAATTCAATACGTTGCAAACGTAGCGCGTGGTAACGCATCTTGCGAGGAACGAGCAAATGAGGCACCCGAGAATGGTGCAGCCACCCAATAAAAAACCCCGTAAGCTTAGTGCTTGCGGGGTTTTGTATTACTGAGCATGGTTCTCAGAGCCATGTTTAGAACAGCTCAAAGAGCGCTAGCTAGCATGCTTAGCCAAGCAGGTGCTCAACGGCCGCGCGCTCTTCACGCAGTTCTTTCTCGGTGGCCTGCATCTTCTCTTTGCTGAACGCGTCTAACTCAAAGCCTTGAACGATTTCATACTTGCCACCCTGACAACGCACTGGGTAGGAGTAGATGATACCTTCTTCAATGCCGTAGCTACCGTCAGCAGGGATTGCCATGCTAACGATACCATCGCAACCCAGCGCCCAATCACGCATGTGATCAATCGCTGAAGACGCCGCAGATGCTGCAGAAGACGCGCCACGGGCTTTGATAATTGCCGCACCGCGCTGCTGTACTGTAGGGATAAAGTCGTTTTCGTACCAGTCACGCTCAACCAGATCGAAGGCGGCTTTGCCGTCTACTTTGCACTGTGCCAGATCCGGGTACTGGGTAGCACTGTGGTTGCCCCAGATAATCATGCTGTCAACATCAGTAACGTGCTTGCCGGTTTTCTGAGCTAGTTGCGTCAACGCACGGTTGTGGTCCAAACGCGTCATCGCAGTGAATTGGCCTGCGTCTAAATCCGGCGCATTGCAAGAAGCAATCAATGCGTTGGTGTTAGCCGGGTTACCGACAACCAACACCCGCACGTCGCGGCTAGCGTGGTCGTTCAGCGCTTTACCTTGTACAGAGAAGATCGCGGCATTGGCTTCCAGCAGATCTTTACGCTCCATACCCGGGCCACGCGGACGTGCACCTACCAGTAAGGCGAAATCGGCATCTTTGAAGGCAACGTTCGGATCATCAGTGGCAACGATGTCTTGCACTAATGGGAATGCACAGTCGTTAACTTCCATGACAACGCCATTCAGGGCGTCCATGGCTTGGGGAATTTCGAGAAGCTGGAGAATGACTGGCTGATCCGGCCCCAGCATATCGCCAGCGGCGATGCGGAAAATAAGAGAGTAGCTGATCTGGCCGGCACCGCCGGTAATCGCAATACGTACTGGATCTTTCATCATTGCTCCTTGATGGTTCGCCTAGGGTGGGTTCTCGCCTGAGAGTGGGGCGACAAAACTCAAGACGCAAAGATGGTATGCCCAGATGTGCAAAAACTCAATCATACATGAGACTACTACCCATTCTCTCAGCGGCTTGGTACTCGCTGCCAGACGCCAGTTGCGCTATGGTGTGTCGGTCAGTAAGTCTTAACTCTTAGTACGGACTACCCTTCAGCATGACTTGTCTTGTGTGATTTTTTTGGGTTAATACGGATATAACTCCCCCATGCGACGAATCCCCTACTCCTACGCGCTCGCTAGCCTGCTGGTTCTGGCGCTTGTGATATGGCTAGCGATTGGCGATTTTCAGCGTTTCCAAAGTAGTCCACCCGAGGTAAATGCCACTGAGCGCGACTCAACACCTCGTGTAGAGGTAATGACCCAGCAGAGCGCGCCCTATATTCCTAAGCACGTGCTGCAAGGCCAGCTAACTGCTGAAAAAGAAACACTGCTGCGCGCCAATGTAACTGGCTATGTCGCAGAGAAACCGGTGGCCCAAGGAGCAACCGTCAGCCGAGGCGAGACACTGCTGGTACTGGATAACGATGCGCTCCCTCAACGCCTACAGCAGGCACGTGATGAGTTAACGCTCGCTGAAGCGGAGTACGCCGGCGCCCAAAACTTGCGTCGTCGTGAGCTAATTTCTCAGCCAGAATTGCTACGCCTGCAAAGTGCCTTAAGCGCCAGCGCAGCCCAAGTAGCTCAGTTGGAAAAGCAGTTAAGCGATACCCGCCCAACCGCGCCCTTTGAAGGCGTGTTGGACCGCGTCCAGGTAGAGCTTGGCGACTTGCTGCAGCCAGGCGAAGAGTGGGCACGACTGATCGATGACCGCCGCTTAATCGGCACCGCTTGGGTGGCTCAACAGCACATCGGTGAGTTAAGCGTTGGCTTACCTGTTACCGCACGACTGCTCAATGGTCAGTCGCTTTCCGGCGAAGTGTCGTACATTAGTAGTCGCGCAGAAGAAGCCACTCGCACGTTCTATATCGAAGTAACGCTCGACAATCCAGAAAGGCAACGCCTAGCAGGCAGTAGCGCTGAATTCACCATAACGCTGCCACCTCGACAGGTGCATACGCTATCGCCTGCTCTCTTTAATCTGAACGAGCAGGGTCAATTAGCTATCAAGCATGTTGTTGAGAATAACCGCGTTGCCCAAACGGCTATTGAGCTGGTCAGTGCTGATACCGAACGCGCCTACGTGACAGGCTTACCCAGCTCCGTGCAGTTAATCACCCTTGGCGCGGGGTTAGTTAGCCCAGGTGAAACCGTAACGCCAGTGTCTACCCAGGAAGGTGGTCATGCGTCAGTTGATTAATGCGGCGCTAACCCACACGCGAACCACCCTACTGCTCCTGGTTGGCTTACTGCTGGCGGGCACCACTGCCTGGCAGATGATTCCCAAGGAAGCCAACCCGGACGTCACTATCCCGATTATATACGTCTCGCTTTCGCTGGAAGGCGTTAGCCCGGAAGATGGTGAGCGCCTGCTAGTTCGCCCAATGGAGCAGGAACTGCGCGGAATCGAAGGGCTGCGCAAATTTACCGCTCAGTCTAGCGAGGGTCATGGGTCGGTGACGCTGGAGTTTGATCCTGGCTTTGATCCGGATACCGCGCTTTCTGATGTACGCGAGCGCGTGGATATCGCCCGCAGTAGCTTACCGGATGAAGCGGACGAGCCCCGGGTCATGGAGGTTAACGTCTCCGAGTTTCCGGTGTTGAGCATTGGCCTTTCCGGCGAGTTGGATACCCGAGAACAGGTGACCATCGCACGTCGCTTAAAAGAGGAAATAGAGGGCATTGCTGATGTCCTAGAGGTCGATATTGCTGGCGACCGCGAGGACTTACTCGAAATTGTCGTTGATCCACTGGTACTGGAAAGCTACGGCGTTGATTTTGATACGCTGTTTAACCAAATCTCCCGCAATAATCGTCTGGTTGCTGCAGGCAGCTTGGATACTGGCGCCGGACGATTAGCACTAAAAGTACCGGGCATTATCGAGTCGTTAAACGATGTCATGGACATGCCGGTGAAAGTTGACGGCGACCAAGTGGTTACATTTGGTGATGTTGCGTGGATTTTACCGACCTACAAAGATCCCGAAGGTTTTGCCCGCATCGACGGCCAGCCAGCCGTGGTGCTGGAAATTTCCAAGCGCGCCGGGGCGAATATCATCGCCACCATTGAAGCCGTAAGAGAACGCTTTGCCCAGGCAGGCGACCTACTACCGGAACAACTACGTATTACCACGATTTTAGACGAGTCGGTTACCGTTCAAGACATGCTCTCTGAGCTGTTAAATAACGTGCTCACCGCAGTGGTACTGGTATTAATTGTTGTCGTTGCCGTTATGGGCTGGCGCATGGCGCTGCTGGTAGGCTTGACTATACCCGGCGCATTTTTAACCGGCATTTTATTGGTTTGGGCATTTGGTTTTACGCTCAATATTGTGGTGTTATTTGCGCTGATCTTAGTGGCTGGCATGCTAGTGGATGGCGCGATTGTGGTCAGCGAACTCGCTGATCGACATCTCCATGAGGGGCAGTCTCCCCACCAAGCGTGGCTGAATGCCGCAACACGTATGAGCTGGCCGGTTATTGCTTCTACCGCGACAACGCTTGCGGTATTTATACCGCTGCTATTTTGGCCTGGCGTGGTAGGTCAGTTTATGAAGTATCTGCCTGCTACAGTCATCCTATGCCTTATCGCGTCGCTAGCCATGGCTCTGGTGTTCCTGCCTACCCTGGGCCGACTGTTTACCCGCACATCCCATACAGCAACTGCTGGGGCTGGCCCGGTCGACGAAAGCACGTCGCTTGGGCGTGGCTACCGCCGCGTGCTCGGGCGTTTACTGCAGCATCCCGCCTGGGTGCTCGTGTTTGCGGTGCTGTTAATCGGATTGATTTATACCGGCTATGCTCGTTTTAATCATGGGGTTGATTTCTTCCCCAGCGTAGAGCCGGACAGCGCCCAGGTGCTGGTACGTGCCCGAGGCGATTTTTCCGCTGAAGAAACCGACGCCATTCTAAAACGAGTGGAAAGCCGGTTAGGCAGCATGGGGGAAGTTGAAGCTCTTTACGCACGCTCTTTTGCAGTGCCCAACCAGCAAATGGGCAATGATGTGATCGGGATGTTGCAGTTTCAGTTTGTCGACTGGTATCAGCGCCGCCCTGCCCGCACGATTTTGGCTGACATGGCCGAACGCACCCAAGACCTGCCGGGAATTACGCTAGAGTTTCGCGAGCAGGAGATGGGCCCTGGCGGCGGCAAACCGATTGTGCTTGAAGTCAGCGCCACCGATCCCGATATCGCAAACGCTGGCGTTGACCAAATTACGGCACTAATGCACGAGCTGGGCGGTTTTACCGATATCCAAGATAACCGCAGCCTGCCGGGAGTCGAATGGCAGGTAAAGGTTAATCGTGAAGCTGCTGCCCGCATGGGCACCGACATCACCACCATTGGTAGCGCCGTACAGCTACTAACCACTGGCCTTCAAGTGGCCAACTACCGCCCCCCCACCGTTACTGATGAGGTGGATATTCGTGTTCGCTTACCGGAACACTGGCGCACGCTCAACCAGCTTGAACGGCTGACGATCAACACCCCACGCGGCCAAGTGCCTATTGCTCACTTTGTAGACATTACACCTGCCCCCAAAGTAGGCACCCTGAATCGCATCGATGGACGCCGTGCGATTACCGTTGAGGCCGATTTAGCACCTGGCTACTTAGCTGACGAGCGGCTGCGAGCGCTGCTAGAGGCAGGCAAAAGCCAACTTGATAGTGGTTTGATGGTTAATGTGGCGGGTGAGCAAGAAGATCAGCAGGAATCCATGCAGTTCTTGATTAGCGCGTTTTTGATTGCGATCGGGTTAATGGCGCTGATTCTGGTCACTCAGTTCAATAGCTACTATCAAGCAGCGCTAGTGCTATCGGCCATAGTGTTCTCGACGGCGGGCGTTTTGATGGGGCTGCTCGTTACTGGCCAAGCGTTTGGCATTGTCATGGTAGGCATGGGCATTATCGCCCTGGCAGGTATTGTCGTTAACAACAATATCGTCTTGATCGACACTTACAACGAGCTGCGCGGCCAAGGCATGCCCCCAACCGAAGCGGCACTAGAAGCAGGCACCCTGCGTTTACGCCCAGTGCTTCTCACCGCCATTACCACCGTGCTGGGGTTAATGCCGATGGTGCTGGGAATCAACGTTAATCTTTTCGCACCCGCGTTAGGTTTCAATGCCCCTTCAGCTCAGTGGTGGACACAAATGTCCAGCGCAATTGCCGGTGGCCTCACGTTCGCCACTGCCCTGACGCTCTTATTAACCCCCTGCATGCTAGTGATAGGCGGCAAACTAAGGCGTGATAGGTGAGAAGTGAGAAGTGAGAAGTGAGAAGTGAGAAGTGAGAAGTGAGAAGTGAGAAGTGAGAAGTGAGAAGTGAGAAGTGAGAAGTGAGAAGTGAGAAGTGAGAAGTGAGAAGTGAGAAGTGAGAAGTGAGACTCAGATCATCGCGAGCTGAAGCTCCCTCCTACAAGATACCGTGCCACTGTTCTACTGTAGGAGGCCGATTTATCGGTGGTCCGACATCTCGGCGATGGCGGCGCAGCCGCCCTTGATATAGCCAGGCGCATTAGCTTGGATCATCGTCGAAGTGTCGAACCAAAGCTAAAGCTCCCCCTACAATATCCAGGCTATTTACCTAAACACCATCGCGAGCTGAAGCTCCCTCCTACAAGACACCGTGCCACTGTTCTACTGTAGGAGGCCGATTTATCGGGCGATGGCGGCGCAGCCGCCCTTGACATAGCCAAGCGCATTAGCTTGGATCATCGTCGAAGTGTCGAACCAAAGCTAAAGCTCCCCCTACAATATCCAGGCTATTTACCTAAACACCATCGCGAGCTGAAGCTCCCTCCTACAAGACACCGTGCCACTGTTCTACTGCAGGAGGCCGATTTATCGGTGGTCCGAGATCTCGGCGATGGCGGCGCAGCCGCCCTTGATATAGCC
>Ga0208301_1000028_pt1 | contig 78678 bp, 80 predicted proteins | sample 25BtaG_FD_184100 | JGI IMG/M metagenome (GOLD analysis project Ga0208301, IMG submission 184100) | Marine viral communities from Cariaco Basin, Caribbean Sea - 25B_WHOI_OMZ_CsCl (SPAdes) (version 2) | ecosystem: Environmental > Aquatic > Marine > Oceanic | place: Caribbean Sea: Cariaco Basin...
TCCCGAGACTTCGACCACGAACACCGACCACCACACCGATTCGGTCCCTGGTGACCAACTACCTGCTGGTGCTCAGACATAAAACCACCATGCGCTTTATCGGGATACAGGTGCTCTGCTTCAGCACCATGCTGTTGTTCATCACCCATTCCTCGTTCATCTACCAGGAATGGTATGGTCTCTCCAACAGCACGTTTGCCATTCTGTTCGCCGCCAACATTGCGTTCATGGCTGCCCTGAACCTGATTAACCGACCGCTGCTAAGGCGGTATTCCTCGGTGCAGCTGGTGCGCGCCCAGGTCATCGCCCAATGCCTGGCTCTTATCGCACTTGTGACAACCGTTCAGTTGCAGGGCCCCCTCTGGCTGGTCGCAGGCTGCATCATTGTTGCCATCGGCTGCCAGGGCGGCATCGTGCCCAACAACATGGCCAACGCCATGGAGTTCTTCCCGAATCATAGTGGCACCGCAGCGGCCCTGCTGGGCGCTTCGCAATTTACCATTGCGGGGGCCATCAGCACCTTGTCCTCGATCTCCGGTGACCAGACACTGCTCAGTATCGCAATCGCTATGCTAGCCTGTTCAACAGGTGCCGTTGTTCTTGCCTTGGACGCACCCCGGGCAGTCGCCCTCGCAAAACAGACTGCCATGTAACCTCACGGCGCAAACCCCGAGGCAGGAATGAGGAGAAAGGAGGAAACGTGATCAACGAAACCGATATGAAACATCTCGGCCGCTGCGTTGAGCTGGCTACAATGGCGGTTGATAGCGGAAATCCGCCTTTCGGCTCTGTGCTGGTGGATGAAACCGGTGCTGTCAGATACGAGGGGCATAATGAAACCGCCGGTGGGGACGAAACCCGGCACCCCGAGTTCGAGATAGCCCGTTGGGCTGCCGCGAACATGGCCCCGGATGAGCGAGCCGCCTCAACGGTGTATACCTCAGGCGAGCACTGCCCGATGTGCGCGGCTGCCCATGGCTGGGTTGGCCTGGGGCGAATCGTCTATGCAAGCTCCTCGGAACAGCTCTCCCACTGGCTCGATGAACTGCACGTGGCACCACCACCCGTGGCGACCCTGCCGATCCATCAGGTCGTTCCGGGTGTTCCCACTGAGGGCCCTTTCCCCGCCCTTGCTGACGCCCTGCGCGAGCTTCACAAACGCTACGCTTTGGCTGATCGGAATAAAACGTAATTTCCCAGCAGCGCCAGGGAAGCACCCAGCACCGCTGTTGTTGTCCACTCAAAACCCTCGAGCCAGGTCGACACGCTCAGGGCAACCACGGGGAAAAGCACCGTCGCGTAGCCGGCCTTGTCGGCGCCGAGTGTCTGAATCACCGTGATGTAGCAATAAAACGCAATGATTGAGCCGGGTACTGCCAGAAAAACGGTTGCACCCCAGAAGGTCGCTGTGGTGGGAACTACCCACTCCACACCCTGCAACAGGCACCAGATACCAAGAATCAACGCGCCATACACCATGGCCCAGGCATTGGCCAGGAACAGCGGCACCTGAGACATCCGTACCTTGATGCTGACCAGGTTGCCCATGGAAAACCAGAAGGTGCCGGCAATGGCGAACAGAATACTGGTAGCTGTGGCGTTACCCAGTTGCAGATCGTGCCAGAACAGCAGGGCCACGCCGGTGATCCCCAGAGAAATTGCCGGATAAAGCCGAGCGGTAGGTCTCAGTCGCAACCAGAGCCAGCCATTGAGGGCGTTAAACAGAGCGGCCAGCGAAAACACCACCGCCAGCAGACCGCTTGTCATCGATTCTGCCGCACGATAGATCAACAGGAAGTTGATGCTGTAAAGGGTTGCCCCCTGCAGCACCAGCCAACCGTGCTGTTTCAGGGTCAGTTTCTCGAGCCGGCGCACCACGACAAGAACCACGAGTGTCACGACGGACGCCATAACGAATCGGTAAAACACGGATATATCGACAGGTGCTGCTTCGACCTGCAGGCGAATCGCTGTCCAAGTTAGCCCCCAGATCAATACCGTCAAACCATAGTGAACTGAGATGGGCATGCCAGTGGGGTCCTGTAGCTATCGGGAACAATGGTTTATCGGGGGTCAGAGTAGAACCGGGACAGCGCCAAAACTTGTCAGATCCTGCTGAACCATGGATGATTCTTGCGGAGGCCTCTCGTCCAGACTGATCCTACATCCGTATACCAGCGCCGTACAACTTATGCAGAATCGTCGTTAAACCACTGACTTGGGAGACCCATGCGCATTCGCGTAACGCACCAAAGGATTACCATCGCTCTGCAATTGATACTGCTTGGTGAAGCAGTGTTTGCGGTCTGGGGCCAAAGATGGTTCACCGCATTTTTGACGACAATGATTATCGCCATCACCTTCTTCCCGCTGCTGTTTGAACGCCGTTTCCGTATTCACATTCCACCGGAGCTACAGCTGGCCGCCATAGGGTTTGTTTTTGCTTCCCTGTTTCTCGGAGAGATTCGTGATTACTACACGCGCTTCTGGTGGTGGGACATGGCACTCCACACCACGTCGGGATTTTTGCTGGGTATTCTCGGCTTTCTTCTGGTGCACATAATGAACGAGACTGAAAAAATTCACGTGCACATGAAACCCGGCTTTGTTGCATTTTTCGCATTCATGTTTGCACTGGGAGTTGGCGCCCTATGGGAGATTTTCGAGTTCACCATGGACTTCCTTTTCGGCATGAATATGCAAAAGCCTATGCTTGGGGACCCATCGGGGCTCACGGATACCATGTGGGACCTGATCGTCGATGCGACCGGGGCACTGGTTATTTCCGTATTGGGCTGGCGCTATCTGAAGAACCCTGACAAACGCTCCTTTTTAGAGCGTTGGATTGACTCTTTTATTGAGCGAAATCCGAGATTCTTCAAAAAATAGCCTGGCACTGTCCGGTCACTCAATCAGGCCCGACCGGGGCACCAGACACTCCATGGCAGTGAGCGAAACGTCCCGGAATACCGCCTCTGAGGCGACAACACTCGGGAACCGATCATAAAGCATCCGCCGGCACGTGGGGGTCCTTGCCTCGGCTTTCGCGACGCATTCAGCATGGGCTTTCACTTCACTGCCTTCACCGGTAGCGTCTGAACAGAATTCCGGAATCTGGGTAATAATCCAGTTCACCGCGGCGCCCAACTCAACCGGATTGGCCCGCAGATTCGTCAGGCGGCTGGCATCAATTGGCTCCGGCTGTTCACGGGTCTGCTCCCAGAGAACAAACACCAGGGCAGCAGATACCAGTACAACGGTGACCTTGGGAAACTTCATGGGCGCCTTTTCAGTCCGGTGAATCAGAGCGCCGATCATAAACGCTCAGGCATCTTCTGTCCCGGTTTCCTATACTATCCGGGATTCAATACGTAAGGGCCTGCGTCGGACAATGGCCCTGCCACTTATCCAACCCTGCTTCTAAAGCCAAAAGGAGTTTTGCAAATGACCACACTGATTGCTGGCCTGATTCTGTTTCTCGGCGTGCATTCACTCTCCATCGTCAACGAGCCGCTGCGCAACCGGCTGAACGCCTCCATGGGCGAGGGAGCTTTCAAAGGACTCTATTCCGTGGTCGCCCTGGTGGGTCTGGTTCTGATCGTCTGGGGTTATGGCGCCGCCCGCATGGACCCAACCGTGATCTACACGCCCCCTGGCTGGCTCAAGCATGTGTCCTTCCTGCTTCTGATACCTGTATTCCCGTTGCTCTTCGCCACTTACTTTCCGGGGAAAATCAAGGCAAAACTGGGGCACCCCATGCTGGCTGCCGTCAAACTCTGGGCTCTTGCACACCTTCTCGCAAACGGGATGCTCCACGATCTTCTGCTGTTCGGCGCCTTCCTGGCCTGGGCCGTGGCCGACCGAATTTCGATGAAACGCAGAACACAGCGGGCCATCCCCACGCTGCCCGCCACCAAAGCCAACGACGTGATCGCCGTCGTCGGTGGCCTTGCGGTGTACGTGATCACGGTGGTCTGGGCCCACCAGTGGCTCTTTGGCGTAGCGCCGGCCTGAATGGCCGGCACTCAAACCGATTAAAGCCCCTGGGCTCCCCGGCGCAACCAGTCGTGCACGAACGCCAGTTTGCGTTGCGCCGTTTCCGAGAGCACGAAGGGGTAGAGGTCGGAAAGGCCCATGGAGCGGTTCACGTGGTTAACCCGAATAGCCAGCGACGCCGCAACGTTGATCAGCATTGCCGTATCGGGCTCTGAGTACGGATCCCAGCCATGCCGCGGCACCTCGGGGGAAGTAAGACCGGATGATATGAGACTGTCGGTGATGTCCGTCAGGTGCAGCAGATGCGCGGCAGTCTCGGCCCAGTCTTCGTGGGGGTGTGCCGAGGCATAGCTGGTCAGGTAAAACAGTCTCCAGTCGTCCGGCGGGCCCTGATAATAGTGGCGCTCAAGGGCCGCAGGATAATCGGCGCGCTCATCACCAAACATTTCCCGGAAAGCATCCAGAAAATCCGCCCGCAAACTCAGGCGCCACCAAAGCATATGGGAGATCTCGTGACGCATGTGGCCCACCATGGTTCGGTAAGGCTCCTCCAGTGCCTGACGGCGGGTAGCTCGAACCACGGGATCAGCCTCGGCCACACTGATTGTCACCACACCGTTTGCGTGCCCCATGGCAACCGGGGTCAGCCCCTCGGCCAGCATGTGGAAAACCGGGCGCGTGCCAGGATCTTCCGGCCGGAACCAGTGCCAGCGGCCGAGATTATCCAGTACCCAGCGTTTTGCCGCTTCGGTTACAGCCCAGTTCGGCATGGCATTGGGAATATTAGGGTCCGGTGCCAGGGCAGTCATCGCGCAGGACCGACAGAAGGCCCCCTGTTCCGGTGCAATCCAGTTGCAGCCGATAATGTCCCGATTCACACAAAACGGAGGCATGGGGACGAAAGCCCTGGCCTGCGGGTCGTAAGCGACCGGTGTACCGTGGGCAGTGGTCAGATTATCAAACCACAGATTTCCGGAACCAACCGGGTTGGTAAAGACCTTCATAGAGCTGGTGCTCCTTTTTAACGGCTGTGTGCATGGACATCACTCACCGTTTGACTGTACCTATACCCTAACAGCAAAGAGCGAACAGATGTGGAGGGCTGGCCAACTATTGCTCACCATCTTCTGAGTAGCGTCTAGAACTGGCTCCGGCCTCGCACCAGAATCTGTACCTTATCAATATTGTCGTCGCCATCCAGGGGGAAGGCAAAGTCCAGGTGCAGCATGCGTTGCACCTCGATACGGCTGGACGCCAGTCTCATGCCGAAGCCAACATCCTTCAGCACGCCTTCGTCCGGCCCACTGTTCCGGTCGTCGGTGAACCAGGCCCGGCCTACGTCGGTGAATAGCACACCGCCCACACGGAACAGTTTGAACGGATGCCAGTCCGGGAAATAACGTCGCTCCAGGGTCCATAACACACGGCGGTTACCCTGCTGGTACTCACTGGGGTACCCGCGCAATCCGTTCTCACCGCCAATCAGCAGTTGCTGGTCGGCTGTCAGGTTGTGCGCTGCTGTGAAAGCGAGGTTGGTGTACCAGCTATTCCAGCGCTCCGAGCCGCCATGAAAATACTGAACGCTCACTGTCCCCAGCAGGTTTTCCATCCGGTCTTCATCGAGCCGGTAGGTGCCACTCTGGCTGAGGGTGTAGCTGGCGTAGTTGGTTTCCGATGCATGCAGCGTATCCCTGAAATCGATGTTAAGAACCACCCGATCCTCGGTGGCACCAAGGCCACTGCCGGAGTAGCCCAGCTCGGTTCGCCACACAAAGCCATCGCGCACATCCTCCACCCGCTGAAGCCGCGTCAGGTTAGTCATTTCCCGGAAGCGGTTCTGGCGGTAATCGAAGCCAATCCAGGGGTAACTCAGAGTCCGGTCGTCGGGCAGGATGTCGAGATTGGGTTCGTTGGGCAGACGGTCGAACACAAGTGCATCGTAGCGGTAGCCAGCAAGCAATCTCAGTTGCCGGTCGTTCCTCTCCGCCAGGCGCCAGCCTCCGTCGATACTGAAGAATTCGTGGCTGCGCCGATAATCAGCAATGGCCTCCGCTCCAACGTAGCGGGATTCCTCCCGTACGTCATCGATGCCGCTCAGGCCAAACCGCCAGTCGGTGGTCTCGCTGAAGAAAGGCCTCTCGAGGTAGGCGCTGCGACCCCGTCCATCGCTTCTTTCATCGAACGAGAACCCCGCCTGCCAGTGGGAGCCCAAGACGTTCGGGTCATCAAAATACAGACTGGTTTCAGTGCGGTCCGGGTCCTTCGCATAGCCGATGCCAAGGCTTTTGCCTGACCCGGCAAAGTTGGGATCAGACAGTCCGAAGTTGGTGGTGTTCTCACCTCCAGATCGCGACACGCCAACGCTGGGAAAAAGCGTCCAGGTATCACGCGTCAGAACACTTACCTCGATTTCGTCCCCACAAACCTGGGTGACGCCCACCCACGCTGCGGTCAAATATTCCCGCTGGCGCAGCACCCGCTCGGACTCGGAAATGAGCTCGGGCTCGTAAACATCACCTTCCTCAAACACCAACTGGGCACGCAAGGCAGATTCCCAGGTAGGGGTGTTGAGTGCGTTCAGGGTTCGATAGAGCGCGTTGTTCTGCTCCGGATCAGTGGTATCAAAGATCGGGCGGCGAAGAATACGGATGCTGCCAATGCGCGCGCCCTCCGGAATCACAAGATCGTCCTGGCGGGCGAGCTGATCCCTCGGTTTGTCCAGATCAATGGCTTCCGGCTGAATACTGCTGGCAATGCAATCGTACCTGCCCGACTCGGCAGCAGCGCAGGACCCGGCGAAAACCAGACCTGAAACAACAAGCGTTTTCCTGAACACCATACTGACCTCAACAGCCGCTCAGACAATAATTTAGCCCAGCGTTACCACACTGTCAGCGGTCGGGCGGTCGCCATATGGGAACATCCTCCTGCTTCGGCTCTTCCCAGTCCCGGTGCATGGCGCTGCTTAGCGCTTCTTCCAGCTTCATGAACAACTCCCCATAGCGAGGACTGAAACTGATGCCCTCCTCGATTTCTTTCCAGGCATCGAACAACTCATCTTCATGCGCTTTTTCATTGTCCAGAAACGCCCAGGTCATCTGGCGGGCACGCATCGGGTGCACGCCCATGGCGGTCAGGGCATGGCCGCCAAGCTCAAGCGCCGAGTGGTAGGTTTCGCTCACCACATCATCCGCACCCGCTTCCCTCAACCGGTATCCGTGGCCACGGTCAAAGGCGCGGGCCAGCACCCAGACGCCGGGGAAGAACTGCTTCACATGCTCCACCATCTGGACCGAGCGGTCACGGTCATCAATGGCCACTACCAGCAGACGAGCCTGCTCTATACCGGCTGTCTCCAGCAACTCCGGCCGGCTCGCATCCCCGAAGAAACTCTTGATATTGATTTGCCTGAGGTTCTCAATCTGCTCGATCTCATGGTCCAGCGCCACGATCGGAATCTTATTGGCCCGCAACAGGCGGCAGATGATCTGACCGAAACGGCCGACACCCGCCACAATCACCGGCGCCTGCTCATCGATGCTGTCCGCCTCCCGGTCATCGTTCTTCGCACGCCGATAGCGCGGCAACACAACCCGGTCGTAGACAATGAACAGCAACGGCGTCAGGAACATGGAGAGCGCGACCACCAGCGAGAGAATCTGGGAGGTTTCCACAGGGATAACGTTGTTCTGGACACTGTAAGTCAAAAGAACAAAGCCAAATTCACCAGCCTGGGCCAGGCTCAGGGTAAACAACCAGCCGTTGCTGCCATGAACCCTGAAAAGCAGGGCCAGACCAAGGAGAATCGCCGCCTTCACGGCAATCACCGACACCGCAAGGGACACCACCGTCCCCCATTGCTCGGACAGCACGTCAAAATTGATGCCTGCGCCCACGGTGATGAAGAACAGTCCCAGCAGAAGTCCCTTAAATGGTTCGATGTTCGCTTCCAACTCATGGCGGAATTCACTGTTGGCCAGCACCACGCCGGCCAGGAAAGCCCCAAGCGCCGGCGACAGGTTCACCAGACTCATCAGGGCGGCAATCCCGATCACGAGCATCAACGCAGTGGCCGTAAAAACTTCACGCAACCCCGACTGCACCACATAACGGAACAGGGGCCGACTCAGGTAATGACCACCTACAACCACGGCCGCTATGGCCGCCACCACAACCAGCCCGTGGGCCCAGCCCGGAAGACTGTCCACCAGGCTGAGGCTGGCACTGTGATCATCCGAGGTGCCGGCTACATCCATGAGCTCCGGCAACGCGAGCAACGGGATCAGCGCAAGCATGGGAATAACGGCGATGTCCTGAAACAACAGAACCGAGAAGGCACTGCGACCACCCTCGGTTTTGCCCAGGCCCTTCTCGTTGAGGGTCTGCAGCACAATGGCGGTGGATGACAGGGCAAAGATCAGACCGACTGCAAGCGCCGTCTGCCACTGAAGCCCGAGCCACACGGCCACGGCCATGCCGGCTGCCGCTGTCAGCATTACCTGGAGTCCACCCAGGCCAACCAGACGAACCCGCATGGCCCACAGTGCCTTGGGGTCCAGTTCCATGCCGACCAGGAACAGCATCATCACCACACCGAACTCGGCAAAATGCTGGATGGTATTGGCCTCCTGGCCGACCAGCCCTGTGACCGGGCCGATCACCACGCCTGCCACCAGATAGCCGAGCACAGACCCCAGACCAAAACGTTTTGCCAGCGGCACGGCTATCACCGCGGCAACCAGGTAAATAAAGGCCTGAACGAAATACGCAGTCATTGGTTGTTTCCTTGATCTGGAGTCAGTGCGGCTGCCGTTCCTTACGGCAGCCGTCCCTGGCAGGTCTGTTCAGCGTAGACTCTGGAACGCCTCTTTAACATGGGATGCAAGGGCATCATTCAGCGGGTTCGATCCCCGTCGCACCAGCGCCAGCTGATAAAAGCCGATTGCCGGCAGGCCGTCACCGGCCACCTCTTTAAGGGGCGGGCGAATCAGGCTTTGCGGAAAGGGGGCGACTGCAAGATCCGCCAGCATGGCGGCTTCCTGACCGGAACAATGCTCGCAGGTATAGGCAATTCTGTAGGCTATACCGGCTCTGTCCAGTGCCCGCAATGTCATCCGGCGCCAGGCACACCCCTCGTGGGCCATGGCGATTGGCAGCGGCGAACGCTGAAAAGCTGACGACCCTTCCCGTGCGGCCCAGACCAGCGGTTCTTCGTGGACGACCTCTCCGCGGGGAATACGACTCTCGTCAGCCACGGTCACCAGAGTCATATCCAGTTCACCGGCGTCCAGACGAGCCAGATTCTGTTTGCTGGAGCCGACCACCACGTCCACCAGCACCGCCGGATAGGATCTGGCAAATTCTGCGAGGACGTCCGGCAGAATCCGGGTACCGACATCGTCGGAGGTGCCAATACCCACCTTCCCCTCGAGAGTCGGCGCAATGAAATGCTGCACGGCCTCCTCATTCAACCGCAACAACCGACGACCGTAATCAAGCAGAATCTCCCCCTCCGCAGTCAGAGTGACTCGCCTGGGTTCGCGGATGAACAGTGCTTTGCCCAGATTCTTTTCAAGCTGCTTGATTTGCATGCTCAGGGCCGAGGGCGTTCGATGCACCACTTTTGCTGCACTGGTGAAGGTGCCGCATTCAGCAATGGCAACGAAACTCCTGAGGACTTCGTTATCAAGCAGTGGAATCTTCACGGAAAGACCTCTTGAATCGATTTCTGGCCGAAAACTGCCTTAAGCATAGCTGAACGAGATCATAAATTCCTTTCGTTTGATTGAAGGCATCGAGAGGATCAGACTAGCTACTACAAGCTATTCACCAACCGTCGGGGCCGTAGATATGTTGAAGAGCACAGAGCATCACGCAACCGCGGCAATGCAGCCGGTCACCTCCTGGCTGGAAGGGTATGCCAGGCGTCAGAAATTCCGCCGTATGGCGCAGTCACTGCTGAAGGAAAAGGATGACACGCTGTCGGATCTCGGCTACGACCGCCATGATCTGGAAGGCGCCCTGCACCTTCCTATCCGGAATGACGCAATGCAATACATCGAAGCACGTCGTTGCAAACGCGCCATGGAAGCACGAAGGACAAAAAGTCCTCGACTTGCCGGCTAAATGCCGGCAAGGGCTGAGAATGGCACCAAATCGTAATCGCCTGCCAGCACATCGGCCAGATGGCGGATGTGTTCAGGCGTTATTTCACAACAGCCGCCAACAACGCTCGCACCATCCCCCAGCCACTGTTTCACCTGTAATGCATAGGCCCCAGGGGAAACGTCCGGCCGGGCTTCCAGTTCATCCACCAGAGCTCCGCCGGCCATAGGCTCAACGGTTTTGAACGCGTTGGCGTAACCGCCAGTGCAGGGAAACAGCCCGGCCAACTCAGGCATTGCCTGCGAAATAACCTCGGGATCGCAGCAATTGAGCATAACGGCCGTTGGCCCGAACGGCTTAACGGCTTCGACCGCCTCGGCAAGTGTTTCTCCAGACCGGAGCTTGCCCTCGGCTTCCAGCCGGAACGCCACCCCGAAGGGCTTGCCGGATTCACCGGCGGCGGCACAGGCGGCTTTCGCCTCAAGGCTGTTGGTCATGGTCTCAATGAGGAAAACATCTGCGCCACCCTGTAGTTTTACCAGAATGTCGAACTCTGACTTCAAATCCTCGAACGTCCGGGCGGGCTGGCCCCGATAGCTGCCCACCAGGGGTGGCAGGCAGCCGGCGACATCGACGTCGGCGCCCGTTCTCGCGATGGCGCGCTCCAATACCTCGAACGCTCGCTGATGTATTGCCCCTATCTCGTCGCCCAGACCTTCTCTGGCCAGCCGTGTGGGCGTTGCCGCATAGGTGTTCAGTGTCAGGGTCCGGGCGCCCGCGCTGATAAAATCGGCATGAACATCGGTAACAACTTCCGGCTGTTCACGCATCACCGCCACAGACCAGAGCGGCGAACTGACATCCGTGGCCCTGCGATAGATTTCCTGGCCCAGGCCGCCATCAAGAAGTGCAACGGATTTCATAGAGTACTCATCAGGCTGTAAGGATTGATCAGGCAAAATACTCCTGAATCCAGTCGAACAGTTTGGTAGCCGTCATGTCGCCAAGTGCCATCTGCTGGAAGTCGTTCCCTACTTCATCTTCGATGGTCACGAACTGGTACAGAAGAACGCCGGGCTGTTCATCGTGCAGTATCAACGTAATTCTTCGGCGCGTGCGCAGACAGTCAATGGTCATCACATCCGCCGGTATACCCGCATCACGCATACCCCGACGAACCTCCACCACCGGGTTGATGTGCTGGTGGGTTGCCTGAATGCGGGCATGGGCATCGCTGGCAAGGTCGGACAGGGTCTTTAATGGGTCTTCAGACATTGGCTGCGGGTCACTCCGAGGTTTAGCGTGTTTGCTCAGGAACAACCATGGTAGCCCAAACATCGCCGGCGGCGGAACCTACAGACCAGCTTCAGGTGCAAGCCAAACCCCACGTGGCCGGATTACCAGAGAATGAGCAATCCTTAAGCGACATCCCCCGTCCTTGCGCGTAGCCTGCGCCTGAAATGATCAACGCTGAGGGTTAACCAATATGCTTAACATGCTGGCCGCTATTCCGGTCAGGGCTTTATTTGCCAGGCTGTTTTCCCTGATATTCTTCGTATTGGCGTTCACGCTCGTCAGTGCAACTGTGATGGGCGTGATCCGTGACCTTCAAGCTGGCCAACAGTTTATGCAGGCACTGATCAAGGGCGTCAATGGCAGTATCATCGCTCTGGCAGTTTATGAGCTGGCGATGGTCATCCGTTCCGAGTACAGCGGGCGCTCTGAATCTCACGACGTCATCACCATGATGAGAAGAACGCTGCCGCGTTTCATTGGGACGGTTTGCGTGGCGATGTCGCTGGAAGGGTTGATCATGATTATCAAGTACAGCCAACTGGAGCTGGCTGGAAATCTCTATTATCCGGTTGCCATCATTGTGAGCACCGCCCTGTTGTTGGCATCCCTGGGCGCATTTCTCAAGATGGCTCCCAAGGATCAGACTGGTCATTGATCCGGTGCAGAGGTATGGAGGGTGTCTTCAGAACGCCGGATAGAAGTGTCGGTCCCCGAACGCTTGTCGGCACCAAATGTTCAGTTCTCATTTATCTGAGAGTAACGCTCCGCCAGATAATCAATGAACGCTCTTACCGCGGGCAACATCCCCCGACGTGAGGGGAACACCAAATGGATGACCTCCCGCCGCGGTTCCCAATCAGGGAGCAACCAGACAAGGGCACCGCTGCCCAGTTCCTCGTTAAGCATGAGCAAGGGTAGCTGGACAACTCCGGCTCCTGAAAGAGCCGCCTTCTTGAGAGCTTCCATATCCGTGGTTGCGTACCGGGGAGTGTAGGCGATGTCCTTTCGCTCGCCGGTTTTGTCGTACAGAGTCCATACCTGCTCTACAAGCGAGCCGGAGCGAGTCAGGGCCGGCCACTGCGAAAGGCTTGCCGGATCCTCGGGCAGCCCACCCATTTGGTCGACAAGGTCCGGGCTGGCTACAAGACATTGCCCGCGGTCCGACAAAATACGCAATACCAGATCGCTGTCCTCCAGTGGCAGAGGGCGAACGCGAAGCGCCACGTCCACACCCTCCGCAAGCACATCAACACGGCGGTTGGTTGCTTCCAGCTCGACCGACACCCTGGGGTAACGACTCATGAACTCACCCAGCATTTCGCCGACATGAAAATGCAGCAGGCCCACCGGGCAAGTCACTCTTATTGTTCCACAGGGCTCTCCCCGAACCTGCTCCACCACCTCTTGAGCCGCCTCCGCTTCGACCAGCATTGCCTGGCAGTGCTCGTAATATCGCTGCCCAATATCCGTAACTGAAAACCGCCGGGTCGATCGGTGCAAGAGTCTTACGCCAAGCCGTTCCTCAAGCGAAGCAACGCGGCGGCTGAGCTTTGATTTGGGAATGCCAATGGCCCGTTCCGCCGGCGCAAATCCACCGGATTCGACGACTTTCACGAAGTAATAAAGATCGTTCAGATCCTGCATGGCCTAACCGCTGTTCTAAAAATGGAACACTGAAGCCTATTTTAGCACTCTTATCGCCAATTCGACTCTGATTTACCCTGAATTTGATCACCGTTGGTTTTATTACCAGCGGATTCGGCCCCAACATCTGAAAGGAGATAATCATGAGCAAGCCCTATGTTCGCCTCGACAAAAACGACGCCGCGGTGCTCCTCGTAGACCACCAGACCGGCCTGCTATCCCTGGTCCGCGATATCGACCCGGACAAATTCAAGAATAACGTTCTGGCATTGGCGGATCTGGCCAAGTATTTCCAGTTACCGACGATTCTGACGACCAGCTTTGAAGACGGCCCGAACGGCCCGCTGGTTCCAGAACTGAAAGAGACGTTTCCGGACGCCCCGTACATTGCCCGTCCCGGCCAGATCAACGCCTGGGATAACGAAGACTTCGTGCAGGCAGTCAAGGCAACCGGTAAGAAACAACTGATCATCGCAGGCGTGGTGACCGAAGTATGCGTGGCCTTCCCGACCCTGTCGGCACTTGCTGAAGACTTTGATGTGTTTGTCGTAACCGACGCCTCCGGAACATTCAATGAACTGACACGGGACTCGGCGTTGGATCGCATGTCGGCAGCCGGTGCCCAGCTGATTACCTGGTTTGGCGCGGCCTGCGAGCTGCACAGGGACTGGAGAAACGACATTGAGGGCCTCGGCCAGCTGTTCTCCAACCACATCCCCGATTACCGGAACCTGATGAACAGCTACACAGCGTTGACCTCAAAGTGATATCCAGGCTGAGCGCCACCGGCCACCAGAGCGGATTGGCTGGAGGTGCTCAGCCGGGAACAACCTGGAATTAGCCCCTGAGGCGCGCCATCGCCACCTACCTGCGAACCTCACGCGGTGTTCGCTGCGAAGAACATCCTGCACCTGCTCCGACACCCGGAGCGTGCGATACAACAGGTTTTCACGATGCTGAAGCCTGGCGGAGTATTCATCAGCAACACCGCCTGCCTTCAAGACATTTGCCCCTATTTGAAACCAGTCGCTTCCCTAGCTCGACTGCTGCGATTAGCACCCTATGTAAATTTTTTATCCCGTCTTCAGTTGGAGAGCCACCTGGAGAACGTCGGATTCCAGATCGATTATCGCTGGGTGCCTGAAACCTCAAAAGACGTTTACTTCCTGATTGCCAAGAAACCAGAATAGGGCTGGGCTCATCCTCAGAAGAGCAATGCCGACCAATGAAGACAGCACTTTCCCTAATCACCCTGCTGGCATTGGCCACCGGCTGCAGTCACAGGGCTGTCTACGAAAACGTACGGATCAATCAACGCAACGACTGCGCCGACGAACCACCGCCGACTTACTTTGAATGCCTTGAGCGCGCAAATAAATCCTTTGAGGAATACCAGCGAGAACGAAAGGATCTATTGGAAAACCCGGAATCTGATGGCAAGCTGCCCTGAACCCGAGGCACGCTGACTAGCAGCGCCAATCTTAAGGAGAATTCAATGGGAAGTTCCAAACTGGTCGGCATTGTTTTATTGGTCATTGGTATTGGGCTGCTCTATTTCGGCTACCAGTCAACCCAGTCTCTGGGGAACCAGCTGACAGAAACGGTCACAGGACGGTTCACCGACCAGACCATGTGGTACCTGATTGGCGGGGCAGCCGCGGCTGCAGCAGGCGCTTTTCTGGTATTTTTCAGGAAATAGGCCTGAGTGTTTTTCACCGCTGGGGCCTGACTAGAAACCAACTGGCCAGGACCAGTGCCCCGAACACCGTGTAAGCCAGAATAAACACCCAATCCGGCGCACTGTAATACAGGATGGACTGCAGCCAGTGCTGGATGAACGATCCCTCATAGCCCGCCTCCCCGGCCTTTTCCCGAAGCGCCGCTTCCCAGGTCGTAAGCGGGCATAACACACCCAGCCAGGATTGCAGAATCACGATAGCGATCACAACCAGATGGCTCAGGCGAAACCAGAAATTACGGACCCACCGCCAGTGCAGGAAATAGCCGGCGAACGTTGCCACGAGGCCCAATATGACGAAGGCCACCAGCATCGTGTGCAGGATCAGGAGCGCATCCGCAAAGATCAGGAACCAGTGGGCGTCCATCGCTAACCTCCAAAGACTGCGGTAGTCCCAGTTTTCGTCTATTGTAGAGGCACGTCAATCACTGCCAGAGAGGGAGCGATTAATGAACCACGCACCACCTCCAGCCAGGCTCGGATTCCTCTACCCGGGTCACGCGGCCGAAGACGATTATCCCCTGATGGGTTCCATGGTAGAGCCCCCCGCTCAGGTCACCCTTATCCACACCGAATTCCTGGAGGATGCCCATACCGTTGAAGCCCTGCGTGAAATGGGCAGCGTCAGCCGACTTTCGGAAGGCGCGGAAGCGCTGGCCGGCTCAGAGATCGAATCGGTGATGTGGACCTCCACCAGCGCCAGCTTTGTGCTCGGTCTCGATGGCATCCGCCAGCAGATCGACACGCTCGAGAAACTGCTGGGTGTGCCCGCTTCCACAACAGCAATGGCGTTTGCCCGAGCAGTAAAAGCCCTTGACGCAAAACGGGTGGCCATTGCTGCCACCTACCCCGAGGAGGTCGCACAGCGATTCCGGGAGTTCCTCCATCATTTCGATATTGAGGTGGTGCACCTGTCCAGCCGAGGCATTGTTACAGCTGCTGAGGTAGGTACTCTGGAAAAGGATGAGGTGATCAACTTCGCACTGGCAAACACAAGGGAGGACGCTGATGCGCTGCTCATTCCCGACACCGCCCTCCACTCCGCTGCCTGGCTTACCGATCTGGAACAGGCAACCGGAAAACCGGTGCTAACCGCCAACCAGGTCAGCTTCTGGGAGGCCCTGAGACTATGTGGCAAGCTGACACCTCAATCAGGGCTTGGGCGTCTGTTTGAAGACGCCCCCTGACACCAAAACCAAAGGAGAACGCTTTATGACACTGCACCTGGAACTCGCCCCCCTCATCAGCCTGGGCGCCGGTATCGGCATACTGGTGTTCCCCAAGTTGCTCAATTACATTGTGGCCGGCTACCTGATTGCGCTCGGTGTGCTCGGTCTACTCGGGCATTCCTTTTGAGGTAGCCCGACACTCCCCACCCTGCCGTTTTTGGACGGCTCGGTGTCGTATTGGATTTACCTGTCCTGAGCAATTAGAGCCACATTGATTAAAGGCCCTGCCCGGTATGCGGCATGGTGGCGTTCATTGCAGGTAAAGGGGATCCAAACATGGCACAACTACCGAAACGGGCAAAAGTTGTCATCATTGGCCAGGGCGGTATCGTTGGCTCGTCGGTAGCACACCACCTGATCGAGCAGGGCTGGGATGACATCGTGGGTCTGGAAAAATCCGCTATTCCCTCAGATATCGGTTCAACCTCCCACGCATCGGATTTCTGCTTCACCACCTCCCACGACAAGCTGAACATATACACCACCAAATACAGCCAGGCGTTTTATGAAAAACGCGGCAATTACGTGAAATGCGGCGGCATGGAAGTGGCCCGTTCGGATGACGACGAGCGGATGGACGAGCTTCGTCGCAAGGTGGGTTCCGGAAAAGCGTTCGGCACCAATGTCAGCATGATCTCGCCCAAACAGGCAAAGGAGCTGTTTCCATTACTGGACGAAAGTCAGATACAGGGCGCGATGTGGGACCCGGATGCCGGGCTGGTGGTGCCCCGCTCCCAGAGTGTTGCCGGCGATCTGGTGGAAGAAGCCGTGGCCACCGGCAAACTGCAGGCCTTTGCCTACACACCGGCCATCCGCATTGATGTCCAGGATGGCCAGGTGCGCGGCGTTGAGACCCACAAGGGCTACATCGAGACCGAGTACGTGGTTCTCTCCATGGGGATATGGGGCCCCCTGATGGCCAACACCGCCAACTCGCCCCTGCCACTGATGCCGCTGGAGCATCCTTTGCTGTTTTTCGGCCCCTACGAAGAGCTCAATGGCACCGGCAAGCAGATCGTCTATCCACTATTCCGCGACCAGGGCAATTCCGCCTATGTGCGGGATACCGGCGACCCAACCACCACCGAAGGCGGCCGTATCGAGTGGGGCTATTACGAAGCGGAGAACCCACGGTTGGTCTACCCCGGCGCCATTGCAGAGCCGGGTGATGCGCGAATGTCCCCCTCCATGCGGGATCTTTCACTGGACCAGGTCATGGACGCCTACGAAAAGGCCATTGAGATGACTCCGATCCTCGGCGAACTGGGGTGGGAGGAGAAACACTCTTTCAATGGCCTGCTGTCAGTGACGCCGGATGGCGGTTCACTGATGGGCGAATCCCCGGAAGTTAGAAACCTGTGGTTCTGTGAGGCGGTCTGGGTCAAGGACGGTCCCGGAGCCGGCAAGATACTCGCGGACTGGATGACCCATGGCTCCCCTGAGATGGATCCCCACAGTATCGATATCGCCCGCCATTACCCGCTGCAGAAAACCCCGGAGTTTGTGTACAACCGTTGCTACGAGACGGCCAAAAAGATCTACACCCCGGCGGTTCACCCGCGGGAGCCCTACCTTACCAACCGCAAGATGCGAACCAGCCCGTTCTACCTGCGGGAAGTGGAGCTGGGCGCCTACTTCATGGAGGCCGCCGGCTGGGAGCGGGCTCACGGCTACGCGGCCAACGAGTCCACCCTGATGGCGAAATACCGGGACCGAATCCCGGTGCGGGAACACGAATGGGACGCCCGGCACTTCTGGGAGGTTTCCAACGCCGAACAGCTTGAGATGAGCGAATCCGTGGGCATGATCAATCTCTCCCATTTCGCCATCTTCGACATTTCCGGCGCCGACGCAGAAGCGCTATTGGAATATCTGTCGGTTGCCAAAGTCGGCGGTACCACGCCCAACGGCAAAGGTGTCTACACCCATTTCCTCGACGAGCGCGGGGGCGTGCGTTCCGACCTGACCATCATTCGGCGGGGTGCGCAAGACTATCGGGTCGTCTGCGGCGGCGACACCGGCCACCGGGACTATTGCTGGATCACCCGTATGGCCCGGGAGAAGGGGCTGGACAACATCCAGGTGCATGACCGCACGGACGAACTGGCGACCCTCGGCCTCTGGGGTCCCAAGGCCCGGGAGACACTGGCCCGGTTCGTAACCGACCCGGACCAGTTGTCCGCGGACAATTTCCCGTTTGCCACCGCCCAGGAACTGAATATTCAAGGAGTCCCGGTCTGGGCCTTCCGGATTTCCTACGTTGGCGAGCAGGGCTGGGAGCTCTATTTCCCCTTCAGCTATGGCCTGAGAATCTGGGACCTGCTCTCCGATGCGGGCGTTACGCCGGTGGGCATCGAAACCTACGCCAATACCCGTCGCCTGGAGAAAAGCCTGCGGCTCCAGAACGTGGACCTGGAAACGGAATACAACCTCTACGAAGCCGGTTTGCAACGGCCCAAGGTCAAGGAAGCGGATTTCCACGGCAAGGCCGCTTACCTGGAACAGCGGGGGTTATCCCAACAATCGGCTTACCTGTGCACCATGACGATGACCGAGCACCGGGATGCGAATGGTGTGCTGAGGTACCCGGTCGGCCAGTGGCCGATTCTGGACCCGCATACCGGTGAAGTGCTGGTGGATAGCCACGGCCGCCGCTCTTACAACACCAGCGTGGCGTGGGGGCCTTCGGTGGGCAAGATCATTCTGCTGGGTTACATCCCCGCCGAGTACGCCCAGGAAGGCCGTGAGCTGACCCTGGAATACTTCCAGGAGCACTACCCTATCCGAATCGAAGCGGTGGGTTACCGGGCACTGTTTGATCCGGACAACGAGCGGGTCAAGTCCTGACCGGATTCAGCGAAGAGGCGCGGCGGTTAACACTCGATGATGTTGACCGCCAGGCCTCCCCTGGCGGTTTCCTTGTATTTATCCAGCATATCGCGACCGGTTTCCCGCATGGTGTGCAGCACCTTGTCCAGGGAAACGTAATGCTTGCCGTCGCCCCTCAGGGCCATGATGGCGGCATCAATAGCCTTCACCGAGGCCATGGCATTGCGCTCGATGCAGGGAATCTGCACCAGCCCGCCAATGGGATCGCAGGTCATGCCCAGATGATGTTCCATGCCGATTTCAGCGGCATTCTCCACCTGTTCCGGTGAACCGCCCGTCGCCGCTGCGAGCCCGGCTGCGGCCATGGCGCAGGCCGACCCCACCTCGCCCTGGCAGCCCACCTCGGCTCCGGATATGGACGCATTTTCCTTGAACAGCACGCCAATGGCGCCAGCAGTGAGCATAAAACGCACAATGCCGTCTTCGTCCGCCCGGGGGCAGAACTCCCAGTAATAGTGAAGTACCGCCGGGATAATGCCTGCCGCGCCATTGGTGGGCGCTGTCACAATCCGCCCGCCGGCGGCGTTTTCCTCGTTCACGGCCAGGGCATAAAGATTCACCCAGTCCAGCGCACTCAGGGAAGGTGAAATCAGATCCACCCGCTGCTTGTCCATCAGCGACCGATACAATGACGCGGCCCTGCGCCGAACCTTGAGGCCACCGGGCAACTCGCCCTCGTGCTGAATGCCGTTCTGTACGCACTCCCGCATGACCTGCCATAGCGCCAGGATGCCTCTACGCACCTCCTCTTGCGTGCGCCAGGCCAGTTCATTGGCATACATGATGTCGGCGATGGCCAGCTCGTGTTCCCGGCACAGCTCCAGCAAAGCCCTGGCACTGCTGAAAGGGTATGGCTGCGGGGTGGCATCCTCGCGAACTTTAAGGGTGCCGTCAGCGGTTGCATCCACCACGAATCCGCCGCCGACCGAATAATACGTTTTTTCGCACAGGCACTGCCCGTCACCATCGAACGCCCGACAGGTCATGCCGTTGGGATGTTCGGGAAGCGATTTGCGGCGGTAGTAGACCAGATCGGTACTTTCACGGAACCGAATGACTTGCTGCCCTGCAATGGAGAGGTCTCCGCCGCTGCGGATCTGTTCAATACGAAACGGCATTACCTCCGGGTCGATCTTGTCAGGTCGTTCACCTTCCAACCCCAACATTACCGCAGGTCCGGTGCCATGGCCCTTGCCGGTAGCGCCGAGAGACCCGTAAAGGGACACTTTAATCCGGCTAACGGAAGAAAGCAGACCGTCGTTCACAAGAGCCCCGGCAAATCTTCTGGCCGCCTCCATGGGCCCCACCGTGTGGGAACTGGAGGGGCCAATACCAACCTTGAACAGCTCAAACAGACTGACTGCCAATGTGAGTCTCCTGTTGAGGGATATAGTTCAACAATAGTCCCAATCGAGGCCAATCGCATGCTTTGTGGCGACACGGAAGCGATGATTTCCGACAGCAGAACAAGTCGCGTTGAGTCCATCCTGGCATGCACCGTGTCGCATGTGGACCATCCACATTTCCGCCTCCGCCATAGAATAAAAGAAGTATAGAACTGATCACTTATTGCACGACTCAGTTGCAACAGCTAGTGTTCAGGTTGTGGTGGTCGGTACGCAGATTCCGGTTACCGGCCGGCGCAACTGGCCCAGTCAGGGCAAAGGGGGTTGTTTATGACCACTGATACCGGCTCGCAAACAGACAGACCCACCCAGCAGCCCTATCGGGTCGGCTTCCTGCTGATCGACAACTTTACCCTGATTGCCCTTGCTACTGCGGTGGAACCCCTGCGGGTGGCCAACCAGTTGGCGGGCACCGAACTCTATTCCTGGAAGCTGCTCACAGCCGAGGGCGGCTACGCCCGCGCCAGTGACGGCATCACCATGGTGCCGGATGCCTCCCTTCAGGAGGAGCACAGCTTCGACCTGGTCATTGTTGTTGCCGGTATTGATGTCACTCGCAGTTTTTCACGCCGCGAAGTTCAATGGCTGAAACAGATGGCCCGGCGGCATGTCCTGATGGGGGCTGTCTGCACCGGGCCTTACGTACTGGCCAGCGCCGGACTGCTGGACGGCTATGCCTGCAGCGCCCACTGGGAATGCCTGGAAGCCATGCAGGAAGACTTTCCGAGGGTTCAGACGAACAACCACCTGTTTACCGTCGAGCGTGAGCGCATGACCTGCACCGGTGGCACCGTCCCCATGCACATGATGCTCAGTTTCCTGGGCCGGCGGCATGGCCAGGAACTGAGCAATGCAGTCTCCCACATGTTTGTCTGCGATCGGATCCGGGAGGAACGGGAACAACAGCCCATGCCCATGCACCCGGGCCTAGCCCGGGCGCAACCCAAGCTGGCGGAAGCGGCCCAGCTTATGGAAGCCAATATCGAAGAGCCGATTGAACTGCATGAAGTGGCAACCCTGGCCGGAATCTCTCGCCGGCAACTGGAACGACTGTTCCTGAAGCACATGGGGTGCACGCCCTCGCGCTATTACCTGCGGGTGCGACTGAACCGGGCGCGCCGCTTGCTCAAGCAGACTTCCTGTTCCATTGTCGAGATTGCCTCCATGTGCGGCTTTGTCTCCGCCACTCACTTCAGTCGCTGCTACCGAAAGACCATGGGGCGCGCTCCCAAATATGAACGGATGGAAGCCTTCGCGCCGGTCAGCTCCGAAGGTCCGCTGACCGACACCATGGCCAGCCTGCCATCGTCATCCCTGCAAGCACTGAGAAGGGCCCGGACCGAACCCACCTACGGAACCTTTGAGGATTCCTCCGGGCACACCGTTTCAGGTTAACCCCACTACGAGGCCGTTGTCGTCCAGGGCAATGTCCAGAGCCGCAGGCCGCTTCGGCAGCCCCGGCATGGTCATTATATCGCCACAGACCGCCACCACGAATCCGGCTCCGGCCGCCAGTCGCACTTCCCTGACAGGCAACATATGCCCGGACGGGGCGCCCTTTACCGACGAGTCCACCGAGAAGCTGTACTGGGTCTTGGCAATGCAGACCGGCAGGTGGCCGAACCCCAGGCTCTCGTATTCCTCCAGCTGTCGTTTGGCGATCGTCGTAAACTCAACGCTTCCGGCATGGTAAATACGGGTGGCAATGGTCCGGATCTTGTCCGCCAGGGGCAGGCTGTCCTCATAGAGGAATTTCACCTCCGGTTTGCCCTCATCCATCTGGTCCAGCACCGCCTGGGCCAGTTCGGTGGCGCCCTCACCTCCAGTTGCCCAGTGGTCAGCCGGCACTGCCCGCACGCCCAACTCCTCGCTGATGGACTGGACCAGCGCCATCTCTTCTTCGGTGTCATCCGGGAAGCGGTTGATGCACACCACCGGAGTCAGACCAAACTGTTGCAGGTTGCGGATATGCCGCTCCAGATTCGCAGCCCCCCTGCGCAACGCCGCCAGGTCGGGAATCGCCAGTTGGCTGCGGGGGATACCGCCCTGCATTTTGAGGGCCCGAATGGTGCAGACCACTACCGCGGCATCCGGGCGCAAGCCGGTGTGCCGGCACTTGATATCAATGAACTTTTCCGCGCCCAGGTCGGCGCCGAAGCCGGCCTCGGTAACCACCACGTCATTCAGGGCCAGTGCAGCGCGGGTTGCGGTGACGGAATTGCAGCCATGGGCGATATTGGCAAAGGGGCCACCATGGATAAACACCGGATTATGCTCCAGACTCTGCACCAGGTTCGGGTGTAATGCGTCCTTCAGCAGCACGGTCAGTGAACCTTCCACGCCCAAATCACGGACGGTCACCGGCGACATGTCAGGCCGCCGGCCAACGATGATATTGCCCAACCGCTGCTTCAGATCCGCACGTCCGTCCGCCAGGCATAGAATTGCCATGATCTCGGACGAAACGGTGATATCAAAGCCTGTCTCACGGGGCACGCCATGGGCGGCGCCACCCAGCCCGGATACCACATTGCGCAGGGAGCGATCGGTCAGGTCCAGCACCCTGCGCCAGCTGACATAGCGCGGATCCAGGCCAGCTTCGTTACCCCAGTGCATGTGATTGTCGATCAGTGAGGCCAGGAGATTATGGGCGGTCGAAATGGCATGGAAGTCACCATTGAAATGCAGGTTGATATCTTCCATTGGAATCACCTGGGCTCGGCCTCCGCCGGCAGCCCCACCCTTCATGCCAAAGCAGGGCCCCAGGGACGGCTCCCGCAGACAAACCGAGGAGCGGACACCCAGCCGGTTCAGGCCATCGTTCAGCCCGACACTGGTTGTGGTCTTTCCCTCGCCCGCCGGCGTCGGTGTAATGGCGGTGACAAGCACCAGTTTGCCTCTGGGTGCCGAGTCGGACGTATCCACATACGCCATGTCCAACTTTGCCTTGTAGTGGCCAAAGGGCACCAGGCTCTCTGCCGGCAACCCGAAACGCTGCTGCGCCAGCAGAAGTATCGATTGGGGCTGGACCGAACGGGCAATCTCGATATCCGGAGTACCCGGCGGCAGAAACTCCGCCCGCGCTGGCGTGTCGGGTGTCAGTTTATTGTACTGAAGACTCATGGCACTGCCTCCCTCTTGTCCTCAAAGGACCCACTGTGATCCCGAATCCATTGCGCTGACTGGCGCAGGCCTCCGAACGGAAACAGATGAATGCCCCGCAGCAAAGTCTCCGGATTTTCCAGGCAATACTGCACCAGTGCCCGGACCATATCGTCGGGTTTCCAGGCACCCAGCATCCGGGCACTGCCAGGGCGACGGAGCAGCATACGTGCGGATGCACCTACCCCACACATGGCTGCATAAGCGATAAGCGTTTTAACCCGCGTTGGACCGGCCATGCCGATATAGACAGGCACCTCTTCAAGCACGTTGCCCAGGCCCTGCAGCCAGTCGATCACCACCTCGGCGTCGAAGGTGAACTGGGTAACCACCCAGAGCCTGGTAGCGGTAGTACGGGCGTAGTCACGCTTGATGCTCAATGCCTGTGTCAGGGTTGCCCGATCTGCCATGGGATGGCCGTCCGGATGAGCCGCAACACCGATACCGTGGAACCGGAACTGCGCCAACAACCCCGATTCGAGCACGGCCAGGGTGTCGGGGAAAGGCCCGGCCACCGCATCGCTGTCGCCCGCGATCAGCAGCAAACGGTCCACTCCGCTTTCATTTAATTGGGCCAACCAGTCCCGCAGCTGCCCCCGGCTCTGAGCCATCCGGGCGGGCACATGCGGCACTGGCTGCATACCCAGAGCCAGCAGACGACGGGAAGCTTCCAGCGTGTCACTGAACTGTCCCTTTGGCAGGAACGGCACGTACACGCAGGTGCCTGCCGGCAAAAGCTCCGGCAAATGTTCTGTCGTCAGGATCTGGCGGGGTGTGGCCTCGATGGATGCCGAGCGCACCAGATCACGAAACCGTGCTGCTGCCTCCTCATCGGGCCGATTGAACGACTGTCTTTCGCTAACCAGTGTCATAAACCGCGCACCCCATTGCCAACGGTGTTTACCAGACAGCTGCTATCGCCGGTTCTTCCCGTTCTGTTAATCGGCGAAGTCGATCCCCTTGGCCCGGGCTCTTTCGCGGGCGTTGGGATTCACCGAGGGCCGGAAGGGCACTTCCACCACTTCCGCCTCCACAGCGGTTGAGCCATCCGCGGCGGCATATTCCACAGGAAGATGCACGGTCAGCCGCGTGCCGACAGCCCGAAGGTCAAACGGCACGTAAGCCAGTGCGATGTTTGTCTCAAGCTCCGGTGAGTACCAGGGGGAGGTAACATAGCCCTCCGGTTCGCCACCGTCCGGACCGCTGATCAGCCAGAAATCATTGGAGTAGTCAGTCACTTTGCCACCGCCAAAGCGGATGCCCACCATGATATGGCTGAACGGCGGACGACCGGCATCCAGCTGCTCGCGCACCCTCTCGAGCTTTTGCTTGCCGATGTAATCCGCCTCCTTGTTGCGCGGCACCTGGTAGGCCAGGTTGCACTGGAACGGAAGGGTTTCCTGATCCACATCCTGGCCCCAGGACAGAATGCCCGCGGCAATCCGGCGATGGTGGGCAGGCGCTATAACCCGCAGGTTGTGGGGCTCCCCCGCGGCAAGCACGGTGTACCACAGGTCCTCGGCGTATTTGGTCGCTTCCTTGAGGTAAATCTCGTACCCCTTCTCTCCGGTAAAACCGGTCTGGGACACGATCACGTCGTGGCCGGCTACCTGGCCTTCCATCAGGCCGTAGTAGGGAATGTCCCGAACAGCCTCACCAAACAGATCGGCCATGAGCGCTTCGGACTTGGGGCCCTGAATCTGCACCGGCGCCACATCAATTTCCGCAATGGTGACATTGAAGCCCATGCCGATGTTTACGCCCCGCATCCAGAGCTCCAGATCGCTGTCGGAGAGGGAAAACCAGAACTCATCTTCGGCGATCCGCAGCAGAACAGGGTCATTGATGATGCCGCCCTCTTCATTGCACAGAATGACGTACTTGCCACGCAGGGGCTTGATCTTGGTCGCATCCCGGGTGATCACGTAATTCACGAAGCGCTCGGCATCCGGGCCTTTGACCTGGATCTGGCGCTCAACCGCCACGTTCCACATGGTGACGTCGTGGATCAGCGACTCATACTCCAGCATGGCCCCGCCGTCTTCCGGGCGGACATAGCCCCGGGGATGATACATACGGTTGTAGACCGTCGCCCGCCAGCAGCCTGCCTCATAGGCCAGATGCCAATATGGCGACTTTCGAACCCGCGTGGAAATCAGCATCTCCACAGGCGTGGGCCCCGATTGGCGCAGGTTGATGGGAACGCGTCGATCAGACTGATCAACGCTGTCGGGCTGGCGTGCAGCGCCGGCCCGTTGTTGAGGATAATCCAGAAGTGCTTGCTCGAATTTAACAGCCATTGCTATCTCCCCCGTGCCGGGTTGTTGATAGCTCTAATGTGGCCCTCTTTGACCTTTTCGGAAGGAACCAATACGACACAGAGTCGACTAAAAGCGTCAGACCGATCGCAGCCGTTCTACAGAACCAGCGTCAACCCACCGGTAACAACCGCAAAAAGAATGGATAACCAGATTACGGTCATCCAGGGGAAAGGCGGTGGGGGTGGTTCAATCGCCAACTCCTTTTCCAGGTAGTTTCTGAGCAGGCGGGTGTTACGAGTGTTGGCTTTGTAGACAGCATCAAAGGCATCGCCCACTACCGGCACCAGGCCGCCGATAAAATCGATGCCCATGTTGCGCAGCATCTGTAACTTTACCGCCTTACTGGCTCCGGCCCGCTGAGCCTCAAGCAGAACATAGCCGGACAACACCAGCCCGGCCGCATCACCCACCACCGGCAACAGACCAATTATCGCCTCGGCACCAATGCTGATCCTGGTAAAGGGAATACCAATGCTGCTATCCGTGAGCCGGCTGAATTTATCCAGCCGCGCCAGTATGGCTCGCTGCCGGGCTTCGGAAGGTTTCGGCATGATCGCTCCAGTTCATTCAGACTTTGCGCCAATTTCCCCAAACGCCTGCACCAGGGTATCGGGTTCCTGGGCTCCGGAGATGAGATACTTGCCATTGATGATAAATGCTGGCACTGCCGAAACACCGGCCTGCTGGTAGGTGGCTTCGTCTTCCCGAACCACGTTGGCGTAATCATCCGAATCCAGCACTTCCCTGGCTTTCGCTGAATCCAGCCCCAGGCTGTCAACGCATCGCAGCAAATTCTGGTGGTCGGAAACATCCTCCGCACGGCCGAAATAGGCCTCAAATAGCGCCTGCTTCATCTCCGTCTGCTTGCCATGCTCACCGGCCCATTTCACCAGCCGATGAGCATCGAACGTGTTGCAGGTGAACCGTTCCTGCATTTTTTCAAAGTTAAGGCCCAGATCCCTGGCGATGGTCATCATCTGGCTTTGGGTTGCGCGCATCTCGTCCTCACTGCGGCCGTACTTTCGGGCCAGAGCCGGGAGAATAGGCTCACCTTCGCCACTGTGGTCAGGGTTCAGTTCAAACGCATGCCACTGAACACTGAACTCATACTCTGAGGCCAGCTGTTCCATGGCCCGCTCCAGGCGGGCATAGCCAATCGCGCACCAGGGGCACGCGATGTCGGAAACAATGTCGATGTTGATCGTTTTCATGGCATATCCCGTTCATTGCGTTTAGACACGATACCGTCAGCCTAACACGGAGACAGATCAGCCATCTCCCGCAAGATGTTCCCGAATCAGCTCCGCCATCTGCCGGGCAGGTTCAGTGGGGCGGCCCGATGGCCGATGCAGCGCCATCTCGATGGATTGCAGGGCCGGCATACCGCTTCTCTCGTCCAGGACACGTAACTGGGGGGTGAGCATGTCGCGGGTTACCGGTACTACCGCCAATCCGGCCACAACAACCGGCATCAGCCCGGTCATGGACTGGCTGGAATAAGCCAGACGCCATTGCCGGCCCGCAGCAAGCAGGGCCTGCTCGGCCACCTCCCGGAAGACATCGGCACCCGGGGAGTACAGCGCGAGAGGAATCGGATCGGTCAGGGATGGCTGTTTCTCTGCACCCACGGCCCAAACCAGTGGTTCCCGCCGGATGACTTCGCCACCGGGAGAGCGAGTCTGACGGGTCACAACCGCCAGATCCAGCTCACCGGCCTGCACCTGCTCCAGCAGCCGGACACTGGAGCCGCAGATAACCTGCAGCTGAACCGCCGGGAATAGCTGGCTGAAGTGGGAAAGAACGGAGGTCAGTAAAAACGCATAGTCTTCCGGGATGCCCAGACTCAGTTGCCCTGAAACCTGCCGCTGCCGCAGTGAATCCAGTGCCTCGTTGTTCAGGGCCAGCATCTTCCGGGCGTAGCTGATCAGCTGCTCACCCTCCGCGGTGAACCGGATACGCCGGCCCTCTCGTTCGTGGAGGGACACTTCCAACAAGGCTTCCAGGCGATGCAACTGCATGCTTACGGTTGACTGGGTATAAGCAAGCCGGTCAGCCGCGGCGGTAACCGTCCCCGTATCGGCAATGGCCACCAGCGTTTGCAGCACGTTCAGATCAAGAATCCGGGGACGCAAATCATCATCTCCTGTGATGCTTTCCATCAAAAACCGTTGTTTTTGTGATGCTTTATCCGAGTATATCCTCCCACTGTCAGATCGCAACACACCAGCCAAAGGAGGACTGCCCATGAGGATTCTTAACGCGACCATCGGTCTGCCAAACATCCTGAGCATCATCGCGGCTCTGTTTGCCGTTGTGCTTTGGGCGGTGGCCCCCTTGCTGGTCGATGCAGCACAGTCCATCCCGCCCTTTCAGCTTACGACCATCGCCCTGATCAGTGGCGCACTGGCCGTACTGCCCATGAGTTTCCGCGGCCGGCGGACCCGGGGATCCATGAAAGTGTCCTGGCCATGGAAACTGGTGATTTTCGGCTTGGTGCCTTTGCTGGTACTGGGGGCTGTCGGCGCCTATCTGGCCGGGCTGGGCATGGCACCCACCGCAGAGGCGTCACTGATCACCTATACCTGGCCGGTCATGTTCATTCTGATCAGCCAGTGGGCTTTCCATCGGCGGATCGCCCTGCCGGTGATTGCGGGGGCACTGATTGCCTTTTCCGGCGCGGCTTTGCTGCTGGGCCCGGAGGCCCTGAACAATGGCTTTTCAGGCAACCTGACCGGCTACGGGCTGGCGCTTCTGGCCGGGGGCTGCTGGGCCCTGTATTCGTGGATCTGCCAGGCAACGCCTGTTGCGATCGCTCCTGTCATGCCAGGCCTGTTCCTTCTGGCAGGCGCCGGAGCAGCAGCCGCCGATACCGTTTCCGGCTCTGCCCATGTGCTGCCTTCAGGAACCGCGCTCGCCGCTGGTGTCGCCCTCGGCCTGGGGCCATACGGCCTGGCCATGGTGGCCTGGGATCTGGCTCTTCGGAAAGGGCCTACAGCCCTGGTGGGCAGTCTTGCCTACGCGGTGCCTGTGCTGGCCGCACTTTTCCTGGTATTGGCCGGGATTGCCGCGCCAGACTGGCGGCTTCCACTGGCAGCGATGCTGGTGGTTCTGGGTTCATTGCTGGCCTCCAGCCATCGGCGGGCCTGAACGGGACACGGAGAGGAGGACCCTAGAGACCCCGTAGATACCCCGCCCCCAGCTGCGCCATCTGCTGCCGAATCCAGCCTACGCGCTCCAGCACATAGGAGGAGGGCGAGGCCACGCTCAACATCTTGGGATTCGGGAGCACAGCCGCCAGCAAGGCGGCCTGATACTCAGAAAGATAGCGGGCGGGCTTGCCGAAATAGGTCTGGCTAGCGGCCTCAACCCCGTAGATGCCGGGCCCGAACTCTGCGATATTCAGGTACACCTCCAGCACTCTCTGTTTTGGCCACAGAAGATCCAGCCCCAGCGCCAGCACCGCTTCTATGGCCTTGCGGATAAAACTGCGGTCATTCCAGAGAAAGAGGTTCTTGGCGGTCTGCTGGGTAATGGTGCTGGCCCCTCGAAGCCCGTCGCCAGCCCGGTACTCCGACAGCGCCTGTCGAATAGCCCCAAAATCCACGCCCATATGATGCGGAAACCGCTGATCCTCGCTGGCGACCACCGCCAAAGGCATCCAGGGCGAAATCCCGGACATGGGCACCCATTCATGAACCACAGAACTTTGCGAATGCGACAACTGGTAGCCCAGGATAAATGCCGAAGTAGGCGGATTCACAAACCGGAACAGCAGCAACACCAACAGGATCAGCGCTATCGCGCCACCGAAAATCAGCGAGAACCAGCGCAATAGTTTTCCAACACCCGTTGCTTTGGCCACCGTTCAGAATCCGCTCTCTATCCGAAACCTAGTGCAGCTTTTCCAGGTAGTCGAACACCGCTGCAAAATCATCGCGGCCATGCCCCGCGTTGTTGGCCTGACCATAGACTGACTTGGCCAAACTGGCCAGGAACAGCGGTTGCTTCTGTTCGTAAGCCGTTACATCCAGCAACTGTAAATCCTTGAGCATTAGTTCCAGAGGAAACTGTGGGGCATAGTCACCCTCTTTGATGAGCTCTGCTTTCCCCTTGAGAAAAGGCGCGGTCACCGGCAGGTTCGGCAGAGTATCCATCAGGAAATCCCGACTGAATCCAAGTTTCTCACCCAGCAGCGCGGTTTCGGAATACACCAGCATGCTCTGGGCAAGCAGTGCATTCACCAGCATTTTGAACGCACTGCCCTGGCCAGCTGGCCCCACATGAAGAATTTTCTGGCCCATATGATCAAGCAGCGGCCGAACCTCCTCCACATCGGCCGAATCCCCACCGAGCAGGAACGTTAGCTCCCCGGTTTCGGCCGGCATTTTTGTCCCCGCTACGGGCGCATCCAGGAAACGTACACCCTGGGCATGGGCCCGTTGATCACACTCACGGGTAAAGGATGGGTTGACGGTGGAGCAATTAACCCACAGTGCGCCCTTACCCATGGCTGTGACAAAACCCTGCTCACCAAACGCGACTTCATCGACCACCTCCGGGTCGCTAAGCATGGTAAACACCACCTCGGCATCCGCGACCGCCGCACGGGCAGAATCGGCAGCCTTTGCACCTTTTTCCTCAAGTGCCGCCATGGCCTCTGCGGAGCGATTGAAGACAGTGAGAGTCATTCCTTTGTGCTTGAGGAGATTATTGGCCATGCGGCTACCCATAATGCCAAGGCCGATAAACGAAGCGTTCATTGCATCCTCCGTTGTTCTCGTTGATGGATTCAGTTTAGCTGGTTTGACAGGTATCCAGGCCACTGCTAATCGTTTAAGAGCTGATCAAAAAATATCCAACCCCTTTTTACCAATACGATAGAGGTAATCCTTGGAGGGCCCCGAGCACATGGTGCAGTGACAGACCATAGCAACACAATCGAGGGATTGAATCATGGCTAACAACAAACGCACAGATGGGCAGATAGAGCGTCGCCGATTTCTCAAACGTACCCTGGGAGCCGTTGGCGTGGCCAGTTTGCCGTTGCCTCTCAGCCATGCTTTTGCGGCCAGCAATGCCAACACAAGCATGCCGCCCGATGTACCGAAATGGACCCTGACCCAGGGTGAACCCATCCTTTCACCTGCCTATGGCCAGCCTTCCAGGTTTGAGGACGGTGTTGTCCGCACACCCACGGATCTGACGCCGACTAAAACCTCGTCGTGGAGCTTTACGCCACTGCAGGACCTGAATGGCACCGTAACGCCCAACGGTCTGGTTTTCGAGCGTCATCACGGTGGCGTCCCCGATATCGACCCGGAGCAGCACCAACTGATGCTCCACGGTATGGTTGAAAAACCGATGATCTTCGACATGGCCGAGATCAAGCGCTTTCCACAAGTCTCGATGATGCGTTTTCTGGAGTGCTCGGGCAATACTCTGACCGAATGGAAAAAACCCACGGGCAAAACCGTCCAGGACACACATGGCCTGCTCAGCTGTTGCGAATGGACTGGCGTTCGCCTGTCCACGCTGCTTCGGGCCGCAGGAGTCAGAGATAAGGCCAAGTGGATTCTCGCGGAGGGTGCCGATGCCGCCGCCATGACCCGCAGCATTCCCATGGAAAAAGCCATGGACGATGCACTGGTGGTCTACGCCCAGAACGGTGAGGCCTTGCGACCCGAACAGGGTTATCCACTGCGACTGATTCTCCCCGGCTTTGAGGGTAATACCCAGATCAAGTGGCTGCGCCGGCTGGAAGTCAGCGATGCCCCCTACATGACCCGGGAAGAAACATCCAAATACACTGACCTGATGCCGGATGGCAACGCCCGCCAGTTTACCTTCGTGATGGAAGCCAAATCGGTGATCACCTTTCCCTCAGGGGGTCACACGCTTCCGGAGAAGGGATTCTACGAAATCCGGGGGCTTGCGTGGTCTGGCCGGGGCAAGATTACCCGGGTGGATGTTTCCACCGACGGCGGCCGCAACTGGACTCAGGCGGAGCTCTCAGGACCAGTAGAGCCCAAAGCGCTGACTGCCTTCCGGCTCCCCTGGCGATGGAAGGGAGGAACCGCACTTTTACAAAGTCGTGCCATCGATGAAACAGGATATGTTCAGCCCACCCGGCAGGCATTAATCGAGGTGCGCGGGCTGAACTCGGTTTATCACCTGAATGCCATACAGACATGGCAAGTCAGCGCGGATGGAGGGGTCAGCAATGTTCACGTATAAAACCATCATACCCATAGTGTTGGTCTCCCTGGCCAGCGCTGACGCAGCCTTGGCCCAGGACGACTACGGGCTGGGCCGCGAAGCCACCGATAAAGAAATCGCCGGCTGGAACATTGATGTACCACCCAGCGGCGAGGGCCTGCCGGATGGCTCGGGCAGCGTTTCCGACGGCAAGCTCGTCTACCAGTCCCAGTGCCAGAGCTGCCATGGTGCCGACGGTCAAAGCGGCCAAATGGACCGCTTGGTAGGCGGCAAAGGCTCACTAGCAAGTGACACGCCAGTCAAGACCGTGGGCAGTTACTGGCCCTACGCCACCACGCTCTACGACTACATCCACCGCGCCATGCCATTCCACTCACCGCAATCTCTGTCGGCGGATCAAACCTACGCGGTAACCGCCTATGTACTGCATCTCAACGGTATTGTGGAGGAAGACACGACGCTAGACGCCAGCTCTCTGCCCAACATCCAAATGCCCAACCGGGATGGGTTTATACGCCCCGACCCACGGCCCGACGTCAATGCTGAGGCGTGTATGAGTGATTGTAGAAGTGGAGGGTAAGGAACAGGGAGGGATGTTTGTTGATGGCAAGTGCCTGTTAAGCTGAGTGAGTTACCGGTTTGTCCTGGCTTATTAAAAGTGAGCACGTTTCCAATGCCTGCAAAAGTAAAAACCCGGATTCTCTTCCGCTCCAGACCCCTGAATATCTATCTGGTGCGTTACCCCGAGGGCCACAAAGTGGTTCCTCACGTGGATATGATTTCCGAGGGCCGTCTATACAAGCTCAATTGTGTTCTGGTGAAACCCAAAGCCGGTGGTGAATTTATCTGCGATAAGAATATCTTCAACCTGTTCGGGCGGGTCTATCTCTTTCGCCCCGACCTTTACCAGCATCGGGTTTCAAAAATCGAGCGCGGAAATCGGTGGCTATTGAGCTTTGCGTTAATGTCCGGCGCGTGAAGTGAAGTGTGCTACTGTGGAGTCGACGGACTGATTCACAGAGAGTCAGCGTCAGTCAGTGCATGAGGCAAGGGATCTGCTCGAAGTTACCGCCATCCAGAACTCAAGCAGGACAATGCCATGATGTATTTTGCCCACGAAATGAGCCGCGCAGCGCTTATGCCCTTGCGCATGATGACAGACACACAGAGCAAATTGCTCAGGCATCCTCTCAGCCCCCTGTCCCGCTTGCCGGGCGCTCGCAGTATTGCCTCGGCCTACGGTGTGTTCGGCGATCTGACTCGACGCTACCCGAAACCGGCCTTCAATCTGCACACAACAGTGTGCGATGGGGAGGAGGTCGACATCAGTGAAGTCATCGTCAAACGAAAACCCTTTGCCCAGCTCAAGCATTTCCAGCGCAGCGTATCGCGGCCTGATGACCCGAAACTCCTGATCGTCGCGCCCTTGTCCGGGCACTTTGCATCCTTGCTGCGGGGTACCGTCAAGGAAATGCTGCCAGACCACGACGTCTACATCACCGACTGGCGTGATGCCTGTCGGGTGCCCTTGTCGGCTGGCGACTTCGGGCTGGACGACTATATCGACTACGTTATCGATTTCATTGAACAGCTTGGGCCAGACACCCATGTATTGGCGGTTTGCCAGCCCGTCGTGCCGGTGCTCGCAGCCACCGCCCTCATGGCTGAAGATAAAAACCCGGCGACACCGCGTTCGCTGGCTCTCATGAGCGGCCCCATCGACGGACGTATTGATCCCACCGCACCCTGCGAACTGGCCACCAAACACAACCTGGCCTGGTTCCGACGCAACCTGGTTCATCCGGTACCGGCGCCCTACCCGGGGGCCATGCGGAAGGTTTATCCCGGCTTTCTGCAACTGACCGGATTCGTGAACATGAACTTCGACCGCCACGTTGATGCCTACCGGGGCCTGTTCAAGTCCATGCGTGACAAGGAAGTGGAAAAGATCAGACGTCATCGTGAATTCTATGACGAATACCTCGCGGTCATGGATCTTCCGGCCACCTATTACCTGGACACCATCCAGCGTGTCTTCCAGGAGTTTCACCTTGCCCGGGGCTGCTTCATGCACCGGGGCCGAAAAGTGAATCCGGCGGCTATCGAAAAAACAGCACTGATGACGATTGAAGGCGAGAAGGACGACATTTCCAGCCCCGGGCAGACCCGGGCAGCCCATAAGCTATGCGTGAATATCCCGGACGCCAGGCGTCTGCACCATCTGCAAGAGGGGGTTGGCCATTACGGTGTCTTCAATGGCAGCCAATGGCGCGAATCCATTGCGCCGCGGCTCAAGACATTCACCCGCGAAGCGTGACGGGCATCACATTTTCTTGTCGCAACTCGGGCGCTCTGCTAGCTTGAATGAGGTGATCAATAATAAGGAATAACAATCAGAGCGGGCTACCGCTCCAGGGAGGAAGTCATGCAGGACCTCAAGGGCAAGGTCGCCCTGGTAACCGGAGCCTCACGAGGCATCGGTCGTCATATCGCACTTCAACTTGCTCAGCGCGGCGCCGATGTCGCCATCAACTACCGCTCCCGTCAGCCTGAAGGCGACGAAGTTGCCAGGGAAATCGAGGCCACCGGCGTCCGGGCACTTGCCTTCAAAGCAGACCTTTCAAAGATGCCCGAAGCACGAAGCCTGGTTCGTCATGTTCAGGAACAGTGGGGCCGCGTAGACATTCTGGTGAACAACGCCGGCATCACCAAAGACAAGTCCATGAAGAAGCTTACCGACGACGATTGGAACGACGTCCTGGATACCAACCTGGGCAGCGTCTACGCCACCTGCTCGGAAGTGTTGAAGATCATGATGGACCAGAAGTACGGCCGCATCATCAACATCACGTCTTTCGTCGGGCAGGCCGGCAACTTCGGGCAAGCCAACTATGCCGCCAGCAAGGGCGGCATTATCGCGTTTACCAAGACCCTGGCACTGGAAATGGCCAAGCACAACATTACGGTCAACGCCATTGCCCCGGGCTTCACCGAAACCGAAATGCTGGCACAGGTCCCGGAGAACATCCGCGAACAGATCATTGCCCGGGTTCCCATGGGGCGTTTTGGCAAACCGGAGGAAATTGCCCGTGCCGTTGTCTTCCTGGCCGCAGAGGGGGATTACATCACCGGCCAGCAGATCAACGTTAACGGCGGCGTTTACATGTAACACGTGAAAGACAGAAGGCGAAAAAATGGCTGACAAACCAATAAAAAAGCAATCAACGCCTGACTTCGAACCCAATGTGGTAAGCCGCTCTCTGGCACGAGTGGGTGTCCATGGTGGCCACCTGCTCAAGCGCTCCATAATGCGCCGCTTGCGCGGTGGCCCGCCGAATCCGGCCAGCGTGGGGAGCATGACCAAACCCTTCGTTACCCTGACCGGCAAGCTTGCAACCCAGCCGGACACGCTTCTGTTCGCGCAGATGCGACTGCTCAGGGACACCAGTGTGTTCTGGTCTGGCCTGCTGGCCAGCGGTATTGGCAAGAAACCATTGACCGTAGCCGAACCGGAGCCCGGCGACGGCCGCTTCCGGGACCAGGCCTGGAACGACGTCATAGCCTTCAACGCCGTCAAGCAGGCCTATTTACTGTCAACTCGCTGGGTTATGGATACCATTGACGATGTCAGGGATCTGGATGATCACGAAAAGCGGAAAGTCCGTTTTTTCACCAGCCAGATGACCGATGCCCTCGCCCCAAGCAACTTCATTCTGAGCAATCCGGAAGTGTTGCGCACAACCGTCAAGACACGGGGCAAGAACCTGCTGCGAGGCCTGGCGAACCTGCTGCGTGATCTGGACGAGGGAAAGGGCCCGATGCCTTTCCGCATGTCCGACCCGGACGCCTTCGAGGTGGGCGACAATCTGGCCAACACACCCGGCGACGTGGTGTTCCAGAACGATCTGATGCAACTCATCCAATACCGGCCGACCACCGAGACCGTCCACCGCCGGCCTTTGCTGGTGATACCGCCCTGGATCAACAAGTACTACATCCTCGATCTTGGCGAGAAAAAATCCTTCATTCGTTATTGGGTGGAACAGGGGCACACCGTGTTTGTGGTTTCCTGGGTAAATCCCGGTCCAGAGCTGGCACACAAGACCTTTGAGGACTACATGCAAGAAGGTCCGGTCGCCGCCATGGATGCGATCGAGCAGGCGACGGGTGAGCGGGAAATCAACACCGTCGGATACTGTATCGGCGGCACCCTGCTCGGTTGCACTCTGGCCTGGCTGGCGGCTCGCGAGGATGATCGCGTAAAAAGCGCGACGTTTCTCAACAGCATGATGGATTTCTCGGACGTTGGAGATCTGGAAGTCTTCATCGACGAGGACTCAATCGCCAAAATCGAGAAGGCCATGAACAAACAGGGCTACCTTGAAGGTGCCTCCATGGCAACGGCCTTCAACATGCTGCGGGCCAACAGCCTGATATGGTCGTTTTTCGTCAACAATTACCTTCTCGGCCGCGACACTGCGCCCTTTGACCTGTTGTACTGGAACTCGGACGCCACGCGCATGCCAGCGGCCATGCACAGTTTCTACCTGCGCAATATGTACCTGAACAACCGGCTGTGTGAACCCGGTGGCATTGCCCTGGCGGGCACACCGATCGACTTGAGGAAGGTGAAGGTTCCCAGCTACTTCGCATCCGCCATTGAGGACCACATCGCACCCTGGGTCTCCTGCTACAAGGGGGCACGCAATCTGGGCGGCCCTCTGCATTTTGTGCTCGGCGGTTCGGGACACATTGCCGGCATCATCAATCCGCCCGAGAAGAAGAAGTACGGTTATCGCCTGAACGAAGACAACCCACCCAACCCGGAGGACTGGCTGAAAGGTGCCGAACAGTTTGAAGGCTCCTGGTGGCCCGATTGGGTAGCTTGGGCAGAACAGTTCGGTGGCGGCGAAGTGAAGGCCCGCGTTCCGGGAGAAGGCAATCTGCCGGTGATAGAACCCGCGCCCGGGGCATACTTGCGGAACGAGCCGGCACCTCCAACCCCGATAGTCAGGACGCCACGGCAACCGACACGAAGGAAAACGACTGCGCGCAAGCAGAAAGCCAAATCACCGGAAAAAGTCCACCAATGACCGGTCCGCGGACTTTGTTCCTCTCTTCGCCCTGAGTTAGTCAGGCCAACAAGCACTCTTTGGCCTCATTGATGCGCGCCGCCAGATAATTGCTGCCACCATGATCCGGGTGCAGCTTCTGCATCATTCGACGGTGGGCCTTTATAATCTCGTCCCGACTCGCACCGGGCTCCAGCCCCAGAATATCCAGCGCTTCGTTTTCGGTCAGAGGACCACCTGCGCTGCCGGCACCGCTCTCACCGGCTTCGCTGCCCTCGTCGCCGGCCTCATCGTCCGCTCGCCAGGAATCCCCGAACCGGCGATCCAGATAGGTTTCCAGAAGCCGGGCTGAGTCCTCGTCCTGCGCCCGGCAGTACCGAAGCAACTCAAGAAATTCACTTTCAGTCAGATCCGCCAGCTCACGGCCTTCCATGGGACCCTTGATGATTTTCCCGCTCATGGTCCCGGAATCGTGGTCCAGAGTCATTTCGAGGATGTCGCTGGACACGTGGGACTGGTTACCGGGTTTGGCCTTGGCGCCGCCAGCCATGCCGCCAATCCCTCCACGCAACAGGGATGGCAGCAATCGACGCAACAGCGGATAAAGAAATGCCAACCCTGCGAACAGGAAATGCAGACGTCCGGTCACGGCCAGTAAAACCACTATCCCGATACCGGCCAGAAGAGCGAGCTTGAGAATGGCCGCATTGCGCTGGCCAGCCGGCTGATTGCGCACCCACAGCCACGCAACAACGGCGACAACGATGACAACAAGCGTTAATGGCACTCAAATACCCCGGGCTCACCGGCCCACCAATGGATTGTCAAAAGCGCTATCGGATCTGCCGGGTCAGGCGCTTCACTTCCGGGGAGCTGCGGCTGGAAAAGTCCTGCAGGGCTTTGGCTCCCCCGGAAGCATAGACCGCAACCGCCGCCATAAGATCCCTGAGAACCTGCGGACTGTTGCGATCGAAGGGGGCATATGCGCCTCCAGAGAGTTTGCTCACCTGCTGGAACAACGCCCTGGCGTGGGCATCATGGCCCTCATGAAACATAAATACCGGCGTACGCAGCATGCCCAGTTCCCCGGCGGTATGGCACAGTTCATCCACCGGCTCCTCACAGCAGTCTCCGATAAACACCACTGCCTTGACGGGTTTTGCGCGGGTTTCTTTCACCGCGTGGGCCAGCACCCGGCTGATCTAGGTGCGGCCACCCAGGCAGGAAACGCCGTTCATCAGGTTCAGAAGTTGGCCGGTCTCGGTCACAAATCCCGTGGCCTTGAACTCGCCAAAGCCCCGGTAATAACAGAGCTGAATGGCCAGCCCGCCCAGATCCCGGGTTGCCATAAACAGCTCGCTCTGCAGATGGCAGGCCTGGTCCCAGGTTGCCTCCCTGCTTGCGGTCGCATCCAGCGCGAAAATCAGCCGCCCCTGCCCGCCGCCCTGTTTGGGCAGCGTGCGAACCTCGTTGATAAACTGATCGATCGCCTGTTTGTCGGATCGGGTGCGAAGCTCTTTATCGGACATAGGCTACTGAAATCGCTGCGGCTGAAGAATCTAGCGCTAAAATGGTTTCCATAATGACCAATCTAGACCCTTAAAGCCCAGGAAACTAGCTATACTCCGCCCAAGTGAACGAAAACTTCGCAAGGAATATCCTATGATGCCTGAGCTCCCAGAGTTACAAGAGATACTGATAAGTAACGAGGAAGGCTCCCCCACCTCCTGGGATTTCGAGCCGACGACGGGCGTGGTCATTCTGCGACCGAGCGCAGATCGCGGTGCAATCGCATCGACACCCTGGAGTGATTTCCTGACAAAGACACTCTCCAGACATCCGGAAACCGACAACCCGGTGCATTTTTCGACACCGCACGGTGGTCGTGCCGCAGCCGTCTCTGTCTCAGACACTGTATCGACATTCAAAGCCCTGACACTGGCCCGCAAAGTGATTGGGCCATTGCTGGCAGAGCGCCCATCGGGACTGGCGGTCATTTCCCTCCTGGATGACGATCGTTCTGCTGGGGTGATGGCAGAGGCACTGTTGGCGGCAATTCACGCCGGCCTGTTCCAGTTGCCTCGCATTTCGGGCACCCAACCGACGCCAAAAACCCTTGGGGCCATTCACTTTTACGGCACCGGTTTTAAACACGCGGACTTCAACCACGTTGAAGCAACGGCTGAAGGCAACAACCTGGCCCGGTGGCTGACCCATTTGCCAGGCAACTACCTGACTCCAGGCATATATCGGGAGCTGGCCGAGTCCCTGGCAAAAAAGGAAGGCTGGGAGACCCATTTTTACGACCGGGACGAACTGGAACAGCTTGGCGCCGGGGCATTCCTTTCCGTTGTCGAAGCGAGCCCGGTCAGGGACGCGGGCATACTGCACCTGAAATATCGCCCCGACGGCGCTGAGGGCAAGCCACTCGCCCTGGTGGGCAAAGGAATCTGCTTTGACACCGGAGGTAGTAACCTGAAAGTCGGCGGCAGCATGCTCGGCATGCACGGCGACATGCAGGGCAGCGCGGTTGCACTTGGCGCATTTTTGGCCATAACCCGCCTCAAGGTCTCTCAACCGGTGGATTGTTGGCTCGCACTGGCCGAAAACCACATCGGGTCCCGGGCCGTGAAATGCAACGATGTCATTACTGCCCTCGATGGCACCACCATTGAACTGATAAACACCGACGCCGAGGGAAGAATGGTTCTTTCCGATACGTTGGCGCTGGTTTCCCGTGGTAAACCTCGGGCAATCATTGATTATGCAACGCTTACGGGTGCGGTTGTAGCCGCCCTGGGACAACGGATGGCCGGCGCCATAACCAATCGCCGTGACTGGGTGGAGCCCATAATCCAGGCCGGAGAACAGTGCGGTGAGCGAGTCTGGCCATTTCCGTATGAAGACGATTACGACGAAGACCTGGAGTCAAAGGTTGCCGACACCCTGCAATGTCGAACAGCAGGTCCCGGCGATCATATCTATGCAGCGCGGCTGCTTGGTCGTTTCGTGGACAAAGACATCGGGTGGATACACGTCGATATGGCGTCCTCCGGCACCCATAAGGGCGGGTTAGCCCACATCCCGACAGACGTGCAAGGTTTTGGCGTGCGCTTCGGGGTGGCGTGGTTCAAAAGGTTAATCGAAGAAGAACAACGCTGAAGCCGAGGTAGAACAGGCAGTCCGTTCAGCCGCGGAGCGCGGCTTCTGGACAGGTTCGACATGATCAGATCGGGCCTGCTCTAGTGAACGAACAGATTCTCAAGGCTCGTAAGCCCATCGTGCAGAAAACCATGATGTTCCATCATTGGTTCAGTGCCAAGCAAACCAGCCAGCACAAGAATTGGCAACGGCGATATCGCAATCGCCAAGGTCAGAGCAAACGCGCGAAAGCTGAACTGCCGGCTCACGCCGCACAGCAGCGCAACACCTCCTCCGCCCCCAAGCGCGGCATTACCTGGAAAATTCAGACACACCGCCAGCGATAAATAGCGGTGATTCATCAACATTGCTATCAGCCTTCGGGGTGGGGATAGCTCTGTAGCCTTTGACGCTGCCATACGATCCACAGCCGCAGCGAGCCCACCCTGTGGCAGAACAACACCAACTCGCCCAAGCCACCTCATAACAACATGCTCGGGAAGCGTCCGACCTACCCCGAAGGCCAGCATCAACCCGCCGAAGGTCGCCACGTAGGCTGCCACTGCGCCAGCCGGGCCGAAGACAGCCATGATGAGAAGGCCCAGCTCGATACCAGGTAGAAACGGCATCGCCAGCACCAGCCCGTATACAATTACAAACAACACAATTGTGATGGGCCCCAGTGAATCTCGCATCGACAACAACATGGACTGCGAATCGTGAAATCCCATGTGCGAAAGGGAGTGTCCGAGAACCAGTAGCGTCACCCATACGAAAATCATGCACACGCTGTGGATCCCCGGGTTTCGCAACCACGGCAAGCTGAGCACAATGAAATAAACCAGGGCAGTGAGCAGGAGGGTTGTGGCTGCCATCCTTAACACCGGAAAGCTCAGAATCTCCACCAGCTCGTATTGATAGGCATGAGCCAGCCGGTGAATAAAAACTACTGCCAAGAGCCAGGTCATCACAGTTGCGATTACCCTGAGCCAGATTAAACCGCTCAGCAACGCCCCAGGCTGTTGAAGCATCTCGGCTCTCCGGCTCTCCCTGTTCGAAACGACCGCTAACCCGGCCGGATATTCTGATTTACCCGGAACAGGTTCTCGGGATCATATTTCTGCTTGACCTCCACCAGCCGTTTGTAAGCCGCCCCGTAGGCGAACTCGACCCGATCCGTCTCATCCTGGGACAGAAAATTGATGTAAGCACCACCGCTGGCATGCGGCTTGGCGGCATCAAAGAACGCGCGCGCCCATTGGCGGCAACGCTCATCTTCCTCGGGCGTTTCCCAGCGCCCATGCACATTCATCACATAGTTTGCGTCACGGCTTGAATAGGCCATCGCGTCGTGGGCCACCCGCCCGGTCTGGCCGCCGATCGACGCAATAAAGATTTCACAGTGGGGCGATGGCAGCTGGTCCCCAAACTCCAGGGCAACCCGAATCACATCGTCGGTCAACTTCACAAAGTTATGGGACTTCCAGTAATTCCGCGCCCCGTCCGCCAGCAGCGGGTCAAACGCCTGCTGCCAGTTGGCGTAGGGTTGAACACCAACGTGCTCGCCGTAAGCATCGCCGAATGAACGCAAAGGCGCGATCAGCTTCTCCCCCACTTCCGGGTCCCCGGCGTAGCAGATCGCCAGGGCGACAATCGGCTCGCCATGAACAGATTCAGGCAGGAACGGAAGCGGTGGTGCATGGCGAATCACCAACCACACATTGAGCTCGTCGGGCATGGTTTCCGTGAAACGCGCAAACTGGGTAAGTACCGATTGGGCCTGATCGAAGGGAAATACCATCAGACCACTCAGCAGCTCCGGCCCCACGGGATGCAGCTGGAACTCGAAGCGGGTGACAACACCAAAGTTGCCGCCGCCGCCCCGTGTTCCCCAGAACAGATCCGGGTTTTCACTGGCACTGGCGCGAGTCTGGCGCCCATCGGCGGTCACCATATCGGCGGAGATCAGATTATCAACGGTCATGCCATGCTTCCGGCTAAGCCAGCCGAACCCGCCACCGAGGGTCAGCCCCGCAACGCCCGTTGTCGAATTAATACCCAGCGGCGTCGCCAACCCATGCACCTGGGCTGCGGCGTCAAAATCCGCCAGTGTGCAGCCAGGCCCGACGAAGGCACGCTGTTTATCGACATCGACCTCAACGTCCTTCATTTGCGACAGATCGATCATCAGGCCATCGTCGCAAATCGCGTTGCCTGCGATGTTGTGCCCGCCGCCCTTGACCGAAATCAGCATCGACTGATCACGCCCGAAGTTAACCGCGGCCATGACATCCTCGGCCGAACGGCACTGGGCAATCAACGCCGGTTTCCGGTCGATCATCGCATTCCAGATCTGACGCGCCTCGTTATACCCGGCATCTGCCGGCTCAAACACAGGGCCACCGAACTGCCCCCTGAAGGTGTCAATTGTTCCTTGCTGCAACCTGGTCATAGCCATCTCCTTGCCCCGTAAGGCTTCAGTCTCTATCTTGCGCTCTCGCAGCAGGAACACCAGTGCGTTATTAGACTGTTTAAGGACTATGGCAGAACTGTTAGCTGGTTATGGGTAGTGTCCGAGTCTCTTGGACAGAGTGATAGAAAAGCTGCGCTTCTGATTTGGCGGGAAATTTCGTTTCGCATTTAGAACAATAGATTCTTTCGGCGGAAGCTCTGTTCCAAAATGACCTAACCCCCGCTGCCTTAGCTGCTATTGTTTTTTTGGAGTATTGACGTTGGAAGTAATACCTCGCTCTGAAAACACATACAAATTGGAACTGTCATCGGACTGATTTCCTCTAAAACCGGGCAGTATCACGGATGACGCTTCCAACAAACAGGGATTGAACAATGGTTATAACTCACACCTGGCGCTCATTTGCGATGATCGCCCTTGCCGCAGTGCTAACACCCCAAGCTTTGGCGGATGAACAGCACGTCGCCGATGGCGACAAAGCCGAAAACAAAAACCTGCTGCACGACACTCCTCTGCCAGATGGGCATGTACCAACCAATGTTAACTACGGGTTCAGTGTAGTCGGACGCGATACCCTGGGCGGCATTTCAACCGGACTCTACACGGATGTGTGGGCGCACGAGGGCTACGCCTACGTCGGGACCTTTCAGGAACCCGACTGCACCCGGGCCGGCGTCTATATCTCAGACATCCGGGATCCGGCAAACCCCGTTACCGTCGGCATGATTAAATCGCCACCACAAACCCGGATCAATGATGTCAAAGTAACCCAAATTGGTGACCGGGATGTACTGATCCACTCACTGGAGCCCTGCGGCCCACTGGTGGGTAACGGGCGGGCTGTTGGCGGCGGCAATGGCGGTCATCAACAAGGCCAGGTGGGCATCTCGCTCTGGGATGTCAGCAACCCGGCCCGACCCCATGCGCTAAAACAGAACTTTCTCGATTTCCCCGTTCACAATACCTTTGCCTGGACCACAGCGGACGGCAACACCTACTTATTGATTGTGGATGATGTCGCCACAAACGACCTGAAAATCGCGGATATCTCCAAACCCCAAGCCCCCAAGCTGATCACCACCACGGGCATTGAAACCTGGCTTGCGACCAATCCGGAAATAGCGGATGACGGCCAGCTGTTCATGGGTAATTTTGCGGCATCCTTGCTGCATGACGTCTGGGTTAACGATATGGACCCGGGCCCGGGAGAGAACTGGCAAGCAGTTCTGTCATACTGGGACGCGGGTTTTATCACGCTCGATATCAACGACCCCTACAATCCGGTGTTTCTCGGCGACTCTACCTACCCGGATCCGGATCCGGTACACAACATTTCTCCGCCAGAGGGGAATGCCCACGCAGCGGTCTTTGCGGGGTCCTATTTCGACAAGATCTTTGCTGGCGACGAGGACTTCGACGCCTTCTTTACCGCCGTCACTGCCGGGGGTGAGGCCTACCCCGCCAGCCAGGGCTCTGACGTGCCACAAATTGGACCCGGAGCGGACATTGAGGAAGTTATCGGTCAGACCGCGTATGTCGGTCAGGCATGTGGTGATGCCTTAACACCAGCGGCCGAGGTTGGTGCAACAATCGCACTGATTGAACGGGGCAGCTGCGCCTTTACCCTTAAGGCTCAGACGGTCGAGGCTGCCGGCTACAGTGCAGGCATCGTTTTCAACTCAGCGGCGCCGGGCAACTGCGAAACCTCCGTGTCCATGCTTGTGGAGGCGGGCATCCCCATGGTGTTCGTACCACGCTCCGCAGGTTTTGCGATCCTGGGAATTGGCGGGTATGACCCCAGCCTGTGTCCCGACGGAGAGGGCTCAAATCCTCCCCTGCCCGCCCCCACCTCGCTCGGTCTGGTAGCAACATTGGGCGCGGTGTTCGACGGTTGGGGTTACCTCCATACCCTGAATAATACGTCCAGCCAGATCACGGTAAAACGCGGCATGGATGGCGCAACCGTTACCGTGGATTACCTGGGTGAGATGGGCTATTACGCCCCGGCCGAAGTGACCGATCCGGAACTGGCCACAGGTGCTGGTGACCTGACCATGCATAACCTGGAAATCGATCCTACGGACCCGAACCGAACCTTTATCAGTTGGTATTCCCTGGGCATGCGCGCAGTCGAATGGCGGGAAGGCCATCTGCACGACAACAGTAAAGGCGAGGGCGTGGTATCGTGGAACATGCACGAAGTCGGCCGCTTTATCGCCGAGGATGGCTCCAATTTCTGGGGGGTTCATGTTACGGAAGTGGACGGCGAGCAGTACATCCTGGGCACCGACCGCAACACCGGGCTATGGGTGTTCAAATGGAGCTGTGAAGATGCCACGGACGTTCTTTACTGCAACGGACCAGCCACACCGTAAAAACTGAGGTATGGCCCGGGCGGTTTACCAACCACCGCCCGGGCCATAAACCGAACGTTACAACGTAGCCAGCGCCTCAGGCACCGGCGTATCGCCCGACACCACTTCAAAAACACGGTTTGCGGTGTGGTCTGAACCCAGCACTGCCAGCAGGACCCGTGCGACATCCTGGCGTGGAATCCGGCCGAAATCCTCCAGTCCCGTCCTCACGGTAACCTTGCCTGTGCCTTCATCGTCTGTCAGCTGGCCAGGCCGAACAATCGTGTAATTCAGGCCACTGTTCTTCAGGTGCTCATCAGCGTTGTGCTTGGCCTGGAGGTAATGACGAAGTTTCTCTGGCCCTTTCTCCGGCTCTCCCGCCCCCATACTGCTCACCATGATAAAACGCTTGATTCCCATGGCGCGGGCCGTATCGACCAGTCGGATGGCACCGTCCTGGTCGACATCGATGGTTTTATCGGGCCCGGTATGAGGGCCCGAGCCGGCTGTGAAGATCACCGCATCGCAACCTCTCATGGCCTCGCTGCAGTCCTGCTCCAGATCGCCCAGCACAGTTTCCGTGGCGCCCAGTTGCTGCAATTCCGGGCCCTGATCCGGGTGACGGATCAGGGCCCGGGCCTCGTGATCACTCTCTGCCATTTCCCGTAACAGGTGTTGCCCGATCTGCCCATTGGCTCCGGCTATGAACACATGCATGGTGGCTCTCCTGATTCGCTGATTGGGGTTTACTACCTGTTACAGCTGAAGGTACCGCGCGTGTATCTCAACCCGCCAGTGCTTCCCGCACCTTCTTGCTGAGGTGTCCCATCTCAACCCGGCCAAGCACCTGGGGCTTCAACTCGTTCATCACTTTGCCCATATCCTGCATACCCTCGGCATCGGTTGAGCTGATCGCCATGCGGATAAGGCCATCCAGGTCATCCTCATTCAGGGCAGAGGGCATGAACTCCTCGAGGATCACCATTTCCGACCGCTCCTTGTCGCCCAGTTCCTCACGACCAGCATCATCGTACTGGCTGGCGGCATCGCGGCGCTGTTTGAGCATTTTGTCCAGCACCTTCAGAACGTCCTCGTCGTTCAGCTCCCGGCGTTCATCAATCTCAATCTGCTTAACCGCAGACTGGGCCATGCGCAGGGTAACAAGCCGGGTTTTGTCCTTGTTCCGCATGGCTTCTTTCACCGCATCGTTCAGTTGTTCCTTCAGAGTTGTTGCCGTCATCATCGACCTCCTGTTCTGTGGGTTGCTCTAGGGTTCATGGGGACGAAACCCGAATAATGCAAAGACCCGGCTATCACATTTTGCCTTCCGCGATCAGCAACCGGCGCTCATGCTGAAGGCCTCTGAACAGGCTGTAAGTCATGACCAACAGCACAAGGGTGAACGGCAAACCAACGCTCACAGCACCCGCCTGCAGGGCGTCCAGCGCTTGTGTACCGCCAAGGAACAGCAGCACCCCCGCGATCAGGCCCTCGGTGACTGCCCAGAAGATTCGCTGGGCCTTCGGGGCATCGGTCTTGCCGCCTGACGTGATGCTATCGATGACGAGCGAGCCCGAATCGGAGGAGGTCACGAAGAAGGTCAAAACCAGAGTAATACCAACAAACGAGGTGATCGCCGTAAGTGGCATATGCTCCAGTGACTGGAACATCGCCAACGACACCTCGGTCAGACCTTCAGACGCCAGCGCCCCGACGCCATTCTGAATCTGGTGAAGGGCACTGCCCCCGAAAGCACTCATCCAGAACAGAGTAATGATCGTTGGAATGATCAGCACCGCCGTAACAAATTCACGCACTGTGCGGCCGTAGGACACCCGGGCGATAAACATCCCCACAAACGGTGACCAGGAAATCCACCAGGCCCAGTAAAACACCGTCCAGCCATGGAACCAGGTTGTATCTTCTTCGCGACCAAACGGATTACTCAGGGCAAACATATTGGACGCGTAGGAAACCGATGTGTCCCATACCCATTGGAAAATGGCCAGCGTGGGGCCGGCAAACATCACAAAGAAAAGCAGTATTGCCGCGAGTATCATGTTGACATTGCTCAGCAGGCGGACGCCGCCATGAATTCCCCGGATCACAGAGTAGGTTGCGACAGCGGTAACACCTGCAATCACCGCAATCTGGACGTTCAGGCCACCCTCAATTCCGAACAGGTAGGAGAGACCGGACGCTGCCTGCTGGGCACCAAAGCCAAGCGAGGTGGCAAGGCCAAATATGGTTGCCAGCACAGACACAACATCAATGAGATTGCCGGGCCAGCCCCAGACCTTATCACCGAGGATAGGGAAAAAGGCTGACCGGATTGTTAACGGCAGGTCCTTGTTGAACGCAAAGAAAGACAGGGACAGCCCGACAATGGCGTAAATTGCCCAGGGGTGCAGCCCCCAGTGATACATGGTCGCGCCCATAGCCAGGCGAGCGCCTTCCTCGGTCTTGGGCTCCACACCAAGAGGTGTTCCGTACCAGTCCGTGTAGTAGGCTACCGGCTCGGCAACGGCCCAGAACATCAACCCTATGCCCATGCCGGCCGCGAACAGCATCGCAAACCAGGACAGCATGGAAAATTCAGGCTTGGCATCGACACCACCAATCCGAATCTTGCCGACCGGCATGAAAATCAGGACCAGACAAAAGACAACAAACAGATTTGCGCTTAGCAGGAATCCCCAGTCGAAGACGGCAATGGCACCGTTCTTGGCGCTATCAAGCAGCTCCTTTGCGCCCGACGGGAAAATAAGTGTTCCAACAACAAAAGCAACAATGAGTAGTGCGGCTAGCGGAAAAACAATGTTGTGTATATCGAAACCGAATTTGGCGATATTATCCTGCCCCGCCACATAGTCGGTCTGATAATCATCTTTAATGACATCACCCATTGGGAAACCTCCTATGACTGCATGCCTCGGCAGTCGGTTGGAAAATGTGCCCCTGAAGTGCCACATGATTATTTTGAACCCTAAGAATTGAAAATTCCAACTCCGCACTGAGAAGCGGTGATCGAAAAAGGCTCATACCGATGAAACTGAACCCCTTTAACACCCGAATTGGTCTCGCTTTGGGAGGTGGGGCTGCCAAGGGCATTGCCCACATTGGCGTTCTGAAAGCCTTTGACGAGGAGCAGATCAGGATTCATTGCATCTCGGGCACCAGCGCGGGCGCGCTCATCGCCAGCTACTACGCTTTTGGCCGACCGGCAGACTCCATCCTTTCCATTTGTTCAACGCTGAATCTGTCGAAGATTATCAATTTCACACTGGAGCGCGGAGGCCTTTTCAGCACCAATGCCATCCGGGAGATGATCCACCGGGATCTGGGGGATGTCCGGATCGAAGACGCCGAAATCCCCCTGGCCATCTGCGCAACGGATATTGAAACCGGCGAGCAGCTGATTTTCCGGGAAGGGAACCTGGCGGATGTCGTCTGTGCCTCCATGGCGGTACCGGGCCTGTTTGTGCCGGTGGAGATTGATGGGCGGATTCTGGTAGATGGTGGACTGGTTGAGAATGTTCCGATTTCACCCCTGGCGAGAATGGGCGCAGGGATTACTGTGGCCATTGATCTGAGCCACGTCAGCCGCTACCCGAAACCGGAGAATACCTTTGATGTGATCACCAACGCCATCAACATCGGGATCGATTTCAATACCCGCAAGCAGCTCAAAAACGCCGACATCGTGGTGCCGCTGGATTTAAGCCGTTACAGCCTCACCAACAACGCCGACTGTGTGGAGGAGTTGTATCTGGAGGGCTACCATCCCATGAAGAAAAAGATTCGCCAGGTGCTCTGGTACAAACGGATGAATGTCATTATCAGCCTGGTGAAGGCGACCGGGACGCTGCTGCCTTTCAAGGTGCCGGAGATTCTTAAGGGTCTTAAACGCCATACTTTTGCCGCGCGCAATCGACGTTAGCGAGCCGTGCAAAATCGCAATGGTTGATCGCTGATTCATGGATTGCATCCCGGCAACCAATTCTCCGTTAAACTGCCGGATATCTTTACACTTCTGCATTTACTAAAAATCCAGGTCATTGATTCCGGAGGTTTCAGTATCCCTGGCCTGAAAAATGCTGCACTCATTGTGAGCCCACAAAAAAGGAAGGTTCACTATGAAATACGTTACTACTGGACTAATTCTCTCAACGCTCTCTGCGACGGCAATCGCCGGCACCGCCGTCGTGGTGCCCGAACCCGGCATGCTGGGTTTATTTGCAGCCAGCGTGGCAGCACTGTTTGCCTTCAGGAAATTCCGGAAATAATAATAGGTTGCAGAGAAGCAAACCTTCACGGACATACAGGGACAAGGAAGCAGGGACGCTGCAGTTCCATAAACGCCCGAACCCGGTTCTATGGCAACCTATCAGATACTTTACCTGCTCAGCATTCCGCTGATTATTGCGGCCGAGTACCGTTTCTCTCGGAATGAACTTGTCCGGGATCGGTACGATCGCTGGTTCAACAACCTGAGCCTGGGCTTTATCAACGAAGCCCTTCTTCTGGCTTCGCCGGTCTTGATTCCGCTGTTTCTGCTACCGGATTCACCGTCACCCCACCTGCATCCGCTACTGGCAGGCGTGATAGCTTTCCTGGTTCTGGATCTGGCCGGATACTGGCTGCATCGTGCCTACCACCGGTCCAGTGCGCTCTGGCGCCTGCATCGGGTGCACCATTGTGATCTCGAACTGGATTATTCAACGACCTTCCGCCACCACCCGGGGGAAGTCGTCGTCAGTTTTTTTGTCATCTACCTGGTGATGGCAACACTGGACCTGGCGCCCAGCCAGGTGATCCCCTACATCATTGCCATCAAGGCAGCGCAGCTTCTGGCACACGCCAATATCCGTCTGAATCCCCGCACAGAATCCGTGATCAACCTGCTTTTTGTGACCCCCGGCACGCATCAATTCCATCATTCCAGGCTCCAGCCCCAGACCGATTCCAACTTCGGAGAGGTCCTGACGGTTTGGGACCGGCTTTTTGGAACCTACACCTGCCCCCGGCGCTCGCCGGAGCCCGCAGCGTTTGGACTCGACGAGTTTGCGGAAGCCAGGCATCAACAGCTTGGGGCGTTGCTGACACTGCCGCTGCGTTCCTTCAGGAAAAAAAAGGGCAGCCGGTATGGGTAGGCTGCCCAGAGAGTTGATCTGCTAGGGATTTATTTCCTACGGCCCCTCAGTGCCATGCCGGCCAGCCCCAACCCGATCAGGCCCAATGTCGCAGGTTCCGGCACCGGTACCGCTTCAGCATTGACCTCAATTGCAAAGCCCGTGCTTCCGCCATGGTCAGAGCGGAGAATTTGCAGTGAATGATCGCCTGCGGAAATTCCGGACAGATTGATATCGTACTCATTCAGGTTGGAACCTCCCGAGCGGGTTGCGCCAAACAGGAATGAACCGTCGAGCCAGATAACGAGTCCGTTATCGACACCCACATCGATAGTAAGGTCTGAGAGACTGTCGAGGAAAAAGTCATAGACGATGGCAGTTTCCGTGTTAATTGCCCAAGTACTGTCAATGGTTGCCCCCGGACCGCTCCAGGTACCCCCCGTGTAATCGCCACCTAACCAGTCAGCGCCAAACTCTGGAGTAAAAGCGAAGCCAGGATCAGATACCAGGTCGATGGTCGGGTCACCTTCACTGACGTTTGGGCCCAAAAGGAAACCACCGGCGCCATCCATATTGGCAAGATCACCGAGACCTTCGTTGTAGCGACCAGTGGTTGAGCCATCGATAATCAATACCGCGTGGGCCTGAACTGAGGCTGCAAGTAGCGCCGTAGCAATTGCAATTTTAAGTTTCATCCGTTTTTTCCTTGTTTGACGACCGGGTAGCACGCAAGCATGAAATGCGTACACGCACTGTACAGACGCAAGCAAGGCACATACCAAAACTTTACCTCTTGAAAATCAGCAGGTTAAAATGACCAAAATTAATGGCGTAAAATTTCCCGACACTTTGGGACTTGCTGAAAGATTCAGGCAGGCGGTGAACCAAAAGCCCGTTTGAAGACTATTCTTCACACTCGACCATTTTCAATGCGAATGGAGCTTGCGCATGATTACAGTTCACCACCTCAACAATTCCCGCTCACAACGCATTCTCTGGATGCTGGAGGAACTGGGAGTGCCCTATGAGATCAAGCGCTACGAGCGTGACCCCAAAACCATGCTGGCGCCTGAAAGCCTGAAAAAGGTGCACCCACTGGGCAAATCCCCGGTGATCACAGACGGCGAGCTGGTGGTCGCCGAGTCCGGTGCCATTATTGAATACCTGGCTCACACCTACGGCAAAGACAACATGCTGCCCGAGAGCGGCGGCCAGGCGTGGCTCGATTACACCTACTGGCTGCATTACGCCGAAGGCTCCCTGATGCCGCCGCTGGTGATGCGCCTGGTCTTCGAAAAGGTCAAAACCAGCCCCATGCCGTTCTTTATCAAGCCAGTGGCCAAAGGCATTTCCGACAAAACCAACAAAATCTTTATCGGCCCGATGATCAAGACCCACCTGGATTTCGTGGAAGACCATCTGGCGAAAAACACCTGGTTTCTCGGGGACAAACTCAGCGGAGCCGATATCCAGATGAGTTTCCCGTTGGAAGCCTCGGTAGCGCGGGGTATTGTCGGAAACCGGCCTCATATCACCGACTGGGTCAAACGGGTGCACGCCAGACCGGCTTATCAGAAGGCGCTTGAGAAAGGCGGCGATTACGATTTTGCCTGAGGAGGGGCGGGAGCCCCTCAGTGAAGACCAAAAGCCACCATGGCATCCGCCAGACGGCGGAACCCGTAGATGTTGGCACCCTTGCTGTAAGGGTAATTTCCCGAAGCATCCCGGGTGATGTGCTCGATACAGCGATCATGGATAGCGGCCATAATCCCCTTGAGCTGTTCGTCCACCTCTTCCCGGGTCCACGGCTGCTTAACCGCGTTTTGTGACCGTTCCAGACCAGAGACGGCAACGCCGCCGGCATTTGCTGCCTTTCCCGGGCCATACAGGACGTCGCTCGCCATCAGGCATTTTTTGGCCTGGGCAGTCAAAGGCATGTTGGCACCTTCACAGACCGCGATGAGCCCTGCATTGACCATAGCCTTCATCGCGTCGTCATCCACTTCATTCTGAGTGGCACAAGGCAGCAGAACATCGGCTCTGACGGTCTGCCACGGCTTCTGGCCCCGACAGTACTGACCGCAGGATGCGTCTGCCAGGGATTCCCTCTCCCCCTGCTTCAGATGCTTCACCTCATGAAGCTCGCGCTCGGTCAATCCCTCGCTGAAAACCAGGGTTCCACTGGAATCCGAGAGCGTGAGAACCTTCGCTCCCTCCTGGATAGCCTTCTCCGCGGCATGCAGCGCAACATTCCCGGACCCCGTTATCATCACCGTACTGCCATCAATGCTCTGATCGTGAGCGTCCAGCATATTCTTGAGAAAATAAACCACCCCATAGCCTGTCGCCTCCGCGCGGCCACAGCTACCGCCAAAATTCGGGGATTTTCCGGTTAGTACGCCTTCCCACCGGTTGGTAAGTTTTACGTAGTGGCCGTACAAGAATCCGATTTCCCTGGAACCCACGTTAATGTCTCCGGCAGGTACATCCATGTCCGGCCCGATGTGGCGATACAACTCCTGCATGAACGCCTGACAGAAGCGCATAACCTCCCGTTCGCTTCGGCCCTTGGGGTTGAAATCGGCGCCGCCCTTGGCACCGCCCATGGGGAGCCCTGTGAGCGCATTCTTGAAGCACTGCTCGAAAGCCAGGAATTTCAGCACACTCTCGCTAACCTCCGGATCGAACCTGAGCCCGCCCTTGTAGGGACCAATCATGTGGTTATGCTGCACCCGCCAGCCCCGGTTGACCTGAACCTTACCTTGATCGTCTTCCCAACAGATCCGGAAGCGAACAATGCGGTCCGGCTCAATCAGCCGCTTGATGATTCCCCAGCGCGCATAGGCCGGGGTCTGATCATGGAGCTCCACAATGTCCTCGACAATTTCGTTAACTGCCTGATGAAACTCGGTATCGCGAGGGTGAGTGGAAGTCAGGATTGAATGGACTTCATTAACCAGCGACGACACGGGAAACCTCCTTTTTCGATTTCTATTTCATCAAGTTACGGAGTCACAGACTCATGCGATTACTTTGATATCGGCCCGAGCCGATCATCAACCTCTCAAACCAGCAACACACATATCGCCGGCGAGAGCGGCCCGGGTTCCCTATTGCTTTAGAAACACACTTTACCAGCAACCGACACAGCAGGTGACCACGCGGCGAGCGGGGATAAACCGATGCGAGCGTCAGCTAATTTTACACTTTCCTTCTCCTGCTCCTGGCAGGCGATTTTCAGCGCAAATATAAAGTAACAGGAAAAACAAAGAGCTGACTCTGATATTGGGAAAACTCTTCGCGTGTGAGTTGACCTTTCCCTTAAAGCTGACAAGACTTGTAACAGGTTCGGTGCGTATTTTCTCCAGAAACCAACCTCAACACGGAGGTGCGACATGTTCGAAAGGATCTCTGATCCGGGTCTTGTCACAACAATGCTGTGCGCCAGTTTGATTTTGAGCGCCTGTGGCGGCGGAGGGAGTAGTTCGGGTAGTTCGGGCACTTCAAGTAGCTCAGGTGGGGGTGCCACCACGCTAAAAGCCGGCCTTTATAAGGCAAAAGTAACCTACGTTAATGGTGCCAGCTCACAAACGGCGACCACTTACCTCAGCCCGACAGGCAAATTGGCAGCTGTCTTTGGAGGGAACGCAGGACTTACCCTTGGAACGCTAGAGTTTGATAACGCAAAAATCAGCGGGACCAGTCATGACTATCGCCACCTGGATCCTGAAGATCCAAGCCCAAAAGGTTTTTTCGAAAATAAGGGTGATGAGGAGGGAACCATAACCGGGACCGTCCTTTCGCAGGGGGCTGCAACGTTTTCTACCGCTGACGGGTCAGGCCAGGTTAATACGCGCGTCACACTGCAGCGCCAAAACGCGCTTAGTGATTTTGGCATCTCACTGGGGAGAGCTTCTGGTACTTATGTGATGTCTGTGACGGACCAACCGAATGTCTCTCTCACTGTCAACAGCGATGGTTCGCTTGACGCCCAGTATTACGACTGCTACCTAGGGGGAATCGAAACCCTATCGGTGCCCGATCCTTCGATTAACGTCTTTAATATCAGTTACAAAATGTCTAATTGCAGTAAGGATATTCGCGAGGGCGACTACTCCGGTGTCGGCTTTTTCGGCCCCGCGACAGATGGCCGAATGCAAATGATATTCGCAGCCCACAACGGCAAGGTAGCAATGAAATTCGAAGGCATCAGATAATACACCCGCATTGCAACCGACAACCCTGCCTGCCTTCACTCAGCTGAAGGCAGGCTCCCTCCCAGCATATTCTCAACCACTGCGGCATTGTAGAACGCCTCAACGCCCTGGATTTTGTCGTCCCGAACGCGAAACCAGACTGCAAGGCGCACATCGCCGATTGGCTCAAAGTAGGTACGATAATCCAGAACTGCAAACACATTCCCACCATCAGCACTGAGTTGGCGTAATACCAGATCCTTCTGGATGGCAAACATACCGAACTGGTAAGCCAGCATGTCGTCCCGGCTGAGGAAACGCATGTTCGGCCCCACATATTCAAACCCGTCGGCCGCCAACAGGCTCTTTGCCTCGTCCAGCCGCTGGGCGCGGATATCTTCGATAAACTGAGCCACTAGTTCCTTTGGCTGCATGCATATGCTCCAGACAAACCTCACCCCTTGTATAGCAGAAAACAGCGCGGTGGCAATGCAGCACCAGAGCTCGGAATGATTGTTCCGCTGACTATTGGCGCTGAGCCTCAGGAGGGTGTAGCTTGATAATTGAACGCAATGCGTCGATCACCCCCTAACCTCTTCGGGATGCCACCGCATTTGCAGGAGCATCCGATGAACCAAAGCACCCGGAAAGGCTTCGATCTGGTTATCGTGGGCGGGGGCATTGGCGGCGTCATCTGTTTAAAGTACGCCAAAGACGCCGGACTGAACGCACTGCTTCTTGAGCGCGGTGACCGAATCGGTGGCCTGTGGCGCGATCTCCCCTCCTGGCAAGACATCCAGTTTCGCAAGGAGGACTGGACCCTTGGCAACCTTCCGCTCTCCGGGGAACACCAGCCCGACATACTGGCCAATATCCAGGCCTGGGTCGAGCGCTTTGATCTTGCTTCGAATATCCTGCTTAACGAATCCGTAACCAGCGCTCAACCCTGCGAGAGCGGCTGGCGCCTGACCACAGATACAGGCACCTATGAAGCGAAGTGGCTCATTGCCGCCACCGGTGGCCACAATCGTCCCATCATCCCGCAGGTCGAGCGGATCGATTCCTCGATCACGGAATATCACTCCTCCGCTCTGCGAGATCCCGAGGTATTGAGAGACAAACGTGTCACCGTGGTGGGAGGCGGTGCTTCCGCGTACGACCTTCTCGATCTTTGCTTCGCCCACGGCGCGCGCAGTGTCGCGTGGATCTATCGTTCCACCAAGTGGATGCGGCCAACGCGCCGGGTCAAACACCTGGGAATCGACATCCGCATCCTGGCCAGGTATCAGATGCTTTGCCTGCCGGCGAGCCTGATCCACCGATTGACCAACAAAGACCTGCGGGTGAGGTACGCAAAAGCGGGCCTCAACGAGATTATGCCAGAGGGCGATTTCGACATCCGTCGCGATCAGCTCATCCCGGGCCGGCCGGGCATGCTCAACAATTTTGCCAGCATTGAGCGCCACCAAGGCGAGGCGCGATCACTTTGCGGCAACACCATCAGGCTCTCAAACGGCGAACAGCTGGACACCGATCTGTTGCTCTGGGGAACAGGCTATGGCGTCGACTTTGACTTCCTCGGCCTGGATGCGCTCACCAAGGCAAAGAATCTGAACGCCATCAGCAGTCGCTGCTATTCAGGGTTCCTCTGTGCCGATGCTCCCAACCTCTTCCTGCTGGCACCGGGAGTGCTGGAGAGAAATTCCTCGACGCCCTGGGCCTACGCGCATGTGGCTAAATCCATCATGTCTCATATCCTGGGCAGGCCGGTTTTTGTAGGGGCGCCCTCCCAGACTCTTACCAACCATTTTGATCTGATCAAATTGCTGGCACCCCAGGACCGAAGGAATTACCCCTTCGGCATCTGGTACCTGAAGTATCTCTGGCTCGCTATCTGCCACCCCTGGAAACGGCCGATGCCTATCCCCTGACCGGTAACACCGAAACGGATTGTCGCCCTGTTGACCAGGTTTGGATCCCGTGTTTAAGTCAAGTAGGGTTTATTTTGCACAGGCTTTTAAGCCACTCCAATAAATCCGGAAGCTCATACAGCAAGCAGAAGCAGAAAGGAGGCACCATGAAACGCAACGCAAGCGCACATTGGGAAGGCAGCCTGAAGGACGGCAAGGGTACGGTTTCCACGGAAAGTGGCGTACTTTCGGAGCAGCAGTATTCCTTCAAGACCCGTTTTGAGGATGGTAAGGGAACCAACCCGGAGGAGCTTCTCGGCGCCGCCCACGCAGGCTGTTTTTCCATGGCACTGTCCATGATCCTGGGTGAATCCGATTATGTACCTGACAGCATTGATACCAAGGCCAGTGTGACCCTCAGCGAAGGAAGCGACGGCTTCGAAATATCGGCCATCCATTTTGACGTGACCGCAAAGGTACCCGGCATTGAACAGTCAAAGTTCCTTGAGGCCGCCAACACCGCCAAGATGAATTGCCCGGTATCAAAAGCCCTGAAATCCGACATCACCATGGACATTCACCTGAACGAGTAGCTGGAATTCCTCAAACGTGAATAATCCAACCAATCCACAGGATTTACCGGGCACCGCTACCTCTTTTTCCAGAAAGAGGTAGTCCTGTCCGGCCCTTTCATCCATGGAAACCGCTGACATCTTCCTGGCGCTGCTCTTCGGCTGCATCGGTTTCGGGTACTTCATGTACGGGCGACGCACACAGAATATCGTCATCCGCTACTGCGGCATTGCCATGATTCTGTATCCGTACCTTGCAAGCAGCCCCTGGGAAATGGTGGCGGTTGGCCTCGGGCTGATGGTGGTGCCGCGGTTTATAGAGATTTAAATCGCGGCAACAGGCCTGGCCCAGTACACTACCCAATATCAGGGCGCGAACTGGCCAGCGGTATTGGAATAGCAGAGAAGATGGGAATACCTGCAAAATGTCTGACCATTATCACCCTCGCGGCCATGGCCCAAGTCGCCCATGGCGCGCTGCGCTGTGGCAGCGCACTGGTGAGCGAGGGCGCCTGGCCCATTGAGGTTGAGGAAAGCTGCGGTGCGCCGGACTATGTGGCGCAATATCCAACGGCGACGGTGCCGGGCCTGGGTGTGGTACAAACCGAGGAACACTGGTACTACAACCCGGGGCCCCAGCGCTTCATCCGGCGCATAATCTTTCGCAACGGCAAGCTTGCCCGCGTTGACAACCTTGGCTACGGTTTTCACATCTCCGACTCCCCCAGCTGCGATATCAGCACCTTGAGGCATGCCAAAACCGAGTACGAACTGGTTGCCCGGTGCGGAGAACCCTCCTCCAAGCGGCTAGAATGGCAAACCCACTCCGCTCACCACCACACCGGAAACTGGCCGACCGTACAGCCGGTGCTGATTCAGGAATGGCTCTATGATTTCCCAAGCAACCAGTTTAGACAGGTTGTAACCCTTAGAAACGGCAAAGTGGTGGACATCGAATCTCGTCCGGGCCGCTGAACCCGAGAGCCCGTTCAATAGCCTCGGCAGGGAATGAGGCTCAATTTTTTGATACGGTTTCGATATGGCTTGAGAAACTTCCGGAGGTGGAACATGGCTCAATCCGAGAACTGGTCTCAGAAAGTAACTGAATCCAGCGATGCCTTGAATCTTGAGCACGGCGTATTCTCCCTCGAAGACCCGCGGGAGATTGCCCGGTCCCTGAAGAAATCCGCCGAAGAAAGCAAACGCCGCAAATCGGATCCCTATCGGTCCGCCATGTCTATGCTGACGTTTTACATCAATCGTGCGGGTAAACAACTCTCAGCGGAGCAGAAAGAAAGGTTGGAGGCCGCTAAGGATGAGTTGCGGGTTCAGTTCGGCAAAGCTCGTAAAAATCAGTAGCGGAGACCCGATAATGCCAGAACTGAAAAACGCATCTACCTCGCCAGCTCTGCCACTTCATAAGTAGCTCGCCCTCTCTCTTTCGCTCGATAGAGGGCCTCATCGGCCACTCGGATCATATCCTCGAGTGAATTGAATTGAGCAACGGCCCCCTCGCAGATTCCGATGGAACAGCTAAGCAAACCGCCTTCTGGGCCACCTTCGTTCGGGATCGACCTTTCTTGCCACTGCTCCAGAATCTCGGTAGCTTGCTGTGCACACCGATCTGCGCCCTGACCCGCTGTCACTGCAATAAACTCCTCACCCCCGTAACGTCCCAGAACATCGGTCTGTCGCTTGAAAACCTGCCTGAGAATATCAGCCTGGCAACGGATAGCGACATCGCCCTCCTGGTGGCCATAGCGATCATTGAATTCCTTGAAATGGTCCAGATCTATCATGAACACTGCTAGTGACTGCCCTGAACGCCGCTGCAAGTCGAAAAGCCGCTCGGACTGGCTCATAAAGGCCCGACGGTTCAGCAATTGTGTAAGGCCGTCAGTAGTGCTCAGGGTCATCAGCTGTTCGTTCGCCTCTTTAAGCTCGCCCAGCAAGCGATCAAGTCTGTGCCTGCCGATCACACCAATGAACAAGGAGCCAACCACAAAGGCCACGTTTGTAGGCGTGCGTTCGCCGTACACCGGATCCAGCAGCATCAAACCCACAAATCCCAGTGAGCTCAAAATCATGAGTGACAGCGCATAAGGGAATGTCATGCCAAACACGAAGAAACCGAAGAAGGCATAGAGCACAGTACCTTCGTAGGGAAAGCTGAATCCTGCCTGTTCCCAGCACAGATGAATCAGATAGTAGTTGGCATAGGTTAGGCCGAGGATAGCCAGCAAAAACACAGGCTGGGCAAATCGGGAAAAATACCGGGAAAACGAAAATGCGAACACGGATAAAACTATCGGAAGCTGCAGGAAAGCCCGGTTCTGAAAATATGCCCCCGTCATTTCTCTGGGTACCAACTTAAGGTCACTCATCATGAAAAGCGCAATCAGCGCTCCGCCAATCAGCATAGAGAGCCGCAGTATCAGCATGTCGCGAGACGAAAGACTGTTGGGATCAACCGAAGCATTCAGCATAGAAGCGGCCCTTGTGGCACTCTCAAATTCAGTAAAAAAAGCATCTAAGCAAATTCTTACTTAAACCGCCAGCAGGCGCTCACCACACTCCGTCACAGCGCTAACCGTACAGAAGGAGAACAGCGGGGCTGTACTTAAAAAGCACGCGCCTCTGCAACACCCACCACAAAACCCCAAATGAATGCCCCGTTACTGTCCTTTCATAAACGCGTCTGAAAGTTGCACACACGGAAACCGCGTGCCACTTTGTAAAGGACAGCTCTTGAAAGGAGGATAGGAAATGCTCTATTGGGCTATCATATGTCTGGTAATTGCGGTCATTGCGGGCATTCTCGGTTTTGGAGGTATCGCAGGAACAGCCGCCGGCTTTGCGAAGATACTATTTTTCATCTTCCTGGTGCTGCTGGTCGTGTCACTGATCGTTAATGTCTTCCGCGGCAAGGGGCCAAAAGTCTAGGGGCGGCATACATACCAGTAGTTCTGGAAATCATGTTCCAGCTCATGCACAGCCACATCCCGGAAGCCGGCTTCGCGGAAATAAGCCAGCGCTTTTTCCCTCCCCCACATGGCTCCCAGCCCTTCGCCACCCTGCGCCAGGGAAACGGTCATGCAGTGCATGCAGGAAATGGTGTAAAGCAGGGGACCAATCGGGTGGTTCCTGTCATCGTGATGATGGCTTGAGCCCTTGATGTCCTGGGCCAGATACACGCCGTCGTGAGCAAGCGCTTTGCGGATACCCCGCAACACAGCACGAGGGTCCTTCTGGTCATGCACGGCATCGAATGTGGTGATCAGATGGTAAGGGCCGGGCCCTTCACTGTGTTCAAGGTCACTGACATCACATACCTGAAAGCTTGTGTTGTCGTTCCCCAGCGCCCGGGCTTCCTGGTTGGCGTAACCGATCGCATCCACGGAGATGTCATACCCGGTAAACTGGCTGTTCGGGAAGAGCCTGGCCAGCTTGTTTAGTGCCCGGCCTCTACCACAACCGACGTCAAGGACCTGGATGCCTCGCTCCAGGCGTTCGATAAGGCCTGGTACGAGCGGAAGAATGTGCGTTTCCAAAGCCGGGACAACGGACTGACCGCTGTCTTCAGCCATAACGTCGTGGAAGCGCTCGAAACGCTCATAGGGAACGCCGCCTCCGTTGCGAAAGCAGTGAACAATGTCATCCTCCACAGAACCCAGCAGCGGGATGTACTGGGCAAAGACGGCTATGTTGTCTGTCGGTGCCTTCCGACAGAGGCTGGCAGCATGTTCCGGGGGCAGGTAGTAGGTTTGCCTTATGGGATCATTCTCGACAATGTCGCCGACGGTCATCGCTCCGAGCCATTCCCTGACGTATCGCTCATCAAGTCCGGCCTTATGTGCAATCTGTTTACTCGTTGCAGATGGCATATCTGCCATTGTGTCAAACAGTCCGGTTCGGTGGCCGACCGAGAGCATCAGAGCCAACGCCCCCGAGTTCAGTATTTCCACCATACGGTCGCCAAATGCCTCTACCACCGTTGAGTCTGTGGTGCTGAGGTCATAGTTGAGAGCCTCTGTGTTGCCTGTCATGGTGCTATCCTCCTTATAGGCGTTAACGGGTTATTTCCCGTTATGAACATCATGTACCTGGAAGCGAACAGCAACCAGAGAGCGCATGGTATGGTTTTATTGGAAAGTTCTGACTCTTTGTAAAACAACGGCATACAGAGCCTCAGGCGTGCCTTTGGGCACTGGCGCTCGAGGTTCCCGCACGGAAACCATACTCACGGTATGGTTCACCGGAGGTGGCAGATGGAAAAAGGACAAGCTACCCGTGAGCGGTTGTTGGATATCACCGAAAACTCCGTCCTCAGGAAGGGCTTTGGCGCAACCTCAATTGAAGAAGTAATTGCCGAGGCAGGCATAACCAAGAGCGGCTTCCTCTACCACTTTTCCAACAAGAACGCCTTGGCCCGGGCCTTGTTGTTACGGTATATGGCGCGAGAGGACGCTCTGCTGGACGACGTATTTGCCCGCGGCCGGGAATTGACTGACGACCCTTTGCAGGGGTTCCTGGTGGGGCTGAAGCTGTTGGCGGAGATCATGGAAGATTTACCCCAGGAATATCCGGGCTGCCTGGTGGCAACCTACTGCTATCAGGAAAGCCTGTTTGATCATGATGTCCGGGAGCTGAACCGACGAATTGTCCTGGGCTGGCGTGCACGATTTCGCACCCTGTTAGATCTGATTTACGAACGCTACGAACCCCGGGATACCATCGACCCCGATGCCTTGTCTGACATGGTCTCAACGATCATTGAGGGGGGCCTTGTTCTGGGTCGGGCAACCGGAGAACGGGCCCTTTTGCCCAAACAACTTATTCTGCTTCGAAGTTATATCAAGCTATTGTTCGAGCCTGGGGCGTCGCAATAGATCTGGCTCGCGCACCATCATCCTGAGGTGCCCGGATCGGGTGTCTCTTCATTAAGCCAGGTGCCGCAGTAGTTACAATATCGGGCGTCGACTTCATGTCGATGTTTACCGCATCCCGGGCAGGCTTCATCGGAGTACCGTTCCGCACGCAGGGCGCGAATCACTTCCGCGGAAAAAACGCCAACGGGAAGGGCAATAATCGAGTAACCCGTCAACATGATCATCATCGAAATGAACTGCCCCAGGGGCGTCACCGGGGTAATATCACCGTACCCGACTGTTGTCAGTGTCACGATCCCCCAGTAGATGGCTTTGGGAATGCTGGTAAAGCCCGCTTCGGCCGGCTCGATCAGATAAAGCAACGAAGAGAAGATGGTCACCACCATCAGCACTGCGAACAGAAAAAGCAGGATCTGGTGCCGGCTGCGAATCAGCGCATCCATCAGCAGGCGGCCTTCGCCCACTACGGTCATCATTTCCAGTACCCGGAACAGACGCAGGGTCCGCAGCAGACGCAATACTACAAGAGTCTGCGCACCCGGGAACAACAGCGCCAGCCAGGTGGGCAAGACGGCCAGAACGTCGATAAGGCCATAAAAACTCTTCAGATAAAGCTTCGGTTTTTCCAGGCAATAGATGCGCAGGGCTAGCTCGATGGTAAACAGCAGCGTTATGCCCCACTCCAGAACATAAAAAAGATCCCCAAAGCGGGAGTGGTATCCGGGGACACTATCCAGAAGGATAATCCCGACACTGAGAAATATCAGAAACGCCAACAGAATATCGAAGCCCTTGCCCAAGCGGGTATCGGACTCGAAAATGACCTGAAACAGGCGCGTTTTGATTCCCAGGCCACCAGGTTTTATAGACGCCATCCAAGCTGCCTCTTTCGCTGCCAATGAAAGCCACGACAGAAGATAGCAGAAAATAAAACCGTTGCGGTTATCCGACCTGATCACCCGCCAGACTGGCACTGTACGCGCGGGATTGCGTGAGCTCTCCTCAACTTCGCCAAAAGTGCGGCGAGAACATCACGAAAACACTGAGCAATTCCAGCCGCCCCAGTAACATGGCGACCATCAAAACCCACTTGGCAGCATCCGGTAACGTCTGGAAGTTCCCGGCTGGTCCAATGATGGGGCCAAGCCCGGGACCGACGTTGGCCAAGGCAGTCGCAGCGCCGGTCAGACTTGTTACCAGATCCAGCCCCAGAGCTGCCAGGATGGCTGCCACCACGGCCAGGGTGGCCAAAAAAATGAATGAAAACGCAACGCTGGAAGCCACAATCTCATCGCTTATGATTCGCCCATTGTAGTGTCTCGCAACCACTGCATTTGGATGAAGCAATCGCAAAACCTGCTCCCGCAATAGCAGCATGGATAGCTGAAAACGGAATATTTTCATACCGCCACTGGTTGAGCCGGAACACCCTCCGACAAAGGTCAGGAAGAAGAACATCACCACAACGAAAGGCCCCCAGAGCGAATAGTCCTGGGATGCGTAGCCGGTGGTGGTTACAACGGATGTCACGTTGAACAGGGCATGGACAAAGGCATCCAGGGGAAACGTTCCGTCATTTAGTACCCGATATATAGCAATCAGACTTGCTATTACCACCAGAAACTTGAGAAAGAAATGGATCTGTTGATCCCGCAACAGTGGCTGCGCCTGGCCGTTTAACAGGCGGACAAACAGGAAAAACGGAATGCCGCCAAGCATCATGAAGATGCTTGAGGCAAACAGAATAGAGAGTTGATCAAACTGCCCCATCGAGCTGTCTGATGTTGAGTACCCCCCGGTAGAAACTGTGGTCAGGGCATGATTCACGGCGTTGAAAAGGTCCATGCCTAACGCCCAATAGGTGAGTATGCAACCAAGGGTCAGTGCCAGGTAGCTGAATACCAGTCCACGAGCCAAGCGGTTGGTACGAGGTACTGCTTTCTCGGTCCACTCGGACGACTCAGTCGCGAACAGCCGCATACCACCGATCCTGAGGAATGGAAGGATCGCCACGGCCATGCCGATGATTCCGATCCCCCCCATCCACTGCATGATGGAACGCCAAAGCAGGATATCATCGGGCATAACATCAAGACCGCTTAAAACGGTGGAGCCTGTGGTTGTTACCCCGGAGATACTCTCGAAAAAGGCGTCAGTGACACTCAGTTTGAAGTCGCTCAACAGCAACGGGAGACTTGAGAACAACGGAATGAACACCCAGGCCGACACCGTGAGGATGAACATCTGCCTTTGTTTCAGCGCATGGCGCTTGCGACCGGCACTGAGAAAGCACGCCAGACCAACCCCAAAACAGATACTTGCGGATTTCACGAACGCAAGCCAATCCGGCGTGTCTCCAAACATCAGAAGATTTACCGGTAAGGTCATCAGAAAACTGAGGAGAATCAGCAGAAACCCGAGTATTTGCACAACGGGGAGGATATTAAACAGAGCCACCATCAGGATCGCCCAGACCTTTCACGTATCATTTTAGCCAACACACAGCCTATGACAGCGCCGGTTAATTTCGCATAGGTGGAAAAACCCGCATGAAGCAGTTCCGCTTTGGTATGAGTATCAACATAATCGCCCGGGAGTGCCGCGAGAGTTGCGATTCCTGCGAAGAAGAGGCCCCATTTGGCATTATATACCCAAGCAAAATAGACCACTGGCGCTAAATAGGGAAATATAGACGTAACGGGATGAGAAGCTTGTCTGTTTGCCACGGCCAAAAAACCGAGCCAGGCCAGAGCAACCACCAAATGGCCCAGAAGGCCCGGTTTCAATCGATAGATTCCCATTGCCGACAAGCCTTGTTCTCGACCAGATTTGCTTCAGACGGCGTAAGGAGATCACATCCGGGATGAAATTAGGACGGTGCAAAGGGAATTTTTACGGAAATTTTACGGCATTGAGAGCTCAGCCATCTCAGGTGTGTGAGAATATTTTCCACGAGCTTTTTTAACACTCACCGACACCGGATTTGTACCCATGATTGAAAAACACCAGTTTATTATTATCGGCCTTGGTGTGTTCGGGGCAACGATCGCACGCGAGTTAACTCGCCTCGGCCACGAAGTTCTTGGTATCGATTCGGACGAGCAGCGGGTTGACCGACTGGCAGACGAAATTACCCATGCAGTGATTGCCGATGTCACTGACGAAAGCTCGCTGATCGAATTGAACGCCGGCAGTTATGACGCGGCCGTAGTCGCTATTGGCAGGAACGTTGAGGCCACCATGCTGGCCACGCTGCAACTCAGGGAGCTGGGGGTAGCGAAGGTTTGGGCCAAGGCGCTCACAAACCAGCACCACCGAATTCTGGAACGACTCGGAGCGACCCGTGTTATTGCACCGGAATTTGAGATGGGTGTCCGGATTTCGCAGGAACTGAATTACCCAATGGTGCATGACTACCTGGGGCTGGACGACGACTATTTCATCGTGGACTTTCACACCACGGAGGATCTTATCGACAAGACCATTGGCGAGGTAATCAATGGGGAACCGGTCGAAGCGCTTGTTGTGAAGCGGATGAAGGACGCCCACCCCCATCCGGACCACACCTGGAAGATCCGCAAAGGCGACAGACTTGTTCTGGGCGGCCAACTCGAAGACCTCAGGGACCTGGTCAACCGTTTATGAAAATCCATTTTCTGGATCTGGCGACTGACCAGACCACAAAAGGCAATACTCCGGGCAGAAGTGGAATCAATCCTCCCCGGCTGCTGCTTGAGTCGTTTCTTGTTCTCATCGCCCTGGGGGCCTGCCTACTCAAATTGCCGTTTGCGACTGTTGAGCCGGTAACCTGGATGGAAGCGGCCTTTACCGCAACCTCGGCGGTCACCGTGACCGGCCTTGTGGTTGTCGACACCGGAAGCCAATACACGCTGTTCGGTCAATTGGTGATACTGACTCTCATTCAGCTGGGTGGGCTGGGGCTGATGACGTTCGCCGTACTCACAGCCCTTGCCCTGGGCTTCAAGCTGCGACTGGAGCACCAACTGGTTGCACAGGAAGCCTTCAACGAAATCTCGCTCCAGACAGCGAGGCGAGCCAGCGGGTCGATAGCCGTATTTGCCTTGACGGCGGAAGCTATCGGCATTGTGTTGCTCGGTGTGTTTTTTGTTCCGGAACTGGGATGGTCCGAGGGGCTTTATCAAGCACTGTTTTACACTATCTCAGCGTTTAACAATGCCGGTTTCGCTCTGTCGTCAGACAGCCTTTCTGCCTACGTTGACCATCCGGGCATCAGTCTGTCCGTGACAGCCCTGTTTATCACCGGTGGACTGGGCTACATCGTAATCATGGAGCTCTTCGACAAGCGCTGCTGGTCGCGGTTGTCGGTTTACGTCAAAGTCATATTGCTGGCGACCCTGTTGCTGAACCTGTTCGCCACCGGCGCCATCTTGTTCCTTGAATTTGGCAACCCGGCTACGCTTGGTGCACTGGACAGCTTCTGGGACAAGCTCCTGGCCGCCTGGTTTCAGGGCGTGACGCCACGCACAGCGGGCTTCAACACTCTCGATATTGGCGCGTTAACGGCCGGCACCAGCGTGCTGATGCTGCTGCTGATGTTCATTGGCGGTGCCCCCAACTCCACCGCCAGTGGCATCAAAATTTCCACCTTCGTCATTATGATCGCTGCAACCCGTTCCTTTTTACGGGGCAATCTGAACGTGAGCTTTTTCAAACGCTCCCTCAGCAGCGAAACGGTGCTCAAAGCCCTCGCCACGGCAACGATCGGGATGGCTGTCGTTTTTCTGGGCGTTCTGTCACTGAGCATTCTGGTCGAGGATGAGTTTCTGGATATCGCGTTTGAGGTGGTTTCGGCTTTCGGTACTGTTGGCCTTTCCCGTGGCACAACTGGGGAACTAGGCACAGCAGGTCAATTAATCATTATGGCCGTCATGCTGATTGGTCGCCTGGGCCCTCTTACCCTGGGGTATACGCTGACAGTGCGCCGTAAATCCCATATACGCTATGCGAAAACTGAGTTCCCCGTTGGTTGAGTCTGATCAAACTGTCAAGAATCCAGAGCCTCGTGGTGATCTCAAGATTTATCTCGGGGCGGCTCCCGGGGTTGGAAAAACGCACCGGATGCTTGAAGCCGCCTGCGAGTTGGAAAAACAGGCAGTTGATGTCGTCATTGGTGCGGTCGAAACCCATGGGCGCTCCGATACTCTCGCGCTGTGCGAAGGCCTTGAGCAGCTTCCGGCTAAAGAGGTTGAGTATGCCGGCAAGCAATTCAGGGAGTTCGACGTCGATGCCGCCCTGAAGCGCAAACCGGATGTCCTGTTAGTGGACGAACTGGCCCACCGCAATATTCCAGGCACTCGGCACCCACGGCGTTATCAGGATATTGAAGAACTGCTGGATCAGGGCATTACCGTCTGGACGGCGATTAATATCCAGCACCTGGAAAGCCTGTCGGACGTGGTGGCCAGTATCACCGGCGTGCGAATGCGGGAAACGGTACCAGATTCGATCCTGGAGCGGGCCCGGGACATCGTGCTGGTGGACCTGACCCCCTCGGAACTCCTGGAGCGATTGCGACAAGGCAAGGTCTATGTCCCCGAGCAGGCCCGTGCGGCCATGGACGGCTATTTCTCACCCTCCAATCTTTCCGCGCTGCGCGAGCTTGCCGTTCAGGCCATTGCCGAACGGCTGGATTCCGACGTTCGGGAAACCATGCAGTCGCGCGGTATTGAAGGCCCCTGGCACATTCGATCCCGAATGCTGGTTGCGGTGGACGGCTCTGGTCAAGGTGAAACCCTGGTTCGGGCAGCACGTCGACTTGCCGAGCGACGGAAAGCGCCCTGGACCGTCGTCACGGTGGACAATGGCCGGGCCGGCCCTGACGAACGCCAACGGCTGGAAAAAGTGTTCGACCTGGCCACCCGCCTGGGCGCAGAGGTCAGAACGCTTCGCGGATACGACGTGGCCGGAGAAATCCTGGCCTTCGCGAGAGAGCAGAACGTCACAACCCTGATTCTCGGCCGCTCCCACAATCGCTGGTGGCACCTCCGAAAATCCACCAGTCGTAAGCTACTGAAAGAGGCAGAGGCCTTTGAAGTCACGTTTATACCAGTGCCCAAAAAACAGCGGCGCCGGCTTTCTGAAGCCGCCGGCCAACCGGTTAGGTGGGGCGATTATGCCTGGGCCGTCGGCAGTGTGGGTGCCGCAACCGCCATTGCCATGGGCCTGCAAAATGTTCTTCCACTGGGCAACCTGTCCCTGATCTTTCTGACATCCGTCCTGTGGGTGGCCGCCCGAACCGGGATTCGTCCTGCCCTGTTCACGGCGGCTCTGAGCTTTCTTACCTACAATTTTTTCTTCACGGAACCCCGTTTGACCTTCCACATGGCAGATACAGATGAGCTGCTGACCGTGGTGTTCTTCCTGATTATCGCTGTCACTGGAGGAAACCTTGCTGGCCGATTACGGGACCAGGTCCAGATGCTTCGCGCCTCGAACGATCTCACTGACGCTCACCTGCAGTTTACCCGCAGGCTCGCGTCAGCGCCTGACATCACCTCCGTCCAGACCGAAGCGGTCGAAGCCCTCTACGCCCAACTCAAGCTTCCTCTGATTATCGCCCAACGGAGCCCTGAAAATGGTGCAATCGAATTGGTGATTCAGGGCGGCCCCTCCCACCCATTGAACGATGCGGCGCGCTCTGCCATCGACTGGGCCATCCGAAACGCCAAACCCAGCGGCGCGTTTTCCGACACGCTGAACAGCCTTCCGTGGCGCTTTGAACCGATCGAAGCAGACGGTGAAGTCTACGGCGTACTCGGTTTTCGAGTAGACGATATGACTTCGGAGTATTACCGGGGTCTGGCCATCAACGTTTACGTGCATCAACTGGGTCTGGCATGGTTTCGTACCCGCCTGGCGGCCAATCTGTCAGCATCCCGAGTCGCGGAGGAAACCGAACGGCTGCGCTCTGCCCTGCTCTCTTCCATCTCCCACGACCTGAGGACACCGTTATCCTCCATGATTGGCTCTGCCAGCACGTTGAAGTCGATGTTCGACCGACTCTCAGAAGAGGATCGCGATAGCCTTCTGGATGCGGTACTCGGTGAAGGCGAGCGCCTGGATCGCTACATCCGCAACCTGCTGGACATGACCAAACTGGGCCATGGCACGCTCAAGATCGAAAGGGACTGGATTGCTTTCACCGACATCCTTTCCTCGGCGCTCAGGCGCACCAGAAACCTGATGTCGAAAGTCCGTGTCGAACGGGAGGTAGAAGAGGATCTTCCGTTGCTTTTCGTGCATCCGGCGCTTATTGAGCAGGCATTGGTCAACGTGCTGGAGAACGCCGCCAAGTTCGCGCCCAACGACTCAACGCTGTCTATTCGCGCCCACAGGAAGGAAGACGAATTGATCATCGCGATTTCGGATGAGGGACCGGGCATTCCAGAAGACCAGCGGAGCCAGGTATTCGATATGTTCTTCACAGGCGGCGAAGGAGACCGGGGCCCTCATGGTAGCGGGCTTGGCCTGGCTATCTGTCACGGCATGGTTGCAGCTCATGGCGGCCGGATTCAGGCATTGGCTGGCCAAAATGGTGTCGGTGCGACCATTGAAATCGCCCTGCCCCTGATAGAATCGCCTGAACAAGAGTCTAATCGGGAATCCAGTGAATGACTGCACCAGCACATAACCGGGAAAAGCCCTGCATTCTGATCATCGATGACGAACCGCAAATACGTCATTTCCTGCGCATCAGCCTGAAAACGGAAGGATACGAACTGCTTGAAGCAGAGAATGGTGAGACCGGTCTCGGGTTGTGCGCGAGGCATTCACCGGATCTTGTGATTCTGGATTTGGGGCTTCCGGATATGGATGGCTCGGCTGTGCTTGCGGGTCTAAGGGAGTGGTCGTCAGCACCGGTCATTATTCTTTCAGTGCGCGACCGGGAACTGGAAAAAGTAAAAGCCCTCGACCTCGGCGCTAACGATTATGTGACCAAACCCTTTGGCATCGATGAGCTCCTCGCTCGGGTTCGAACCCAACTGCGCATTCACCAGAAAGCAAACAACCCCGTTGCTCCCGAAACTTCGGCCATTTTTGATAACGGCGCCCTTCATATTGATCTTGCCATGCGCAAAGTCACGGTCAGTGGTGAGCCTGTCAGGCTGACACCCAAGGAGTTTGCTGTACTCAAGGTGCTAATGCTTGCTTCGGGAAAGATCGTTACACAATCTCAACTACTCAGGGATATCTGGGGACCCACTCACACCACTGATACTCACTATCTGCGTATTCTGATAGGGAGATTGAGACAAAAGCTGGGTGACGACCCCACCGAGCAACGGTACATTCAAACGGAACCTGGAGTTGGATACCGCTTTCTTGAGACAGCGGATAGAGCATGAGAGCTTGCCGCCCCCTTTTATTCCCCTTACCCGTCCCCAAGGACTCTGATACGGCATCTACCTAAGACCATATCGATTCCTGTTAACCGGGTGGAGAGGATTGATGCAAAAAACCATCGTAAGCCTGTCGTCGCTGATCGTCAGCATTATCCTGCTCATCATGGGCAACGCCTTCCTGATGACCCTGCTTGGCCTGCGGCTCAGTCTCGAAGAGTTCAGCGCCAGCGTCATCGGCTGGATCCTGGCGTTTTATTCCATTGGCTTTGTCGCCGGCACCCTGTACGCGGGCCGGATCATTGAAAAGGCCGGCCACATCCGGGCGTTTGCTTTCTTTGCCGCGGCGCTTTGCGCCTCGATACTGATCTACCCCATGGCCATTGAAACCTACCTCTGGGGCGGGCTCCGTGCGGTGGGCGGCTTTGCCATGGCCGGCCTGATGATCGTCATGGAAAGCTGGTTCAGCAGTAAGGCCGACAACCGCAACCGGGCAAGCCTGTTTGCCGTCTACCAGATTATCTTTTTTCTCTCCACAGCCGGCGGCCAGGTACTGATCCGTGTCGCCGATCCGGCAGGCTTCATTCCGTTTTCGCTTGCGGCCATCCTGGTCGTGCTGGCGCTGACACCCCTCTCGCTGACCCGGCGGGAATCGCCAACCATCACCGAAACCGAGCGGCTGTCCCTGACCAGACTCTACCGCAAGTCGCCAGCCGGGACGGTGGGCGCCCTCATTGCCGGCCTGCTGATAAGCGCCTTTTATGCCATGGGGCCGGTTTACGCCGATCGTATTGGGCTGGAGCTTAACCAGCTCTCCAACTTCATGGCCTCGGCCATCGTCGCCGCCATGATACTGGCCTGGCCCGTCGGCCGGGTTTGTGATCACTTTGATCGTTACCGTGTCATGCTGGTTGTTGCGACTGTCGCCGCCGTGTCCAGCCTCATCGCAGCCACCATCAGCGGCGGCAACATGGTTTTACTGGTGTTTTTCGTTGGTCTTTACATGGGGCTCAGCGCTGCCATTTACCCTATCGCCGTTGCCATCACCAACGACCTGATGGAAAGCCACCAGATTACCTCGGCCAGCACCGCGCTCTTACTGAGCTACGGGCTGGGAAGCATTATCGGCCCGCTCGTCAGTGCCATGTTCATGGAATTTCTGGGAGCGCGCGGGCTGTTTGTCAGCAACGCTCTGATACTCGCAGGCCTGATTCTGTTCATGGTGGTAGGGCCGGGCCGCAGCCACCCAAAGATCAAGCGGCAGGAGCACTACTACACCACCACACCGGAAGCGGCCCTGGGTATCTCGGAGCTCGACCCACGCAATACCGAGTTTGAAGAGCACAGTGAAACAGGGACAGATGAGGAAGCCGAGCCACTCAAACGAACTGAGGAAAGGAGCTGAGGGATTCCAGACCCTGAACGTCCCGAAGATTCGCGGCGCTGCTTGTCCATGCCATCTTCCACACTAGCTCTCTGCGCATCCCTGCTCATGATAGAACCCAGCACCGGGCGCCTGGTGCTGGGTATGCTGGTTTAAACCACGAATCGAGCAGACATGTCCTTGAGCTCTCCGGCAAGCCGTGCCAGCTCGTCGCTTGAGCTGGTCACCTGGCTGATGGAGGTAGCGCTCTGGGCAGCAACCTCGCTGACACCGGTAATATTGCGGTTGATTTCATCCGATGCCGAGATCTGTTCTTCTGTAGCGGTCGCAATCTGAGCATTCAGGTCGGCAATCTGGGCGACACCGTTACCGATGGCCTCCAGTGCCCGACGAGCCTCTTGCGCCTGCCGACGAGCGTCTTCGGTTTTTGCGCGGCTGGTTTCAATAGCACCCACCGCAGCGGTGCTGCCCGCCTGGACTTTCTGAACCGTCGCGGCGATGCGGTCCGTCGATTCCTGCGTTTTCCGTGCCAGCGAGCGAACCTCGTCGGCCACAACCGAGAAGCCGCGGCCCGCTTCGCCTGCACGCGCGGCCTCAATGGCAGCGTTCAGCGCCAGCAGATTAGTCTGGTCTGCGATGCTGGTAATGATATCAACCACCTCGCCGATATCCGCCGCATGAGTGTCAAGTTGCTGAATCACCTCGGCCGCCTCTGACATGGCATCTGTAATGGCCGCGACGGCCTGATCGTTATTGGTGATCGTGTCACGTCCCTGATCGGTATCTAACTTTGCATTCTGGGATGCCTCTGCGGACTCAGCAGCGTGTCGCGCAACTTCCTGGACCGTGGCAACCATCTGGTTCATGGCAGTGGCGGCCTGGTCGGTATCCAGGCGCTGTCGCTCGATCCCGGCTTCGGTATCCAGGGCTACGGCAGACAGCTCCTCCGCGGCTGAAGCGACCTGTGTGGAAGCATCACGTAACCGTCCCAGCATGCCGCCAAGCTGCAACCGAAGGTCTTCGGCACTGTTGGCAAGCACACCAACCTCATCGCCGGAACCCTGGGTAACCGGGTGGGAAAAGTCACCTTTTGCCATCCGTTGCAGATCCCTGACGACGACTTTCAGCGGAGCGGTGACGGTTCGGCGAACGAGCCAGAAAAGCAATACGGCGGAGGCGACAATGGCAAGGCCCATAGCAGTCATGCCCATCTTCAACTGGGCAGCGGCGTTGGCCTCGGTCTGGGCAGCCTTTTCCGCAGCACGCTCTTCAATCGTTTGAACCAGGATGACTAGCGCCTCGCGCATGGGTTTGGTCAAACCCTCCAGCTCCTGGTCGATACGGTCAGCCTGGAAGCCATTGCTATTGAGCCGATCCCGGGCATCCACAATGATTCGCGTCATCTTGCCATGCTCGGCATCAAGCTCAGCCAATGCTGCAGATACCGTCGGATCATCAAACTGACTATCGAGCTCCCGGATGTTTTTCTCAACACCTGACTCGGCCACCTCGAACGTGTGCCAGTAGTCTGCCCGGGCAGCCGGGTCTTCACCACGGATAAGATAGTTTTTCCACGCTAGAGTCTCGGTTGCAAAGCGGCGCTGAAGGTCGGCGGAGTCTCCCATCTCGCCCGCAAGCTCTTCCTGGAGAAGGTCAAATGCCGTTACCGCGCTCCAGGTTTCCCTGAGCGCAAAGGACGCAGCAATTACCAGTAACAGAAAACCCAGTGCAGCCGCGCTGAGCAGTTTGTGTTCGACACTGTTAAAGAATTTCGACATTAATTGATACCAAAAGACAGAGTTAATAGTTTAAACAGCCAGGACTCCCTGACACTTCCTTAAGGGGATCTTGTGATACATCGGCGAGCGATCACCGTGCGCTATAAGCTCCTCCGGTATTCAGCGATTCGTTGATCCTTATGGCATGAGGTTGGTTTGTCACTGCGTTGCGGGCAAGGTGGCAGCGAAATTGGCGGCATAATGAACGAAAGCCTGAAAAGAGGTAATTGATTTAATATTTACGATTGGTAGCGATTTCCTATTAAAGTTCAGCCACCGCTTTTGAAAGCGCGATAACCCGCTCGTATATCAACGCAAAGCGTAAGGTGCAGGTTCTGCAGGCCGTTCAGCACTGGCTTGAATACCAATGTCAATTTATGTAAAACGAAACTCGATATCGATTTCCGATAGTTTAAAGGAGCGCATCAAACAATGAAACACCATGACCTGCTTTCGGGGTTGGTAAAGCTCCATGTGCTTTACTATGCCTCAGAGCATGAAATCTACGGACAGTGGATGATAGATGAACTGGCCGAGCATGGTTACCGACTGAGCCCGGGAACACTTTATCCAATGCTTCATGGGATGGAACGGCAGGGATACTTGGCCTCCCGGGAAGAGCGTCATGGGAAGTCAAAGCGGCGGCTGTACAAAACGACCTCACTTGGCCGGGAAGGATTGGCGTTGGCCAAGAATCAACTGAAGGCGTTTTTGGGGGAAGCTAAGGAGAGCCCGGATCACAGCGATACCAATCATTCAGCAGTCTAATCACCATTTCCCGGTCCGAGTTCGAAGAACACAGTGAAGCAGAAACTAATGAGAAAACCGGGGCGCATGCTGAACAACACGAAAAGACCGAGGAACGGCAAAAGTAACGCAATGAGGCCAGAGCAAACTGGCCTCACGCTTGCCATTTTTACAACAGGGGCCTCGGCATCGTGGCTGGAGCATCAGGATCAAGGGGCGATTCCCCGCTGGTCCGATTCTCTCCAAGGGGCGAGGTCGCCCGGATAATGACCGAATCGGCCACCACTTTACGAAGCTCAAACAGACTGCTCAGTGCAGTGCCAGTGACTGTGACTAAATCGCCGGTTTTGATTGTCAGGTTTCTCAGCCCCGGTCTATCCAGCGGGTCATAGTCCATGGCGGAGGTATCGACAGTCAGCGCACGCTCACCGGTATCAATGGTAAAGACCGGTCCATCAATACTTTCAACACGGCCGCTGATTGAAAACTCTCCTGTCTTGATAGGATCGTGAGGGGAGAGATCAACACTTACCATCGACTCTTCATCACCCGTGCTGCCATAGAAGTGAATACCCAGGTTCTCCACGTACACACTGTCGGCTTCAATTTTGGCGGTGTCGTAAGTGTCTCTATCAACCCGGCCATGAACCTTGACCTTGTCACCTTCCCGGACATCCGCCGGATATTGGGTGGGGCTCCAGTTATCAAGTTCAACCCGAACAGTTCCGCCACCATAATCGAGAACAAAGCTGTCCGGCGCTTCCGCTTCTGCCACCTCACCACTCAGTGTGATCCAGGAGCCATCCGGAGCCTGGGCAGCTGCGTTGGCTGCCATTGTTGGCATCGCAACAAACATCAACAAAGTAAAAGAACTTGTAAGAATGCGTTTAACCATCGCTGAATCTCCTTGTCATTTTCCCAGTGTCTAATGACGTTCGATGAATACGCCTCTTACTCATCCTTGTTGATGATTGCTCATTATTCAACTCCCTTCCTATAGCAGGGAAACTGAATGTGTTGCAGGCATGAAAACCTGTTCCGCGGAATGCCCTGCGACCTATGATCCAAATTGGGTTTTCTGAGCCTGTATGATAGTGACCATAGCCGCTATTACTGGCAGTATCCCGGGGCCCTCAATTCAAAGTGCTTAAGGCAGCCCAGGTCACTGATGGAACAAGGATACGGAGAATGCCATGAGAAAATCGATCCGATATACCCTGGCGACCGTCTCAATCCTGCTTGGTGTGGTTATTGGCTACCTTTGGCTGACATTCGCCAGCCCGTTCGGCTACAACCCCAGGCCGGAGTACCTGCCCGCCATCGATGAAGACGCCACCTACTCCGTATTCGTATACGGCACCCTCACACAACCCTGGGTGCGCTGGCTGGTAATGGGCCGCGCTGGCGATGGTGAAACCGCAAAACTACCGGGCTTCCGGAAAGAAGAGCTGGACCTCAAACCAGCCGCCGGAGCAGTCACCGAAGGCCAAGTCATCACAGTGACTGCCGACGAGCTCAGGGCACTGGACCGCTACGAAAGGCTGGGTATCCGCTATGAACGGGTGGAGCTCAAGCTGAAAAATGGTGAAACAGCCTGGGTGTATCGGCTGATGGATCCCTTGGTGCAGGAGATTTCAGAGGAAATCCCGGATTAAGCAAAAAGGTCAAAGCCGTTGTTCTCAAAAGGAAACCTTCTGATTCCGTCCGCCTCAAAGTGAAAAGACGGCCCGGGAGGACCGTCTTTTCAATCTCCGACCGACTGGCCCGGGATGCTATGGCATCAGCACTGTATCAATCACGTGCACGACGCCGTTGGACTGCATCATGTCGGCGGCAACCACTGTCGCCATGTTGCCATTGGCATCCGCTATCATCAGTGAATCGCCTTCCAGGCTGAGTGTGAGTTGGCCTCCCTGCACCGTTTTAACGGTGTGGGTCCCACCGTCATCCTGAACCATCTGAACCGCCGCTGATGAAGTCGCTTTGGCGGGTACCACGTGGTAGGTCAGGATCGACTGGAGCTGATCCTTGTTTTCCGGCTTCAACAACATATCAACCGTGCCCGCCGGCAGTTTTTCGAAGGCCGCATTGGTTGGCGCAAAAACCGTGAACGGGCCCGTGCCCGAAAGCGTTTCTGCCAACCCGCCGGCTTTGATAGCGGCGACCAACGTACTCAGGTTGTCGGCTTTTGAGGCACTCTCAACGATCGTCATTTTTTCTTTTCCGTCCATGCCATGGTGGTCGGCAAGAACCGGTAGCGCCACAACGGCACTGCCCAACATAACCATAGAAGCTGCATACGACTTAATAATCCCTGCGTGTTTCATCTCGTCTTCCTCTCTTGTGTATCCCGATTGAATACGAAGCTATATACGGACGCCCAACACCTGCAGACCCTGATGACACCGCTTTATTGATTAAACTTTGCACAGGTTGAGAATTTCTCCCTTGCCAACTGCCTTAAATCCAGAGGAGGCGGGATCACAGGAGTGGTTTATGATGGGTGAACAGATCTGGATACCTCTGAGGACTGGAGGGCCGCATTGTGTTCAATGGACGCCGCGTTCAAGCCAAAGGTCGTGCAACTTCCCGGGTTTCGCCCGTGGCAGCGCTTCTTTTAGCCGCTCTCGCCCTGCCCTGCGGCGCCCAAGATTCCCGCGGCTTCTATCTTCTGTATCGCCAGTGGCAGCCCTATGACTGGCCACACGATGTGCCGTCCGCCAGTGAGGTGAACCGCTCTCAACGTGGACTGGGCTGGCAGGGCGAACACAAGGCCGGCGTTGATTATGACTATCAGCCGCTACGATTGCGTTCCGGTGAGCCCGCCCACAACGGCCACTTGCACCGGCTGACCTTCGGCGGGCAATGGCAGCACGGGCTTTTCCTCGTCGACGCGGGCGCCGGTGTTGCCGGCACTTCCAACATGTTCAAATATCAGGATTTTCACAGTGACGTGGTGAATGGCCGTATAGCGGTGTTCCGGGCGGTACAGGCAGGCTCGCCCCTGAGCCTGGGAATTGGCGGCGATCACCGCTTCGGCTCTTTCCGCTGGCTGCCGAGGATGCGCTGGCAACACACTGACGATAGTGGTCACTGGCTGGTGGATCTGCCAGTGCTACTGCAATGGCAAAGCCCGGGGGAACGCTGGGAGTTTCGCCTGGAACGCAAGGGCGACCGTTGGGCCACGCTGGACCAGGCTCGGGAAATCGAAAGCGCTCTTTACCTGCAGGAGTGGAGAACGGAGCTGACCTATAGGCTCAACACCGGCTCAGGAACCTGGCCAGCCGTTGTTCTGGGCGTTGGCGCAAGCGTGGATACCCGGGTCAGCTACCGTGACCTGACCAACGGAACCGTCGATCTGCACCTGGGCAATGCCATTCTGGGAAGCATAAGGCTCGGCTGGTAGCGCGATTCCCCCTCTCCGGCTTGGAATCCCCAAGAAACAAACCACACTAGTATCTGAGGGGCGATGGTTTTGCGCCACCTCCAAGACTCTGCAACGTCTTTACAGGAGGTAGAGAAATGAAACATTTCACCGGAATCCTGGCTGTAATCACTCTTTCCAGTTTTGTTCCCGCTCTGGCATGGGCGGACGCCCATATGGATCAGGAACCGCCAACCAGGGGAGAGTTGCGGGAACATTCGATAGATCTGGCTACCGAGGGTAGCGAGGCCATGCGTGAAGCGATCGTCAATGGCACCACCGATCAACAGCAAATTGCCATGTACGGCCTGACTGAGAAAGGCACCGGCAAACAGATGGGCACCATCACGGCCAAACGCACGCCCTATGGGGTACTGTTTGAGCCCCAGCTGACCGGGCTGAGCAGCGGTATTCATGGTTTTCACCTGCATGAGAACGCCGACTGCGGGCCCAGCGAAAAAGCAGGTAAGGTCACGCCCGGTGGCGCCGCCGGCGGCCACTTCAATCCCCTCAGTGGAGACCACAGAGGCCCGTACCGCATGGGGCACCTGGGCGATCTGCCCGCGCTCTACGCTAACGAAAACAGTGAGGTGACTGTACCCGTTCTGGCGCCACGGTTGGAATTCGGCGATCTGAAGGGGCACGCCCTGATTATTCACAAAGGGGGTGACAACTATTCCGACCAACCCGAGTCCCTCGGGGGCGGTGGCGCCCGAGTTGCCTGTGGCACCATTGAGTAGAGAGGATAACATTTCATTGACGCGATCAGGGCTGCTACAGCCCTGATCCACGCCATGGCCTGGCCACAAATTACCGCGTCGGAGGCGCCATAAACTCGGGCCCGACAGGATCGTCAATGGTGGCAGAGAATCGCTCATGACCCGCAAGAGGATTTACGAAGATCAGGAGTTCTCGTCATCCACTCCGCAAGGAGTCAGGCCCAGGCTGTCGAAACCGGGCATGCCCTGATGGGCCACGTTGTCGGCTTCCATCAACACCAGTTGGTCCCGTGTCAGTGGTGGCGACTTCATGAAGGACAGCAACGCAGCACCCGCGTACCAGAACGTAAACGGCACCGGCAGCAATGGCCGCTTTCTTTGTCGGCGGCGCAACGCGAGCTGAACCAGTTCCCGGTAGCGGAGCACCTGGGCCCCACCCAGCTCAAACACGGTGCTGTGCCCGCCCTCTGCCAACGCTGCTACCACTGCCCGCGCCACATCCTT
>Ga0208301_1000029_pt1 | contig 78675 bp, 90 predicted proteins | sample 25BtaG_FD_184100 | JGI IMG/M metagenome (GOLD analysis project Ga0208301, IMG submission 184100) | Marine viral communities from Cariaco Basin, Caribbean Sea - 25B_WHOI_OMZ_CsCl (SPAdes) (version 2) | ecosystem: Environmental > Aquatic > Marine > Oceanic | place: Caribbean Sea: Cariaco Basin...
GCATCAAGGGGTTCAGCAAGCTGGAGCTGGTCGTGAACAACGTCCGGTTTCAGGATGGGGAGCAGGTAAACGATCAATCAGACAGGACTGCCGCCTGACTGCCATCCACCAGATTTGACTATAACTCACCGATTGAAACTAAAGGGTTAAGCGCCGAAAGGGAATCCTGAAATACCATTGATACCCGAGCGTTTTTAGGACGCTGTGTCGCTGGTGTCGCAATCGCTTCTTGGCCTTGAATGCGTATGCTTCCCTGAACTTGAGCACTCGGAGGCAGCAAGCCGAGCACAGCGTTAGCCGTGAATGATTTCCCCGAGCCAGATGCACCCAGTAGGCAAACTCGCTCGCCGGGCATAACGTCAAACGAGAGTCCATCGACAACCTGTTGCTGGCCGATTTTAATGCGCAGATCACGCACGGATAACACGGGGTCGCTGCACACTGAAACCATCGCTTGCTGAACCGCTCAATAAGATATTTTGGTTATGATATAACATTGGTTGGCTGAGCATCAATCTATGCGTTAATACTGCGTCCAAAAAGCGTGTTTCAGCGGTTAAAACAACGAGTCAAAACAACGAGTCTAAAAGAGGTCAAAATGAAGCTAAGAGATGCCCATAAAAAAAGCGCTGATTAACTCAGCGCTTTTTTCTTCATGGTAAGTAAAACAATCACTTACTTAGCGGCAGTCGAGAGTGTTTGTCCCTCTTCGCCTGCGCCGAAGGCATCAGCATGCTCATCAACAGCAAAGGTCGCGCGGCTTAAGCGGCGTACGCGCTTCATAAACAGGGCGATACAGACCAGCGTTCCCAACGCCGCGACGATACAGCTGGTTTGCAGCGGCAAACCAAAACCAATCGGTGCGTAGGCTAAATAGGTAAAGGTGGCCATGGTCATAAAGACAGCAGGAATCGAGGTGATCAGGTAAGGCTTACGTGATAGCACGAGATACATGGTGCCGACCCACAGTGCAATCACTGCCGTGGTTTGGTTGGCCCAGGAGAAGTAGCGCCATAGCAGGGTAAAGTCCATGTGAGTCAGCGCGTAAGAAGCAGCAAACAGTGGCAGGGCGATCAAAATACGCTTAATAATCGGCTTCTGCTCAATTTTGAGATAGTCAGCAATAATCATCCGTGCACTGCGGAAGGCGGTATCGCCCGAGGTAATCGGCAGCACAATAACCCCTAGAACAGCCAGTGTTCCGCCAATAGCACCAAGCATGCTAATAGATACTTCGCTGACCACCGCTGCAGGGCCGCCAGCCGCTAACACGGCGGACAGCGATTGTTCGCCTTGGAATAAGCTCATGGCGGCGGCGGCCCAGATCATCGCAATCACGCCTTCGGCAATCATCATGCCGTAAAAGATTTTACGACCATTGGTTTCGTTTTGCGTCGTACGCGAAATGATGGGGGTTTGTGTGGCATGGAAACCTGAAAGAGCACCACAGGAGATCGTTAAGAACAGCAGAGGAAAAATGGGCGCTCCTTCCGGATGCATATTCTGGAAAGAGAGTTCTGGAATCGGTGCGCCGGTAACAACCAAACCGATGCCAATACCTGCGGCGCTGAACAGCAACAAAGCGCCAAAGTAGGGGTAGATACGGCCAATGACTTTATCAATCGGTAGCAGCGTAGCAACCAGATAGTAGGCAAAAATCGCTAAAATAATTAGCGTTAAAGAGAGTGATGTCATATTAGCAAGCAGTGCTGCGGGCGAGGTTACAAAAACCGTGCCCACCAGTAATAACAGCAAAATAGCAAAGCCGTTGACCACATGCTTCATGGTCTTACCGAGAAATTTACCCGCCAACTGAGGCAAATGAGCGCCGTGATTGCGAATCGAGATCATACCGGTGAGGTAGTCGTGTACGGCACCTGCAAAAATGCAGCCAACCACAATCCATATAAAAGCCACTGGACCATAAAGCGCCCCTAAAATGGGGCCGAAAATCGGGCCGACACCGGCAATATTAAGCAGTTGAATAAGTGAGTTGCGCGTGGTGTTCATCGGCACATAGTCAATATTGTCACGCATACTAAACGCCGGTGTTTGACGCTTGCGGTCAGTAACAAACACGCGCTCAACAAACTTGCCGTAGGTGAAGTAGCCCACGACTAGAAGCAGTATCGATACAATGAAGGTGATCATTTAGGGCACTCAGTGTTAGGGGAATTAATAGGGTAAGTGCATACTAGTGAATTACTTGTCAGTACACTTATTTAGCCGGGCTGAATGTACCGACTCATCATAAGAATCGCTTTAAGACTTTAGTGGCCTATGGTGCTAACGAGGTCAACCAACACCATAAGGCTTCATTAACGCAAGACATCATCAACACAAAAAAGGGCAGCGCTATGCTGCCCGGTATGGCGTTAGAGTGATGAGGTTTTAAACGTTACGATTCGACGACGCCACAGGCCATGCGCGCACCGCCACCGCCTAAGTGGGGATCATCTGAATACGTATCGCCGCCTGCATGGATCATCAGGCTGCGCCCTGGCATATCTTCCATACTCAAGCGCGGTGCCAGCACCGGCAGATTGGCTTCGCCATCTTTATTTACCGTGAGCACCGGGAGGTCACCTAGGTGGCCATCGCCGTAGGGTCCTTGGTGGGTGCCCGTCTCTTCAGGGTCGTAATGACCACCTGCAGACAGCGCTGCGGTCATTTCGCCACTATCGTTTTCAGCAGGCTCGCAGCTGGCATTTTGGTGGACATGAAAACCGTATACGCCGGGTTCTAGGCCTGTTAACGACGGCGTAAGCAACACACCGTGCTCAGTATGCTCAATAGCGACAGTCCCAATAGACTGTTCAATTCCTTCGGCGTTGACCTTGTGCATTTCAACGTCGAGCGCTTCATTGGCCTGAGCGGTAGTTGCCAGCAATAACCCTGCGGCAATACCTGTTAATGGTAGTGAGTAACGCATTGTGCAATTCTCCTTTCCTTATCCATGGAAACTCGTATGACGAGTTGCCATTTCAAGGTAGCTGCCGAGAAGCAGCTCTGCCAATGGATTGGTCATTGGGGCTAGTCGTTTTCCTGATGCCGCTAGTAGCGGATGACATTGAACCGTTAAGCCGCGACAATAGCGCGCTGCTTCAAATCACCGCGATTTGTTATCTCAATTGCCGTTACCGGGGAGTGCCATGTTGCCATTGAACATCCTTTATCAGGATGAGCATCTTGTTGCCGTGCATAAGCCGTCCGGGTTACTGGTGCACCGCTCGGCGCTGGCGCGTGGAGAAACAGAATTTTTGCTTCAACGCCTGCGTGACCAAATTGGCAAACGCGTGTATCCGGTGCACCGGTTAGATAGACCCACCTCCGGCGTGATGGTATTTGGCTTATCATCTGAAGCGGCAGCCATGTTGAGTGAAGGCTTTAGCGAACGGCAGGTAGACAAACGCTATCTGGCGGTAGTGAGGGGCAAAGCGCCAGAGCAAGAGCGTCTTGATTACCCACTACGGGAAGAAGATGGCACGCGCCCCAAAGCCGAGATGCCTGCTATGCCCGCGATGACCGATATTCGTCGCCTGGATAGCGTTGAATTGCCTGTGCAGGTAGACCGCTATCCAGTGGCGCGCTATTCGCTAGTAGAAGCGCGGCCCATGACCGGGCGGCGACATCAGATCCGTCGCCATCTTTCTCGGCGTGGTTATCCGATTATTGGTGATGCCAAGCACGGCAAAAGTGTCCATAACCGCTTTTTCGCGGATCAGCTGAATGCTCCCCGTTTGCTGTTGGCAGCCAGCTATTTAGCGTTTGATCACCCCTTAACCGATAAGCGCATCCAACTAAGCTGCGCACTCGATGCGACCATGAGAAGCCTGTTTGAGCAATTCGGCTGGGCTGGGCATCTGCCGCTAGATAGCGTGCGCACCCCAACCATCTCAACCCCCGCTGTGCTTCAGCGGTAGTCGTGACGAATCGAACCGTGCTGTCAGATAGCATGTTGTAAAATAGAGAGCCTGTAATGTCTTCGGATTATGACTTTCGCTTTGGCGGCATTCGCCGCTTGTATGGCCAACGTGCTGCCACGGCGTTTCGCCACGCCCATGTTGTGGTCGTGGGTGTGGGTGGCGTGGGCAGTTGGACGGTAGAAGCGCTGGCGCGTTCTGGCATTGGCAAGCTGACGCTGATTGATTTAGATGACGTATGTGTGTCCAACGTCAATCGTCAGCTCCATGCGTTAGACGCCACCATTGGCCAGCCAAAGGTAGACGTGTTGGCCGAGCGTTGCCGCTTGATTGCCCCGGAGATAAACGTCGTAGCCGACAGTGCGTTTGTCACACCTACTAACCTTGCCGAGCGTATCCCCGATGATGCCGATCATGTGGTGGACGCCATTGATAGCGTGATCGCCAAGGCAGCGCTAATCGCTTGGTGCAAACGACGTAAACTACCGATTACCGTGACGGGAGCTGCAGGCGGTCAGACGGATCCAACCCGCATTCAGGTGGCAGACTTAACGCGTACTGAACACGATCCGCTACTTTCCAAGGTGCGCTCGCGGCTGCGCCGTGATTATGGTTTTTCGCGTAATCCCAAGCGGCGCTTTTCCGTTGAGTGTGTCTATTCTGATGAGCAGCTGGTGTACCCTGGCGCTGACGGCGAAGTCTGTTTGCAAAAGCCCGGCAACGGTGATGCTACCCGTTTAGACTGCGCCTCAGGCTTTGGCGCGGCCACCTTTGTCACTGGTACGTTTGGTTTTGTCGCTGCCTCAAAAGTGCTCGAACGGTTGGCTAAAAAAGCCACTAAGCCCATGCCATCAACGACCCATCAAGAGGAAAGTGAATGACTGCGCCTGTTCCCGGTATATATCGCCACTATAAAGGCAGCCTTTACGAAGTGCTGGGCACCGCTCAGCACAGTGAAACTGAAGAGGTGCTAGTTGTTTACCGTGCGCTTTACGGCGACTACGGCCTATGGGTGCGCCCGCTGACAATGTTCACTGAAAGCGTTAACCAAGACGGCCAGCCACAGCCGCGCTTTGCGTTAGAGAAAGTGTTTAATTAATCCGGCGTTCCCTAAGTAACCTCTGATTAACTATTGCGCTTGGTCATACTGCGTTAAAAGTCGCCTCAAAATGCTCATTTGCAACCCGTAAACTCCGCTTTTTCGTTGATTTTTGCCTTGTCTGACCTGCGCTCATAACGTTAATCAGAGGTTACCTAACGGCGACACCACTCAATAGCGTTACGTTTCTCCCTTCGATATTTATGCGCCACCCGGGTCTTTTCTCAACAAAGTCCCGGGTGTTTTTGTTGTGCGCTATTGCTTATATTCCAAAATGAGCTATGTTTATAACAATTGTTTTTGCGGGGTTATGCCATGGGCTGTTGTTTAAAGCGGCAGCGAGAAACGCTAGGAGAGATGTATGCAAACACAATCGTTAGAGAAGGGCGTTGCTATTACTTCACAGCTCACGGTCGAGGAGCTTGAGCAGGTAAAAGTTCAGGGCTTTAAAACGGTGATCTGTAACTGCAAGCCTGGTGAAAGCGCTGAGTTTTCTGGAGAGGATGCTTATCGCCTAAAAGCAGCAGAGCTTGGCCTTCATTGGGTACACATTCCGGTGACCCCCGGCGAGTATAGCCAAGCGGATGTCGCCGCATTTGCTACGGCACTCCAGCAGCTACCTCGGCCTATTTTGGCGTTTTGTCGGTCAGGTAAGCGTGCTACCCATCTTTGGGCTTACGCAAAGCGCCATACCGAAAAATGCGATCTGGCGGAACTATTTTCCGCTGCCAAAGCAGCCGGTTTTGATTTGCAAGAGCACCGTCAAGGGCTTGAAAATCAGACGGCGTAGGCGTGCGGTGTGATTTGCCTTAGTCAGTGCTATTACCAGAGCGAGTACTCCCCATGAACATAGAGCGTTGGGTCCCTGTGGTTGGCTGGCTGCGGCGCTATAACCGGGCTTTGTTATTTAAAGATTCGTTGGCAGCCGTAATCGTCACGCTAATGCTAGTGCCCCAGGCGCTGGCCTATGCCTTGCTGGCTGGGTTGTCGCCAGAGATGGGGCTATATGCCAGTATGCTACCGCTGGTGCTTTACGCCATCTTTGGTACCAGTGCCAGCTTGGCGGTAGGGCCGGTAGCCGTGGCCGCGTTAATGACGGCGTCGGCTTTAAGCAGCTTTGCTACTCCAGGCAGCCCTGAATATATTGGCGCTGCACTGGTGTTGGCAGCGCTTTCAGGCGTGATGTTGATTGCCATGGGCGTGCTGCGGCTGGGCTTTTTGGTCAACTTCTTAAGCCATCCGGTTATTTCTGGGTTTATCACTGCGTCGGGTATTTTGATCGCCATTAGTCAGCTCAAGCATATTCTAGGTGTTGAGGCTGCGGGACATAATGTCATCGAGCTGCTGGGTGCACTGCTTAGCCAGTGGCAACAGGTCAATCTCATCACGCTGATGATTGGTTTAGGGGTGTGGGGCTATCTGCTGGTTTGCCGCAAGCGCTTAAATACCTGGCTGATGACGATAGGTATCTCGGCGAGTGCTTCGGGATTGATAGTCAAAGCCGCGCCGATTTCAGCGGTGATGGTGACTACACTGCTGGCCTGGCACTTTAACTTGGGGCAGTACGGCGTGAATTTAGTGGGCTTTGTGCCTAGCGGCTTGCCTGCCATTACGCTGCCTAGCCTAGATCAGTCGCTATGGCTTGGCCTGTTGCCTGCCGCTTTATTGATCAGTTTGGTGGGCTTTGTAGAATCGGTATCCGTGGCGCAAACCCTGGCGGCTAAGCGCCGCCAGCGTATCGATCCTAATCAAGAGCTTATCGCTCTTGGGATGGCCAATTTGGGCGCTGGCGTCAGCGGTGGTTCGCCGGTTTCAGGTGGGTTTTCACGCTCGGTAGTGAACTTTGAAGCTGGCGCGGCAACACCGCTGGCCGGGGCATTTACCGCCTTAGGTATTGTGCTTTCTACGCTGTTGCTCACGGGGCTGCTGGCATTTCTGCCGACGGCAACATTGGCCGCTACTATTATCGTCGCCGTGGGCACATTGATTGATCTGCCCGCAGTCAAGCGCACTTGGCAATACTCCCGCAGCGACGGCGTGGCAATGGTGGCGACCTTGCTTCTGACCTTGTTGCACAGTGTCGAGGTCGGCATTATCAGCGGTGTGGTGCTGTCACTAGGGCTGCACCTGTATCGCACCAGCCAGCCCCATAGTGCCGTAGTAGGGCGGGTGCCGGGCACCGAACATTTCCGCAACGTGAAGCGCCATGAAGTCGAAACCGATCAGCATGTGGCCATGCTGCGCATTGATGAAAGCCTTTACTTTGCTAACGCTCGCTACTTAGAAGATACCGTGATGGCGCTGGCTGCTCGTTCCCCTTCGTTAAAACATATTGTATTGACCTGCCAGGCGGTGAATGTGATTGATGCGTCCGCGCTTGAAAGCTTAGAAGCGATTAACGGCCGGTTAAAAGATGCTGGCGCAATGCTGCACTTGGCGGAAGTGAAAGGCCCGGTGATGGATCGCTTAACAAACACAGCGCTTTACCGTGAGCTAACAGGGCAGGTGTTTTTTACCACCTTTGAGGCTTGGCAGGCGCTGGCTCTCCCCACACAGAATGAAAAGCCGCAACCCTGCGCTTAATGGTCACCCGTGATTGGAGAAAATGGCGTGAACGCGTTAGCTTAGCCCTAACGTATTGACGACACTCCAGGGAACGGCCATGACCTCGCTATCACCGCAGCAGACGCTGAAGGCAGTATTCGGATTTGATGATTTTCGCGGCGGCCAGCAGGCGGTGGTGACCAGAGTGTTAGACGGGCACTCCACGGCGGCAATTTTTGCTACCGGGGCGGGGAAGTCACTCTGTTATCAGTTGCCTGCACTTCATCTGCCACACCTAACTCTAGTGGTGTCGCCGCTGCTGGCACTGATGCAGGATCAGCTCGCTTTCTTGGCCCGCCATGGTGTTGCAGCGGCCAGTATTGATTCCACCCAAGACCGCGATACGACCCGTGATGTGATGGCGCGCGCCAAAAACGGTGAGCTGAAAATTCTTATGGTGTCGGTGGAGCGGCTTAAGAACGAGCGTTTTCGGCACTTTCTACGCCAGGTGCAAATATCGCTGTTGGTGGTTGATGAAGCGCACTGTCTCTCTGAGTGGGGACATAACTTCCGCCCCGATTACCTTAAACTGCCCGATTACCAGCGTGATTTTGCTATTCCCCAGGTGTTGCTACTGACAGCCACGGCTACGCCAGCGGTTATCGCTGATATGCGTGAGAAGTTCTCAATCGTAGCGGAAAATGTCATTACCACTGGCTTTTATCGCGCTAACTTAGAGCTTCTGGTGGTGCCCGCGATGGAAAATCGTCAGCAACAGCTGATTGATTGGCTTATGCCACAAATGCCGCCCGGCAACGCAGCGCCTACGATTATTTACGTCACCTTGCAGCAAACCGCCGAGCAGCTGGCAAGTGCGCTGGCCGCCCAGGGGATTGCTGCCCAGGCGTACCATGCGGGACTGGATTCAGCCCGCCGCGACGACATTCAGCGCCAGTTTATGAGCGGCGAATCGCCCTGTATTGTCGCTACCATTGCCTTCGGTATGGGGATTGATAAAGGCAATATCCGCAACGTTGTGCACTTTGATCTGCCTAAATCGATTGAGAATTACAGCCAGGAAATTGGTCGGGCAGGGCGCGATGGGCTGCCTTCCACCTGTTTAACCATTGCCGGACGCGATGGTCTGCGGGTGCTGGAGAACTTTGTTTACGGCGACACGCCTGAGTACGCGGGTATTTTGCGTTTATTGGAGGAAATCTCATCAGCCGGTCAAGCGCCAGATCGCCAGTGGGAAGTGCTGCTCAATACGCTTTCCCGAGATACCAATATCCGCCTGCTGCCACTTAAAACGCTGCTGGTGCGGCTAGAAATGCACGGCATTATTGCGCCGCGCTTTGCGTTCTTAGCCGAGTATCGGTTGCGCTACCATATTGAGCCTACTGCCTTGGTGGGGCGTTTTGAAGGAGAGCGGGCGGCCTTTGTACGCTTGTTGATCGACAATATTGCTATTGCTCGCACCTGGGGAACGGTAGATTTTGAGCGGCTGGAGCAGGCTGGGCAGGCACAGCAAATTGATACTTCCCGTGCCCGCGTCATTACCGCGCTTGAATACTTCCAGGATAAAGGTTGGTTGACCCTGGAAGGTAAGCGCATGACCGATGTGTATGAAATTTGTCAGCCGGAATTTTCGGTCGCGGCGATGGCAAGCCAGTTATTTAATGAGTGTCTAGATCGGGAGCGCATTGAAATTGAACGGTTGCACTCCATGCTGGCACTGTTTGAGTCGCAAAGCTGCCTGACTCGGCGGTTAGCTGAGCATTTCGGGGATACCACTTTCGGTGGATCACTTGATACCAAGCAGGGCCGCTGTGGCCACTGTTCGGCATGCTACGGCAGCCCGGTTCGGCTACCGGATACGACGCCATTACCCACGCTGTCTGAGAATGATTTTATCCGCTATGCCACACCGCTGATTGAACGCCATACCGAACAGTTCGGCCAGCCGCCTAATGCCCAGCGGCTGGCACACTTCTTATGTGGTTTAACCATGCCAATTTTTACCCCACTCAAAGCCCGTGGCCTTAACGGCTTCGCGGCCTTTGAACAGCGTGCCTACCCTGAAGTACGACAGTGGGCAGAGCGCTGTTTGGCTAGCGTCGGCAGTTAATGCATTACTCCCAAGCGGGGAACGGATCGGGTAGCTGCTTCCAGGCTTCCAAGCCTTGTAATAGCTCAGCTTCGCTTAGCAGGCAGGCGTCTAGTGCGTCACGCATCTTGGCTTGATCCAAGTCCTGGCCGATAAACACCAGTTCCTGGCGCATATCGCCAAATGGCTCCTGCCACTTTTCCATAATGAACTGGCGAGTTTCAGGATCTTCCGGCCAGTTAGCTTCGGGGATAGCTTTCCAGAACACGCCCGCTAGGCCGTGATGAGCAATACCGCCTGCTTGGCTCCATTGGCCTGCGAAGCGTGGCCGAGTAGCAAGCCAGAAAAAGCCTTTCGAACGTAGCAGCCCTTTACCAAACCACTGTTCATTAAGTAAATCGTGAAATTTCTGCGGGTTGAAAGGGCGGCGAGCATGATAGGCAAAGCTACCGATACCGTACTCTTCGGTTTCTGGCACATGCTCGCCACGCATCTCTTTTAGCCAACCAGGCGCTTGCTGGGCGCGCTCAAAATTGAACTTGCCAGTATCAAGCACCTTCTCTAGCGGCACACCACCTTGAGTGATGGGTACCAGCTCTGCATCAGGGTTGAGTGAGCGTAGAATTGCCGTTAGCGCATCAAGCTCTTTTTTATTGATCAGATCCGTTTTGCTGATCAGTAATACATCACAAAACTCGATCTGGTCGACCAGTAGGTCTGCGACGTTACGCTCGTCGTCTTCACCCAAGCTTTCGCCCGCTTCAGCGAGGCTTTGCGCTTCGCGGTACTGCTCAAGAAAGTTGGCACCATCGACGACAGTGACCAGCGTATCAAGGCGTGCTACGTGGGAGAGGCTCTGGCCGCTTTCATCTTCAAAAGTGAAGGTTTCTGCCACCGGTAGCGGTTCGGAAATCCCCGTGGACTCAATCACCAAGTAATCAAATTTACCTTCTCTGGCCAGTTGGCTAACTTCTTCTAGCAGGTCTTCACGCAGCGTACAGCAAATGCAGCCGTTGCTCATTTCTACTAAGCGCTCTTCAGAACGGTTCAGCGCTACCTCGCCATCTAACGTGGACTCGCCAGGGCCGCCGCGCACTAATGCACCGTCGATATTGACCTCGCTCATATCGTTAACGATCACCGCTACCCGGCGGCCCTCGCGATTGGCAAGAATATGATTAAGTACGGTGGTTTTACCGGCACCTAGAAATCCTGAAAGCACGGTGACGGGCAGGGGAGAAAACACGGTCATTGTCAATGTACCTCTAAGCGGGTTTTGATAAGCGGTATCATGTTATGTGATAATATAACAAAAAATAGACGTGTGAAGAAAGGCTTACCCTTTGAAGTGATATCTCTTGAACCACATTGAACTAAGCTACAATCGTCGATATTGGCAAAGCCAATGTTAAGACTTTCTTCAAATTAATGTGGCTAGGCAGTGAACGCCGCAGCCATTAGAAGGTGTGTTTTACTAATGGCATACACGAACCTGAATCCCAGCAAGGCGCTGATTTGGCGGATTACCCATCGCCAGAATCTACCGTGGATTATGGCGAACGGGCTCCATGCAGGACATAGTCGCGGCAAGCGTGCGGCGGAGTGGGTAGTGATAGGTAATAAAGAGTTAATTGGCCGCCGTGCGCATCGTAATGTACCGCTGGCACCTAGTGGTGTACTAAACGATTATGTGCCTTTTTACTTCACGCCCTTTTCGCCAATGATGTACAACATCCACACTGGCCGTGGTGGTGTGAAGACGGTGGCGAACAGAGACATCGTGATTTTGGTCTCCAGTCTGCATAAAATTGCCGAGTTGGGTTTGCCGTTTGTCTATACTGACCGTCATGCTTATCCGGTCACTGCCCATTACTTTAATGACCTAGGCAGTCTGAGCGCTATTGACTGGCCGCTTCTTCAGCAGCGCAACTTCCAGCGTGACCCGGATGACCCTGAGAAAATTGAGCGTTATCAAGCAGAAGCACTAATTCACCAATATGTGCCCATTCAGGCATTGCTGGGGGCAATATGTTATACCCCGCAGGTACAGCTAGAATTACAGCAGCAGGCTGCTGAATTGGGTGTTGCACTAGATATTCACTGTCGACCCAGCTGGTATTTTTAAGGAGTCAGACATGATCACTTACACAACAGGCAACTTGCTGAATGCTGAGGTTGAGGCCCTGGTCAACACCGTTAATACAGTGGGGGTGATGGGCAAGGGAATCGCACTGATGTTCAAAGAACGCTTCCCTGCCAATATGGTGGCCTATGCGCGAGCCTGCAAAGCCGGAGAAGTTCAAACTGGCCATATGTTTGTGACTGAAACCGATGAGTTGATGGGGCCTCGCTGGATCGTCAATTTTCCTACCAAACAGCACTGGCGAGCGAAATCTCAGATACAGTGGATTATTGACGGCTTGGCTGATCTGCGCAGTTTTATTGAGCGCAATCAAGTTCGCTCAATTGCTATTCCGCCTTTGGGGGCTGGTAATGGTGGTTTAGATTGGACTGAGATTAAGCCTTATATCGAGCAAACGCTGGGAGATTTGCAGGATGTCGAGATTATCGTCTTTGAGCCGACAGCCAAATATCAAAACGTTGCAAAACGTCAGGGTGTTGAACAGTTAACACCTGCGCGTGCCTTGATCGCTGAATTGGTACGCCGTTACTGGGTACTAGGGATGGAATGCAGTTTGTTGGAGATACAAAAACTGGCCTGGTTTCTGGAGCGAGCGATTGATGCAGAAGGCGTTGATAATCCGCTGGATCTTCGGTTCGAAGCTAACAGCTACGGCCCCTATGCCGATCGGCTGCGCCATTTACTTAATGGTTTAGATGGCAGTTATCTCAAAAGCGAGAAGCGTATCAATGACTGCGGCCCGCTGGATACTATTTGGTTCAATGATGCCAAGCGGGAAAAAGTGGCGCTATACCTGAAAACCGAGGCAAAGGATTATCTGCCAGCGCTCGAAAAAACAGCCGCCTTAATTGATGGCTTTGAGTCGCCTTTTGGGATGGAATTATTAGCCACAGTAGATTGGCTGCTGTTCCAATCGCAGGTTAATCCAGATCCAGCTTCGGTGATGGAAGGCGTGAGGAATTGGTCAGGCAGTAAAAGTTCGGCACAGCGTAAACTTAAACTGTTTGATTACTCTAGGCTAGAATTAGCACTTGATCGGCTCAAGAGCTTTTCGACTCAAGCTGCCAGTTAAGTGAATTAAAAGGGCTCGCGTATAGCTGAAAACTAAGGCCGAATAGTTGTTCAGCGCTTATATTGCGTTGGGCAGTAGCCGCGTAAAATATCCGGCGATCGCAAAGCTGTGTGTTTGGTCGCGCGACCAGTAACACGCTTGCGCCACAGTCGAAACGAGGCCGGCTTAAGCTGGTGGCGCATTACCTCTATGACGTCCGGCTCGCCTAGGCCAAACAGAGTGTCGATCGCTTCAAACGGAGTGCGATCTTCCCAAGCCATTTCAATCACGCGGGACTGCTCTTCTGCGGGTAAACGACGGAAGCGTTTCACAGCTGCTTTAGGCATTGGTCACCTTACATGTTGATGAAGCGTGCAAGTAACGGGTTGCTATTAATTGTACCAGTATTGGACGTTGTTGTTTCAGTTGTACTGGTATTTTGAAGAGATGTGCAGTTGTGAGGGCAGTTTACTTTACTGCTAAAAGCGCGCGAAAAAGGCCATTCATCAATACGGGTTCGTCGCGGCGGATATTGAAGCCTGCTTGTTGAAGTAGTGGTGTCGCCTGGCGGGTGATGTCGGTCGCGATCAATGAAGTGAGGGCGTTCAGTGCTCGCCGACTTGGACCAGCAGTGTGGGTGTCGGGTTGAAATTTATCCATAACACAGAGCTGTCCGTCGTTTTTCAGTACCCGGTGCGCTTCGGCTAGTCCCTGTTCAGGATTGGGCATCACCGCCAAAATAAGATGCATTACAACGACGTCAAAATGCTCATCTGGGTAGTCCAGTGCAGCGGCATCCATTACACGACATACCACGTCACGTTGCGCATGTTCCGCTCGCTCACGGGCTCGCGTCACCATCGCGGGGGTTAGGTCGGTTAAATGGATTTCTAATTCGCGCGGTAAATAAGGCAGGTCTAAGCCGGTGCCTGCACCCACCAGCAGCACTCGCATGCCGGGTTCCCAGTCAACTTGGTTAAGTGCATTTCTGCGGGGTTTACGAAACGCTTTAGTCGCCACCAGATCATAGATTGGTGCGTAAATGCTATAGCGCAAGCGATTCCAGGCGGTGGTATTTACCATAGGGTCTCTACCTCGATATAGGATCTTTGTCTCGACAGAAGATCTTTGCCTCGAAAAGGGCGCTGCGCGTTCAATGAATCGCGTTTAACGTTTGCGAAGGGCTTTCTCCAAACTGTTGCTTATAGTCATGAGCAAATTGCCCTAAATGCCAAAAGCCCCAGTAAGTGGCAATTTCAGTCACTGTTTGGTGAGGCTCTGCGCTGCGCAAAGCACGACGTACTCTATTCAGCCGTGTTAAACGTAAAAACTGCAGCGGACTAATACCCAGGATAGACGTAAAACTGTATTGCAGCGTGCGCCTGCTGACATGAGTTAGCTCGCATAGCGTTTCCATGGTGACGGGACCTTCCAGGTGTTCATCAACATAGCGCTTCACTCGGTCAACCACTGCTTTCCGATGAGGATAGCTGGGAGGCAATTCATGGCTTGTTTGGTTGGCTTTTAATACCTCCATTAGGCCTGTTAGCAAAATATCTTGATGAACGTTTTCAGCGATGGGGCCTTGCTGATTTGAGAGTAAGCGTTCAAGTAGAAAAGACACCGCATGCAGCGTTTCAGGCGCTACCCGACGGCGGGGTGAATCTTGCCACTCATGATCTAGTATCACCCCCTGTCGCCGGGCGGCCGCCTGTAATAACGGCATACGTATCACGAGTCCATAGATATCAAACGCCTCGGGGGTTACCAGCTCAAAATCACGACCACCGGGGTGGCACATTACCTCATACTCTTCCAACGCCTGCCCATTAATTCGTGACCCTAGTGCTTGAATGGGGATACCCAGCCAGAGAGAGTCAGGCCACACTCGGCAGTCTTGTCGCAGCGCTTGCCCGGTATGTTCTTTAAATACCTGCATGGCGGGTAACTCAATTTCATCTAGTCGCCCATAAAAGCGGCCAGGACTTAGTTGGTCGTACTGCTGCTGCCAGCGGGTCAGATTTTGGGCATGTTCGTCGGCATCAAACGCCTCTTGAATGCATTTTTTTGGTGCAATGTCTTGGCTCGTTGGCGTCATGAAAAACTCCTGTGAACATGATTAAAGCGCCATCACGTTGCGTGCTTTTATCTAACTTGTTGTATTTAATTTATTTTTTTATAAGCATGACAGGTTTGCCAAAACTCGATACTCCCCATTAAGTGATAGCGCTACTGTGGAAACAAGCAAATTCTGTTCCTCAACGCGCATTCGGCGCCTTTGTTTTAGAGAATGTAGCTTTAGAGAGCGTAGTTTTAGAAATCAAGGTTTTAGAAATCATAGCTTTAGAAATCATGGCGTTAGAAATAGACGTTTTAGAAATCGTCGCTTTTGAAAAAGCCACTTTTAAATATAAAAAAGGAAGGTCCCATGGCGCAGACCTATCACACAACTGTTGGAAGCCGCCGCTATCGCTTTAATGGCTTGGCGGAATTGATGGCCAAGGCCACGCCGCCACGCTCCGGTGACCGCTTGGCAGGTGTCATTGCAGAATCAGCAGAAGAGCGGGTAGTAGCGCAAATGGTGCTGGCGGAGCTCCCGCTAACCACGTTTTTGAACGATGTGCTGATCCCCTATGAGCAAGACGAAATTACCCGTTTAATCATCGATGAGCATGATGCTGCCGCGTTTGCGCCGCTGAAGCATTTAACCGTGGGTGACTTGCGTAACTGGCTGCTGTCTGACTATGCCACCAGCGATGTGTTAGCCGCGGCTCGCCCTGGCATTACCCCTGAAATGGCCGCCGCTGTTAGCAAGTTGATGCGCAATCAAGATTTGATGCTGGTCGCCAAGAAGTGCCATGTGACGACCGCATTTCGTAATACGATTGGTTTGCCGGGGCGGTTATCCACGCGTTTGCAGCCCAATCATCCTACCGATGATGTGACCGGAATTGCCGCCAGTATTCTTGATGGTTTGCTGTATGGCAGTGGCGATGCGGTCATTGGAATCAATCCTGCCACTGATAATGTCGCCCAAAGCATCAAGCTAATGCGCCTGATGGATGATGTCATTCAGAAATATGAAATCCCCACCCAATCCTGCGTGCTCACGCATGTGACCAATACGCTCGAAGCGATTGAGCAGGGCGCACCGGTAGATCTTGTTTTTCAATCCATTGGCGGTACCGAAGCCACCAATCGCAGCTTTGGCTTTGATTTGAGTACGCTGGCAGAAGCCGAGGCGGCCGCTCAGACGCTGAATCGCGGTACGGTTGGTCGCAACGTGATGTATTTCGAAACCGGGCAAGGCAGCTCGCTTTCCGCTGATGCTCATCATGGTTTGGACCAGCAAACCTGTGAAGCCCGCGCCTATGCGGTGGCACGCAAGTTTAATCCGCTGCTGGTGAATACGGTGGTGGGATTTATCGGCCCTGAGTATTTGTACGATGGCAAAGAGATCACCCGAGCGGGGCTGGAAGACCACTTCTGCGCCAAGTTGCTAGGCGTGCCCATGGGCTGTGATGTTTGCTACACCAATCACGCTGAAGCCGATCAAAATGATATGGACAACCTACTGACGCTGTTAGGCGTGGCGGGCTGTAGCTTTGTGATGGGTATCCCTGGCTCCGACGACATCATGCTCAACTATCAAACCACGTCCTTTCACGATGCCCTTTACGCCCGGCGCGTGCTTGGGTTGAAAGCCGCTCCGGAGTTCGAGCAGTGGCTGGCGAAGATGCAAATCTTCCAAGACGTTTCTTCCTATCGGTTAAATGATCAGCTCCCGGCCGCTTTCGCTAATAGCCTGCGCCACCTACCAAAGGAGGCTGCTCGCGATGTCTGATAATGAAGCGAAAAAAGCCCCACCGATGGTGATCGCTAACCCATGGGAGCGGCTGAGGGCATTTACCGATGCTCGTATTGGGCTTGGGCGAGCGGGCATTAGTCTGCCCACCCATCAGCTATTGGCGTTTCAACTGGCTCATGCCCAAGCCCAGGATGCCGTTCACTGCCCCCTTGAATGTCACGCGCTGGCCGATGAGTTAACGACAGCGCTGAGCCTGGACCAGACACCGATTCATGTACATAGCCACGCAGTGGACCGGGCCATGTATCTGCAGCGTCCGGATTATGGCCGTCGTCTTGACGACGCTTCGCGAAAGAAGCTGCAACAAGCGGCGCAACGTGGCCAGCGCTTCGATTTAGCGGTAGTGATTGTCGATGGACTTTCTGCACTGGCGGTACAGCAGAACAGTGCGCCGTTTCTTACTGCGCTGTATCGCGCCTTTGAGAGCGATCAGCGGGAGTGGCAGCTCGCGCCACTAACCATCGTAGAGCAGGGCCGCGTGGCGATTGGTGATGAGGTTGGCGCGCTGCTTAATGCAGATGCCGTGCTGGTGATGATTGGTGAACGCCCAGGCTTAAGTTCCCCTGATAGCCTCGGGCTGTATATGACCTGGGAGCCCGAAGTGGGCTTAAAGGATGATCGCCGCAACTGTATTTCAAACGTGCGTCCAGCAGGGCTTAAACCGGAAGAAGCCGCGCGGCGCTTGTTGTTGCTATTAACCGAAGCCCGTCAGCGGAAACTGTCTGGCGTGCAACTGAAAGATCGCAGCGAGGACAACGTATTAGACGGTGCAACAGGGGGGACAACTCAAAACTTTCTGGTGGCCGATTAGTGCTTGCGCGCTAAGCGCAACCCATTAACGACATCAATAACGACATATCAATAACAACACTTATAAAAACGCTCCTAACAACACTCCTAACAACAATATGGAACCAACACCCCGACTCAGCACGCCGCTGACAACGATTGCGTTCCACTCTGAAAAGGGCATGACAATGACACAACCTTCTGTCGATCAAGCGTATTTGGCCAAGCGCCAGCTGCGCAAAGGCACCGCGGGCTGGCTATTACTAGCAGGGCTTGGGGTTTCTTATGTTATTTCCGGTGATTTTGCTGGCTGGAACTTCGGTATTGCCGAAGCGGGTTGGGGTGGCTTTGCCATTGCCGCCTGCTTAATGGCGATGATGTATCTTGCACTCGTATTAGCATTGGCGGAAATGTCCGCAGCGATTCCAGCCGCTGGCGGCGGCTATAGCTTTGCCCGCCAAGCGATGGGGCCAGCGGGTGGTTACTTAACGGGGCTTGCGGTATTGATTGAGTACGCGCTTGCGCCGGCTGCAATCGTGATTTTCATTGGCTCGGCAGTTGAATCGCTGCTGGGCATTAATGGGCCGCTGGTTTACCTGCTGTTCTACGCAGTGTTTATCGGTATTCATCTAGCAGGCGTGGGTGAAGCGCTAAAAGTCATGATGGTGATTAGCGGCCTAGCGGTCTTTGCGATTTTGGCAACGGCAGTGGCGCTGGTTGGCAATTTCGATGCAGCGAACCTGTTTGATATTGCGCCCACCGATGCAGCCGGTGCGAGCACCTTTATGCCCTATGGTTGGTACGGTATATGGGCAGCGCTGCCGTTTGGGATGTGGCTGTTTTTAGCGGTTGAGGGCGTGCCACTAGCGGCAGAGGAAGCCAAAGACCCCGCGCGGGATATGCCTAAAGGGATTATTGCCGCAATGCTGTTCCTGCTATTTACCGCCTTATTGGTCGTGGTGTTACTGGCAGGCTCGGCGGGAGCTGAAATGATTGGTCAAAGTGGGGTGCCGCTGGTCGATGCGCTTAACGTTGCGGGCAACCCAACGCTTGCCACGCTGGTTAATGTGTTGGGCCTTGCGGGGCTGGTGGCGTCATTCTTCTCGATTATCTATGGCTATAGCCGTTTGGTGTTTGCGCTTTCTCGTGCGGGCTATTTACCCAAGCCGCTGTCACTGACCAGCGAGCGTAAAGTGCCTTATCTGGCGCTGATTGTGCCTGGTGTATTTGGCTTTTTGGTCTCGCTTAGCGGCGAGGGTGATCTGATTCTAGGAATGGCCGTTGTCGGCGCGACGCTCTCTTATGCATTGATGGCGCTCAGCCACATTCTACTGCGAGTGAAACAGCCTGGCTTACCGCGCCCTTATAAAACACCCGGTGGTGTGGTGACCTCTGGCGTTGCGTTAGTGCTTTCCCTCGTCGCGCTTACTGGTGTCTATGCTTTCGACCCCCGCGCGTTTAATTACACCATCGTTCTATTCATTGCTGGTGCAGCGTACTACTTCCTTTACAGCAAGAATAAACTGGTGGCGAAAACCGCTGAAGAGGAGTTTGCGCTGGTGACTGCTGCCCCGGAAGAGGTAGACATTGACGAGCCGGTGCCGACGGCTGCCAAGCTGTAATGTTTGATCCTAATCGCCTAGGCTGACTAGGCAGTTTAAGCCTCTGTGCCCAATGGCCCAGAGGCTTTTTATGATGAGTACTAAAACAGCCAGCTGCTTTTTTAAATATACGGATTACCCACCAAGGTCTTCTCGCATGTAGTGCTCCGTTACGCGAAGCTGGGGGAAATCCTCAGGAGCACCGCCATGAAGCACTCTCCCGCGTATCGTTTAGCGGCCACTATTCTGCATGGATTTGATGGCTACCGAGCACGCTTCAAGCAGATTACCTTTGACGCCAGTCGGCGTTTTCGTGATGCGGCGTGGCGTGATGCCCAGCAAGCCTCAGCGGCACGGATTAACCTTTATGGGGAGAGAGTGGGAGATACGCTGGCACGTTTGCAGCGTACCTTTGATCATGAGGTGCTTACGTACTGCGAGACATGGCGGGAGGCGCGTGAGCACTATGCACAGCTGATTAGCCAGCGGTTGGATTACGAGTTGGCCGAGACGTTTTTTAACTCACTATTCTGCTCGATTTTCCACCATCGCCATATTCGCAATGACTGGATGTTTGTGTACAGCTCCCGAGAAGATGCTGCGCACCATTCTGGAATTGAGCTTTGTCGACAGTATTCCGTCAATGGTGATTGGTCTCAGGCGCTTGCCTGGGCGCTTGAAGAGGCACCGTTTGATAACGCCTTTGCTGATCTGGAGCGCGATATTGAACTCGCTGTTGGCCTATTAGAAACGCTGCTTCCCGCCACTATTTTGCAATCAGAAGACGCTAAGTTAGAGCTGTTGAAAAGCGTTTTTTACCGCAATAAAGGAGCCTACTTGGTTGGCCGCATTTTAGGGGGCGGTGAGCAGGTGCCACTGGTGTTGCCGATTCTACATGGTGAAGGGTTTGGCGAGCAGCAGGGCGGCGACCCCTGCCTGCACCTGGATACCGTGCTAACCGAGACCGATGAAGTCTCGATTATTTTCTCGTTTACTCGTGCCTACTTCCAAGTCGATGTGCCGGTGCCTGGGGAGTTTGTTCACTACTTAAAACAGCTCATGCCCCATAAGCCTGAAGGTGAACTGTATGCTGCGATTGGCTTTTTTAAACATGGCAAAACCGAATTTTTCCGTGCTTTAAACCTGCAAGTGGCCAAACGGGAGGATCAGTTCGTCATTGCGCCTGGGGTGCGTGGCATGGTGATGGCGGTGTTTGTGCTGCCCAGTTTTCGTACCGTGTTTAAGATCATTAAAGATAAATTTGATCCGGCCAAAGAGGTCACCCACGCCATAGTGCGCGAAAAATACCGCTTGGTGAAACGCCATGACCGTGTTGGGCGTATGGCGGATACCCAGGAGTTCTCGAATTTTATCGTGCGTCAGGATCACTTTGCGCCAGAGTGTTTAGAGCACTTGTTAGCAGTGGCACCGTCGACTGTGTCATTAAAAGATGACAAGGTGATTATTAAGCACTGCTATACCGAACGCATGATGACGCCGTTGAATATCTATCTGGAGCAGTGCAGCGCGAACGAGCGCGTAATGGTGCTCAAAGACTATGGTAACGCCATTAAACAGATGGCTGCGGCGAACATCTTCCCGGGCGATATGCTGCTAAAAAACTTTGGTGTTACCCGCCATGGCCGAGTGATTTTTTACGATTACGACGAGGTGTGCTATCTCACGGAGTGTCGCTTTCGGCACATGCCTAAATCGTATGGCAATGACTTTCAAGGAGGGGGCGGGGAGAGTTTTTATGTTGGCCCCAACGATATCTTCCCCGAAGAGTTCGGCCCGTTTATGTTTGCCAACCCGGAGCTGCGCGCTATTTTTATGCAACAGCATCCGGAGCTATTTGATCCCGATTACTGGCTGGAGCTGCAACAGGCCATTGTCGATGGTCGGGTGATTGATGTTTACCCATATCGTAATAAGCAGCGCTTCGCGGGGACTATAGGGCAGCTGGTATATTAGGAAATAGTAAGCAGTGATTTAGTCGAGGAAAACATGACAGCACCACCGCACTTAGTGGTTTTTACCGGTTCAGGGATTAGCGCCGAAAGCGGTATTAAAACGTTCCGTGCCAGCGATGGCCTGTGGGAAGACCACCCCATCGAAGAGGTCGCTACGCCTGCAGGCTGGCGGCGAGATCCTCAGCGGGTGCTGGAGTTTTATAATCTACGTCGGGAGCAAATTCGTAAGGCCAAGCCCAACGCTGCCCATAAAGCTTTGGCGGCGCTTGAAAAAGATGGCTTTAAAGTCAGCGTAGTTACGCAGAATATTGATGATCTGCATGAGCGTGCAGGGTCGCGAGATGTGTTACATCTGCATGGTGAGATTTTGAAGGCGCGCTCTTCAGTGGATGCGCGGCTGCATTATCCACTGCTGAAAGGCGGTATTGCGCTAGGCGATGTATGCGATAAGGGCAGCCAGCTGCGTCCGGACGTGGTGTGGTTCGGTGAAGCGGTACCGCTGTTTGAAGACGCCTGCGAGCTTGTTAGCCAAGCAGATTTTTTGCTGGTGGTGGGCACGTCTCTGGCGGTAATGCCCGCAGCATCGCTGCTATCGTATATTGACCTGGATACCCCATGTGCGCTGGTCGACCCCGACGCGGATGCCTTAACACCGCCGGGCGTGCTGGCGATTAACACCACCGCAGGCGAAGGCGTTACTGCCCTGGTCAATCAGTGGCGCAAACAGGGTAATTTAATGCTGCCTTGAACTGTCTATCTGTTCAAAAACCATGCTTTCATGACGTCGGTAATCTGAGTGATGTCGGCGTCGGTAGCGATATAAGCGGGCATGGTGTAAAGCCAGCGACCGATTGGGCGCAGCCACACACCGCGCTCGCGGGCGAACTGCCCGACACCTTTCAGCGTTTCGGCGGAGTGTGCTTCAATCACCGCGGTGGCACCCAGCACTCGCACATCGGCCACGTCTGGGTGGGCGTTCAGTGCGCAGTCGTCAACGAGCGCTCGGCTAAGCTGTTGGCTGAGTGCCGCAATCTTATCCAGGTAGCACTCTTCTTCAAACACGCGCAGGCTTTCCAGCGCGACGCGGCAGGCTAGTGGATTGCCCATAAAGGTAGGGCCATGCATAAAGGCATGGTGGGCACTGTCGCCAACAAACGCATCGTGAACACGGTCGCTGGCCAGGGTCGCTGCATGGCCTAGATAGCCGCCGGTTAATCCTTTTGAGAGCACCATAATATCCGGTGTTACGTCAGCGTGATTGGCGGCAAACAGCTTGCCAGTGCGGCCAAAGCCGGTGGCCACTTCATCAAAAATCAGCAGTACGCCAAACTCATCGCATAGCGCCCGTGCACCGCGCAGGTAGCCAGGCGAGGTCATATTCAGCCCGCCTGCCGCCTGGAGTAACGGCTCCATTAGTAGGGCCGCAATCTCATGATGATGATTCTCCAACACGTCGCGCAGCGCCGCTAAATCGTCGGCGACCTGTTCCGGCGTGGCGTTAAACGGTGTGCTGGGTGCGGGGGCGAAATGGTGTTGGGGCAGCAGGCTGGCGAACAGGCTGTGCATGCCCTCTTCAGGGTCGCATACCGCCATACAGCCGGTGGTATCGCCATGGTAGGCCTTCATTAGCGAAAGCATCTTACACTTTTCCGGGTGGCCGATGAGTACCTGATACTGCAGGGCCATTTTCATCGCCACTTCCATCCCGACTGAACCACTGTCGGAGTAGAACACGTGATTAAGCCCGTCAGGGGTGATGCGCACTAGCTCCCGAGCAAGCTGGTCGGCGGGATCATGGGTGAGGCCACCGAGCATGACATGGCAGAGCTCGCCTGCCTGTTCACGAATGGCCGCGACTAAACGCGGGTGGCCATAGCCATGAATCATGCACCACCAGGAGCAGGTTGCGTCGAGCAGTTGCTCGCCGTTTTCCAGCGTAAAGTGACTACCGCTGCCGCCAACCACTTTGGGTGCTGGCGCTTGGGTTTTGAGATGGGCATAAGGGTGCCAAACGGGAGAACTCATAGAGCGGCTTCCTGATTCAAAACTGAAGTGTTGAGCAGTGCAGATAGTGAAAGCGCGTGGCGCGCATGGACGGCATCAGCGGTAGCTAAATGAGGAATAATGCCCAGACATGGCGCGTTAAGGGTGTTTTTAAGCAGGTCGATGTTAGCGTCAAAGCGTGCTGTATCAGCGGCAAATTCAGGATCCACTACGCTGCCGACCCAGCCCGCAAGGGCTAGGCCATCGGCAGCGATCGCTTCTGCGGTAAGCCGAGCATGATTAAGACAGCCGAGCTTTAGTCCCACGACCAGAATGACGGGCAGCTGCATTATCCGCGGTATATCGGAAAAGTCGTCGTGCTCATTAAGAGGCACACGCCAGCCGCCAGCGCCTTCGATAAGGATTAAGTCGCGCGGCATGTCGTTTAGGGTGGCGCTAAGCGAGGCCACTACGCTATCGACGTTAAGCGCGCGCCCCGCTTCGCTGGCGGCTAGATGGGGCGCAATCGCGGGCGCAAATGCCCACGGGTTAACGGTGGTGTAATCGACGGGGGGAGCGCTCTGTTGTTGTAGCGCCAAGGCGTCGCTATTGCGCAGCCCATCCGCCGTGATGTGGCTGCCAGAGGCAATCGGCTTAAGCCCCAGCGTGCTGAGCTGCTGCTGTTTGGCAGCGCACAGCAGTGCGCTGGTGGCCAGGGTCTTACCCGCATCGGTATCGGTGCCGGTCACGAAATAGACGGTCATGGTGATTTTTCCAAGTGCAGGGTGATGCAGTGGTAGCTAACGGGAAGTCCCTGGGGGTCTCGTAGCGTGTCAAAACGCTGGCGGGCGGCGACCAGGTCGCGGCGGGTAAGACGTGCCTTGGGCCGTGCCACCTGGGCGCCTACCCCCTTAATTGAGTCCATGACGGCAGTGAGATCGGGGTAGTAAAAGCGCCGCCATTCGGTGGTGCGGTCAACCAGCGTTAAGCCGCTTCGGGTAACTGCGCGTTCAAGTGCTTGGGCATTTGGCGTTTGCAGTAATGCCTCCGGGCGCTGCCAAGCAGAGGCGACTTCCGCCAGCGTGCCAGGTAAGAGCGTCGTAAGATGCACTTGGCCGCCAGCGGTAAGCACTCGTTGAAGCCCGCGCATAACCGCATCGATATCGCGGCACCACTGGATGGCGAGGTTGGAAAATATCAGGTCAAAGGTGGCGCGCTCAAAAGGCAGCGCAGCGGCATCGCCTTGCTGCCAACGAATATGATGGCCATAGCGCGCCTGGGCGTGAGCGAGCATGCCTGGGGCAATATCCAGCCCCGTGACGCGGGCATGGGGAAATTGAGTGGCTAGTCGCTGTGTCCAGACGCCGGTACCACAGCCAAGGTCGAGTATGTTGTTGGCACTAGGCGGAAGTGATGACCAGAGCGTTTCCCCTATCTGGCGCTGAGCACTGGCCAGCGCATCGTAGCGGGGGGCCGCGCGCGAGAAAGCGTGGGCGACTTTTGCTTGCCAGTTTGGTGCTGGCGCTGGCGCTGGCGCTGGCGTTGGCGTTGCCGTTAGGTACATGCGTGCTCCTTGGCGACCAGTGCTGCCTGGGAAGCGATGGTCGCGACTAGTTGAGCAGGTTGGGAAAGCATCGGGCAGTGCCCCGCGTGGGCAAGGTTGATTGCCTGAGCGCGGGTGCTGGAAGCCACTAGCGGATCGTGCTCGCCCACTAGTTGAATGACCGGACAGGGCGCCTCTTGCAAACGCCGGGTGTTATCCAGGGTGGCAAGCCAGTGGAGCCCTTGGGACAGCGTGCTAGTCGTTGCGCTGGGGGTGTCACCCAACATGGCCCGTAGCTGTTGGTGGGCGTGACGGGCGTTAGGTTCTCCTTGGGTTTGCCAGCGTAAGAAATGCCGCCAGGTGGCGTCGGGGTCGCGGCGAAAGGCGCGCTGAAAGCTGGCAAGCTCGGCTTTGCTAACTCCGTCATCGCTACAAAATTGCCCGCCTGTGCCAATCAGCACCAGGCCGCGTGGCGCAGGCAGCTTATCGAGCAGCGCGCTGGCTAACAGCCCGCCCAACGACCAGCCGACCCACACTGCGTTGCTGGGTAATTGGTCGGCCATGGCGCTGGCAAGGGTATCCAGGGTGGTTGGATCAGCTAGGGCGGGGGTGTCACCATAGCCCGGCCAATCCACCGTGTGCACCTCAGTATGGGCGGGCCAGTGATGTTCCAATGGCTGCCAGATACGCTGATCGATCCCCCAGCCCGATAGCAGCACAAGACGTTGAGGGGCGTCTAGGCGAGACATACTGCTTCCTCACGCTGACAGGCGCTCAGCCCTTCCATAAGCCGATCAATATCGCCTAGAGAGTGGCGGGCACTCAGCGTAATGCGCAGCCGTGCGGCACCATTGGGCACCGTGGGTGGGCGAATCGCTCCGACGTGAATACCCCGTTGGGCGAGCTTAGCCGCCCAAGCCATAGTGCGTGGCTCGTTGCCGAGCAACAGCGGTTGAATAGGCGTATGGGAGTCGGCAAGGGGCAGCTCTAGCGCCTGGGCCTGCTGGCGGAAATAGTCAATATGGCGCTGGAGCTGCTGGCGATGTTCGGGTTCGCGTTGCACGATGGTCAGCGCTTCCAGGGTCGCTGCGGCAATGCTGGGGGGCTGGGCCGTGGTATAGATATAGCTGCGAGCAAACTGAGTGAGGTGGTCGATCAGCGCAGCGTCACCGGCCACAAACGCACCAGCGGTGCCCAATGCTTTGCCCAGGGTGCCGACCAAAATAGGCACCGCCTGGCTGTTGAAGCCTGCCACACAGCCGCTGCCATCAGCGCCTAACACGCCCAGTCCGTGAGCGTCATCAATCATTAGCCAGGCGTTGTGTTGCTGGCTGACGTGGGCAAGGGTGGCAATATCGGCAACATCGCCATCCATGCTGAACACGCCGTCGCTGACCACCAGCTTATAGGGGGCAGAACTGCGCGCTAACAGGCGCTCAAGATCAGCGCTATCGCGGTGATGAAAGCGTCGCGAGCGGGCACCGCTTAGCATTGCCCCATCCAGTAGCGAGGCATGATTTAAACGGTCTTGAAAAATGGCAGTATGTGAGTCGGCGAGTGCTTGCAACACGCCAAGGTTAGCCATATAACCGGTGGAAAACAGCAGTGCACGCTGCCGTCCTGTCCACTGAGCCAGGGCGTTTTCCAGTGCATCGTGGACTGCCAAGTGGCCGCTGACCAAGTGCGACGCGCCCGCGCCTGCGCCAAAGCGGCGCGCCCCCTCTGCCTGGGCAGTTTGCACACGTGGGTCACGCGCCAGCCCGAGATAGTCATTGCCAGCAAAGTCCAGCGTGCCAAGGGTGGTCACCCGCCGATGCCGCCAACGCTGTTGATCAACACGCTGCTGGCGGGCGCTGGCTAGCCGCTGCTGCCACGCGTCAGACACTGGCATCTACCGCCAGTGCGGCTGCCCGTTCTGCCTGGGCGCGCTGCTGAGCTTGTTGAGTGAGTCGCTCGGTGTGAGTGGCTTCATCTTCGCAGGTATCACGACGCTCTGGGTGCAGGCCTAATTTTGCAAATAGCGCGCGGTCGCGGTCTGCTTGAGGATTGCCGGTGGTGAGTAGTTTGTCGCCGTAGAAGATCGAGTTGGCTCCCGCCAAAAATGCCAGTGCTTGAGTCGACTCGTTCATCTGCTCGCGGCCAGCGGAAAGCCGCACATGGCTTTGCGGCATCATAATCCGCGCCACCGCGATGGCGCGGATAAACTCAAGTGGGTCCAAGTCTTCGACGTTCTCAAGCGGCGTGCCCGGTACCTTAACCAGCATATTGATGGGCACGGATTCTGGGTGCGGTGATAACTTGGCCAACTGCTGTAACAGCGCGCTGCGGTCTTGCGCGCCTTCGCCCATGCCTAAAATGCCGCCGGAGCATACTTTCATGCCCGCTTCACGCACGGTGGCCAGGGTGTCCAGGCGGTCGCTGAAAGTGCGGGTGGTGATGATTTCAGGGTAAAAGTCGGGGGAGGTATCCAGGTTATGGTTGTAGTAATCCAGCCCGGCAGCCGCCAAGCGGTTGGCTTGGTCACCGTCGACCATGCCTAATGTCATGCAGGTTTCCAGCCCCAAGGCTTTCACTTGGCGAACCATCTCTTCGACCAGCAGTAAATCTTTGTCCCGCGGGCTGCGCCATGCCGCGCCCATACAGAAACGGCTAGCGCCAGCTTCTTTGGCAGCCTTGGCCTGGGCAACGACTTTTTCGATTTCCAGCAGTTTCTCTTTTTCGAGCTGGGTATTGTAGTGACCGGACTGCGGGCAGTATTTGCAGTCTTCTGGGCAAGCTCCCGTTTTAATCGACAATAGGGTCGAGACCTGCACCGCGTTAGCATCAAAGTGGGCGCGGTGAACTTGCTGAGCTTTAAATAGCAGATCGTTAAAGGGCAGCGCGAACAGCGTATTAATCTCTTCCAGCGTCCAGTCGTGGCGCGGGGCGGCGGCATTGAAAGCGGTGGCGGTCACGGGTAAACCTTTTTTCTTTTGAAAGTTGACGAGACTCTAGCGGCGTTACGCTTTTGGTGTCAACTATTCAGAGTAAGTTGGTTTACTACGAGTGGTTTTAGACAGCGAGGGTTCGTCATGGTGGTCGGGCTGCTTTATACTCGGCGCCCTTTGTTAACCGTCTTTTGTTAATCGCCCTTTATTAATCGCCCTTTATAAATTGGAGCGCGGATGTCTGACGCTACGTCACAGCCCCCTGAGTCTGCTTCATTGACTGACTACGACCCCGCTACGGGGCATCCGCGTCCACCTCGGCGTGAATTTAAAGCACGGGGTAGTTTTGTCACACGCTGTGAAGGGTGCAATCTTCCTGAACTCAACTGTCTGTGCCCTTACCAGGTGAAAGCAGATAGCACCGCTCAGGTATGGCTGTTGACCCACTCTATAGAACACTACAAGCCGACCAATACCGGGCGGTTAATTGGTGATGTGCTGACGCAAACCCGAGTGTTTACCTGGTATCGCACTGCGCCAGACGAAGAGTTAGCCGCGCTGCTTGAAGATCCGCGCTACGCGCCTTTTGTGATCTTCCCGGATGACCAGCCCGACTACGCGGACCGTGTGGTGGACATTAAAGCGGTGCACGCGGTGAAGCAGCTGGGGCGTATTCCGGTATTTGTGATTTTAGATGGCACTTGGCGCCAAGCGCGGCGAATGTTCCGCAAGAGTCCTTATCTGGATGCGCTGCCGGTACTGCCGCTGCGCACTGAACGGGAAACACGCTATCGGCTACGCAAACCTGCCTCAAAAGCACACCTGTGTACGGCAGAGGTTGCCATTGAACTGCTGCGCCAAAGTGGTGATGAAAATGCCGCTGATGTGCTAGACGATTACTTTGATGTATTTAACGATAGCTACGCCGAGAGCCGCTTTTATCGCAAAATTGCTGAACCAACCGCTGCCATGCAGCGGCTATTAGAGCGCAAGGGTTAGCGTTGGGCACCAGGTAGCCAGCGAAGCATCACTTTGCGTACCCAGTACCAGCGGTTAATCAATAGGGCGGTAAAAATCAGGCTACAGCCAAGCAGCTGTAGCAGGGTCATGGTTTCGCCAAACCACCAAGCGGCGAATAGGGCAGTCCACACCGCTTCAAGCATTAAGATAACCGCCGCGTGGCTAGGTGTAGTCATGCCCTGGGCTTTGATTTGCAGGAAGAAGCGCAGCGAGCTTGCCAGCAGCACGCTGGCTATAAACCAGCCCAGAATTGAGGGGCTAAGCGCGAGCGGCTGATCCTCGACGACCAAGGATAGGCCGGTCAGTACGCTGCCCACCGAGAGCAACTGTAGTGTGGTGAGCGGTAGCGCTGGCACGTTGCGCACCACGCGAGTATTAACGTTGATCAGTAGCGCGAAGCAGAGCGCCGCGCAGACCATTAGCAGTTGACTAGCTTCTACTTTGAACCCTGCGTTTAGCGACAGAAGGGCAAAGCCCAGTAGCGCTACCGGGAGGGCGATCCAGGTAGAGCGTGGCGGACGGTCGCCAAACAGCAAGCGTGCTATGACGGGTACCAGCAAAATCCCCAAGCTGTTGATAAAAGCGCTTTCACCCAGGTGATCAGAGTAACTTAACCCCAGAATCCAGAAGGCTATCGCGACGCTGAACAAAAAGCCTACCAGTACGCCGCGCCTTATCCTACGCGCGGGTAAGCGTCTTAGAGCAGGCCAGGCGAAGAGTAGAAGGATCAGTCCTGCCAGTAAAAAGCGCGTGCCAATAAACAGCAACGGCGGCATCCCCGCTAACGCTTCTTTAGAAAAAATCCATCCGCCAGCGGCTACCACTGTTACCAGCAATAGCAGCGCATCGGCTTGCCATGGCGCTTGCTTGATCGTGCTCACGCAGTGCCGCTACCGAACAGTGCACCGGCAATCCTAAAGCCTGCTACCCAGGTACCCACCGCAGAGCCTAATGTTGCCAAAATAAACACCAGCAGCGTGCGGGAGACGCGATTTTTCCACCAGCCTTTGAGTTGGGTAACATCATGACGTAGCGTCGAAAAGTCGCGTACCTTCGGTTTGCGCATATAGAGCTCGACCCCTGCAGCGACAAAGCCTGCACCAATGGTGGGGTTAAGCGAAGTCAGTGGGGCGGCGAAGAAGGTGGCAATCACCGTCACAGGGTGCGCAAGAGCTGCTATCGTCGCGCCGCCGGATAAAATACCATTGATTAAAAACCACTCAATGACCAACTGCCAGCCAAGCTCAGTGTTACGCGAAAAGCCGATCACAAAGCCAGTGATAACCAGTGCGGTAATCAACCAAGGGGCTGCTTTCCAGAGTTTAGACGGTGGTGGCGTTGCCTCCAGTGACTCACGCTCAGTGGTAGGATTTTCAGGAAGCGGTGCCTCCAGGTGTTCGCCGGTGCCTTTTAAATGCCCAGCTCCCAGCACCACTAACACGTTTTGGTAGCGCCCAGGCGGCGCTTCTTCAGCTAAACGCAGTGCCATATAGCGGTCGCGTTCACGAATAAGCGGGGTATAGAGTGCCTCTGACTCGGCAGCAAATTCGCTGAAAGTGGCTTCCAGCATATCGCCTTCTTTGAGCTTTTCGATGTCCTCTTTGGAAACATCCTGGCGCGACATAACGCTGCCAATTAGCCCCGAAAATAGCGAGAAGCGTTGCCACCAGGGGACATTACGGTAAATGCGTTTTAATGTAATGCCAACGTCACGATCGACCAACATTAAAGGCAGCTTGCGGGTACGGCACTCTTCTACTGCCGCACGCATTTCAGCGCCAGGCTGAATGCCTGACTGTTCGGCGATCCGCTGCTGAAACGCACCCAGTGCCAGGCTGGCCGCGACCATGCCTGCTTTGCCTTGTTTAAATACCTGAAAAAGATCTTGTTCCCCCATGGCATCGGGGTTGTCCATGCTGTGATGACGTGCGTCACATAGCTCAATGGCAACGGCATCGAAAGAGCCACTGTCGATTAATTGGCGAACGTCATCGGCACTTTCGGCAGAGACGTGGGCGGTGCCGAGCAGGGTATAACGGGTGCCGCCAACGGTGACGGTTTTTAACGGGCCGCTGGTCTTAGGCTGCGCGTTGGGTTCTTGCGCCAGCGGTGTTGCATCGTCATGGATCATTAATGTGTCTCAATTTGAATAGAAAGCATTGATACGTGTTTAACGACGCCAGAAGGCGGGTGTAAATAGCACAAGTACCGTGAAAATTTCCAAGCGGCCCAGCAGCATCGCGAGCACCAAAATCCACTTGGCTAGGCTGGGCAAGTCGCCGTAATGGCTGCTAGCTTCGCCTAGTGCTGGGCCTAAATTATTTAGTGCAGAGCCAACGGTTGACCAAGCGGTAACTTGGTCAACACCTGTTGCCATAACGCCCACCAGCATCAAGAAAAATAACATGACGTAGGCTGAGAAAAAGCCCCATACCGCCTGGGCGATGCTGTCGGGGACACTAACTTTACCCACTTTAACGGCAATCACTGCGTTGGGGTGAATAAGGCGCATGACTTCACGCATACCCTGCTTCAAGATCAGAATAATGCGGATTACTTTCATGCCGCCCGCCGTCGATCCGGAACAACCACCTACAAAGGCGGCGACAAATAACAGAAACGGTAACGCCCCCGGCCAGCCTGAAAAGTCAGCAACTGCAAAGCCCGCGGTGGTGGCGACAGAGACGACTTCAAAGAGCGCATGTCTCAGACCTTCAACATCGTCGTAGGTGTCCGTGAGCCACAAAGTAATCACGGTGATCGTGGTTAACCCTGCAAGAAAGATCATTAAAAAGCGCGCTTCAGGATCCTGAAAGTAGTGCAGCAGACGCTTTTCACGCCAAGCAATAAAGTGCAGGCTAAAGCTAAATGCTGAGATCAGCATAAAGCCAACGCAAATCAGCTCAATGGCGGCACTGTCAAAATAGCCGATGCTGGCATCATAGGTCGAAAATCCGCCAATCGCGACGGTCGAGAAGCTGTGCCCCAAGGCATCGAACCAGCTCATCCCCGCTAACATGTAAGCGACCATACAGGCCAGCGTTAGCGTTGCGTAGATGTACCACAGTGCTTTAGCGGTTTCGGTAATTCGCGGTGTTAGCTTTGAATCCTTTAACGGCCCAGGAATTTCAGTACGGTACAGGGCCATTCCACCAACACCCAAGGTGGGCAAAATGGCCACCGCTAACACCACAATCCCCATGCCGCCTAGCCACTGCAACTGCTGGCGATAGTAAAGGATGGATTCTGGCAGAAAATCGATGCCCGTAATGACGGTTGCACCGGTGGTGGTTAGCCCAGAAAACGATTCAAACACCGCATCGGTGACACCGAGTGAACCTTCACCAAACAGCATCAGTGGTAGCGAACCGAAAAGTGCCAATACGGTCCAAAACATCGCCGCAATAATGAAGCCGTCGCGAATCCGTAGCTCTTTGTGGGCGCGACGATTGGGTAGGAAAAGCAGTAAGCCCGTTATCACTGTAATGGCGATACCGCTCATAAAAGCGTGCCAAACACCATCGCGAAACCAAAGCGATATCAGCATGGGTGGCAACATGGTGAGGCTAAATAGCATCAACAGTAGCCCTAAAATGCGTAGTATGACCCGCAAACTCATAGCAGTGGTTGCCTCATAGCGGTGGCCTGTTTTCTTGAAGAGCGTTGCCTAGAAGGCCATTGCCTAGAAGAACGTTAATCCCACTTGGAACAGCCGCTCCACGTCACGAATGCGCCGCTTATCAATCACGAACAGAATGACGTGGTCGCCGCTCTCTACCATCACATCCCCATGGCCAATGATGACCTCTTTGCCTCGCACAATGGCACCTATGGTGGTGCCTTCAGGCAGGCTGATCTCAGCAATGGTACGGCCGACCACCTTGGACGACTGCTTATCACCGTGGGCGATTGCCTCGATGGCTTCCGCAGCGCCACGGCGCAGTGAGTGCACGTTGACAATATCGCCCCGGCGGACGTGGGTAAGCAGGCTGCCGATGGTCGCTTGTTGGGGGGAAATGGCGATATCGATTTCGCCCCCCTGAACCAAGTCCACGTAGGCCGCGTTGTTAATCAGCGTCAGGACTTTCTTGGCGCCCAAGCGTTTGGCTAGCAGCGACGACATAATATTGACCTCGTCGTCGTTGGTCAGGGCACAAAAGATATCGCAGTCTTCGATGTTCTCTTCTTCCAGCAGCCGCTTGCTGGTGGCGCTGCCGTGTAGCACCACTGTTCGGTCAAGCCGCTCTGAAAGCGCAGTACAGCGCTCTATGCTGTGCTCGATAATCTTAACTTGGTGGCTGTGCTCCAGATGCTCGGCCAAGCGTTCACCGATATTGCCGCCACCGGCAATCACCACCCGCCGGAAATCCCGTTCAACGCGGCGTAGTTCGCTCATTACCGCGCGAATATCACGCCGTGCGGCCAGGAAAAACACCTCGTCGTCGGCTTCAATCACCGTATCGCCACGGGGAATAATTGGTCGGTTGCGGCGGTAAATGGCTGCCACGCGTGTTTCCACATTAGGCATGTGTTTGGCGAGAAAGGCTAAATCCTGCCCCACCAGTGGGCCACCGTAGAACGCTTTGACCGCCACCAACTGCACCAAACCACCGGCAAACTCCAACACCTGCAACGCACCGGGGTGCTCAATCAGGCGGCGAACATGATCTGTGACCACTTGTTCAGGGCTGATCAGTACATCAATAGGAATCGCTTCGTGGGCAAACAGCCCCTTACGGGTGAGGTAGGCGGTTGAGCGTACGCGGGCAATTTTAGTAGGCGTGCGGAACAGGGTATGGGCGACTTGGCAGGCGATCATGTTGATTTCATCGGTGTTGGTCACCGCAATCAACATATCGGCATCTTCACAGCCCGCCTGACGCAGCACAATCGGATACGAAGCCGCGCCCGTCACGGTGCGAATATCCAGCTTGGTGTGCAGTTCGCGTAGTTTCGCGCCGTCGGTATCGACGACGGTAATATCGTTTTCCTCGCGGGCGAGGTGCTCCGCTAAGGTGCCGCCGACCTGGCCGGCGCCGAGAATGATGATTTTCATTGCTAAGCATCGGTTCCGTTGTAAGCGCCAGCGCGTTCTCGGCAAGAGATATATGCGCTGCAATAAAGACGGCGGCCAGTGTAAACCAGCCGCCGCTGAAAAGCAGGTCGTGATTACTCGAGTGTGAAGCCGACTTTTATCGTGACCTGCCAGTGAGCGATATGGCCGTCCTCGATATGGCCACGGGTGTCGGTGACTTCGAACCAGCGCAAGTTATCGATGGTTTCTGATGCTTTGGCGAGAGCATTTTGCACAGCTTCTTCAATTCCCTTTTCAGAAGAACCGGTTAGCTCGATATGCTTATAAGTGTGAGTACTCATAGTGTCTCCATCCTTGTCATCGGTTCACCGCCCTGCCAGAGGGCGGTATGTTAAGCAGTACGCTTCTCTAGTCTGGCATAAAAAAAGCCATCATGACTGCTTTGCGCGGGAAACAGTTGACGCCCTTGGCCACTTGGTTCGCCCCAGGCGACGTCATTTGGCGTGGTGACTTTTGCATCGGGCGTGCGGTCAAGAAAGGCAGTGATTTGTTCAGCGTTTTCCTCGGGCAGCACTGAACAAGTGGCGTATAGCAAGGTGCCGCCTGGGCGAAGTAGTGGCCAGAGGTTATCCAACAGTTGACCCTGTAGCTTCGCGAGCTGGCGAATATCCTCTTTACGGCGCAGTTTTTTAATGTCGGGATGACGACGAATAACGCCCGTGCCAGAACAGGGCGCATCAAGCAAAATCGCGTCGAAAGGCACGCCATTCCACCAGTCTTGCTGGGTAGCATCAGCGTGCTGCAGTTCTGCCGTTAAGCCTAAGCGGTTCAGTGTATCGTCTACACGGCTTAGGCGCTGGTTGTCGCTATCAATGGCCGTCAGAGCAATATCAAACTGCTCTAATAGGTGGGCAGTTTTACCGCCAGGCGCACAGCAAGCATCGAGAACGTGGGCGCCTGGGCGTGGGGCTAATACAGGTCCTAACAGTGCCGCGGAGAGCTGAGCCGCTTCGTCTTGGACGCTGACATGACCTTCTTCAAAGCCGGGAAGTATACTGACATCGCAGGGGGCATCTAAGGTAATGCCATCCGGCGCGTGTAGGCATAGGTGACCACTTAACCCCTGCTCATTCAGCAGTTGTAAATAGGCCTCACGATCGTTGTGACGTTGGTTAACTCTCAGCGTCATGGGGCCTGGTTCATTGTTCGCTGCGGCAATGGCGCGCCACTGGTCAGGCCAAGCGCTGCGCAACGCATTAAGTAACCAGGGCGGGTGCTCTAGGGCAACGTTCTCATCTAGGTCAACAGCGGCTTGCAGCTCGTCAGATTCACGCTGCAGGCGCCGCAGGCAACCGTTTAGCACTCGGGTGGCCCACTCTTTACCTAGCAGGCGAGCGGCGCCAGCGGTTTCGCCAACCGCTGCGTGGGCCGGAATACGCATATAAAGCAGCTGGTAGATGCCCACCAGTAACAAGGCGTGAACATCGCTATCGCGCTTTTTAAAAGGCTGCTTGAGCAGTGTTCTGGCCAACGCTTCCAGGCGCGGCAAGCGTCGGCAGGTACCGTAACATAGCTCTTTTAACAGGCTACGGTCGCGGGCAATCACACTATGCTCATCTAGCCCGGCCAGTGAGCCTTGGTCAGTCAAAACAGGGACTAGCGCGCGGGCGGCCGCGGCGCGAACTTCCTGGCCGCTGCCGCCTTTGGGTGGGCGATTCTGGCTCATTCACTAACTCCTTGATGAGCGGCGGCGTGCCCAAGGCGTGCGCCGACGGTAAGCGGGGTTTGGCGGGCGTTAAGCAGGTCGCGCACGGCCATCGCTTTACCACCAGGTAACTGGGCGTGGCTAACGCACAGTACTTCTTGACCTTGCTCGCCACAAGCAATGCGCAGGTGATCCTCGCCATGTTGGAGTAGTGTGCCGGGCGTAGTGGGAGGCTGTTCGCCAGGCTCAACACTGGCCATCAACAAACGTAGGCGATCATTGCCTAACGTGCACCAAGCCACTGGCCACGGGTTAAACGCACGTATTTTGCGTGCCAGCTGTTCAGCGGGTTGATGAAAGTCCAGCTCGGCTTCCGCTTTGCTGAGCTTGGCGGCGTAGGTGACGCCCTCGTCTGGTTGCGGTGTTGCCTCTAAGCCGTTGCTGTCCAGCGCATCCAGCACGTTAATCAGCGCATTCGCCCCTTGAATTGCCAGCTGATCATGTAAGTCACCACCCGTGGTGCGCGAGGTGATCGGTGTACGAACTTCATACAGCATCTCACCAGTATCCAGGCCCGCATCCATCTGCATAATGGTGACGCCTGATGCGCTATCACCCGCTTCAATAGCGCGTTGGATGGGGGCGGCACCTCGCCAGCGTGGTAGCAGCGATGCGTGCACGTTGATGCAGCCTAAGCGGGGGATGTCGAGCACGGCCTGGGGCAGAAGTAGCCCGTAAGCAACGACAACCATTACGTCGGCGTTCAATGCTGCCAGTTCTGCTTGGGCATCAGTGCCTTTTAAACTGGCAGGCTGGTAGACAGGTAGCCCATGCTCAACAGCAAGCTGCTTGACGGGGCTGGGAGTGAGCTTGCGCCCGCGGCCTGCTGGGCGGTCAGGTTGAGTATAGACCGCTACCACTTGATGCTGACTTTCGAGCACGGCAGCAAGGCTTGAAGCGGCGAAATCAGGCGTGCCAGCAAAAACAACGCGCAACTGTGACATGGTGATGACTACCTAGCATTGAAGGGGGAAAGTAATCGTGTGCCGTGGGGGAAACAAATAAAGGCCGAGAAGCAACGCTACAACGCACCAGTAATAACGTTCGGTGCGCTTGCAGCGTGTCAGCTCGGCCAGCAGTAACACGGCGTAGGTTGGTTTATGCGTCGTTTAATAGCTTGTGGCGTTTCTGCATCTTTTTCATCACTCGGTCACGCTTTAGGGGTGATAAATAGTCAACAAAAAGCACGCCTTCTAAATGGTCATACTCATGCTGAATGCAGTGGGCTAATAAGCCATCGGCTTCTAGCTCGTAGGGCTCACCACTGCGGTCTAGCGCGTTCAGCTTTACTTTTAAATAGCGCGGGACTTCAGCGTAGTATTCGGGAATCGATAGACAGCCTTCAGAAAGCGGCTGTTTTTCGTCACCAATCGGCTCGTAGCGCGGATTAATAAGTACGAGCGGCTGCGAGTTATCGTCGCTGACATCCATTACTACGACACGTCGATGAACATCGATTTGTGTCGCTGCAAGGCCGATGCCGCGCGCGTCGTACATAGTCTCCAACATATCGTCGACGAGCTGGCGGACCTCATCGTCAACGGTTTCCACCGGTGCAGCCTTGGTGCGCAGGCGCTCGTCGGGGAATTCGAGAATAGGAAGTTTGGCCATGGCGTTACAATCACCGTTATGCTGAGTCTTTAATATGAGCAGGCTTTGCCATCTGTGTTGGCAGGCCTAAGTGCTTTACTATCGGCCACTATATCATGCTGTAAGCGTTCCTGGGCACGTACAACGCCATGCAGCTTCCCACAACGGCGTCACCAATAACTGACAAGAGAGCACAGGATGGTGGTGAAAAGGGCAGCGGTGAAAAGGGCAGTGGCGAAAAGGTTTCTTTATTATAGCGTGTCGTTGGCATGTTTGACGCTTATGACGACCGCCGCATTGGCATGGGAATCTCCGCAGCGGATGGTAAAGCTTTCTCCCCAGATGCGCGCTGTTCCTCAGCAACAGGCAATGGCGCCGCTGCCGATGGAAACGCTCCAGGCGTTTTTGCGAGAGCATCGCGTCGTAGAACCAGGCGCGCCTATACGGGAGTTGGCCTACGTCGTGGGCGGCGAGAATCAACGCTTGATGAGTGGCACGGGCGATACGCTGTATGCGCGCGGCGTGCTACCGCCTAGAGCGCGTTTAGGTATTTATCGTCCGGGCGAGCGTTATGTTTCTGCTGAGGGTACTCCGCTAGGTACGGAGTTAATCAATATTGGCGAAGCGCGCCAGCTCAGCAGAGAGGGAGAGATTGCCCGCCTAGAAGTACTTAGCGCCTACCAAGAAGTGCGTAATAACGATATTTTGCTGCCGCTTGACGCCCCGTTGTTTGCATCTCAGTCGTCAGAAAATAGTTTTCAGCCTCGTTTACCGTTGAACGATGTCGCAGGCCAGATTATTGCGGTACCTGGCGGAGTGCGCTTTATTGGACGCTTACAAATAGTGGCACTGGATATTGGTACTCAGGATGGCTTGCAGCCCGGCCATGTATTACAGGTTGGCCAGCAGGGGGAACTTGTTAATGACCCGCGTAGCCAAGAGCTGCTGCAACTACCCGCCACTGCAGCGGGAAGGGTCATTGTGGTAAAGCCGTATAGCCTGATGAGCTATGCGCTGGTGATGCAGGCATCGAACGTTTTAGCGGTTGGAGACCGGGTACACACGCCGATACGCTAAACACCATACAACTAACAGGGGATAGGTATGGATGCCAAGGAGTGGCTGGTGGTGAATGAGCTACCGGGTATGGGAGCGCTTCGCACCGCAGCACTGGCCGCCAAACAGCCGCAATGGCCCCATGGCTGGCTTGCTGGGCTGCCCAGCAACGCCGCGAGCGCACTGCGGCTGTGGCTAGCGCAGCCAGAGCGAAGCCCGTTGCAGCAGGCAGTTGACCATACCTTCGCATGGCTGGCGGCCGCGCCTAATCGCCATTTGCTCCATCGCAATCATCCCGCATGGCCTGAGTTGCTCGATCAATTGCCGGACCCACCTGTGGTGCTGTGGGCACAAGGTGATCTTAGCGCACTAGATGGCCCAAAACTGGCTATGGTGGGCACTCGGCGTCCCACCTCTGAAGGAAGTGGTAATGCTCAGGCGTTTGCCAAAGAGCTTGTTAAGCGTGGCTGGTGCATCGTCAGCGGCATGGCGCTCGGGGTTGATGGGGTGGCACAGCGCGCCGCGTTAGCAGCAGGTGGGCAGTCGATTGCGGTGCTTGGCTGTGGCGTTGATGTCATTTATCCGCCCCGTCACCGTGATTTATATGAGCAGCTAAGTAGCGTGCCAGGCGGCTTGTTATTATCTGAGCATCCGCCGGGAACCGTTGCTCGTCCAGCCTTCTTTCCTCGACGGAACCGAATTGTGACCGGCCTCTCATTAGGTACGTTAGTGGTCGAAGCGACTGAGAAGAGCGGTTCCTTGGTCAGCGCACGTTTAGCCCTTGAACAAGACCGTGAGTTGTTTGCACTGCCCGGGTCGCTACATAACGTGCAGGCTCGTGGTTGCCTGCAGTTATTACGGAGCGGTGCGACGCTGGTGCGTCATGTGGATGATATTTTAGAGGAGTTGCAGCACTGGGCTGAACGCTATATGCCAACTAGCCCACGTACGATCGCCGACAACGCAAGCCTTGATTTGCCTATTGAAAACGATGAGTCCAAGGACAATCTGCTAAGCGCGCTGGGCGCAACGCCAACGCCAATTGATGTACTGGTTCAGAGCGCGGGCCTTACGGTTAGTGAATGCCAACAACGTTTATTGATGCTGGAGCTTGATGGCAAAGTGGCGCAACAAGCGGGTGGCTGGGTGCGTTTGACGCGGCCATGGTAGGATGTAAGTAACCGTTTTTCATCTACTGAAGATGTCATAATCTCAGGTGATGAGGGGCCGCGTTGGTAACGAGGAGCATCTATGAAATCGGCTGTTGAGGTTAAAGAAGCGGTACGAGCATTGAAAGAGGGGGGCGTTATCGCTTGCCCTACCGAAGCAGTCTGGGGGCTGAGCTGTGACCCAGATAACGATGAAGCATTAGCGCATTTGATGCGTATGAAAGAGCGTGACCCTGCCAAAGGGGTGATTCTAGTTGCTGCGAATATTCAGCAATTTCAGCCTTGGCTAAACCAACTGCCAGTTGCACTGCATGCGCCCTTAGCAGCCAGTTGGCCTGGCCCCAATACTTGGCTAGTGCCTGACAATGGCCGTAGTCATGGTTTGGTACGCGGTGCCCATCAGAGTGTGGCTCTGCGGGTGACCGACCATCCGCTAATGAAAGCGCTCTGTGAGGCCTTTGGTGGCCCGCTCGTCTCGACCTCTGCTAATCGCGCGGGCGACCCACCCGCCATGAGCGCTGATGAAGTCGCGGCCATTTTCGGTGAGGAGGTCGCCGCAGTTGTCGCGGGTGAACTCGGGGGAAACGCAAAGCCCAGCACCATCAGAGACTTGGTGACGGGCAAAGTCATGCGTTCATAGCGAAGCGCCTTGAGCTGTCTCTGTCGTTGACTACTTACCAATCACACTTATCCTCAACCTCTTTGGAGTTACTGTGGCTCACGAGCACCTAGACGACGTTAAACATTACCTTCTGGATCTGCAGGAGCGGTTGTGCGCAGGGCTTGCCGCTGCTGATGGAAAAGCAACATTTAAAGAAGATAGCTGGCAGCGTGAAGAAGGCGGCGGCGGACGTTCAAGGGTCATCGAAGAAGGCGCTGTTTTCGAGAAGGGGGGTGTTAATTTTTCGCATGTTTACGGTGCTCAGTTGCCCCCCTCAGCGACGGCGGCACGACCGGAACTAGCCGGGCGCAGCTTTCATGCGGTGGGTGTTTCCTGGGTGCTCCATCCTGAAAATCCCAATGTGCCGACAAGTCATGGAAACGTGCGCTTTTTTATCGCTGAAAAACAGGGTGAAGCGCCGGTATGGTGGTTTGGTGGTGGCTTTGACCTAACGCCTTACTACCCGGTGTTTGAAGATGTTGTGCACTGGCACCGGGTTGCCCAGGCTGCCTGCGTGCCATTTGGCGAAGAGGTGTACCCGCGCTACAAAGCGTGGTGCGATGAATACTTCTATCTTAAGCATCGCGATGAGACACGCGGTGTTGGCGGGTTGTTTTTCGATGATTTAAATGAAGGCAGTTTCGACAACTGTTTTGCTTTTCAGCGTGCAGTGGGCGATAGCTTTCTGGACGCCTACGTACCGATTGTAGAGCGCCGTAAGGGGGATGCATGGGGTGAAAAAGAGCGTGATTTTCAGCTTTACCGCCGCGGCCGCTATGTAGAATTTAACTTAGTGTGGGATAGGGGCACTCTGTTTGGCTTGCAAAGTGGTGGGCGCACCGAATCCATCTTGATGTCGATGCCGCCGCTAGCCCGTTGGGAGTACGCATTTACACCGCCCGAGGGCAGCCGAGAGGCTAAATTGCATGAGTACTTGGTGCCACGCGATTGGCTAGCCGAAGCCACCCAGCTGGATAAAGTGTAAGGAGCCTGTATGACCGACCGTTACTGCGTGTTTGGAAACCCGATTAAGCACTCTAAGTCGCCATTAATTCACGGAGAGTTTGCTAACCAAACTCAGCAACCGATGTCCTACACCGCCGAACTTGCACCGGTGGAAGGTTTTGCCACTGCCTGGCGAGAATTTGTGGCAGCGGGTGGTCGAGGGGCGAATGTGACTGTCCCGTTCAAAGGCGATGCTTTTGCGCTGTGCGATACCCTGAGCCACCGCGCCAAGCGCGCTCAGGCGGTGAATACGCTGATTGTCGGCGGCAATGGCCGCACTTACGGTGACACCACGGATGGCGTTGGGCTGGTGCGTGACCTTGGATACCATCACGTACCCATCAAGGATAAACGCGTGCTGGTGATCGGTGCCGGTGGTGCAGTGCGTGGCATACTTGAACCGCTACTTGCCGAACAACCCAGTGACGTTGTTATCGTCAATCGAACGGCGGCAAAAGCCGCCCAATTAGCTGATGCCTTTGCCGACTTAGGCACCCTTCATGGCGGTGGGTTCGAGACGTTGGAAGGCCAGTTTGATCTGGTGATTAATGGTACCAGCGCCAGTCTTTCTGGGGATTTGCCGCCGCTGCCGGATAACTTATTTAATCAAGGCGCTTGGGCCTACGACATGATGTATGGCTCAGAACCCACGGTGTTTTTGCAGTGGGCAGGACCACGCGGCGCCAAGTTGCTCGATGGCCTGGGGATGCTGGTTGAACAAGCTGCTGAATCTTTCTTTTTATGGCGTAACCTGCGACCCGCAACAGCCCCGGTGCGCACGCTGTTAAGGCAATCGTTGAACGTCGCCAGTGACTAGCTTTCGAGTGCTCAACAAACAAAAGGCAGCCATTGCGGCTGCCTTGATTGGTTAATGCTGGTTGTTCTCGCATGTTTAGCGAGATTTGGTGTAAAAGCCAATCATGCACATAACGAGACCAACCACCGAGACCAGCATACCGCCGTTAACCAGCAGCGGTGAGCGCTCAAGCCACGATACAAAGGGCTGTGGCGTGTCACGGCACACATTTGTCAGGTAGTCCCAGTGCCCACCGTCGAGCTGACAAGCGCGTACGTCCCCCAGCTCCCAGAAATAGACGCCGAGCAACACTAAAATCGGCAAGACAAGCAGCAATAAGCCAAGTCGAATCATTCAAACCTCAATGTTAAGGTGCCTAGGGGCGTGGGCAGTTGGGGGTGCGGCCGCTATTGCGCGCCTGCTCGTAGCTTGCCAACGCGTTATTCATGTTGGCTTGAAGCCCTTCAATACGCTGTCCTTCACTTGGGTGCGTCGACATCCAGGCGGGTGGAGCACCACCACCAGAGGCTGCCTGCATGTTTTCCCAAACGGTAACGCTTTCCCGTGGATCAAAACCGGCTTGGGCCATTAACTGAAGGCCGATAACATCGGCTTCACTTTCATGACGACGGGAGAACGGCAACGCAATACCGTATTCCGCTCCCATCCCCAGCACCCCCATCAGTTGTTGGCCACCCGGGGTTTGCATGCCGGAGGTGCTGGCAAGTACCGATAAACCAAGTGACGTTGCGCTTTTCGTTGAGGCACGCTCGTTGGCATGATTCGCAATAACGTGGCCAATTTCGTGGCCGACGACCGAGGCTAGCTGGTTTTGATTGGTAGCGATATTGAGCATGCCCGTATTCACGCCCATGTAGCCACCGGGCAGCGCAAAGGCGTTGGGCTGTTCAGATTCAAAGACACGAATTTGCCAATCAAGATTACGCTGTTCGGCTGGCAACACCTCTACAATGGCATCGGTAATGCACTGAACATAACGATGGCTTGCCTGACCTGCGGTGGGAATATCTCGTTGATATTGTGCAAAGGCTTGCCGGCCCATTTGATTGAGCTGATCATCTGAAAGCAGCAGTAACTGAGAACGACCGGTAGGTGAGGTGGAGCATGCTGCGACAGCAGCACACAGCGCAGTAACAGCCAAGGGACGAAGCCAGCGCATAGGCAGTTTCCTTATAGACGAGTAGGGATCTTTGCACACAAGATAACCACTGTCAGTGGTAAATCAACTCATATCATAACGCACTCTGAGGACAATCATGGATGCTGAATTGAGCCACCGCTTAACGCGGTTGCTGGACCACGTAGAACATTGGTTGCCGCCTGCGCCGACCCAAGTGGATTGGGATAAGCATGTAGCGGCTATTTGGCAGCGCCATCCGTTAGGTGGTCGCTTGGTTCCCGTGCCACCGCGCGACACGATGACGCTAGATGACCTGCTCGGCATCGAGCGTCAAAAATTAGCCTTAGTCGATAACACCCGTGCGTTTTTGCAGGGGCTACCTGCGAACCATGGCTTGCTGTGGGGATCCCGTGGCAGCGGGAAGTCATCGGTAGTCCGCGCGCTGCTTAACTCGCTGGCGGATGACGGGCTGCGCTTGATTCAAGTGGACCGCCACGATTTGGGTAGTCTACCGATATTGGTAGAGCAGCTGCGCGATACGCCACATCGTTTCGTGGTGTATTGCGACGATCTTTCGTTTGAAGGTAATGATGATGCTTACAAGGCGCTAAAAAGCGTCTTAGACGGCGCATTAACGGGGCCGCCGGAAAACGTTTTGTTGTATGCCACTTCTAACCGCCGCCATTTATTGCCGGAATCCATGGATGACAATAGCGGTACGCGTCTTGTCGGTGAAGAGCTGCATCACGGTGACGCTGTTGAGGAAAAAATCTCGCTGTCGGATCGCTTCGGCTTATGGTTAGGTTTTCATCCTTTCAGCCAGGCAACTTACTTAGAGGTCTGTGAGCACTGGGTAACTCGTATTGGTGATAAGCAGGATTGGAGTGATGCTGCACGCGCAGAAGCGGTTCGTTTTGCCACGCTAAGAGGAGGGCGCAGTGGCCGAACGGCTTGGCAGTTTGCAGCCCAGTGGGTGGGCCGCAAACGGCTTCATCAAAAAGCTGATTAAAAAAAACGCCTGCTGATCAGAGTCAGCAGGCGTTTGATAGATCAATGAGTTAGCTTCAGCGGCGGCTTTTGCGTGCTTCTTTAGTACGGTTGAGCTCGCGTTTTTTGGCTTTCTCTTTATCGCTTGCCCCGGCCATGTGGTCAAACGGGTTGCTACCCGAGCGGAACTCAAAGCGCATTGGTGTGCCGCGAACCTTCAACACTTTACGGAAGGTGTTGGTTAGATAGCGGCGATAGGCTTCCGGCAATGATTCAGTCTGGTTGCCATGCACGACGATAATAGGCGGATTGCTACCACCTTGGTGTGCCATGCGCAGTTTGATGCGCCGGCCGTTAACCATGGGCGGCGGGTGCTGGCTGACCGCATCTTGGAGCAGCGTGGTCAATCGGTTAGTCGACCAGTGAGCGTTCGCAGCATTGAAGGCTCGTTCGATCGAAGGATAAAGATCACCCACAGCGGTGCCGTGTAGGGCGGAGATAAAATGCATCTCGGCATACTCGGCAAAGCCCAAGCGGCGCTTAATTTCTGCGCGCATTTTCTCTTTCGCTTCGCTTTCCAGTCCGTCCCACTTATTGATGGCCAGTACTAACGCGCGGCCAGTGGTTAGCACGTAATCTAGCAGGTGAAGATCTTGCTCAACTAACCCGCTGCGCGCATCCAGTACCATGACCGCGACGTGACACTCTTTGATTGCATCAAGGGTTTTGATAATGGAAAACTTTTCAGCAATCTCGCGCACGTTCTTACGCCGCCGAATGCCTGCAGTATCAACCAATACGTAAGGCTTGCCACGGCGCTCGAATGGGATTTCAATCGCATCGCGGGTCGTGCCTGCCTCATCGAATACCACAACACGCTCTTCGCCCAGCAGCCGATTAACCAGTGTGGATTTGCCCACATTGGGACGGCCAATAACGCCAATGCGAATGCCTTTGGTGCCCGTATCCCCAGGAATGCTGGGATCGCGTTCTGGAAACGGCTCCAGCACGGTGTCAATAAGCAGAGAGACATTACGGCCATGGGCGGCAGCAATAGGCCATGGGTCGCCAAGCCCTAAGGTCCAGAAGTCGGCCATGGCCGAATGCTCTTCTAAACCATCGGTTTTGTTGACTACCAGCCAGGTTTTTTTCTGATTAACGCGCAGATGATTCGCAATGGCCTCATCAGCCACGTTAAGCCCTGCGCGCGCGTCTACTAGAAACAGTACAATATCGGCTTCATCAATGGCGGCCAGGGACTGCTCGGCCATTGCCGCATCAATCCCTTCTTCATCACCGCTGATACCACCGGTATCAATCACCGTATACGCTTTGCCGCCGAGCATTCCGTTTCCGTATTTACGGTCGCGGGTAAGGCCAGGAAAGTCCGCTACGAGCGCATCGCGTGAGCGGGTTAGGCGGTTAAACAACGTCGATTTGCCCACATTGGGCCGACCGACTAAAGCAATGACGGGTGTCATGGAGTTACTTCCAGGGTTTCCAGGCGACCATTATTGGCCTGGACATGAATGGTGCTGCCTTCAGTGGCAGGACGCACGCTGATGCCAGATTTATGCACGCGCGTACGGCCTACTATGGTGCCTTCACGGGCATCAAGTAGATGAACGTAGCCTTCGAAGTCACCGACCACCACGCGGCCATTTGCAAACGCAGGGGCGGTTAACCGACGGTCTTCCAGATCATCGTTACGCCACACTTCCTGTCCATTGTCGGCATTTAGGCCTACGACGTGGCTATCATCGGTGACGACTAGCAGAATATTACCTACCAAAATAGGCGTATGGCGGCTAGATAAGTTGCTTTCCCATAGAACGCCACCGCGGGTTGCTTCCAAAGCGACAACGCTACCGTTATAGCTAGTAACGAAGAGTCGACCGTCGGGCGTTACTACCGGCTGGCCGGCAAGATCAACCAACCTGTCGACGTCGCTACGTCCGCGGGGAGTCGCAATTTGTAATTCCCACAGTGGCTGACCATTGCGGTTATCTAATGTTGCTAGTCGTCCGTTAGCAAAACCAACAAAGCTGACAGGATCAATGACCATTGGCGTGCCAGTACCCCGAAGGGTGAGCGCCGGTTGGGGGCTGGCGTATACCCAACGCTCTTCGCCAGTGACGCGATCGAGCGCGGTAATTTGGCCATCAACGCTCTGCACTAGTAGTAGCTGTTGATTCGCTTGAGGTGCTGCCAGCACTTCACTGGAAACCCGTGAGCGCCAATTGACACTGCCGTCGCGCTGATCCAGGGAAATAACTTCTCCGTTACGAGTGCCTAAATAAACCTGACCTGCAATAGCGTTAAGCGCGCTTGAGATAGGCGTATCCAGCTCGATTTCCCACTCACGGTTACCGTTACTGGCGTTAAAGGCGGCGACCAATCCATTGGCATCCGCAGCAAATACGCTGTCGCCTTCGCGAGCCGGAGCAATGGGGTAGCGGGCACGACCAAGACCATCGCCTACGTCTCTGTCCCATACTTCATCAAGCGTTGAGGTTGCTGTAAAACTACGCAGCTCTTTAGGCGAGTCAGCCGGTTCGCCTTTACTGGCACAGCCTGTTAGCAAGGCGAGTGCAACAGCGCCAACGGTAATGCGCACAGACGGCTTTGAAAGTAGCGATTTGGGAAGACTGGTCATGATCATTGTGTCACCTCTTCGACGCCGAGATCGTCAAGCTTGAGCTGTACGCCGTAAAGCGGCTGATTCTGGGTTTGGGACAGTTCAAGCGCAGTTTGCCAAGCATCTCGCGCTTGTTCTGTTTGGTCTAGCGCCGCGTAAGCGTCGCCGCGAACATTGGCCCGCTGAGCTGCCAGGGCATCGCTAATCGACTCATCTAACAAGCTCAAAGCGGCTTGTGGATTGCCGTTGGCAATTTCAATACGCGCTAATCTCAGCCATGCGAGACTTTGCACATAGCGCCGAGAGGAGTCGCCAGCCACGTTCTCAAGGGCACTTTTCGCGGCTTCAAGATCACCTTGTTGAACGGCTAAACGTGCTCCTAGCAGCTGTGCTAGCTCAGCGTAGAGGGTATCGCCATGGTCACTGGTGATGTCATCAATGAGCTCACGGGCATTGGCTAACTGATCATCCGCCAAAGTGTTACCCGCGGTCATGTTGACGAGTTGCTGATAACGCACGGAGGCGGCTTCTGCCTGGCCTTCTTGATAGTTTTGCCATGCATTCCAGCCAAACACACCCGCCGCAGCAAGAACAGCCCCTGCTATGAGAGAGGTTCCGTTCTCTTTCCACCAGCGTTTAATTACCTCTAGCTGTTCTTCTTCGCTTCTCAGCTCCGCCACGGGCGGCCTCCTGTTCTTTAGCCCAGCCGCAGGGGCGGCTGGCGAGTGTTCGTCTGCCAGAGAGTAGGCAGTTAGGTTAGTGGGGCACTAGGTTTTGCAGTGCCGCGCTGAGCTCAGCCTGAGACACGCGCAACTGTTCGCGATCATCACGCAGGAACTTAAGCGTTACGGCTTGCTCTGCTAGCTCATCTTCGCCCAATAAGACGGCAATCGGCGCGTTGCTTTTGTCGGCTTTTTTCATACGGCTTTTAAAACTGCCGCCACCACAGTGTAACTGCAACCTAAGGGTTGGCAGCTCACTACGTAGCTTTTCAGCCAGGGTGAGGGCGACAATAGTAGCGTTATCATCCATAGGTAGCAGATAAACATCACAGCCACCTAGCGCTTCTTCTGGAATCAGCTCTAATGTTTCCAGCAGCAATATTAAGCGCTCGATACCCATGGCAAAACCGACCGCTGGCGTGGGCTTTCCGCCTAGCTGTTCGACTAGGCCATCGTAGCGACCGCCTGCACATACCGTGCCTTGGCTGCCTAGGGCCGTGGTTGTCCACTCAAATACCGTACGGCAGTAGTAATCAAGACCGCGTACCAAACGTGGGTTAACAACGTAGTTAATGCCTGCTGCATCCAGCATTGCTTTGAGTTGTTCAAAATGTGTCCGCGACTCATCGTCCAAATGATCCATCAACTGCGGCGCACCGTTGAGCATTTCCGCCATCGCTGGATTCTTGGAATCCAAAATTCGCAGTGGGTTGCTGGTGAGGCGGCGCTTAGAGTCATCATCAAGGACGTCGTGATGCTGGTCAAAATAAGCGACGAGTTTATCGCGATAGGCCGCGCGCGCTTCTGCGGAGCCTAGGGAGTTAAGCTCTAGCGTTACATGTTCCAGTAAGCCCAGCTCTTGCCATAGGCGCGCTGAAAGCAGAATGACTTCTGCGTCAATATCCGGTCCATCAAAGCCGTACGTTTCTACGCCTACCTGATGAAATTGACGATAGCGGCCTTTTTGCGGACGCTCGTGGCGGAACATCGGGCCTTGATACCACAACCGTTGCGTTTGGTTATGCAGCAAGCCATGTTCCATCGCTGCCCGTACACAGCTAGCCGTACCTTCGGGCCTCAGCGTGAGGCTGTCACCGTTGCGGTCATCGAAGGAGTACATCTCTTTTTCGACAATGTCGGTGACTTCACCAATAGAGCGAGCAAATAGCGCCGTCTGTTCAACAATGGGCGTACGGATTTCATCAAAGCCATAGCGATGCATCAGCTGACGCACTTTGGCTTCAAAAAATTGCCAGCGGGGGCTTTCGCTGGGCAATAAGTCATTCATACCACGGATAGCTTGAATTTTTTTTGCGGCGGACTTGCTCAATGAAAACTCCTTGTATGGGAGACAACGCTGAAGCGGGAAAAGACAGCTTATGCCCGCCCAGATTGGGTATCACTTGCTGGCTTTTTAAATGCTACGAGCAATCATGTCGTCTTCTTGCTGCTGTTTTTGGCGAACTTTCTCGCGGATTAGCTTTTCCAGGTCATCCACCAGGTGGTCGTTGCGCAGCTTGCTAGCGGGCTTGCCATCGATGTAAACCAAATTGGCAGGAGAGCCACCGGTTAGGCCAATATCGGTTTCTTTCGCTTCACCCGGGCCATTAACGACGCATCCAATCACCGATACGTCCAGCGGGGTCATGACGTCTTCAAGCCGCTCTTCTAGCTGGTTCATGGTGCTGATGACATCAAAATTCTGCCGTGAGCAGCTGGGGCAGGCAATAAAATTAATGCCTTTGGCTCGCAGCCTTAGGCTTTTAAGCATGTCAAAGCCGACTTTGATTTCTTCTACCGGATCGGCGGCGAGCGATACGCGAATGGTGTCGCCAATGCCATCCATTAGCAGCATGCCAAGGCCAATCGACGACTTCACTGTACCCGAACGCAGGCCGCCAGCTTCGGTAATGCCTAGATGGAGTGGCTGCTCGATACGAGTAGCCAGATCGCGGTACGCGGCTACCGCCATAAACACATCTGAGGCTTTAACGCTGACTTTAAATTCCTGAAAATCAAGCCGATCCAGGTAATCAATATGGCGCATGGCCGACTCCACTAACGCTGCGGGAGTGGGCTCGCCATACTTTTTCTGTAGATCTTTCTCTAGCGACCCGGCATTGACACCAATACGAATCGGTATGCCGTTATCGCGGGCAGCATTAACAACCGCACGTACGCGATCTTCGCGGCCAATGTTACCTGGGTTAATACGCAAGCAGTCGACACCTAGTTCGGCGACACGCAGGGCAATTTTGTAGTCAAAATGAATGTCTGCCACCAGTGGGACATCGACCCGCTGCTTAATTTTGCCAAAACTTTCAGCGGCGTCCATATCGGGTACTGAAACGCGGACGATATCGGCTCCCGCGGTTTCTAACTGCTGAATTTGTGCCACGGTGGCATCAACGTCCAGCGTATTGGTGTTGGTCATACTCTGAACAGCAATAGGTGCATTACCACCTACGGCCACATTGCCAACGTGAATTTGACGCGAGAAGCGGCGTTTAATCGGAGAAGGGGCGTGCATAAGACGGGTCACTCTCCCAATGTAAAGCGGGCAACGTTATTGGCACCGGCGCGCTGGACAAGGTTAACGTCCTCGCCTTCATAGCGCAGCTCTACGCCGGTGGCATTGCCGATAGTTAAACGAAAAGGCGGTTCGCCCTCAACACTTGCTGTAGTGCCAGGCGTTTGCAGACCAACGAACACCCGTTGGTTATTGGCATCAAAGATTTCAGTCCACGACTGCTCGTTAAACGTAAGTTCAAGCAGGTTCGGGTTTGTGGCTGACGCTGTTTCGGTCGTAGTGTCTTCACTATCAGCGACGGCATCCGTTTGTTCAGCGGTGTCTGCAGTGGTTAGCTCAGCCGCTTGTGTCTCTTCGGCAGACGTAGACGACTCAGAAGCTGACTCAATGGCAGCCGTTGCGGCGTTAGCCGCTCCCTCATCGACTCCCTCGGCTGTGCCGGTTTGTTGTGCGGGGGCACTGTTAGATAGCTGAGGTGTGGCAGCCAGCGTTTGTTCCGTCGTCGATGTTGCATTGTCGGCTGGCGTCTCGCTGGAACCACCTTCTTCTAGAGAAGGGTTGCTCCCCATGCTGGGGGGCTCACTGCCGCCACGGCTTTGCCACCACATTACCGTGACGGCAATTAAGGCAACAATGACGAGAAGGGTGACTAGCTTAAATAACCATGCGCCAATACGCGATGGTGGCCGAGTGACTGAAACAGGGGTCACTCGGCGATCTGTCTCAGTATTCCCATGGCTAGCTTGGTAGGCCTCAAGCACTAGGCGATCATCCATGCCTAGGTACTTGGCGTAAGCACGTAAATAGCCCCGGCGATAAGCGGCAACAGGGATTTCTTCGTAGTTATCTTGTTCTAAACCGTCGACAACCGCCGGGCGTAAATTAAGTGCCCGTGCGGCATCGGTAAGCGGTACGCCGAGTGCTTCGCGTTGACGTGAGAGAAGCTCGCCGGGTGAGGCAGTGGGGCTAGAGGTCGTAACATTATCGTATGGTTGTGTATCGCTCATAGCTGAGCATCCTTCAATAATTAGGTGGCCAGGGCACCGTTAGTCAATATTCAATAAGCGTTGGTAGTTTGCAGCCGCAGCGTGATCACCACGGGCGTGGGCGATGTCGATCGCCATTTCCAACGCGACTGGATCTTGCCCGGCCAGCTGCAAGTAACGCTGCAGCGGCTCCCAGGCTTGACCATCATTGCCCTGTGAAACTTCAAGTTCGGCTAATAATAAATATCCACGCGGGCTACGTGGATCAATGCTCACGGCACGCAATAGGCGTTTGCGCGCTTCATCAATATTGTCGGCTGCCAAATAACACTGCCCTAGATTAGTAAATAGCTGGGCACGATTGGCATATTGGGCATCATGAGATGCTATTTCTAACTGTTCGCAGGCGGCGTTGAACTGCCCCTGCTGATATAAAAACGCTGCGTAATTATTACGCGCACGTGTTAAAGAGGGAGCTATGTTAATCGCTTGCTGAAAATAGCGATTTGCAAGCTCATTTTCACTCTGCTGTTGATAGACCAGCGCAAGCGCCTGAAGTGCCTCGGCGTTGCGTGGATTAATTTCAAGCGCACGATCAAGCGCGCTGAGCGCGCGGGTTAAGTTGTCGCGTTCTAAGTAAGCAACGCCTAGCTGGGTGTAAGCGTCTGCAGCGCCATCGCCTGCCTGCGAGGACGTGCTATCTGAAGTGGCACAGCCAGCTAACAACATGCTGCTTACTAGCACACACAGCATGTGACCCCGGGATGGGTAAAGCCGCCAGCGGTGACCGATCATGTACACCCTCTTGTAGTCATCGTCTTCAAAGTACTATCTTCCACGAACCGTCTTCAAAGAACCGTCTTCAAAGTACTATCTTCCACGAACCGTCTTCAAAGAGCCATCTTCAAAGTACTATCTTCCAAGAGCCATCTTGCAGTGACCATTAGACGCGTCGTTAGTCGACAAACTTGGGCGCTTGTGGCCGTTTGAAAACGTGTCCATCAAAGCGCCGCACTCGACGGAAGTCAAGATAGCGGTGGCTTAGTCCGCATCAAGCTGTACAGACTGAATGTAGCGCGCACTTCGCTTAGTGCGGTCTTTCACCTTTCCTACCAGTTGGCCGCAAGCAGCGTCGATATCATCGCCCCGGGTAATGCGTACAGTGGCGTTATAGCCCAGGTCGTATAACCATTGCTGAAAGCGCATCACTTGGTTACGTGAGGGTTTTTCGTAGCCTGAGTTAGGAAACGGGTTGAACGGTATTAGGTTGATTTTGCAGGGCAGTTCTTTTAACAGCGCCGCCAGTTGCTCGGCATGCTCCTGCTGATCATTGACATCTCTAATGAGCGTATATTCGATGGTAACCTGACGGTTATCCGGGCATTTGGATAGGTAACGATGACAGGCATCCAGCAGCGCGCGAATATTATATTTACGGTTGATCGGCACCAGCTCGTTGCGTAGTTCATCAGTAGAAGCGTGCAACGAAATGGCTAAGCTTACGTCGATCTCATCGCCAAGCTTATCTATCATCGGCACAACGCCAGATGTGGAGAGCGTGACGCGGCGTTTGGAAAGTCCGTAGCCGTTGTCGTCGAGCATCAGCTTCATCGCTGGCACGACGTTATCAAAGTTAAGCAGTGGCTCACCCATACCCATCATGACTACGTTAGTCACCGGGCGATTAGCGGTATCGCGGCGCGGGCCTACGCTACGCTGGGCGACCCAAACTTGGCCGATAATTTCGGCAGCGGTTAGGTTGCGCTGAAAGCCTTGTTTGCCTGTTGAGCAAAAGCTGCAGTCTAATGAACAGCCTACCTGGGAAGAGACGCATAGCGTGCGGCGTTTACCGTTTTCCGCCGGAATCAGCACCGTTTCCACGTAGCTGCCATCTTCTACTTCCAGAACCCACTTGCGTGTGCCGTCGTTGGACGTGCCTTCATAGACAACGCTGGGACCACGAATCTCCGCTAGCCGAGCCAGTTTTTCACGCAGCGGTTTGGATAGATTCGTCATGGCAGCAAAATCATCGCTACCTTCCTGGTGAATCCACTTCATTAGCTGAGCAGCGCGAAACTTCTTTTCGCCAATCGACAAAAAGAAGTCTTCCATCTGCTCGCGAGACATGCCCAGCAGGTTCTGGCGCTCTGGCGCATTAGTGGCGGCAGGTTCGCTTTCGGTCGAGGAAAAAGAGGCAGGCGTATGTTGAGCTACGGTAGTGGTCATGGCGGTCAGTGTTCAGAGAAAAGGCGGGGGCATAGCCCCCGCGAAAATGGCCGGCAACGGATGTTGAATCGGCGGCACGCTTGGTTTATCGCGGGCAAATTTCGTCGTTACCGAAGAAGTAGCTAATTTCGCGCGCAGCGCTTTCCGGAGAATCAGAACCATGGACAGCGTTGGCGTCGATTGTTTCCGCAAAGTCAGCGCGGATAGTGCCAGGTGCCGCTTCTTTCGGGTTAGTAGCTCCCATCAGATCGCGGTTTTTAGCAATAGCGCCTTCGCCTTCCAGTACCTGAACAACAACCGGGCCAGAGGTCATGAAGCCAACCAGGTCTTTAAAGAAAGGACGCTCTTTGTGTTCGGCGTAGAAACCGCCTGCTTTTTCTTCAGAAAGATGAACCATCTTCGCAGCAACAACTTTCAAGCCTGCTTTTTCAAAGCGAGAAATGATGTCGCCAATCGCATTTTTAGCAACGGCATCAGGCTTGATGATAGAAAGAGTACGTTCAATTGCCATGGTGGAATCTCCTTAAGAGGCATAAAGCAGAAGTGCCGCCCCGGAAAGCCGAGGCGGCGCAGGAAAAAAGAGTCGGCAGGGCTGTGGTGCATTACCGATTGCCGAGTGGCCGCGATTATAGCGCCTCAAAGGGGTGATGAATACCGGTGATGAAGCGCTTAACGCTTAGACCGTGAAGCTTTCGCCACAGCCGCACTCATCTTTAACGTTGGGATTGTTGAAACGGAAAAAGCGATTCAGCCCTTCGCTTACGTAGTCCACTTCACTACCGTTGAGTATTTCTAGCGCGTCTGGAGCGATATACACGCTGGCGCCGTGCTCCTCAACGTGAATTTCGTCATCGCTTACCTCATCGGCAAAGTCGAGTACGTAGCTATAGCCTGAGCAGCCACTGGGCTTTACAGAAACGCGCAGCCCAAGCCCTTGGCCACGCTCATCGAGAACGTGACGAATTTGCTGAGCAGCAGCGGGGGTAATGTTGAGAGTTGCCATCGGGCGTCCTCCTTCAAGAAGTCGGTAGGTTGATTGCCAAATGTGGCATCAGCCGTTTAACGCGTTGAGCGGAGTCCGCTTAACGCGTGGCGCAGTAGTGTCAGCGCATGATCAATGTCGTCGTCAGTGGTGAAACGCCCAAAGCTAAAGCGTAGCGATGAGAGTGCCAGGGCGCGCGATGTGCCGATTGCCAATAAAACGTAAGAAGGATCGACGCTAGCAGAGTTGCAGGCAGATCCGGTTGACACAGCAACGTCGCGCAGCGCCATCAATAGAGATTCACCGTCTACCCCTTTAAATGCCAGGTTTAAAATATTGGGAACGGCATTTTCCAACGGCGAGTTGGTAACCACACCCTCAATATCTTCTAGCCCTTTTAGGAAGCGCGCGTGTAGCTGGGCGATGTGAGCTCGATCTTCCTGGTGATGGCTTTGCATTAGCGCAAACGCTTCACCCATACCGGCAATTTGATGAGTCGGAAGCGTGCCAGAGCGCATGCCTCGTTCGTGGCCGCCGCCATGGATTAGTGCTTCTATGCGTATATCTGGATGGCGTTTAACGTAAAGCGCGCCAATGCCCTTGGGGCCATAAGCTTTATGTCCAGATAGCGACATTAAATCAATTTGTTGCGCCACCACATCTAATGGAATGCGCCCCACTGCTTGGGCTGCATCAGTATGAAAAACAGCCCCGAATTCATGGGCAACCTCTGCCAGCGCCGCTATATCATTAATGCTACCCAGTTCGTTATTGACCGCCATTAATGACACGAGTGCCGTGTCGTCTCGCATAGCGGCACGCAACTGTTCTGGCGAGGTACGCCCGTCCTGCCCAGGTGTCAGCCAGGTCACTTCAAAACCTTCGCTTTCCAGGGCGTTGGCGGTATCCACGATTGCTTTATGCTCAATGGTAGACGTCACCAGATGCATGCCGCGCTCACGATTGGCGCGCATATAGCCAATTAGCGCTAGATTGTTGGCCTCAGTGGCACCGCTGGTCCAAACCACTTCGCGAGGGTCCGCGCCAATGGTGTCGGCGACTTGACGGCGAGCTTGCTCTACCACTTGTTCCGCCTGCCAGCCTAACATGTGGCTGCGCGAGGCAGGGTTGGCAAACAGCTGATCAGCGGTTAAATAGCGCTGCATGACGTCGGCCACACGGGGGTCTACCGGTGTGGTTGCGGCATAATCCAAATAAATCGGCAGCGAAGGGGAGGAAGTCATCGTCATAGAGTCCAACGTGCGGTGAAAGCCGTTAAGGGGATGAGGCGAGAATGCCTGCTTCAACGCGTTGCTTTTGCCGGGAGGCAATGCGTATAACATCGGGGCGCTGCATCAGTTGTGCAAGGCTGGTGTCATCAAGGAAGTTACGAATCTGCCCTGATAGGTCACACCACAGGTGATGGGTTAGGCAGGTGTCGCCTTGTTGGCAGTCTGAAAGCCCCTGGCAACGTGTTGCATCCACGGTCTCATTAACGGCATCAATCACTTGAGAAACGCTGATGTCTTCGGCTGGTTTAGCCAGCAAATAGCCGCCACCAGGACCGCGTACGCTGCTAACGAGACCCGCTCGGCGCAGGCGCGCAAATAGTTGCTCAAGATATGAGAGCGAAATTTCCTGACGCTGAGAAATATCCCCCAAGCTGGTCGGGCCTTGAGGGGTATTTATCGCCAAATCAAGCATGGCGGTAACGGCGTAACGGCCTTTAGTGGTCAAGCGCATGACAGGCACCTCGACGCTGAACCTCAGCGCACTTACGGCAAATGTAGCGCCATTATGGAAATCCTGAGTGCTTTGGTCAACTATTGCGCGATGTCGTTGAATCTGAGGATGAGTCAGTCGCTGAACCAGGAGCGCTTTGCTGCCTGCTGGCGGCGGCTGTCTCGGTCGCCTCGGCGTTGGCTTTTGGCTCGGAACTGTGTTTGCCAACCCCTGGGCAGCCTGTGTCGTTTTCATCAAGAATGTCGGCGAAATCTTCATCACGCAGGGCCGGGAGTTGGCCGTCGCGATAGCTGGCATCTAATTTACGCAGTGTCGAGCACATACGCTCAATGCGTTCATCCACGGCGTGCATGTGATCAAGCATCGCCTGCATCGAGCGTGCCACAGGGTCGGGCATGTCCTGACTAACACCGTAAGCATCGAAACCAAATTTTTGGCAAATCGCTTCGCGGCGAGCCGGGTCAACATCTAACGCTTCCTCAACGTCGGGGTCGGCGCGCTTAACGATCTTGCCGGGAATACCCACCACCGTTGCGCCGGACGGTACTTCTTTGGTGACCACCGCATTAGAGCCAATTTTAGCTCCTGCGCCTACGGTGAACGGGCCAAGGATCTTAGCGCCAGCACCAACAATCACACCATCTTCGAGCGTAGGATGACGTTTACCCTTATTCCAACTGGTGCCACCTAAGGTAACTCCTTGATAAAGGGTCACGTTATCGCCGACTAACGCTGTTTCGCCAATCACTACGCCCATGCCGTGATCAATAAAGAAGCGGCGGCCAATAGTGGCGCCAGGGTGGATCTCAATGCCGGTCAGCCAGCGGGAAAACGTCGATAGCGTTCGCGCCAACCATTTAAAATTTTTCTTCCACAGCCAGTGGCCACAGCGGTGAAGCAGCAGGGCGTGCAGGCCGGGATAGTTGGTCAGCACCTCAAGAGAGTTACGTGCCGCTGGGTCGCGGTCGAATACGCTGTTAATGTCTTCACGCAGGCGTTGAAACATGGGTGATCCTTGGGCGTTAAAGGGCGGCAGTCATAAGTTCTTGGAATATGGCTAGTGCCTAGTGCAATGCAGCGCTCAAAAAAACGATGTTGGGGCGCGCCGATGCGACTTCAAGCTTCGGTTGCCCAAGCCGCAGCGGTGGTCAGCGCTATGGGCGATGTTTGTCGGCCGCTTTTTCGGTTGCCGAAAGAATGCCACGCAGAATATTCATCTCCATTTTTTCAGGGCGAGCGCGTAGGTATAGACGACGCAATCTCGCCATCAGTTGGCGCGGCTGTGCGGGGTTATGAAATTCAATGGCTATCAGCATGCGCTCCAAATGCTCAAAGTAGCGCTCTAGTTCGGCGTGGGTGGCTAGCGCATCATCCGGCTCTTCAGCGGCGCTAGCGCTATCCTGTTGGCTTAGCCATGCCATGCGGCACTCATAGGCAATTACCTGAACGGCGGCGGCTAGGTTTAGTGAGCTGAAATCCGCATTGGTGGGAATATGCACATGGGCATGGCAACGCTGCAGCTCGGCATTGGTTAAGCCACTGTCCTCGCGGCCAAATACCAGAGCGACACGTGCATTGTCGGGCTGGCACTCGCTGGGCAGGCGCTCGCCCAGCGCGCGTGGGGAAATCATCGGCCAGGGCAGCGTGCGCGAGCGGGCGCTAGCACCCACGGCAAGCGTGCAGTCAGCAACGGCGTCTTCAAGAGAGGTGTGAACGTTTGCCTGATGAAGCAGATGGTCGGCTCCCGACGCGCGTGAAATGCTGTCTTGGGTAATCACCTCACAGCGCGGCGCTACTAGGGCTAAATCGGCTAAGCCCATGTTGTGCATGGCGCGGGCGACGCCGCCAATATTACCAGGATGGCTAGTGCCAATAAGAACAATACGGATGCGCTCAAGCATAATGGGCTCGGTAATCAAGTACGGAAAACGCGCAGTTTAGCATGAGTCGATAGCATGCCCGAGAGGGCTCTGTTAGAATTGCCCGCCAAAGCAGTCCTGCCACTGCCTCCGTTCTTTAACATCACTGTGACAAGGCCCGATCATGAATCCTATGGTCCAATTTACGCTGCGCGCTGCGCGTGGCGCTGTTGAACACTTTTTACGTGTTCGTGAACGCATTGAAAATGCTCACGATGAATTTAACCTCGACCGCTTGCTAGAAGACACCGCTCGCAAAGCAGAGGCCACCATTGTTCAACAGCTGCAGCGTGGGTATCCCCTGCACGGCTTCAGTGGCCGCTATACGCCCCATAAAGCGGGTGAAGGCGAAGGCGCTAATATCGTCTGGAAAATTGAACCATTGCACGGCTATTCCAATTTAGCAGTGGCAGGTAAGGGCTTTGCTCTCTCAGTGGTGTGTCTCGTTAAAGATCGCCCCGAACACGCGGTAATTATCTGCCCGTTTTCTGACGATGAGTATATCGCCAGCCGTGGTCGCGGTGCCCAGCACAACGATAAGCGCATGCGTGTTAGTAAGCCTACTGCCATTAGCGGTACGCGGATAGCGATGAGCCTGCCCGAAACCTGGCTGCGCCCCAGCCATTTGCCAGCTTACCTGACTATTACTCAGCAGTTAGCCCCCCAAGTGGACACCATGTTGGCATCTGGTAGCGGCCTGCTGGATATTTGTGAGCTTGCCTGTGGGCGTGTGGACAGCGTCTTTGTTCTGGGTCTTGAAGAGCAAGATATGCAGGTGGGAACGCTATTGCTGAAAGAAGCTGGTGCATTGATGGGTACGCCTGACGGCAAGCCGACAGTGGCCGCTGAAGGTCAACTGATGGCTGCTGGGCCGCGTCTGTACAAAGCTTTGATTAAACAATTAGCACCGCATTTTTAAGTTCGTAAAGATGGTAAGTGGTAAAAGCGATTGATACAGTCTGCTCGATGACCACGTATTAAAAAGGCCCTGCCGGGTGACCGGCAGGGCCTTTTCGTTGGCGGCTATCCCGCGATTAGGGCAGCTCTTCTTCCTCTTCATCCGTCTCTTTCTTGGTGGGAATAAGGTCTTCCCGTGAAAGCTTGAGCGGAATCAGTAACGCACCTGAGATATAAATTGATGAGAACGTACCCACCACGATGCCAATTAACAGCGCAATAGCGAAGTTCTCGATCATGTCGCCGCCTAATAGCAGCAGCGCCAGCAACACCAGTACCGTAGTACCAGAGGTGGCGAGCGTACGGGACAGGGTGGCATTGATCGCTTCGTTGAAGATTTGCGGCATATCATCAATACGCGATGTTCGAATAGTCTCGCGAATACGGTCATAGACAACGATTGTATCGTTTAGCGAGTAGCCGATAACGGCCAAAACCGCTGCCAGAACCGTTAGATCGAACTCAAGCTTGAACAGCGCGAAGACGCCCACAACAATGATGACATCGTGCAGCAAGGCTAGCAGGGCACCAATAGCGAACTTGTATTGAAAGCGAAAGGCAACGTAAAGCATCACCACGCCTAATGCCACTAGAAGGCCTAAGCCGCTTTGGTCGCGAAGTTGGTCGCCTACCTGCGCACCGACAAACTCGGCCCGCACAAGATTAACGCTATCGCCATTGGCACGTAGCAGACTGACAACATCGTTACCGACATCCGCATCGAACGCTTGCTGAATGCGGATAAGTATTTCTGTTGATGCGCCAAACGTTTGCACCGACACGTCTTGGAAACCACTGTCTTCGAGCAATTGGCGAATCGCGTCTAAGGAAGGGACTGCGCCGTAGCGCACTTCCACCAGGGTGCCGCCGGTGAAGTCCAGTCCGAGATTTAGCTGCTGAAAAATAATCGCGCCAATCGAGATGATTAGCATCAAGGCAGAGACGATAAACGCAAGGTTGCGCCGCCCCATAAAGTCGATTCGCAGTTGTGATAGGGGTTTCATTACCACCTCTTAAATTCTGGGCTAAGCACGTGGTTCAGATCCATGCTTTTCAAATCTATGCCATTGAGATCCATGTGTTTAAATCCACAGCTTTTTGACGGGTTTGCCGCCATAGGTCAGGTTGACCATGGCGCGCGTTACCAGTAGTGCCGTGAACATGGATGTCAAAATGCCAATGGAGAGCGTAACGGCAAACCCTTTCACTGGGCCGGTGCCGATCGAGAATAGAATCACCGCTACCAGCAGCGTGGTGATGTTGGCATCCACGATAGAGGTGAAAGCGCGCTCGTAGCCCGCATAGATTGCTTGCTGAATTGACATGCCGTTGCGCAATTCTTCGCGTATGCGCTCGAATATCAGCACGTTGGCATCAACTGCCATGCCTAGCGTCAGCACAATCCCGGCAATGCCTGGTAGTGTTAACGTAGCGCCTAGCATCGACATAACCGCGACGAGCAGCGTTAGGTTTAGCGCTAGGGCAATGTTGGCAAATACCCCGAACACTTTGTAGCGCACCAGCATAAACAGCACGACCAGTAATAGGCCGATTTGTACCGACAGCAGGCCGCGCTCAATGTTTTCGGCACCCAAGCTTGGCCCAATAGTGCGTTCTTGGACAAAGTAGATAGGCGCGGCTAGCGAACCAGAGCGAAGCAGAAGGGCAAGCTCAGCAGCTTCCGTTGGTGAGTCTAAACCGGTAATGCGGAAGCTATTGCCCAGAGCACTTTGAATGGTGGCAAGGCTGATCAAACCGCGTTCGACGTAGGGCTCGCGAATAATCGTTTCTTCGCCCGTTTCAGGATCGATTTCTACGCGGTCTTCACTTTTATGTTCAATGAACAATACCGCCATATTGCGACCGATGTTGGTTCGCGTGGCGCGGTTCATTAACGTGCCGCCGGTGCCATCCAAGTTAATGTTGACCTGGGGGCGACCATTTTCATCAAAGCTATTGCTGGCACTGGATACGCTATCACCGGTAATGATGACATCGCGCATCAGCTCTGCCGAGCGTGTTGGGTCATTGCGGAATTCTAGACGTTCGGTTTCCATGTCAGGCGTATCGTTGCGAGCTTCCAGGCGAAACTCCAGGTTTGCCGTTGCACCCACAATACGCTTTGCAGCCACGGTATCTTGAACGCCGGGCAGTTCAACCACGATTTGACTAGGCCCTTGGCGTTGAACCATCGGCTCAGCGACGCCCAGCTCGTTAACGCGGTTACGCAGCGTGGTTAAGTTTTGATTGATCGCATAGTCCTGAACCTCGTTAACCGTTTGGTCGCTGAGCGTCATGACTAGGTTGGAAGCACGACCATCGCCCTCGTTGGTGTATTCAAAATTAGGGAAGTCGCGGCTAATCAAGCGCCGGGCAGTATCGCGGTCTTCAGCGCTACCAAAGCTGATTGACAGCGAACGCTCGTCGATGGTGGTGTTGCGATAGCGAATGCGCTCCCCACGTAGCAGTTCACGCATGGCGCTGGCATTCACTTCCAAGCGCTGGGTAAGGGCGGCATCCATATCTACTTCGAGTAAGAAGTGCACGCCTCCACGTAAATCGAGGCCCAGCGTCATGGGAGATGCGGAAAAGGCTTGCAGCCAACCAGGGGTGGCGTCAGCGAGGTTGAGTGCGACAGTCGCGTCACTACCCAATACATCTGCGGCAATATCGCGGGCGTCTAACTGATCATCATCACTCTGAAGGCGAATCAACCATTGGCCATTCGTTTCTTCAATGGCCTTAATGCCGATATCGCTATCAATGAGCGCTTCTTCAACGCGGGATATTTGCCGTTCATCCAGCGAATCGCCCTGGGCATCGCTAACCTGGATGGCGGGATCTGCGGGGAATAAATTGGGAAGCGAATAGATAAGGCCAACCACCAGGACGACCAGTATCAGCAGATACTTCCACAGGGGGTAACGGTTGAGCATGCAAGCCCTGCCTTCAATTACAAACGGAATTGCTGTGCACGGACAGACCGCGCACAGCAAAGTTCACCATCGTGGCTACCATGTCACCCCTGCCGGGGTGGCTGGCACTGGATCGGCAGGGGGGAGATGCAGGCGTTAGATGGACTTAATAGTGCCTTTAGGCAGTACGGCAGCAACGGCATTTTTCTGCACGTTAACTTCGGTGCCTTCAGAAACTTCCAGCGTTAGGAACTCATCACTAACTTTAGTAACACGACCAACAAGACCGCCACCGATGACGACTTCATCGCCTTTGGCTAAGCCAGTTACCAGCTGTTTGTGCTGCTTAGCGCGTTTTGCCTGGGGGCGCCACAGCAGGAAGTAAAAAATCAGCACAAAACCAACCAGCATGACAATTTGCGCGATGCCACCGCCGGCAGCGGCTTCTTGGGCATGGGCTGGTGAGATGAAGAAATCCAGCATTGCAGAGAACTCCTGGGTTAGAAAACTCAATGGGTGAACCGATTAAACCACCCGCCAATGGCGGATGGCGATTAATTCGCTAGGGGAGGCACTGGCAGGCCGCGCTGGGCATAAAAGCCTTCCACAAAGGTCGTCAATGTACCCGCTTCGATTGCCGCGCGCAAATCAGCCATTACCCGCTGGTAGTAGCGTAAGTTATGGATGGTATTGAGCATGGAACCCAGCATTTCGTTACAACGATCCAGGTGGTGCAAGTAGCCCCGTGAGAAATTCTTACAGGTATAGCAGTCGCACTCGGCATCAAGCGGTTGGGTATCAAAGCGGTGCTTGGCGTTACGGATCTTGACCGTACCCTCGGAGGTGAACAGGTGGCCGTTGCGCGCATTACGAGTAGGCATCACGCAATCGAACATGTCGACGCCACGGCGCACGCCCTCTACTAAGTCTTCTGGTTTGCCAACGCCCATCAGGTAGCGAGGGGTGTCGTCTGGCATCCACGTCGGTAGATAATCGAGTACCTTGATCATCTCTTCTTTGGGTTCGCCTACTGACAGACCGCCAATGGCCAAGCCATCAAAGCCAATCTCGAGCAGCCCTTTTAGTGAGCGTTCGCGAAGTTCTGGGTGCATGCCGCCTTGAATAATGCCGAACAGCGCTGAAGGCGAATCACCATGAGCATCGCGTGAGCGTTTTGCCCAACGCAGCGAAAGCTCCATGGATTTTTCGGCTTCTTCAAAGGTGGCTGGGTACGGTGTGCACTCGTCGAAAATCATCACTACGTCAGAGCCCAACGAGCGCTGCACGGCCATGGACTCTTCCGGTCCCATAAATACCTTGCTGCCATCGACCGGTGAGCGGAAGTGAACGCCTTGCTCGGTAATTTTGCGCATTTCGCCTAAGGAAAAAACCTGAAAACCGCCGGAATCTGTCAGGATAGGTTTGTCCCATTGGGCAAAATCATGCAAGTCGCCATGGGCTTCAATCACGTCGGTGCCTGGGCGCAGCCATAGGTGAAAGGTGTTGCCGAGAATGATTTCTGCGCCAATCTCTTTCACGGAGTCAGGTGTCATGCCCTTCACCGTGCCGTAGGTGCCCACCGGCATAAAGGCCGGGGTTTCGACGGTACCGCGGGGGAAGTGCAAGCGCCCCCGGCGTGCACGGCCATCGTCGGCTAGGCGCTCAAAGCGCATAAAACATTCGTTTCGCATCTAAATAACTCGTCAATAATCGGTTAAGGCGCTGGGCGTATCGTGTTTAGCGGGTCAGCAGCATGGCATCGCCATAACTAAAGAACGCGTAGCGCTCGTCAACTGCCGTGCGGTATGCCCGCATCATGTGGTCATAGCCAGCAAATGCAGAGACCAGCATTAGTAGGGTTGACTCGGGCAGGTGGAAATTAGTTATCAGAGCATCTACACAGCGCCATTCGTAGCCAGGGTAGATAAAGATATCGGTGTCGCCGCTGTAGGGGGCAATCTGGCCGTCGCTACTTTTCAGGCAAGCGCTTTCTAAGCAGCGCACGCTGGTAGTGCCGACGGCAATGACCCGTTTCCCCGCAGCCTGAGTGTCACGCACTTGTTGACAGGCGGTCTCAGACACCTCAATCCACTCGCTATGCATATGGTGTTCAAGGATGTTGTCGACGCGCACTGGCTGAAAGGTGCCAGCGCCGACGTGCAAGGTCACAAAGGCACTGTTAACGCCTCTCTCGGCCAGGGCATCCAACAACGGTTGGTCAAAGTGAAGCCCCGCGGTAGGCGCTGCTACTGCACCGTCGCGGCGGGCATACACGGTTTGATAGCGTTCCCGATCACTCAGCTCATCGTCACGGGTGATATAGGGCGGCAGCGGCATATGGCCATGCTTTTCAAGCAGCGCGATCATTGGCGTGTCGCCTAAAAAGCGTAGCTCAAACAGCGCATCGCGGCGGCCTTCAACCACCGCATGAATGTCGCCTTCAAAGATCAGCTCGGTGCCAGGCTTAGGTGATTTACTCGAACGGATATGTGCCAAACCGCGGTGGCTATCCAGCGGGCGCTCCAGCAGCATTTCTACTTTACCGCCGCTAGCCTTGTGACCGTGCAAGCGTGCTGGAATGACGCGCGTATCATTGAATACCAGCAAGTCGCCGGGTTCGAGTAGTTCAAGTAAATCAGCAAACCGGCGATGCTCAAGCGCGCCGCTTTGGCCATCCACGCATAGCAAACGGCAGTCGCTGCGCTGCTCAGAAGGGTAGCGAGCAATTAGCTCGTCGGGTAGCTCGAAATGAAAATCCGCGCGCTGCATGGAAATGGCTCTTATCAGTGGTCAAACAGGCGGCATAGGATAGCGCTTTAGATAGATAAAGTCAGTTAATGTGATTGACCTGTGAGGTTATCTACGTATAATGCGCATCCATTGCCGGTGTGGCGGAATTGGTAGACGCAGCGGATTCAAAATCCGCCGCCTTTACGGGTGTGCCAGTTCGAGTCTGGCCACCGGCACCATCTTTAGAATCAGGGGCTTAGGCCCCTTTTTTTTGCCTGAAATTCGGCTTTTTTTTGCCTTGCTTTAGTGCATGGTCGCGTTTTGGTCGCAGACGGCCGCATTGAGCAGCGGCATTCGTTGACCGATTTCATCTAGCCCTTTATCAAACATGTGCGCATATCGGCTTGTAACCAGTAGGCTAGAGTGGCCTAGCAAGTCGCGCACCGTGGTCATGTTCTCGCCTGCCTGGGCAAGCAGGCTGGCGTAGCAGTGGCGCAAGTCGTGGAAGCGTAGGTGGTGCTTTCCGGTTTCTTCCCGGGCATCTTCCCATGCGGTTCTGATCCTGCGTTCTGCTGTTTTTAGCGGCACTCCTTCCATAAATGGCAACATCGTCATCCATGGCTGTGCAAATTGTGGCACCGGAACAACGCGAGCCTTGCCACTTTTCGTCTGATCAGCGCGCAACAGGATGCGACCGTTGCTATAATTGCTTGGCTCTAGTGCTAGCAATTCGCCGCGCCGCAGTCCTGTAACTGCTGCCAGCGTGATGATGATCTTTTGTTCTGCACGGCTGTCGGGTATCGCTTGCAACAGCCGCTTGAGATCGCCCACACTGGGGTATGTGTGCCGTTCGTTCTTCGGGTTGGGCTTTTTGAGCTTGTCCCCGAGCGGTTGATCGATCCATTCCCATTCTCGGTACGCTAAGTTGAGCACTCTCTTAACCACCTGCACGTGGTTATTGATGGTGCTCTGCGCCCTTCCTTTGAGCTTCAGTTCACGCGCCATGCGCCGCGCCTTGTCTACCGCTTCCATCCCTAGCATTACATCGCTGCCCATGTACTCCACCACCGGACCAATCGCTTTTAGCTGGCTGGTGACGTCGTACTCATCTATCCAGCGGTTAACGCCTTCTAGGAACGTGCGACGGGGCTTTCGCCCCATCACTTCGCCATTGAACCGAGCGTCGTTTAGCGCTACCTGGCGCGCTGCTGCGTACTCGTCTGCCTGACGCTTGCCTTCCTTATCACCTGCAAACGTGCATTGATGTCGCTGACCGTTATGCGTTTCCGTGACAATCCATTTGTCGCGGCCTTTTCTGTATCGGACTGTGATTCCCATTTGCGTTCCTCGTGCTGAGGGCCGCGCTTGCGGCTCTGAGCATAGCGCTCTACATCCGCGCTATCAAAGCGCACAGCCTTTCCAATCGTAATAAATCCAATTTGTGCCTTGTTTGTGTATACCCAGCTGGCGCTAACGCCTAGCAGCGTGGCCACGTCTTGCGGCGTCATTAGCGGCTGCATATCAGTCTCCCGTCATCCTCTGGCCACCAGGGCCGTGGCCTTTTCCGTCTCGCCATTGCCGTTCCTGATGCGCAACGCTGTCGCTCATCGCTTGCTGGCGCTGCTGCTCGATTAGTGCTTGTACGGCAGGGTTGTTGGCAACTTGGCGCAGCTGGTGTAGCTCTTCCTGCTGGCGCTGAATAATGCCGGTTGCTATCGAGGCTAGATCCCATACACCGCCAGCCGCCTTACCGCTTTCCATGACCTTTCCTAAACCAAAGCAATGCCCGCAAGGGTTGGCTTTGTTGCCTTTGATATGGTCGGTGCCGGTACCCATGCATACCGTGCAATCATCGGGGGCGATTTCTCGCCAGTTGGCTAGCCAGTCATCCTGTGTGGTAGCGCTCTGGATGCCCTTAGCAAGGTCTTCGTAGATCACTAGCCACTGCCCCGCGAGAGGGCCAGCCCCCTCATGCTGCTGTAGTTCTGCGTATTTGCCGCCGCTTTTGCGGTGGGTGTGGGTGGGCTGGGTCATGTTACAGCCCTCGCTTCGATGAACGCTTCGATGAAGGCAGCGGCGGCTTCTGCGTTGATGGCGTTGCCGTACCCCTTGAGTCGCGTAACGCGATTTCTGCCAGCATCCGCGAGCGTAGAGCTTCGTCGCCCAAGGATTCGTTTAATATCTGATTCACTGAAACCCAGGCCTGCCAGCCGGGGCTGCATTCGTCCCACTCTTTCGGAAGTGACATTAGCCAGCGGGGATGTGCCGGGTTCAACTGGCCGCCACTTTCCATCCCGGCAGAAGAGCCAGTCAGCATCTCGCCAGAAACCGTTAGTCGGGCCGGTTGCATTGTTTCCATCAGTGATAAGCCTGATCCCGTTATTTCCCTCCCCAGTGCTGCCTCCGTCTTTCGTAGAAAGTCGTTGTTGCCAGATCCTGGCGTTCCGGCCATGGGAGTCGGCCACGGAGCTAAGTAGCGCCCGGTCACTTGATTCGTTAGAGAGCTTTGCTGCCTGCCTCCCGCCGCTTCGCAGTCCGTCGCGTTCGGCGTTGCCCAACCTGATAGCACGGCCTGCATCTGAATGTCCGTTATCGAGGCTCCCATCATCACGCCGCGAGCAATGGCTTTTACCTTTCTCGCTACAAATGCCTCCGGGGTGCCGTTGGCTGGATTCGCTGTCGGCGTACCCCATCCCGCCAATACCGCTGCTGATTGGATGTTTAATCCGCCCTTCCTCCCCTGATGTCCGGCTCCTGTTGCCGAACTGGTGTGCGGAGTCGGCCACCCGGTCAGTAAAGCCTTCCCGTCCAGCTGTTCTAAGCCTCGCTTCGTCTCTGGCTGGCCCTTGTGGTTGGTTGTTTGAGGGCTGGCCCAAGTCGCCAAGTGATAAGCCACGTCCGCTAGCCCTATTTGTGGGTCTGTAGGCTTCCGATTGCCGATGATAGGCGGCTTGCTCTTGTGCTGTATGACCGTGCTGTTGGGCGTCGGCCACCCAGAAAGCTCGGTCACGGAGCATCGGCGCACCGACCCCCGCAGACGGGAACGGGATGCACCCGAAGGCGTAACCCAAGGCTTCCACGTCAGCTTGTACAAGGTCGATCCACGGCTCGACAGCTTTGCTCGCAACTTGCTCTCCAAAGACGACTGAAGGGCGGCACTGCTCGATGAGCCAATGGAAATGAGGCCATAGGTGCCGCTCGTCATCAAACCCGCCTCTTTTGCCTGCTGAGCTGAAAGGCTGGCACGGGCAACTGCCGGTCCATACAGGAAGGTCATCTGGCCATCCGGCTCGGCGAAGAGCGTAGGACCAGACGCCGACGCCTGCGAAGAAGTGGTGTTGCGTGTAGTTAATGAGGTCATCGGGTGCTACGTCCTCAATTGATCGTTCGTCAACATCACCAGGCGCAATGTGGCCGGCCGCTATGAGATTGCGTAGCCACTGTGCCGCCGCCGGGTCGATTTCGTTGTAATAGGCCGTCACTGGCTAGCCTCCAAACGCTTGAACTCAACGACCCATACCCATGGGTTAGCTGCCCAGCTGCCAGCGCCGTTGATTGACTCCCACAGTGGTTTGAATTCGTCTAGCGCGGCGTATCTAATATCTAAGGGCGTCCCAATCCCTTCGGCCACAGCATCCTCATTACTAATATCCTGCAGCCGTTCCACGCGAACGCTGACGATTTCTAGCGTGATGCGCGATGCCCAGCGTGGCATGTGGATAGATGGCCGCCATTTAGGCGCACCAGATCGGTCGAACCCTTCACGAAAAACAGCAGCGGTATAACCATCTGTTGGATGCTCAACCTGCTCGATAGTCCCGGTTCCTACGCTTGCGCGATACGCAGTGCGCGGCAGCAAGGCATGCGCTTCACGCACCCAAAGCCGATCTCCAATATCGCCATAAGGGCAGCACGTTCCAGCCATCTCCCAATTTTGGTTTTTTAAATCACGCTCAACATGGACCATGCTTTGAACAAGGCGGCATGGGAACCAATGGCCAGACTGGCCGGTATAGTCGTCTGGTGTTGGCTCAGGCTGAGCTTTCATCACACGCCGAGTCTGCGTTTTGTGGCCGTTGAGAATGGCGCGCACCATGGCAGCGTTGAATAATATCGGGCGCTCTTTAGGCATGCTGGCCACCTCCTAACTGTTTAAGCGGCATCGCTAGCGGCGAATGATTTGCTTCCTCGATGTGGCGTTTGCGGTTTTCCATCGCGATTCGCTCGCGCACTGAATCGCTAATGTTGCCGGTGGTGGGTTGCTCAATGAGCTTTATGCCTCGCAGGCCGCGATCATATCGAGCGCTCACTGTTGTTCTGCGCAGGCCGTAGCGTTTTGCGAGTTCGTGCAGCGTGATCGTTTCGCCCGTATGCGGATCAGCAACGATTTTGGATTGGCGGATAGATGTGCTCATGCACTTGGCTCCTGCTGGGCTTCGCCGCCTAGCCACTCAATCAGGCGTTCAACGTTCTGGCGAAGGCTGCCCGCCATCAAAATGAAGTCGGTTTCTAGGCGGGCTAGGGCGTCTTCGTCATCGCTTGAGTGGTCGGCTTCTTCGATCAGGGCATCACCGAAGCGAATGGATTTAAGCGCGAGATCGTCGTGCAGAACAAAAGAGAGCTGGCCCTCGATTCCCAGTGCTAGCTTGCTGGCTTGGCGGCCGCTCTCGAGCAGCTGTTGCATTTCATCGCTATCGAGATCCACTTGGCGTGCACGAACCACGCCATCATCGCCTTTGGCTTTTAGCTCGAGGTTGTCGCCTAGTTGCAGGTCAGCGGGTCGGCTAGTTGTATCGCCAAGCCACTCAGTCATCGCGCGGATGGGGAGCGTTTGAGACGTGAGCGGCGTTACCTTCAAACTACCCAGGGTTTCACGTAGTAGGTCGAGCACGTCTTCAGCGCGAGAGCGGCTGCTGGCGTTCACGCCGATCAGGTTGCGCTCTACATCCCACCACAGGTCTATTTTCTGACTGCGCACAAACGCGCGGGGCAATAGCTCCTCGGTGACTTGTTCTTTCAGCGCGGCTTTCTCTTTGCGGGTAACTTTGCGGGCTTCTTCGGCCTCGATGTTCTCCACCTCGGCATCCACTTCCTCTTTAATCACCGATGAGGGCAGCAAACGCTCTTGGCGTAGGGCGCTGATGAGGCGGTGGCCTTGAATCTCATGCACGAGCATACCGCTCTGTAAGCGTCCAGCAGGCTCCATCCAGCCAATGCGTCGGGCATCCGCATTACCTAAAGGCTTAGCGGCGTAGCACGCCATTTGCTCGGCTAGCTGCTCGGCAGTGACGGGAACGGCTGCGTGCAGGCGGTAGAGGTGTAGGTTTTTGAACCACATGTTATTTACCATCCCTTTTTGCATGAGCTTCTTTTATTTTTTTCTCAATCCATTGCTCGACCTCAGATTCAACCCATGCAACTGCCCTCGGACCTATTTGTAATGACTGCGGGAAATCACCGCTTTCCATGAGCCGATATAAGCTTGAGTTAGCCAAAGCTGTGCGCTGAAGAACTTCGCGACGTTTGATTAACGTTTTATGTTTTGGGGTATCCATTTTAATTTTCCTCGTCAATTTGTTTATCAAGCAACGAAGCAAGGTCTTCTAAAGGAGTGCTTAGAGCTTTAGAAAGAAGCTTTAGAGTGATCCTTTCTGCTGCAGCACATGCATGGAGGCAGGCAGAATCAACTAATTGGCCAAAATCCTCTTCGCTAAAATTTTCGTAGTAACCTTTAAGGATGATATTTGTCGCAGTGCTCGAAGGATTAGTGGGCAAGCTTGAAGCCGCATGCTCTTCCTTAAAAAAATCAGCAATTTTTAAGTCACTAATACCTTCTTTAATTGGATCAGCTGGCATACGGCTAAAACGATTTAAATAACTGTTAATTTTTGGGTTAAGTTCTTCGGTCATCGTCATCACCTCAAAACTGAACAAGCTGGTTAACGGGTACGGTGTCGGGCATCGCGTACTGTGCTGGCGCGTACTCGTCGAGCGCTGGCGCTGCTGGGCGCATGCCTGGGCATTGCTCTGCCGCAATACCGCGATAGTCGGGTTGGCCAGTGCGCTGGTTGAGGGGCACGCCGCGTGCCTCTTCGGCCTGCCACACCGCTGCATCGGTGCAGTAGCTGATCAGCCAGTCCGCTTCTTCCTGCGCTTCGCCCTTCGATAGCTGACCCATGACGAGCAGGGCGACGAACAGAAACGCTGCCCATAAAAGTTTGGTGGCTTGATTGCTCATGCGGCTTGCTCCTCTGTAGCAGTGAGTGGATGGGCTTCAAGGTTGATTCGCTGTTCGACGTGAGCGCCCCATAGCACGTCACGCAGGCTGTTACGTGCGGCTTTCGCCGTGGGTAGCGGGGTGGCCATATCAACCACAACGCGGGTGTCACGCTTGCCGACGAAGGAGGGCAGGAAGCCGCCTTCTACCGGTACCGCTTCAATCACGGTGGTGTGGAGCGTGTAGCCGTCTTGCATGGCCAGCAGTTGCCAGTGCTTCACGATGAAACGGCAGGGCGTGTGTAGATCGCTCATTGGGCACCGCCTGTCAGGTAAACGCGGGTTTGATTTAGCGCGGTGTCTAGCTCAGCTAGCGCCAGCCTGTCGCTTACGTCACTGCTCGGGAGCTGAGCCGTATAAGTGTTAATGGCACTGCTGCGAGACACGCCCAGCACGATGCAGCTTTTAGTGAGCGTTACCGTTGCGCGATGGCTGCCGAGGCTATTGATGTTCATTGCGCGGTCGGCGAGGTCGTGAACGCGGTTACGCACTAGCTGCTCGATGGTTTTATCTACGATGCTCATGCGTGGGCCTCCTGAGCAGCTGCACGCAGGCGCTCGATGACCTTCTTGCCTGTTAAGCGACCCTTGATATTGCTTTCGGGATAACGGGAATGGGTGCTGCTTGTCGGGTCGTAGCTTGACCAGAAGCTTCCCCAATCCGTTGAAGCGTCCAGAACATAGGCGGATGCGTGCTCATAAAGCGGACAGAAGTCGTCCGCGTCACCCATGCAGGAGTTGTACTCGCCGCCAATACTGGACACCCGGTTGACGCGAACTCTTCCGTTGCGATGCTGGCGCTCCAGCTTGCCGCTTTGAGAACGGCGGCCGCGCGCTACGTAATCGGTTTCAAATTCGTCATCGATCCATACGCGCTCTGCCGTTTGCTGAAAATCACGTCGCGGGCTGGCGGCGAAGATGGCGTGGGCTTTCTTGCTGAGCTTTTTCACGATGCGCGGTTTCATGCGTACACGCTCCCTGTGTCGCGCCGCGCTAGCGTGCGGCTGACGCTGACCTGCTGGCGCGTCCGTGCCGGTGGCCGGTGGCGCATCGTGTCGGCGTCGGGGTTGATGCCGCTGATGAGTAGGGCAACAATGAGCGGCGCTATCCAGCCACGGCGCATGGCTTCGGCGACGGCGCCAGCGGCACGGTGAGCGTTCAGGTAGTAGAGAATGGCGGCAGAGGTCGCGCTGATTGTGCGAGGCGAGCAGCCACGCAGCTTGGCAATCTCTTTATGGGTCATGCCCGCCGCGATGCAGGCAATCACCTGCGCCTGAACGCGGCTAGGCCATTCACTGTTACGGGGGCCAAAGCGGCACTTGAAGCCTTGGCATTCAAACTCTGTTGGTTCGATGGTGGTTTGCATGGTGTTTACCCTCGCTTGCTTTAGGTAAAGTAAAGCAATGCTTTTCTTTTAAGTCAAGCGTAGCTTTATAATTTTATAAAGCTGGGTAAAGCTGGCACAAAAAAGCCCGCTCAGTGGCGGGCCGTTATCGGTATCTCGATATTGAGGTCTAGCGCTGGCGCATTCTCATGTCAGCGATAACAACGCCAATGATTTGGCAATTGCCATTGATTTCTAGGTAGGGGTTGCTCCAAGCCGGGTTCAGCGCTTTAAGCATTCGCGTTGAGCCTGGCTCCTCTATCAATCTCTTGAAAGTGGCTTCGTTGCTTTCGGTCATCACAGCGACAACATCATCGTTTGGTAGCGGTGCCTGCTCTGGGTCTACAAAAATAAGCCGCCCTGGTGGGTATTCGGGCAACATGCTTTCGCCTACTACGCGAAGAACGAAGGTACTGTCGCTGGCCCCTGGTGGTCGTGGGTACCAATTTGTAGTCTCTGGGTCTGTGTTGATGTCGCACACCTCCGCCCATTGACCTGCTTGCACCCAGCTTATCTCTGGGCACATGCCGTTTATTTTAGGCGCCGCCGATACCTCAATATTCTCTACCCCATAAGAGGCTGTCGACTCTCCAATCATTCCGCCATAAAACCACTCGATCGGGCGGCCCGCTAATCGCGCTAGTGCCGATAGGTTCTCATTAGAAATTTTTCCGCTTTTTGGCCATTGCCCTACAGCCTGAGGTGAGACGCCCGCTAGCTCCCCAATTTTCTGCTGGGTATAGCCGTTCTTCTTGGCCAGCTTGATCGCCTCTTTGATGCGCTCTTTGAAGCGTTCGCCCTTATCCATGCCGCTGCCCTTTATAAGTTAAGCATTGCTTTAATTTTGACAGGGGTAGGCATAGGCGCGAAAGCAAGCTATGCTTTACGCATAAGTAAAGCTACGCTTTAGGTGATAAGCATGATCGAGAAAGCGATTGACCACTTTGGTGGGTCACGCTCTGCACTGTGTAAGGCGATTGGTATGTCTCCCCAGTTCCTTTCACAGGTCTGTACAGGGAAGCGCCCGCTACCACCACGCTATGCCGTTCTTATTGAGAAGAAGACGTCTGGCAAGGTGAAGGCTGCTGAGCTTCTGCCAGATGTTTTCTCTCCTTCCGATGAGAAACAGTCTAGCGCTAACGCCGCCCCCATCGCATCGGTACCGCAACCGTGAATTTCTGTACAGGTATTTGTGAGGTGAGGGTATGAGCAAGCTGCTAACGGATAACACGCTGGCGCAGCCCATGCGGGCCACGCCATTTTTCCATGATTTGCGTTCCGGCTTCCCTAGCGCGGCCCATATGCTTGATAGCCGCGTGTGGTTTGAGGAAGGCAAAGACCAGACGTTAGAGCTGCGTTTTGCTTGCCGCCCGCAAACGGTCGAGTACCTGTGTTTCTGCCTGGGCGGTGGGTGCCTGTTGTTCAAGCAGATTGATGTGATCAGGGGTCGATCAGTGTTTGCAGCCATTGGATGGAGCGAGGAGCCGCCTCAAGGCCTAGGCGAATCAGTTGGCTGGCTAGACGCTGGTGGCCCTCTTTCGAAAGCGCCTGAAGCTGCTGGCGCAGGAGGTTCTTCTCTTGCCTAGTCGCATCTGCCATTTCAATTTGCGCGGTGACCAGCGCTTGGATCGTTTCGGCTTCAATTCGAACCGTCACTACGCCCAGCTCAGCGGTCAGCCCGCCATCTTCGCTGAGGTAGTCAAAGCCCGCGCTGGTGATAGTGACATCGTGAAAGCTGTCGAGTACGCCCATTCTCACACGCCCGGTGGCTTCTACCAGGCCGTGATCTTTGAGATAGCTGACCGTCGCTGTAACCACGTCTTTGCCCAGCACCTGGTTCCAGCTATCAATCTCACGTGGGTTGGGGAAGCTGTCGGCCGCGGCCTCCAATATTTCGTTTTTCAACTTTTGATCCGGTTTAGCCACGTCGCTTTCCTTCTATGGGTGGATGGTGTCGCAACTACCACCTTAGCGGGCGGCGGCGTGGCTTTCTATTTGAGGGGGCGTTGATCTATGCAATACCTCGTCTCTATTAACCAGACCAAGGCGCTTGAATGGGGCTTGAATGCCCAGCAAGCGATGCTGTTTGCGTTCCTGCATCAAGTGCCTACGTGGGCAGACTCCCGCGAGATAGACGGCGTTGTGTGGTTCAACATCGGCAAGGGCAAGGTCATCGAAGAGTTGCCCCTGCTGACCGATAAGCCCGACACCGTTTACCGCCTGATGAAGCAGTTGCGCGCCACTGGCCTGATCTGCATGACCAGCTGTGACAACAAGACCTACATCCGCCTGACCGAGAAAGCGAAGGGCTGGAACCGTGTGCAAGGGTCGGAAAAAAATCCGACCCCAAAGGCCAAGCCCAAAGGCACGGAAAAAAATCCGACCCACGGAAAAAAATCCGACCCACGGAAAAAAATCCGAGAAGGGTCGGAAAAATCTCCGACGAATCAAGATACCAAGATCATAACCCCCTCTCTCTCTGACGCGGGCGAGCCTGAGCCAAACGTTTTCGAGCGTGCTGCCCAGCAAGCCGACGATGGCGAACCAGCCGACGATCTACCCCAGCCCCGAAAAACCGCCATGCACCTCGACTGGGAGCCGGAGCCGGAAACTTACACCACGGCCTGCTGGCAACGTGGGCTAGCGCCGGATGCCAACGTTCACGATGCGCTGCTCGATTTTCGCGAACATTTCGCCGCCCAGCCTGGGCGAACCAACACTCACGCCGATTGGACCCGCCGCTTTGTGCGCTGGGTTGCCGAGAACGCCAAGCGACAGCAAACCGCCCTGACCGCCACCACCGGAGGTAACGCACATGCAAACCGCCGCAGCAGCACTCCAAAACGCCGTATCACCGCTCAAGAGGCGCGAGCCGCCGCCGAGAGTCGAGCGCCAGAGCCATCAGGGCAAACGTTCGACGGCGAATGGTCCAGCGCTAACGGCTGGTGACGTGGACGAGTTGTTCAATGCCATGGGCGAGATGTACGGCAACAAGTTCACAAGCGAGTGGGGGGCGTTCGATGCCACTGGCGCGTGGTGGGCAGAGCTGCAGTACGTGACGCCTGGGCAGTTGGCTATTGGCCTGCGCCGTGTGCGCCAGCAGATTCAGGACGCGGCACGTCAGAACAATGAGGCGTGGCCACCAACGCCGCTAGCGTTTGCCGCGCTGTGCCAGCCCAAGCCGGAAGATCTAGGGCTGCCGAGCGATGCCGAAGCATGGCGCGAAGCGACCGCGAACGCTCACCAGCCCCAGCGCCACCGCTGGAGCCATGAAGCGGTACGCATGGCAGGCGCTGCTGTTGGCTGGTGGGATCTGACCCACGGCGGCGGTGAATCCCGCGCTAGCCGCATGGAAAGCCGTTTCCGGAAAGAGTACGCGGCGCTGGTTAACCGGGTCATGGCAGGCGAGCAGCTGCAGGCGCGCACGCTGATCGGCCACGACAGCCAGAAGAACCGCGCTGAATTGGCAGAACGCGCCAGCCGCGAAGCCGCACAGCGCCAAGCAGAAGCGGCGGGCATGCCGCACCGGATGAATTCAGAGCAAGGGCTGCGCTCACTGCGCGCTGCCTTGGGAGGTCTTTAAGATGAATCAGATGTTGAAAAGCCAAAGCGTGACCATGAGCAGCCTGGAGCTACTGGATGTGATTAACGCTTCTCGCCATGAGCATGGGCAGAGCGGCTTACGCCGAAACGACTTCCATGCCCGCGTCACTGACGAACTAGAAGGGGAGTACTACGAAACTTTCGTAGTTGAAAATCACAACGGCACTAAGACCACCGCATACAGGCTTAACCACGATCAGTGTCTTCTGGTGGCAATGCGAGAATCAAAAACCGTTCGCCGTTCTGTGCTGGAAAAGATCAAAACCATTGAGTCTGGTAACGCGCTGCCCAGCATTCCCGCCACCATGGCGCTGTGTGAGCTCGCCATTACCGTTCTACGCCCATCGGATTCCGGCAAGGTCGTCATGCTCCAAAAGGCAGGCAAGGCAACGGGTGCTGATACCAGCTTTTTGCCGGACTACACCGAAGACAGCGCCGCCGGTCACGTGGGTGCGATGGAGACCGCTAGCGCTACCCAGCTCCTACGCGATCACGGTGTTAAATGTTCTGCCGCCGCCTTCAATGAGCGCTTACGTCAGATCGGCCTGTTAGAGCAGCGTAGCCGCAAGTCGTCAGGTGGCAAAGCTAAGCGCTTCTGGTGCATCACTAATGAAGGAATGGCCTACGGCAAGAACGTTGTCAGCCCTCAGTCGCCAAGAGAGACGCAGCCGCACTGGTACCGCGCTCGATTTGCTGAGCTTGTCGTGCTGATCGGCTTGGAGTGTGCGGCATGAGCATCCTGAAACCCGTAGACCATCAAAACATTGTACTACGCCTACTGGCGCGTTCAGCGGCCTGTGACGCCCAACACATCGCAACGTTAGCGCAGGCCTACAAGCTGCCCGTTTCGCTGCACCAAGTGCGCGTTGCCTGTGATGAGCTCGTCGCTCAACGATTCGTGGGGCGCACGCCTTATGGGTATCGCCTTACTACCTGGGGAGAGCGCGAACTGCCCGCGCTGCCGTTGCTGGAAAGCTACTACGTCGCTGACGCAGGAGGTGTTGCATGACCTTTTTAGCCGGTGTTGTGCTTGGAGTTGTTATCACCCTCGCTGTGCTATTAGGCGTGTTCTATTGGGCATCCAGAGGAGATGGCGGCCGATGAGCAATAACCAACCCCGAAAATGCCCGCAGTGCCAGTACCGCAAAGCGGCAAGCGAGTTTCGCGAATCCGGTACCGGTGCTGAATTGCCCGCGTGCAAACACTGTTTACGAAAATCACAGCGAGGTGGCAAACGATGGACGGCGTAACGATCTTCCTATTCGGCGTGCTTGCAGGTGTGCTTATCGTCATCGGGTGCGCAGTCGCCGCACTGTGCTGGGGCACACGGGATCTCAACCAGCGGGGAGAGCAAGACGATGGATAACGCTACACAGAAGGGCGGACCCAACGCCCGACGCGCGGCCATGCTGTGCCAAAACAAGCGCTTTGGTCTATATCTCGACCATCGCCGTAGGCAGGTTCAGGCGCTTGAGTTTCGCCAGCTGCCAGACGGTACCCATGGCCCCGAGGACTGTGCTGATTGGCTGCGCAAGGCGTGTGGCATCACCAGCCGCGCCGAACTGGATCACAACGACGAAGCGCGGGCAATGCTAGATCGCATCATGGCTGACTACAGCAAGTGGGAGCGCCAGCAGCGGTTGAATGATCGGATAGCAGGGGGTGCGGTGTGACCGAGAACGCACACCCGATAGAAGACCACGCCAAGGCGCTGGCAGACGATAACCGCTTTTGTGAATGGCTGGATGCTATTGATGCACTGGATAGCGGGTGGCCACACAGCCATTACACCGCCCGCCGCTGGATCGAGGATCAGTGCGACGTGGAAAGCCTGGGCCGCTTAGCCACTGACCCTGTAGCGGCAGCCTCGCTTCATCAAATCGCCCGCCGTTTTGCTGTGTGGGACAAGAATCAGGAGTTGGATCTGTGACTACACGCAGCTTACCTGCCTGCAAGCGTCGCCCACGCAAGCCAAAGGCTGACGGCACGCCACGCAAGCGCCCAGTTGACTGGGAAGGCAACGAGCAAGCGGTGCTGATCCGCTGGCTGCTGGGCGAGAAGATGCGCGGCGAGCCTGTTGGCGCACTACATGACGTTACTTATCACGTACCCAATGGCGGGCAGCGAAGCAAGAGCACCGGCGCGGCGATGAAGCGCCAGGGCGTTAAATCCGGCGTGAGTGATTTGGTGGCCATGGATGCTCGGGGAGGCTGGTTTGGGTTGTACATGGAATTCAAAGCCTCGCCACCGCATACCGCCGCCCTTGCTGACAGTCAGCATGATTGGCTGACACTGGCAGAGGAGCGCGGTTACTGCGCTGTGTTGGCCGTAGGTCTGGAAGAGGCTAAACGGGTACTCAGGGAATATGCAGCGCTGGCGCCCACGTATCACCATCATACTGCCCGCGTGCATTTAAAAAGCGGTACTGAGTGGAGAAAGGGCGAATGATTTGCGCAGTAAAACACTCAGAATTGAACGTATCGGCAATTAATGAGCATGATAGTGCACAAAAGCAAAAGGGGGTTGTGATGCGTGAGGCATTGGAGCGCATGCCTATGAGCCGGTTGCGTGAGGTGGCGAAAGAGTCGAGTGCCGACCATCATCCCGACGCGCCACGTGTGTTCGTGAACCGCGTGCTTGATATGGAGGTGGAGCGCCGGACTTGGTACGCGCATGAGAACCCAGGGTTCCAGCCTTTCAGTTCTACGGAAAAGCTTGGTGAGCATCCTGGTGGTGGTACTGCCGCCGCTGACCCGCTAGTGATTGCGTATGATCGTGGCATTCGCATTCATGCTGCACATGAAGAAGCGCGCCAATTCATCGGCTATGCCCGCTTGCCCCCGCGCAACCTGCTGGCGGCACTCATACAAGCAGCTAAGACAGACCGCCGCGTTATAGGTCCTTGGGGAAAGAGTTACGACCAGATAGCCGATGATTGTTGCACGTATGCACAGCGCTTAGGTTTTTCGCCTGGTGTTATGCACGGTAAGACGCTTGTGTGCTTTGACACGATTCAGCATGAGTCGGGCTGGCGCCAGCCCATCGAGACTAAGCATGTGGTGCCGTTGTTCAAGAACGGTCAGGCGATAAAGCGAGCAGCCGTAGAGGGCCGCGCTCAAATGATTATGCTGGCTAGCTTGGGATAATAAACACTGTATCTGCTTAGCAAAACCCCGCGTAAACCCTCGCCCAATCGGGCGAGGATACAAGCGGGAACCGCGCAGCGGTTCTAATCAGGTGTAGACTGACTCTGCACATACTCTCTCAGTGTTTCGATAGTTGCCCCACC
>Ga0208301_1000030_pt1 | contig 73680 bp, 61 predicted proteins | sample 25BtaG_FD_184100 | JGI IMG/M metagenome (GOLD analysis project Ga0208301, IMG submission 184100) | Marine viral communities from Cariaco Basin, Caribbean Sea - 25B_WHOI_OMZ_CsCl (SPAdes) (version 2) | ecosystem: Environmental > Aquatic > Marine > Oceanic | place: Caribbean Sea: Cariaco Basin...
ATTTCTGTTCGTCGGGCCGGGAGTTTGCCTTCAGCTTCCTTCAGATTCTGCCTTGCGGCAGACACCCTTGCTGTTCAGCTAACGGTTCCCGCTATCAGGGTCCGTAGGGGACTTTCACCCCCAAGTCATCCTGTGAGGCACCACCCTCAGGAATAGCGCCAGTCAAGGCGCTGCGCGCCATGCCTGGCGCACAACAAAAACGCCGCTGCGATATAGGCAGCGGCGCTTGGGGGAGCGTTAAGCGCTATTAAATCGTAAAGGCCGCTTCTTGCTCACCGGTTTTAAGATCACCGGAACGCACCAGCTCATCCGTCACGCGATCAATGGCGCGTTTAGCGCGACCAATCATCTCGTCAACTTCATCACGGTTAATAGTCAGTGGCGGCGCAAAGCCCAAAATATCACCTTGCGGCATTGCACGAGCGATCAGGTTTTCTTCCATTGCCGCTGCGGCAACACGCGGGCCAACTTTCAACGCCGGGTCGAAATGCAGGCGCTGTTTGGCGTCTGGCGAGAACTCTAGAGCGGCCATTAGACCAACGCCGCGCACGTCGCCCAGCAATGGGTGACCCTCAAAAGTGGCCTTCAGCTGCTGCTGGAAGTAGCCGCCAGTTTCAGCAGCGTTACCGACTAGGTTTTCGCGCTCGATAATATCCAAGTTGGCAAGGCCAGCGGCACAGCCTAGTGCATGACCTGAATAGGTCCAGCCATGACCGATGGGACCGAACTCACCAGTCCCCTGCTCAAGCACTTTCCATACTTTGTCGCCAACAATCACGCCAGAAAGCGGCTGATACGCGCTGGTTAACCCTTTAGCAATAGTGACCAAATCAGGCTTCATGTTGTAGTGGTGGCTACCGAAGTCCGAGCCGGTACGGCCAAAGCCACACACGACCTCGTCAGCTATCAATAGCACGTCATACTTGTTCAGCACTGCTTGAATCGCATCCCAATAACCTTCTGGCGGCGGTACGATACCACCGGTACCCAGCACCGGCTCACCGATAAATGCTGCGACGGTGTCAGGGCCTTCTTCCAGAATCATTGCCTCTAGTTTCTCGGCACAGTAGGCAGAAAACTCGAGTTCTGTCATACCGTGCTGCTCTGCCGCGCGCAGATAGTAGTGCGGTGCTTCAGTGTGGCGAATGGTTTCGATTGGCAGGTCAAAATGGTCGTGGAATGCTTTAAGACCGGTTAGCGAACCAGAGGCGATGCCAGAACCATGGTAACCACGCATACGCGAGATCACTTTTTTCTTCTGCGGACGCCCCAGCACGTTGTTGTAGTAACGCACAATTTTGAGCTGTGTTTCATTCGCATCAGAGCCTGACATGCCGTAATACACCTTGGACATGTTCATGCCTGCGATTTTCAGTACACGCTCAGAAAGTTCAATCTGCGGCTCGTTCGAGTGGCCCACATAAGTGTGGTAATAAGAAAGCTCCAGCGCTTGCTTATAAATGGCTTCAGCTACTTCGGTGCGACCATAACCGATATTGACGCAGTAAAGGCCCGCAAAGCCATCGATAAACTCACGGCCATCTTTATCTACGATATTAATACCTTTACCACCCGTGATAACGCGACCGGGCAAATCGCCGTGTGCAAAGTCGCGCAGGTGGGTAGAGGCGTGAAAAGTGACTTTACGGTCGCGTTCGATCAGATCCTGATGCAAGCTCATAACGTTCTCTCTATACAGTCCCTCCCCACCGTGTGGGGAGGATGCTTAAATTAATAAAACCGATTGATATCAACTTCCTGACACTGAACCTAATGCCCCAAGGCAGTAGTACTTCGTTTCTAAATACTCATCGATACCGGTAGCGCCGCCTTCACGGCCAAGGCCGGACTGTTTGACGCCACCAAAAGGTACTGGTGGACCTGTCATTTTCACGGAGTTGACGCTAACCATACCGTACTCCAACGCCCGCATTAGCTTCCAGATGCGGCGAATATCATGAGTGTAGATATAAGCCGCTAAGCCGTATTCGGTGTCATTGGCCATTTCAATAACTTCGTCATCGGTACTATAAGCGGTAATACCGGCCACCGGGGCAAAGTTCTCTTCACGCCAGACTTTCATTTGCGCGGTTACGTTGGTCAACAGCACTGGCATAAAGAAGTTATCGCCCGGTGCTTGGCTTTGGTCACCAGCAATCATCGTGGCACCTTTGGAAATCGCATCATCAACAATCGACGCTGCTTTTTCGACCGCCTGGCGATGAATCAGCGGGCCCAAATCAACTTCCCCATGCAAACCGTTACCCACAGTAAGTGCCGCCATGCGCTCGGTAAATTGCTCAACGAACGCATCGTGGATAGATTCGTGAACCAAGATGCGGTTAGCGGCTAGGCAATCTTGCCCGGCCGTTTGAAACTTGGCCGAGACGGCTGCATAAGCTGCCTCTTTGGGATCCATATCCGGACCAACGATAAAGGGTGCGTTGCCACCTAATTCTAGCGATAGCCGTTTGACTGTATTTGCGCTCTGCTCAATTAACAAGCGGCCAACACGGGTGGAGCCCGTGAAAGAGAGCGCGCGGATACGCGGCTCGCTGCACAAAATGTTAGAAACTTCTGCAGGATCCCCCAGTACGACGTTAAAAATACCTTCTGGAATACCTGCGCGCTCGGCAAGCTCCGCCAGCGCCAGCGCAGAAAACGGCGTTTCATTGGCGGGTTTGATGATCACCGGACATCCGGCAGCCAACGCCGCAGCGGCTTTGCGGGTAATCATGGCCAGCGGGAAGTTCCATGGCGTAATCATCGCGGCAATGCCTACCGGCTCTTTAATGGTGCCCAGTGATGCATTGGGGATATGGCTAGGAATGGTTTCACCGTAGGTACGTTTGCCCTCCTCGGCGAACCAACGCACGAAACTGGCACCGTACTCTACTTCACCACGGGCATCCGGCAGCGGCTTGCCCTGCTCCAACGTCATGATGGTAGCGAGATCTTCACGATTGGCTTGAATCAAGTCATACCATGCCAACAAACGCTCGCAGCGCTCGTCAGCGCGTAGGGCACGCCACTGTACAAAAGCAGTTTCGGCGGCATCTACGGCGGCAGTAATTTGCTCAGCTTCCAGCAAGGGAATGTGGCCAATGGCTTCATTGGTCGCTGGGTCATACACCGTTTCTTCTCGGCCGCCATCACCGTGGGTCCATTTACCGTTTACGTAGGCGTACTGCCGGAACAGACGCGGATCTTCCAAGCGCTTAGTGAGCGTGGTCGATAATGTGGTCATGGGCACCTCCCCAGGTTGCAGCCAGTTACGGTGAAGCCAATCGCTGGCGACAAACCGTTGTACAGAAAAATGTTGCTAAAAAATCGCTCTACAGCCCAACGTCTCGATGGGCTGTTTCAGTGTGTCTAGCGTAAGGGAGATACCGCACGAAGTGTTTTTGAAAGCGCCGGATAATTCCGGCGCTTTTTTTGTGAAAGCTCGCTTTATAGTGATTTTTTTTGGCAGCGCCTCTATTAAACCTGCTGCGTTTAACCCGCGACGGGGTTAATCAAAGCCTCCTCAGTAAATACCACTAGCCCTAACTCTGGCCGATAGCCATGGATCTCAGTGACATCCAACGCCTGCAGAAAGGCTAAAATTTCTTCGCTGATGACCTGTCCTGGCACTAACACCGGAAATCCTGGTGGGTAAGGGATGACAAAACTTGCCGATACAACATCGCGTCCAGCGCGCATTTGTGACTGCAACTTGCCATTATCGAAGCGTAAGTACTCCGTATTCTCTTCGTCGTAGCTCAGAAAGTAAGCACAACGAATGTCACCCTGGGGCGTATCAGGATTCGGCCGGAAGGCGTCGTGGAAACGACTGAAGTCAGGTAGTGGCGGCAAATCATGATTTAGCGAATGCACCTGATTTTCGATGATTTTGCGCTCAGGGCGGCTACTGTCTTCCAAGCGATATTCGAACTCTTTGGCCAACTTGATCAGCACATCCAGCAAGTAGGCTATAGACCCCCGTGTTGTGCCGATATTGGTCATAAACAGGACGGTGTTACGGGAAGTCTTGTTGATCTGAATCCCGTACTTATTCATCAGGTATTCGTTTTTAAAGGTATCGCCATCTACGCCCGTATTACCGATGGCAATCGTGACCCGGGTAGGGTCAACCACAAACTCGTCTCGCGCCCAGGCTTCCTCCATCTTATTCCATCCCGTCACCGGGTCGTAATAGGACTCGACCCCCGACTCGCGGTAGGCTTCAGGCACCATATCGCTATTTTTTAATACGCGGAAATATTTCTGCAGTAATGGATGGGTGTAGAGCTGCTCGCGCAGCGAAAGCGCCGTCTCAACCTGGGCGTGCACCAGTTCGAAACCTTCCATTTCTGCCTGCATTCTTCCCACATCCAGCGATGCCACAATCTGATAATTGGGCGAGGTAGAGGTGTGAGTCATGTAGGCTTCGTGGAAAGAAGCCTCCACTTTCTGGCGAAAATCTTGATCCCACACGTGAATCATTGAGCCTTGGCGTAACGAGGTCAGTGTTTTGTGGGTTGAATGGGTGGCATAGGCGCGAATGCGCACCTCGTCTGGGTCAGGCATCAGTCGCTGGTTAAGCCATGTAGCGTCATCTTCCGGATCAAGCTTGTCGAACTCGGCTCTCCAAGCCGCATACTCCTCCCGATAGCTATCACTGCGGTAACGATCTCGCAACGTGCGTGCCGCATTCATAGCGGTGCGTGGCCGATACGTGGGGTTAAAACCAGCGAAGGCAAACCATGCTTCATCCCAAAGAAAAACCAGATCTGGTTTAATCGCCAAACACTCTTCCATCACCCGGCGCACGTTATAGACGATGCCATCGAAGGTGCAATTGGTCAGCAACAACATCTTAACTTTATGCAACTGCCCGGAGCGCTTGTAGGACAGCAGCGTTTTCTTGATTTCATGCAGCGGCACCGCACCGTACATGGAATAATCATCAAGCGGATAGGAGTCTAAATAACTGACATGTGCACCGGCTAGCACCATGCCGTAATGGTGCGACTTGTGACAGTCACGATCGATCAAAACAATGTCGCGCGGCTTAATCAGCGCCTGCACCACAATCTTATTGGCAGTGGACGTACCATTAGTCACAAAGAAGCTACGACGAGCTCCAAAGGCGCGGGCTGCGTACTCTTGTGCCTTTTTGATTGGCCCAAACGGTTGCAACAGCGAGTCTAACCCCCCCGATGTTGCGGATGTTTCTGCCAGAAAAATATTAATGCCGTAGAAGTCGATCATGTGCCCAGCCCAGTGTGAGCGAGTTACCGACTTGCCCCTTGAAATGGGCATGGCATGAAACACTCCTGTGGGCTGTCTACTATACTCACGCAGAGCATCAAAGAACGGTGTGCGATAGCGAGTATCAATGGCGCGTAGGATCGTATGATGCTGTTCGATGTAATCCGTTTCACGGTAGAAAATACGGTTAAAGTGCTTAATATCGCGACTTGCCGTTGCTTCAACATCACCGCTCGTCACCAGGAATTGATCAATTTCTGGGCGCAGCTCATGAATCATCGAACTGAGCAGGATGCTGCGATCAGCTTCGCTATGGTGCTCCAACTCATTTTCTGAGAGACCTTCCAGATAATTACGCAAAGCACTGAGGTTATACTTTGACTTATATGGAAATTCATAGCGAATCAGGCAGGCCTGTATATTTGGATTAACCAATATGGCAATCAACGCATCTTCAAAGCTTTTGACCGTTACAACATCGTAAACAAAGCGGTCTTCAGGTCGGCGCATATTGTGAAATGCTTCACGCACCACATCTTCTTCTTGGTTAGAAAGATTATCTACGATCAGCAGTTCAAAGTAAGGCTGCGCCGAGCTATTGGAAGCCGGGTGCCCGCGGCGAAGTTGATTAAGGGCGTCCAGTGCTTCCATATCTTCAGCGCCTGCATCCGTCTCAGAGAGATCCACATGCCGTCGACGATAAGACTCACTGATCAATGCCCTTACCAAACGCTTAACGACTTTATCCAACAGCGCATATTCAGCGCGATTAAATAGCGTCCAAAGATGGCGAAAATCCTCTCTCGATGGAAATGCGTGGTAGTCCTCAATAATCTCTAAGCGCGTTAGCTTGATGTCGATAGCTTTAATCAAGTTTTTGGCGCGATCTTCTTCTTTAAGACGCGTCAGAATACCCAAATCACGGTTAAGCTCATTCCAGGTGTCAGCACGAAGTTGGGAAATTTTGTGATAAAAACCCAGGGCGGTGTAAGAAGTTTCGGTTGAATTATTCTCTTGCATAACGACACCCATCCTTTTTAGGTATTTATCTGGCAACGACACTTGACTCAGCAACAGTGCTCATCAGCCATACAGTCCGCGGGAGCCATAACGCACGGTAATCTGCTCCTCTGGGAACTCATCAAAGTTCAAATTTAATACTCTGCCGGGCCAACGGAACTGGGTAAGTTTTTCCTTGGTGCGGTATACCGCGGTATACACTGTGCCCAGGCCACGCCGATAGTCATGGCGAAACAAAGGGGGAGCGGAGAACGCTGAAATTAGCCGCTCTGCAGTGGTAGCGTCATCGTCCACCAGAATCGATAGCTGACGCTCACGAATCAAGGTTTCAGAGGCCAGCGCATGGGCATACCATTCGATTTTCTTTTGATGATTGGTAGCCACCGGCACTCGCCGAATGCTGGCGCGGCTATCCGGCGCAATCATCGCCGTAACATAACGCCCTGAGGCATCTGCCACGGTGATGTTGTAGGCCATATGGGTAGGCACTCGGGCAAGTACCGCGGCGGCTTCGGGCACGGTATCGCAGAATTCGAGGATGTAGCGAAGAATAATCGGCGCACCAAAGCCATCCCCCACCACTTTGCGCCCACCGAAGGCTAACGAAACAGCAAGCCCGGCATCGTTCATTCCGTCTAGCACGCCCCACAGGCAATCAGACATGGCGATAACACGGCGCTGATTCCAGCGGGTGTAGAGAATAGTGCCCTCACATAGCTCCGGCGGATAATCATAGTTGCGTGCCAGCAACGTTGACGTCGGCCTTGTTAGTACCGCCTGCGAGCAACCAGTAATATACGGCGGCGGACGATACAAACTCAGTAGCCGTGACGAGAGATCCCCGCCACCGGCGACTTCACACAACGTCCGATAAGTCACTAGCAGCTCAGGCATGTGCTTGCGTAAGGCGTTATGGCACTCCAGATAAGAGGGACGCTCACGCTCACCTTCAGCCAGATACCAGGGCTCATAGGCAGGCCAGTGATAATGGAACAACGACTGCCATTTTGGCCCCGCCAGCTCTTCATGCACAGTGCGAAACGTCAATGCTTTGTCCAGTTCCACACCAGGCGCCCGGCCTGCAGCAAAGTTGCTGTCCATGATTAAAGAATTTTGAAGTTGCCACCGCCGATAGCGTGGCTGACGGCAACTTCCTCCACCACTGGATCTTGCAAAGCCTGTCCGGTGTACTGGCGACGAATGCCATCTATCCAAGCCTTGGCACGCTCATTAAGCTGGAAGTCATCATCCATTAACCGCCCACGGGTGATCAAAATACCCAGGTCGGCTCCTTCATAACGAAAGTCTCCTGCGCCACTAATGCGCAGAAAAAAGGCTTCACTCTCACTCTCTGCCGCGTGAGGGTGATAGCTGTAATGATCATAAGCAATCTCGCCTTGAGCATTCATACGCCATACACCGGTAGTAGGCGCCTCCGTTAACAGGTCAACGCTTTCATCGGTATGCTTGATAACCAGCTGGCTCCAGCTGTCGACACTTTCAGGGTGCGCCCAACGCTCATTGATATCATTGATGTCCAGATCAAAATCGGCATCCGAAAACTCAAGCAGGTGAAACAGGAACAGTGGAATATCAGAATGCGCAAAAGCCGCCACATTTGTCAGTGAGCTTGCGCCTGTCACACGGGGATTAAGCTCACCCAGATACACTTCATTGGTATCCATATCAATCAGGAAATCGAGCTCAAAATAGCCTCGATAGCCCTCTTCGCGCAGTGCCTCACCAAACTTAAAGGTGTACTCACGCGCTAAATCACGCACTTCCTGACTAAAGGCGCCAGCGAACATTTCGTTGCCACACCAACCGCCCTTATAAGGAGTCAATGATTTGAAGCCTACCAGCTCTGTCATCAGCGGGCCGACAACCGTACCGCAACGCGTGGCACAAGCTTCTATCGCCGAACCGCGACAGTTGATGCGCTTCATGATCTTGACTTCGGGTTCGGCCTCGATCTCTTCGGCATGTTTGTAATAGTCTTCTTCACTGGCAATAAAGAAGGTGGTGTGGCCAGAATCGCCAAACGCGGTCTGCACCACTAAATCGTTACCAAGCGACTCGCTAACCTTTAGAAGCTCCTGATAACTGCCTACCCTGGCCAACACGTTGGGCACGCTGGGCACACCCGCTTTATTACCAATACGCACCGTCTCAATTTTATTATCCATCCGCTTGCGCAGTTCAGCAGGGGGGAAGGCAACCCGCAGGCCCAGCTGCTCACAAACGTCTTCGGTGTGTTCATCGAACATTAAAAACGATGCCACTCCAGCGCTTTCGCCATTGGCGCGTGATTGAATGAAATCAATAACTTCTTTATGCTCAAGCAGATAGTTATTAATATCCTCAATGCTCTCGAAGTCGCGTGGAAACTTCTGCTTAGGCACAAACACATTACGCTGTTTGCCTTCAAAGCAGTCAATATAGTTAATATGGCGGAAGCTACCTACCCAATCACCAATACCCAGAAGATTGAAGTTCGTCGCAGAAATAAAGTAAACCGGCTCTTTATTGTTTAAAAAATATCTACGGACATCTGCAATGGACGTTATTTTATTCATTGTTTTCGCTCCTTGTATGACACGTACTGAAGGCCGTGTTGAACTAGTGCTGCCTAGGAATTTCGCTAAATATCGCGATAATCGCCTAAATTAATCATCCAGCTGGCGCGAAATCCATTCTTCTCGTGATGATTGGGTAAGCCAAATAGGCTCCTAAAAAATGTCTTGGTCAGTACGTACAGGTTTAGCAAGTGGTCCTAGGGTGTCAAGGAAAGGAGAGGATCCGTTTTCGCTACGGTACAGCGAAAAATCAACTTCACGGTCACGGAAACTTTTCAGTGGCTGCCCCAAACCGCGCAACCCTGTTTCGCGCTCGCGACGGACACGGTTGAGGTCAATTTCAATGGGGATGACTTCTTCACCAATACCCGCTTGATGGATCACATCGCCAGAGGGGCCAACAACGATAGAACGGCCATTACCCAACGCGCCAGCGCCATTGATATCGAAGAAGTAACACTGGTTGATCGCCGCATTAGTACGGGCAATTGACAGCTCAATATCTCGGTCAATGGTATCGGTCATCGTGGGGTGAAGAATGACTTCGGCCCCCATTGAAGCCAGGGTACGAGTCGTCTCGGGAAACCACATGTCATAACAGATAGAAACGCCAAAGCGACCTATGGTTGGCACATCGAAGACCACAAATTCACTGCCACTTTCTACGCCGGCTTCGTAAGGCCGGAACGGGAACATCTTACGATAACGCGTTACAACTTGGCCCAGAGGGTTAATCACTACCAAGGTATTGTAAGTATGCTCGCCGACTTGCTCGAACATTGAGCCCGGAATTAACCAAATACGGTGTTGCGCCGCCAATTGGCAAAAAAAGGCTTCGGTATCGCTGGGCAACGCTTGAGCATGGAGCGGTGAGGCTCCCATTGGCATTAACTCGCTGAACAGCACCATTTGAACCTGAGGAAAACGATTCATTAGCGCATCGATCCGATGGCGCATAGCCTCGGTATTGTCGCCATGGTGCAGGGCATGCATTTGAACACCGGCAATGGTGAAATATGACATTAGTTTCTCTCTGCGTTAGGCGATCTGACTGTTTCTGCTTAGCCAATTCACTTCGATGGATGGCTTTCACCAAGCGAGTGGTGAGTGGCATTAATTTTCATATTAAGCCAACAAAACGCTGAAATAGCGTTGATCATGCACTAGGAATCGATTGTTAAATTCGATCTACACAGATCGATTTACACAAACCAGCATTACAAAAAGTCATTTGATCCAATACTTGGCTCGGTCCGCTTGACCGATTTGGTCACGATATAGGTAAAGTAACGCTCTATTCCCACGTCCGAGACCAACCAACTATCGATCAAGCGTTGATAACTGTCGATGGAAAACACCTCAAACTTCACCAGATAATCCACACCGCCACCTACCGCCACGCACTCTGTGGCGTCTGGCGTTTGCATGACTAATGCTTCAAAGCGGGAAAAGCTTTCGGCATTGTGCTGTTTAAGCTCAATCTGCACCCATACGGCGTTGCGCGGCACTAATACATCAGCATTAATGCGCGCGCTATATCCTTCGATAACGCCCGCATTTTCCAGACGTTTAACTCGCTCCCAGCAGGGACTCACCGAGAGGTTGATGGCTTCTGCCAGCTTCGACTTAGTGATTCGTCCATCCCGAGAGAGAATATCGAGAATTTTTAAATCATAACGGTCCAATTTCATCATGCGAGTTGTCACGCCTCCAGGCGTTCAACAACATCGGCAATCACCGCCAGGGTGTCCCCCATATTGATTAACGATGGCGCACGACGAGCCATTAAGATGCCGTCACGTTCCGCTTTGTAAGCCACAGGAGCGGTACCACTGCGGGTCATATCGTAAACATAGGCAATGGTTTGGCCTTTTTTCACTTCATCACCTAACGCCACTAACAGCTCTAACACCCCAGAATGCTGGCTTTGCACGTAGCAGCTGGCATCAGGCATATCGAGATACATTTGCCCACCTTCGGGCATTTCCACTGTGCCTTGCAGCAAACCGTAATGGATCAAAAAATTGCGTACACCACGCTCAGCAATCGCAATGCTTTGCGGCGTGGACGTGCCACCGCCGCCAAGTTCAGTGGCCACAAATACTTTGCCCTGGCGCTCACAGGCCGTATCGAACAGCTTTTCTGCATCTAGCTCAAACATCACCATCGCGTAGGGAGCACCGAACGCTTTAGCGCCTTCCAACGCAGCCTGCTGTTGAGACTTATCGTCTAAAACATGTGAAGCACCGAACGGCAAAATATCTAGCGTACGGCCACCAGAGTGCAAGTCGAGCACTACATCGCTAAGAGGAACCAGCACGCGAGTAAAGTAATCAGCGATTTGCGACGTTACGGTGCCGTTTGGATCGCCAGGAAAACTACGATTCAAGTTGCCTTTATCCATCGGCGAGGTGCGCTTTCCGGCCATGACTGCAGGCGTGTTCATACACGGTACAATAATGACTCGCCCACTCACCTCTTCCGCTTTCAACGTGGAAGAGAGCTTCAACAGTGACGTTATGCCTTCGTATTCATCACCATGATTCCCGCCCGTTAATAGCGCAGTGGGGCCTTCGCCATTTTTAACCACGGTAATAGGTATCATTACCGCGCCCCAGGCAGACTCATCGGTGGAAATCGGCAGTTTTAAAAAGCCGTGCTGTACGCCATCGGCGTCGAAATCAACGGTGGCGGAAATAGGACTAGGCCGCAGTTGGTTCGGTTGAAGCGTCATTTTATATCCCTTGTATTGTATAGACAGCTACTTAACAAACAGCTGGCGCGGAAAATTAGCCAGGGTTTCACAACCATCTTCAGTAATCAGAATGCTTTCGGTAATTTCCAGCCCCCAGTCTTCTACCCATAGACCAGGCATAAAGTGAAACGTCATGCCAGGCTGAAGAATAGTTTCGTCTGAGGGGCGTAAGCTCATCGTGCGTTCGCCCCAATCCGGCGGGTACGAGATACCAATCGGATAACCACAGCGAGCGCCGCCACGGTCAAACCCGTATTTATCCATCGCCGCGCCCAGCGCCATGGCAATATCCGCCGTACGATTGCCCGGCTTAGCCACGGCCAAGCCACCCTCAATGCCTTCCAGCAAAGCAGATTCAGCACGAATAAAGTCGGTTGGCGGCGTACCTAAAAATACGGTGCGCGACATCGGCGCGTGGTAACGCTTGAAGACACCCGCAATTTCGAAAAACGTGCCTTCGCCTTTGCGAAATGGCGTGTCGTCCCAGGTAAGATGCGGCGCAGCAGCGTCTTTACCGGTTGGCAGCATCGGTACAATAGCGGGATAATCGCCGCCGAATACTTTGCCATTCTCGTCGACAAATCCTTCAATGCCGACGCGGTAAATTTCCGACACCAGCTTACTCTTTGGCAGCCCGGGCTCAATCACTTCCAAAATACGCGTGTGCATCCCTTCAACAATTTTTGCCGCTACACGCATATAAGCTATTTCTTGCGGCGACTTAATCGCTCGGCACCAATTCACGAGTGCGTTGGCGTCCATAAAGCGCGCATGGGGAAGCTCACGCAAAAGGCTTTGATAGGCTTTAGCAGAGAAGTAGTAGTTATCCATCTCCATGCCCACCACACCGGTATGCCAGCCGCGGTCGGGCATGATCGATTGGGCAAGATACTCCATTGGATGCATATCCGGATTTTGAACATAGTGATCCGGATAGTAGGTAATATTATCTGGGTCTATCCAGCAGGTGCGCAGCGCGCCGTTGGCATCCATACGGCGGCCAAACCATACAGGTTCGCCTTCAAGGCCCACCAATACGCATTGATGAACATAAAATGACCAGCCGTCGTAGCCGGTCAACCACGCCATGTTGGAAGGATCACTGACGATCAGAACGTCAATACCACGGCCCGCCATCTCTGCGCGCACTTTCCAAAGCCGATTAGCGTACTCTTCACGTGTGAAGGGCAGGGAAACCTCAGTCATCGGGCAACTCGCCATCAAAGATCACTAAGAACCAGCGCTATCTATTGTAAGTTAGCTGCGCTGGGCCACAGGATCGACCTGGCCACCCCCGCAGTAGGCCTGCCAATGTCGTCTTAGGGCGATACTAGCACCGACCCTTGGTTGCTGGTCAAAGCCTTTATGACAAAAATTGTGGTAAGGCGTGGTAGCGTAACCATAGTTAACATGCAGTCAGGAGGAAAAATGAAACTAGTCGTCCATATTGATGATTCAGCCCAGTGGCAAGCCGCACTTGAGAAAGCGTTTCCCCAAGCCACTGTATTGACAAGTGACGCACCTGAAGATGAGCGCAAAAACGCCGACTACCTTGCCGTTTGGAAAGCCCCAGAGCATTTACTGCAGGAACAAAGCCAACTCAAAGGCATTATTAATCTGGGAGCGGGTGTTGATTACTTACTGAAAACACCCGGCCTTCCAAGCGATGTTCCTATCGTGAAATTACGTGATGCTGGCATGGGCGAACTCATGGCAGATTACGTGCTATATGGCGTACTGCACTTCTACCGCAGCATGGACCGCTACGCCACTCAACAGCAGAGCGCTACTTGGCAGCCCCAAGCCGTGCCTGAAAAAACACAGTGGCCAGTTGGCGTACTGGGCCTTGGCGCAATCGGCAGTTACGTAGCCACTTACTTGTCGCAAGCAGGCTTCCCCGTACTTGGCTGGAGCCGCTCAGCTAAACAGATTAGCGGCGTACGCTGCCTGCATGGCGATGAAGGGCTTGATGAACTGCTTGGTCAAGTGCAGAGCTTAGTCACTATTTTGCCAGATACCGCGGCTACGGCAGGTATTCTTAACGCCGAGCGGCTAGCGAAACTACCCGAAGGCGCCAGTGTTATTAATCCCGGTCGTGGCAGCCTAATTGATGAACAGGCGTTGCTCGATGCGCTCGGTGAAGCCAATAACCCAGGACATCTGCGTGGTGCCCTGCTAGACGTTTTCTGTGAAGAGCCTTTGCCTACCAACCACCCCCTTTGGCAACATCCAAACGTCGTAGTAACGCCTCATATGGCAGCGCCTACACCACTCAATGACGCCATTGATCAAGTCATTGCGTATATTAAGGCATTTGAAGCGGGTGAAACGTTGGCAACAATTTGCCCAGCATCAGGCTACTGACGCTTAGCCATACGCACGCTATACTGCGCGGGGAACCAAGCGCCCGCTAAAGGCTCTTAGGAAAACACACGAGAAGGAGGAAGGGCCTTTGCGTTATGTTACAAAGAGCATCAGACACCCTAAGTCTGTGAGCACAATGTTGGGCGCTTGTCTGTTTTCCCTGTGTGGGTTAGCAGCAGCCAATACTACTCAAGATGAGCAAACGCTGCAGGCTCCACACCCTTTTCAGGCCCAGTACCGTTTAGAAATACGCGGCTGGCCCGGTGCAACCATCACCCATACGCTCAGCAATGAGGGGCTTCACTGGTTAAGCAATATGCATTTTGCTGTCGCGATTGCCCGAGGTGAGGAGCGTAGTCGTTTTTCGATAGACGATACCTCGACTCGCTCTTTGCTCTATAACAGCAGTTATTCGCTACTGGGTGTCGGCGACAGTTACCAACTCAACGAAAGTGATATTAGCTCGCTTGATCGCCAGGCCGCTCTATTTGATCTTTCCCGACGAGCGGGTCATGAAGGCTGCATGGTAAGCACTCCCTGTGATATCGAGTTTGTTGATCATCGTGGACGTGATGAACACTTTCAGTACTATGTCGATCAGCAGCATAGCAACGAGCCCAACACCATTACCGTTCCCGCCGGTGAGTTCGAAGCTACCCGCGTCACGCTGATTGATAAAGAAAAACCCGACCGATATTTACACATTAACTTCCATCCAGATTGGCCAGGTCTAATACTCTCGGCAGAATATCGAAAAGAGGGGCGTCGTCAGACTTACCTCACCATGACTCAATTCAACCCCGCAGGGGGTAACGCACCTTAAATGCTGTCTGGATTATTGATTGTTTTATTGCCTCTCTTGTTAGGCTACCTAGTACGCGTTCGTGCTACCCACTTACTGAACCTCATCAACCGAGCCGTTAATGGCTCGGTTTATTTGATTCTATTATTTATGGGGGTAAGTCTTGCAGGCCTTGAAAATCTGGGTAGCCAACTTTCAAGGTTAGGCGGCAACGCTCTGCTACTGTTTAGCATTACGACGGTATGCAACCTGGCTGCTCTATGGTGGTTATCGCGCCAAGTGGCGTTGAAAGCCGGTAATTCACCGGTAGTCAAGAACGCTCCTACTAGCAAGCTGGCAGCTATGCAGGGGTCACTCATGTTGGTAGGTGTGGTGGCCGCTGGCGTGGCATTTGGTTTGCTAATCGGCCCAATGGTTGGCGAAAAGCTATTTACCGCCGCCGACTGGCTTGCCGAATGGGTGCTATACGCACTCTTGGTACTGATTGGTTGCCAACTACGCAATTCCGGCATGCCCCTTAAGCAAATATTGTTGAATCGCCTGGGGCTTGCCATCGCGGTTACCCTTGCGCTGAGTTCACTGCTGGCTGGCTTATTAGCCGCCCCGCTTCTCTCGCTTAGCTGGAATGAAGGCTTAGCCATGGCCTCTGGCTTTGGCTGGTATTCGCTTTCGGCTATTTTGATTGGCGATCAACTTGGCCCATTAATGGGCGGCGTGGCGTTTTTCAACGACCTAACGCGCGAACTGCTGGCATTTATTCTGATTCCGCTCGTTATCCACCGCCACACCGCGCTAGCCATTGGCTATGGCGGCGCGACGTCGATGGACTTTACCTTGCCGGTGATCCAGCAGCACGGCGGTGTGGCCTGTGTCCCGATTGCCGTGGTCAGCGGCTTTATCCTGTCACTGCTCTCTCCACCACTGATTCTGTTTTTTCTTTCACTATCAGGTTAGCGATCGCAGGCAATCATTGGGTAGGATAAGCAGCGTTATAAAAATACAACTGCTTCACTGCCCAGGATGCCTACCCACTATGCTAAACGGAATTTGGTTAAGCTTTTTCATTGCTGCGTTTGCAGCCTCTTTGTGGCAGTGGTTAGTCGGTGGCGATAGCGAGATTTTTGCTCGCTTAGTGCAGTCGCTGTTCGATATGGCAAGCGTCAGCGTGGATATTATTTTAGTGCTGCTAGGCACGATGACGCTTTGGTTAGGCTTTCTTTCAATTGCCGAAAAGGCAGGCATGATTCGCTTACTAGGCCGCGTGCTTGACCCACTGTTTTCCCGCCTAATGCCAGAAGTGCCCCGGGGCCACCCTGCCATGGGGCTAATTAGCATGAACTTTGCGGCTAACATTCTAGGCTTAGATAACGCTGCCACACCGATTGGCATTAAAGCCATGCAATCGCTGCAAAGTCTCAACCCGAGCCGCGATACTGCCAGCAACGCACAAATCCTGTTTTTAGTACTCAACACCTCATCACTGACGCTGCTACCTGTCACGATCTTTATTTATCGTGCTCAGCAAGGCGCAGCCGAGCCAACCCTGGTCTTTCTACCGATTCTGCTGGCCACCAGCGCCTCCAGCCTAGCTGGGCTACTTGCGGTTGCACTCGTGCAACGCTTAAAGCTCTGGCAACCTGTGGTACTGGCTTATTTGGTCGCTGCAGCACTTGCCTTGGGATTATTAATTACCACGCTGGCCGGTATGTCAGCCCAGGCATTAGCGGCTGCTTCAACACTGGTGGGTAACCTCACGTTATTCACTATTGTCATGATGTTTTTAGTAGTCGGCGCACTGCGTGGTGTCAGGGTGTATGACGCCTTTATTGAAGGGGCAAAAGAAGGTGTCAGTTTTACCGTCACCCTGCTGCCGTATCTTATTGCCATGCTGGTAGCGGTTGGCGTACTGCGTGCCAGCGGCGTTCTGGACGCAGGGCTCAGTGGCATTCGCTGGTTAGTGGAAGGGATTGGTTGGGACACTCGCTTTGTAGATGCGCTGCCTACCGCCTTTGTAAAACCGCTTTCTGGTAGCGGTTCGCGGGCCATGATGATTGAGACAATGAACAACTTTGGCGTCGATAGCTTTCCTGGCCTGCTGGCCGCCACCCTGCAAGGCAGCACCGAGACGACTTTCTACGTACTAGCGGTCTATTTTGGCGCGGTCGGCGTTACCCGTATTCGCCATGGTCTGGGCTGCGCACTCATCGCTGACGCTGCGGGCATTATTACTGCCATCACCGTCTGCTATTGGTTCTTTGGCTAATGCCGCTTGGCAACTAGGTTAGCCACTAAGCGGGTTATTCGTAACAACATTCGCCACAACATTCTTAACAACGCTCTTTACAACACTTGTAACAACACTTGTAACAACACTTGTAACAACAATAGATCAGGTAATTTGTTTCATGCATGCTCAACACACGGCATTACATAACGAGCTTCACGCGCGGCCGCCCATCTATTTTGAAGGGCCTGCTTGTCTTCATCACTACGCTTTTACGCTTGAAGGCGATGACGTTACGACGTTGCTTAATCGCCTAGCAGAGCTGACAGAGGTCGCTGTCACGCCCGATCAGGTGCAGCAAATAGTCAGTTGCCAGGGTTGCTTAGTAAAGTGGGAGCGGCACACCGAGTTTTTTACGCTGACCATTAAGCACGACAACAACAGCAACCCTCGCATTTGGCCAACACCACCTACTTTTTTAGCCCCATTACTCGCGGATGTTGCCGATAAAATAATCAGCGCCAGCGTATTACGCGTGGAAACGGCTAATCGATGGGCAGGTAGCGTGGAGGCCTATGGATTAGATCAGCCAGCGGGTTCACAGGTAGGCGGCGGAGATGCCACGGTTTGGAGCGACTTCAACCTGGATGATCAGCAAAGAAACCGATTGCTAATGGTTAACGATAATCTGGATAGCTATCGACTAGGCAGGATGGCAAGACGCTTATTTGATATTGAGACTTACCGCATAATGGCAATGCTGGCGCTACCGGAAGCCAAAGCACTCAGCCGTGAGCTACAACACTATGAAACGGAGCTGTCTGCGCTCTCTCATCAACACGCCGAACAGCACACCTCGCCTGCCGAACCGTTGCTCAACGCCTTAACACTGCTCTCGGCAAAACTCGAACGCTGCGGTGTACAAACACGCCAACGCTTTAGCGCGACCGATGCCTATGCCAGCATCGTATTGGCACGCATCAATGAGCTGCGCGAGGAGCGTATTGGTAACTATCCCCGACTGGGCATGTTTATTTTGCGGCGATTTGAACCGGCCGTGCGCTATTGCGATGCCATGAATCGCCGCGTAGAAACGCTGGCCACAAGCGCCACACGCTTAAACGACTTGTTGCGTACCCGCACCCAGGTCGAAATCGAGAGGCAAAACTACAAAATTTTGCAGAGCTTAGATGCCCGCGCAAGCAGCCAGCTAAAAATCCAAAAGGCCGTTGAAGGCCTCTCGATCATCGTCATCAGCTACTACATTTTCAGCTTAATGAAACTAGGGCTGGAAAGCTTAAGAGCGCTAGGGGTCGATATCGAACCCAATATTGCCGCTTCCTTCATAGCGCCACTGAGTGCGCTGATTATCGCGATCCTAACCTGGCGAATTTGGAAGGTTAAAAAGCACTAGAGAGTAAGCTACTAGCTGCGCTCACCTCGTAGTGAGCCGCTAAGCGCCCTGCGCAGCGCAGAGCCGCTCATCCCACGACCTAGCAGCACTGTGAGCTTTGCAACGGCGGCTTCTAACGTGATGTCGCCTCCCGCAATCACACCGGCTTGGTTCAGCGCCGCGCCGGTAGCGTAGGCCCCCTGTACCACCTCCCCTTGGGCGCACTGAGTCACGTTAAGCAGTGCGACCCCTCGTTCATTTGCAGCCGTTAACGCTGTTAACAGCTCGCCTTCAAAACTAGGCGGGTTGCCCACGCCGTAGCTATGCAGAATCAAGCCTTTTAAGCGTTCATCGGCCAGCAGCACCTTGGCGCGGCGCAGCGACATACCAGGATAGAGTGGCAATATCGCAACCGCCTCATCATCCACCTCAATGGGGGCAAAGTCAGGCCGCCCACTCAGCAATGCAGAGGGCTGAGGGTAAGATATGGCAATGCCAAGCTCAGCAAGCCAGGGAAAATTGGGAGAGTCAAAGGCATCTAACCCTTGAGTGCGTACCTTGCGAGCACGATTACCGCGCAGCAGTCGATCATGAAAGGCCAGGCTTACTTCACAAGGTGTTGCAGGGTGAGCCACCAGTTGCAGTGCACTGACAAGATTATTCAGTGCATCGCTACGGGGTTCCCCCAAAGGAATTTGAGCGCCGGTGAAAATCACCGGCTTGTCTAGCGCGCCCAGCATAAACGACAGCGCAGCGGCGCTATACGCCATGGTGTCGGTTCCGTGTAGCACTACAAACCCATCGTATGTTTGCCAGTGGCTTGCTAACAGTGCCACTAAACGGTTCCAGGCATCGGGCATTAGCTCAGCGCTATCAATCAGCGGCTGCATTTCCAGTACATCAAACGCTGGCAACCTGTCGTCGGCAGCCAGCGCCATGCCTGCGCTTAAACGTTCGGCCAGCCCCGCGCTAGGCACATACCCATGTGGTGATGGCTGCATACCGATGGTACCGCCGGTGTAGAGCATGAGTACGCGGGACATAGTCTCTCCTTATCGAATAGCGTTAGTACATGTGCAGGCTTACTTAGCAGGCGCGCTTGCCAAGCGCTGCTTTAACGCTTCAGCCTCTTTAGGCTCTAGCTCCCACGCCTTCGGGTCCAGCTCAAGATCCGGATGCTGACTGGCATCGAAGATCGGCCGTTTGATACCTTGGCGACGCTGGTTATCGTAATCATTAAGGATGCGCAGGCCGCACTTGAACAACAGAATCAGCGCCACTAGGTTGACCACGGCCAATAGCCCCATGGTGACATCGGCAAAGCCGAACACAGTGCCAAGATCTGTGGTCGCGCCCCAGCACACCAGCAACACAATGGCGACCCGGAAAGCGTTAAACAGATTCTGGTTGTCGCGGCTAAAGAAGTTGAGGCTGTTCTCGCCCAGGTAGTAGTTGTACAAAATAGTACTGAACGCAAACAGCAGCAGCGCGAGACTAACAAAGGTGCGCCCCCATTCGCCTACATGGTCGGCCAGCGCCGCCTGGGTTAGAGCGATACCTTCAACCCCAGCGCCTGCCGCTGGGTCATATACACCGCTGAGTAGAATCAAAAATGCTGTGGCAGAGCAGATAATCACGGTATCGATAAACACCGAAAACGCCTGCACAATGCCTTGGTTAGCCGGGTGTGGCACGTAAGCAACCGCCGCCACATTAGGCGCACTGCCCAGACCCGCTTCGTTAGAAAACAGGCCACGCTTCAACCCCATCATAATGGCCGCACCAATACCGCCACCAATCAGCGGTTCAAGGCCGAAAGCACTTTTTACGATTAGCGTGATAACACCGGGAATTTCATTAATGTTCATGGCGATGACCAGCAGTGCAATGGCGATATAGCTGACCGCCATAAAAGGCACCAGAAACTCTGAGATGCGCGCAATACGTTTGATACCACCAAAAATAATCAGCCCGACCAGCATCGCCAGGGCAATGCCACTGTAAAGCACCGGCACACCGAAGGCGTCGCCAAATGAGGTCGCTACCGCATAAGACTGCAGCGCGGTAAAGGCAAAACCAAAGGTTAGCAGCAATAGCACCGAGTAAAACGCTGCCAGCCAGCGCCACTGCTTGCCTAGCCCTTTAACAATGTAATACGCTGGGCCACCGCGATAAGTGCCATCACCTTCCGCCTCTTTATAGGTTTGCGCCAACGTACATTCTAAAAAGCTAGTCGCCATTCCCATCAGGCCCACTAGCCACATCCAGAAAATAGCCCCAGGGCCACCTAGCGTGATCGCGACCACTACACCGGCAATATTACCGCCGCCGACGCGTCCCGCCACGGACAGGACAAGTGCCTGAAACGAACTTAAGTGGCCGTGTTTATTACGCTTAAAAGCCTGACCCGACCCCAAAATACGAAACATTTGGCCGAAATAACGAAACTGCACAAAGCGCGAAGCAACGGTAAAACCGATGCCAACGCCTACCAGCAGCACTAGCAGTATCTTTCCCCAGAGGAGCTCATTGAGCATATCAAGCATGTGATGTTCTCCGCGTTCTTGTATTAGCGTTATGTAGGAATTCGCGTCGTTTTTGGTCGCGCTTCTTAAAACCGCGCCGCGGAGAACGTTTTACCAAGCATGGGGAAGAATTAAATTTGGCGCAGCGGTGCAGTTGTGTGCACTGACTGCATCAACCACTGCACCAGAGTGCATCAGTAAGCTTATTAAATTTTCTCGGCAATACGGTGGGCTAATTTATGCATAAAGGGGCCGCAGATAAACGCGATAATCCCAGCGGCTGGCCAAGCAAGCAGCCAAGCGTGCATCCAGATGCCCACAAAATCAGCACGCGTTCCAATATTCACGTACGTCACCCAAGCGGACATAATCAGCGATAGCGTAAACGACATGAGAATAGCGAAGATAATTCTGTGTTTCATGGCAGTACCTAAGGGTGATGTTTGAGTGCAAACAGACTAACAAACACCTATAACGGTAATATATGCCAATATCTGAGAATCAATTTTACAGAATTGCAAAATGCAAAAACCCTCTCTTGATGACCTAAATATCTTTATCGTGGCCGCTAACCAACGCAGTCTCACGGCTACGGCGGCAACGTTAAAGATGACCATTGCCACTGTGTCGCGGCGCATAAGCGCACTAGAAGCCACACTCGGCGTAGAGTTGCTCTATCGTTCCACCAAGGGGTTAACGTTGACGCCTCAGGGTGAGTCCTACTTCCGCGAATGTGAGGAGTTAGTACTCGCGCTGGATCAGCGAATTTCAGACCTAGATCAAACACTGCATAGCCTGAGTGGGCCATTGAAGGTGATGGCGCCCGTCAATCTTGGCAGCGGGCCACTAGATGCGTTTTGGCGTCACTTTATTGATCGCTACCCGGAGATTGCGCTGACAATCGAACTCGATAACAACGTGGTGGATATGCGCGACCACCAAGCGGATATTGCGCTTCGCTCTGGACCACAAAAAGATTCGACGCTGATCCAAAAACATCTGGGCTATATAGAACCGATTTTGGTGGCTTCACCGTCGATGAAGCACTCTCTTCCGAGCACCATTAAAGAGCTACAGGCATGCCCCAGCGTGGCGGCAAAAATGTTTAGCGATTGGCAGTTGTTCCATCAAGACGGTAGCCAGCGCGCTTGTCACAAGAGCCATTTTCATATCAGTAACGATATGAATATTGTGCTGAACCTTACAATATCGGGAGCAGGCGTCTCATTGATGCCCGCCAGTATGGTGGCGAACAGCTTACAAGCGGGCGAGTTAATACGAGTGCTCCCTGAGTGGCGGGGACGCCACCGTGAGATCTTTTTGGTATGGCCCTACCGGCGCAGCCTTTCAGCGCGTGCAAAGGTGTTCCGCAGCGAGCTAATCGAATTTCTCAGCCATCAAAGCTGGTTCCATCCTACTGATTAGACCGCTTTGATAGTAAACCGGTGGCGCTTTACTGGCAGCGAAATACCCGCAAAACGCCCCTTTCTTATGCCACAACCTTATACCGCAACGTTTAAATCCCTGCTTTAGCCGCCCGCGCCGCGTGAAGCTTCTTATAGCTTTCAATCAAGCGCTGGTGGCGCTCCAGACCTTCTAACTGCATGTTAGTCGGCGTTAAGCCATGGAAACGTACTTCGCCACTCACCGATCCCACGACGGCCGCCATGGTCGCTTCACCAAACATGCGCTGGAAATTGGCTAGGTAATCGTCGAGTTCTAGCTCATCATCCAGGGTAATCTCTAACACCGCGTTGACCGCCTGATAGAACAGGCCGCGCTCAACGGTATTATCGTTGTACTGCAGGAACATCTGCACGCAGTCCAGTGCCTCTTCATAGCGTTGCAGCGCAAGGTAAACCAGCAGCTTCAGCTCTAGAATCGTTAGCTGCCCCCACACAGTGTTCTCATCGAACTCGATACCAATCAGCGTGATGATATCGGCGTGGTCATCCATCTGACTCTCTTCCAACCGCTCGACCAGTTCGGTGAGCTGAGCGTCATCCAAGCGGTGTAAGTTGAGAATATCTTCGCGGTAATCCAACGCTTTATTAGTGTTATCCCAGATTAAGTCTTCAATGGGATACACCTCTGAGTAACCCGGCACCAGAATGCGACAGACGGGTGCGCCCAGGTCTTCGTGGACCGCCATATACACTTCCGCGCCCAGCTCCTCAAAAATGTCAAACAGCGTCGCGGCCTCTTCCTCATTACTGCCAGAGAAATCCCATTCGCTGAATTCAAAATCAGGCTTGGCACTAAAGAAGCGCCAGGAAACGACGCCCACCGAATCGATAAAGTGCTCAACGAAGTTGTTGGGTTCAGATACGGTTTGCGAGTTAAACGTCGGCAGCGGCAGATCATTCAAGCCCTCAAAGCTACGGCCCTGGAGCAACTCGGTCAGACTACGTTCCAGCGCCACTTCAAAGCTCGGGTGCGCGCCAAACGAAGCAAATACGCCGCCGGTACGCGGGTTCATTAAGGTAACGCACATTACCGGGAACTGCCCGCCCATAGAGGCATCTTTAACCAACACCGGAAACCCTTGGGCTTCCAGGGCGTTAATACCTTCTACGATACTTGGATACTTGGCTAACACGTCCTGCGGTACATCCGGCAGAGCTAATTCTTGCTCGAGGATCTCACGCTTCACCGCCCGCTCGAAAATTTCCGACAGGCACTGCACCTGGGCTTCTACCAGGGTATTGCCCGCGCTCATGCCGTTACTCAGGAACAGGTTTTCGATCAGATTGGAGGGAAAGTAGACCGTTTCACCGTCGGACTGACGCACAAATGGCAGTGAGACAATCCCCCTATCTTCGCGACCAGAATTGGTATCGATCAGGTGTGAACCACACAGCTCGCCTTCAGGGTTGTAAATATCGCGACAATGGTCGTCGAGAATTTCGGCGGGAAGTTCATCGTTTGGCCCCGGCTGAAACCACTTCTCATTGGGGTAGTGAACAAAATCGCTGTTGGCAATCTCTTCACCAAAGTACTGATCGTTATAGAAGAAGTTACAGCTTAAGCGCTCAATAAATTCGCCCAGCGCCGAACATAGCGCGCTCTCTTTGGTAGCTCCTTTGCCGTTGGTAAAACACATTGGCGAAGCCGCATCGCGAATATGCAACGACCAAACGTGGGGCACGATATTGCGCCACGAGGCGATCTCGATCTTCATGCCCAGGTCAGCCAGCATCGCGCTCATATTGGCGATGGTTTGTTCTAACGGCAGATCTTTACCTGGAATATAAGTAGCACTGCCCTCCGGCGCTCCCATCAGCAGTGCCTGGGCGTCTTCGTCGATGTTCTCTACCGTTTCGATCTGGAAATCAGGGCCGGTTTGAACCACCTTCTTAACCGTGCAGCGATCGATGGAGCGCAGAATGCCTTGGCGATCTTTTTCAGAAATATCTTCCGGCAACTCGACCTGGATTTTGAAAATCTGCTTATAGCGGTCTTCTGGGTCGACGATATTGTTCTGTGACAGGCGAATATTTTCGGTAGGAATATCGCGGGCGTTGCAGTAAACCTTTACAAAGTAGGCCGCACACATGGCAGACGATGCCAGGAAGTAGTCAAACGGCCCCGGTGCCGAGCCGTCGCCTTTGTAGCGAATCGGCTGGTCGGAGATAACCGTAAAATCGTCGAACTTGGCCTCTAAGCGGAGGTTGTCGAGATAGTTAACTTTGATTTCCATGAGCGGGCATCCGGATAGATAAATGTGCTGAAGGTCTTGGGGCCATAGGCTGATGGCGGCCATTATCCAGTTTTTTACCCGCTTCGTCTTGGGCAGTCTGCCGAATCACTCACTCAACGTCGGTTAAGAACGCTAGCGCGTCAAACAACATATCAAGCCTCCCTTAGGTCGATAGCCGAACTACTGTGCTTGCATCATACGCTCTGCTTCAGCTTCGCTGACCCCGAGCATCAGTAAAATTTGACGTTGCGTGGCTAACAACACCTGCTTACGTTCCAGCTCCTCCGGCAAGCTTTTGGCAATCGCGACAGCCCCTACCAGAGAGGCCAATATAACCCTGGATTTATCAGCAATCACCTTGCGATCATTGGCAAGGGGGAGTTTTTTCAGCTTACTCAACGCTATCAGCCGTGTTTCAAGCATCTTTTTCATACTCATATATGACGCCTCAAACATAGTGCGAATTTCGGCTTTTTCACTACCTATTTCATTGAACAGTACCGCTTCAGGCCCCGGCCTATGCTTAGCTTCCAGCTCTTGGAGATTGCAGTAGTTAGCAACTAATTCGGTTAAGTGCTGCAACGAAAGCGGGCCTTTTACCAGCCTAGCCGCCCGACTGTTATCAAGGGTCAAGCGAATAGACTCATGGTACAGGGCCTCTTTCGACGCAAAATGCGCATAAAAGGCGCCATGCGTCATCTTGGCTAGTTTCATGATCTGGCCAATCGATACCTTTTGAAAGCCATTACGACTAAACAGCTCCGTCGCCGAAGCCAAAATGCGCTCTTTGGTTTTCGATTTATGGCTCTTGGGATAAGGCATAGTTACCTCGTCATACGTCAGCTAGGGTTTGTACGAAAAGTCGGCGAGCGAAGACTAGACAAGGCAAAAATCAACGAGAAAGCGGAATTTACGCGGTGTAAATGAGCATTTCGAGGTGATTTTTAACGCAGTATTGTCAAGCACAGGCAGTTTTCGAACAAAGCTTAAATATTATCTTGATCATATATTGGCCGTTGCTAGGGTGACCCTATCAATAACTCAGGAGTCACTATGCACTCAACTATCGTGATTACCGGCATGGGTATGGTCAGCCCACTGGGCAACAGCGTCAATACAACTTGGCAGCGTCTGATTAATGGACAGTCAGGCATCAGCACCATTGACCGCTTTGACACAAGCAGTATCCCGATCAAAATTGCCGGGGTGGTGCCGAGCATTGACCAAGACCCCAGCGGCGGTATTGACCTGAATGAGATAGCCGACCCCAAAGAGCAGCGCAAAATGGACTTGTTCAGCCTCTACGCATTGGCGGCAGCCAAAGAGGCGCTGTCACAGGCCAACTGGTTCCCCGTTGAGCAAGCCCAACAACGCCGAACGGCCACCATTATTGGCTCTGGCATTGGCGGCTTCCCGACCATTACACAAGCTCACAGAACCCTTGTTGAGCGCGGCTATCGTAAACTTTCCCCCTTCACGGTACCTGCCTTTCTGGCCAATTTGGCTGCTGGTAACCTATCCATTCGTTATGGTTTTCAAGGCCCTCTTGGTTGCCCGGTGACAGCTTGCGCGGCAGGCCTACAGGCGATTGGTGACGGTATGCGCATAATACGCAGCGGAGAAGCCGATGTTGCCCTCGTCGGCGGCGCCGAGGCGTGTATTGACCCGCTATCACTTGCCAGCTTTAACGCCCTAAAGGCCCTTTCCACAGAAACAGACAACCCTGAACACGCGTCCAGACCCTTTGATAAAGACCGTAACGGTTTTGTGATGGGAGAAGGCGCTGGCGTTATGGTGATCGAAACACTTGAGCATGCGGTCGCGCGGGGCGCAACGCCGTTAGCGATCATTAGCGGCTACGGCACCAGCGCGGACGCCTACCACCTGACGGCAGGCCCAAAGGATGGGGCCGGCGCAGCCGCTGCGATTCAAGCGGCGCTAGGCATGGCAAACCTTTCTACTGATGCTATTGATCATATCAATGCCCACGCCACCTCGACGCCCGTTGGCGACCGGGCTGAAGTTGCCTCATTGCGTAACGTATTCGGTGAGCGTTTGCCTGCCATCCCTATTTCGGCAACGAAAGCCGCCACCGGGCACCTATTAGGCGCAGCAGGGGGTATTGAGAGTATTTTTTCTGTATTGGCAGTCAATAACCAGCAGCTTCCGCCCACCATCAATCTTGAGCACTGCGATGATGATATGCAGGATTTAACCTTCGTCACGGCATCCCATCAAAATCACGCCACTAAGCATGTATTGTGCAACGGGTTCGGTTTCGGTGGCGTCAATGCAGCGCTGATTATCAGCACTGTCTAGACGGTTTTAAGAGCCACTGTTAATGCTGAGCGAAGCTGTATATTTTAGCTTTCGCTGGAGTGGGAGCGGCGCTGCGGGTGTCCATCACTTGACCTCGCAAGATGCTAATTAAAATCGCACCTGATTGACGCAACGGCGCTGTTAGGTAGCTATTGCACTATGCAGAGTGAAGCGTCACATTAGCCGCACCGACGCTTACTGAGAACGCTGAAACCGCTCCCATGCATGATATTTTGTGGCCAACCTACGCTTGCTGTGCAGCTACTACCCGTCTATTGCGGACGTTTGCCGCCGCTTATCCATTAACCGTGCTCAATTCAATCGCTACCTCAGCGGCCGCTACTACCCAAGCCATGCCGCGCTGCAGCGTATTTGCCACTTTTTTGGGGTAACGCCAGAAGATATTGCGCTGCCTCACCACGACTTCCGTGCGCTGGTGCAAACCGGCCAGCTCAATGCGGATACTTCACCGAACACCCTGCCCTGGCCTAATGCGTTGATTCAACGGGGTAGCGAAGGTATGGAGCGTTATCTAGGTCGCTACTTCGAGCTTTACCACTCAATGTCGCGCCCTGGGCATTTGATGCGCACATTGGTGTGCCTAGAAGCCAGAGAAGGAGGTGTGGTGTACCAGCGCACCGAGCGTATGCAAGTCGCCCTGGGAAGGCGGCCCTGTCACAACCGTTACGTAGGAACCGCAGTCAAACTTGCAGATCGGCTATTTCTGGTCGACCACGAGACTCTTAATGGCCATGAAATCACTCAAACTATCCTGTTTCCCAGCTTCCAAAGCCAAGTCGCACGCTTAACTGGATTGAAAATGGGGGTAGCTGATAACAGTGAGCGTATGCCCTGTTGTGTGCGAGTGGTTTATCAGCGCTTAGATGAACAGATAAGTTTGCGGTCTGCGTTGGCTCAGTGCGGCCTGCTGTCACCGGACGACCCGTCGCTAGATGAGTCACTGCTGGCAGCCGTGCGTAATGACGTGGCGAGTGGAGAGCACCATTTTCGTGCACGTCACTAACGGCTTGCTTCGCAAAGCGACGCTGATGGCACCAGCACATGGGCAAATAGAATCGACTCAAAGTGCTCCATGGGCGCAACTGACTTAAGCGTTTTGGCGCGCAATATAGCGCCTTCCCATCCCGACAATATAAAACTAGCAAGGGCTTCAGGAACCATCGCCTTATCAATATCATTTTGATTTTGCGCTTCTTCCAGGCAGACGGCTAAACGCTTTTCCCAGCGCTGAAACACCAAGTTAAGTGCATCCCGGAAGGTGTCGCTCTGCCCCGAAAGCTCCTGACCCAGGTTACCAATCAAGCAGCCAGTGGTGTGGTCACAGTCCAACATATGCTCACGCCCTGTAGCGAAGTAACGCCGTATGCGCTCTAACGGCGGTAACGCAACGTCATCAAACAGTATTGCTAGGCGTTCATCATACTGATTGGCAAAGCGCTCGATTACCGCCAGCCCAAAATCTTCTTTGCTGGAAAAGTAGTGGTAAAACGATCCTTTAGGCACACCACAGGTTTTTAAAACGGCATTAATACCCGTCGCATTGTAGCCCTGCTGGGCAATCAGCTCGGCACCGGTTTCAATTAACTTATCGCGAGTGGCGGTGTTTTTCATGACGTCACATTAACCAGTGAATTTAGTGCTTTGCAAAATAATAATGACAGGTATTGTAGGCCCGTCAGCGGTTAAACCGCAGGATGCAGCGATGCTTAACGGGTTGCACACTATTTGCACATTACTTACCTAATCATTGCTTGCGTATCGGTGATGCTAGCATCATACGCCATTTTCTCTGGAATTTTCGCCCTTAGCCAACGGATGCCGCGCGGTAATGACCTCCCCTCACTTTCACGCCCCCTCTCAACAAGGCCGTATCGCTTTCGGTGCATTGGCAGCGCTTTTGGTTTTCGTTGGCGGCTTAACCTTAGCTTGGTGGATTATCAGCCAGCCGCCTCGTGTTGAGCGCCGCCCGCCGCCACCTGCTGCGCCCCCACTAGTGGATATCATGACGGCTGAAGAGCGTCTGCAAGCGCCGATGCTTAACGGTTTTGGTCGAGTTGAAGCAGAAAAATCCACCATGTTAGCCAGCCGGGTAGCGGGGCAGCTAGAACGCTTTGGTGAAGGCGTTCTTCCAGGCCAGGTCGTCGAACAAGGAGCGCCGGTTGCTTATATCGATCAAGCCGATTTACGGCTGATTCTCGAAGATGCTGAAGCGCAGTTGGCCAACGCGCAGGCGCAGTTAGCGCTAGAACAAGCGGAGCAACAGCGCGCCCGCAGTGAGTATGAATCGTTTGGTCGCCAACTCAGCGCTGAACGCCGTGCATTGGTGCTCCGTGAACCACAGCTACGCCAAGCTCAAGCGCAATTAACACAAGCACGCGTGGTGCGAGACCAAGCGGCGCTTAATCTTGAGCGTGCCACGTTAGCTGCTCCTTGGCGAGCGATGGTGCAAGATCGCTTGGTTGGTGCAGGAACCTTGTTAAGCCAGGGGACTGAAGTTCTCAGCTTAGTCGGTGTCGAACAGTTTTGGGTTCGCGCCTCGTTGCCGGGGGATATTTTGGGTTGGCTAACGCCAGGCAGCCGCGTCACGCTTACCAGCCAAGGCTGGCCGGAAGGAGCAAGCAGAGAAGGTAAGTTAATTTCTATTCTGCCAAACCTGGAAGAGAACGGCTTACAGGCGCAGCTTTTGATTGCCGTGAACGACCCACTGTCGCTTGAGCAAAATGGTCCTGCGCTGCGCCTTGGCGATGTGCTACGTGTTGCCTTTCATAGCACAACCCTGGAGCCACTCATCGCGCTTCCCTCTGCGGCACTGCGTCCCGGCGAGCAGGTGTGGTGGGTAGATGATGAAGACCGCCTACGCAGCACCCATGTCACCCTAGCCTACCGCGGGCAGGAAACGGCGCTGGTACGCAGCGGTTTAGCCCCCGGACAACGGGTGGTTATTGCTGGCTTGGCGCAACCTCGTGAAGGCCAGCAAGTCCGCATTCGCCAGCGGGGAGACACCCCAGCCAGTGATGAGGAAAGCCCATGATTCGCCGAGGCCCACTCGCCTGGATGGTCGACCATGGCGTTGCCCCTAACCTGATGATGGTGCTGTTTATCGTCGGCGGTTTAATGGCATCCTTGGCCATCAAGAAAGAGGTTTTCCCGGAATTTGAAACGGAAATCATCCAAGTTAGCATCAGCTATCCCGGTGCTACACCGGAAGATGTTGAGCAAAGTTTATTGCTCCCGGTTGAAGCTGCCATTGCCGACGTAGAAGGCATCGATGAATTAACCGCCAGCGCTGGCGAAGGTAGCGGTGTGGTCAGCGCCACGCTGATCGATGGCGTTGACGTGATGCGAGCCTATCAGGATATCCAGCAAGCTGTGAATGCCATCACCACCTTGCCTAACGCTGCAGATCCACCACGTTTTACCCTCGCTGGCCGCTCTCGTAGCGTGGTGAGCCTACAAGTGTATGGCTCGGTTGGTTTAGCTGCACTCCATGACGCCGCGGAGGATATCCGCGCAGAACTACAGGCCACCAGCGGTATTTCCCGAGCAGAACTCTCCGGCAACCGGGAACGTGAAATCCAGGTGCTGTTGGATGAAGAAGCGATTGAGCGCTTTGGCTTAGACCATCAACAGCTTGCCAGCCGTATTGCCGAAGAAGCGCTCGACCTTGCCAGTGGCCAGCTCACTACCGCCGAAGGCGAGTGGTTGATTCGCTACCAGGGGCGCCGCAACAGTGCGGATGAGTTTGCCGCACTCCCCATTCTCACCACCGCCCAAGGTTCACCCGTTGTGTTGGGCGATATTGCTCGCGTAAGCGAAGGATTTGCTGAAACCGATCGCGAGGAGTTCTATAACGGCGAGCAGGGCTTATCGGTGGATATCTATCAGATTGGCGATCAAACGCCGACGAGTATCTCAAACGCCGTTTACGGAGAGCTGGAGCGGCTGCGCGACAACCTACCCAACGGGATACGCCTGGATGTTTCCAGAGACAGCTCAGAAATCTATGAAGACCGCCTGAACCTGCTGCTAAAAAACGCCTGGATGGGCTTGGCACTGGTGCTAATTCTGATGGCACTGTTTCTTGAGGCACGATTGGCCTTCTGGGTAACGCTAGGCATCCCGACGGCATTTTTGGGTGCAATGTTGTTTCTACCCTGGGTTGGCGTCTCACTCAATATGATGTCGATGTTCGCCTTTATTATTGCCCTTGGCATCGTCGTGGATGATGCCATTCTGGTCGGTGAGAATATTTACAGCTACCGAGAACAGGGCTACTCACTGCGCGATGCCGCGGTGAAAGGTGCTCAAGAAATCGCCACACCGCTTACCTTTGCGATTTTGTCTAATATTGTTGCGTTCCTGCCACTACTGTTTTTACCCGGCTTTTTAGGGCTTATTTTTGCTACCGTGCCAGTGGTCGTAACCACGGTCTTTATTATTTCTCTGGTGGAAGCTCTGTTTATACTGCCCGCCCACCTCGCCCACGCCAGCAAACCCCGCAAAACACCCGTATGGCAGCGCCCTATAGAAGCTGTTCGTCTACGTATGCAGAAGGGCTTGCATCACTTTACTTACCAGCAGTTTGAACCGTTTTTACAGCGCGCGCTTACTCAACGCCTGCTGACAGTATCCCTAGGCGTCGCCTTGCTATGTGTCACGCTTGCCTGGGCAATGAGCGGTAGGCTTGGCTTTTCACTCATGCCCAGGGTGGAATCGGACCAGGTTCAAGCCAGCGTTACCCTGCCGATTGGCAGCAACATTAGCGTTAGCCGCGAACTAAGCCAACAATTGCTCAATGCCGCCGAGCAACTTAGCGAGCGCGAGGCAACCCTCAGCTTCAGCAGTACCCGCAGCAGCCTGGATGGTGAGAGCCTGCAAGTGCGCCTAGATATCGCCAGAGAAAGTTTAGATGCCTGGCCTCCATCTCGAATTGCCCAGGAGTGGCGCGACTTAACGGGCGACTTAGTCGGCGCGCAATCAGTGCGCTTTGAGTCAGACTTCGGCGGCCCCGGTAGTGGTGCAGCGCTGAGCCTGCGTTTATCCCACCCAAACACCCAAGTGTTAGAGGCGGCCGCTGCGCAGTTGGCTGAACAACTGGCTGAATATGGGTTAACCGATATCGACAGCGGACTGGGAGACGGCAAACCGCAGCTTGAAATGCGCCTGTCTGCTGAAGGGCGCGCGTTAGGGCTAACAGGCAGCGACCTAGCCCAGGCGCTACGCGGCCCGCTACAGGGTGCCACTGCCATAGAGCAGTTTATTGGCCGTCGAGAAGTCAGCGTTGAAGTACGCCTGCCAGAACAAGATCGCGATAGCCTCAATGAGCTTTATCGGCTGCCGATCCAGACGCCCGACGGCCTAAGCGTCCCGTTGTCACGCGTTGCAGATATTACGTTAAGCCAAGCCTCTAGCAGTCTTCAACGTATCGACGGTCGGCGAATCATTACAGTGACCGCTGACTCGGAAGGAGATCAAGCGATTAACCAAGTGCTCGCCACGCTGCAGGAAGATGTTTTCCCCACGCTTAGCAATACCTGGGCAGGGCTTGAAGTGAGCATGGGCGGTCGGCAGCAAGATACTGCTGACAATTTAGCTACGTTGCGCAACGCCATGTGGTTAATGCTGGCCGCGCTATATGCATTGTTGGCTATTCCTTTCCGGAGTTACTTTCAGCCACTGCTGGTACTGGCCGCTATTCCGTTTGGTATTGTCGGGGCCGTCGCAGGCCATATGCTAATGGGGTTCGGACTATCGATTATCAGCCTACTTGGTATGCTGGCACTTTCAGGCGTGGTAATTAACGATGCCCTGGTACTGATTGATTATGCTAACCGCAAGCGACGCGAGGGCATGGATGCCCGTGAAGCGATCGTCGCCGCGGCGACTCGCCGCCTACGGCCAATTATGATGACCACACTCACCACGTTTTTAGGCTTGGCACCAATGATTCTAGAAACCTCTCGCCAAGCGCGCTTTATGATCCCCATGGCCATTTCGCTAGGGTTTGGCATGCTATTCGCCACGGTTATTTTGTTGCTGGTAGTCCCCTGCCTCTATTTGGGTTTAGAAAACCTGCGCGAACGGCTCAGTAAACCACCCCAACCAAGCCATGAGGGCGCCAGCTAATGAAATTGTTCGCCTCGCTACGCCAGTGGCGCCCTTCTCGGCTGGGTCTAAAGCTTTTTGTGGCGATTTTAAGCGTCAACGTAGCCATTGCAGCGAGCGTTTTTTTAGCAGTCACTTACAGCATTGATCGCGGCTTTTTAGAGTATCTGAATCAAGCCCAAGAGCGGCGCGCTAGGCTGCTGGCGGATGGGCTAATTACTCGCTGGGAAACCCAGCGCAGCTGGAAGTGGTTGGAGCAAGCGCCGGGACGCTGGCCCTATATTGTGCGCTTTGAGCTGGGCCAGGAGCACCGTGACCGCCCTTCCCCTTTGGGCGAAGCCCAGGACTTCGCATTACGCAACAGCGATGGCCACTTCGTCGTTCCACCTGCTGAGCGCGCGCGCGGCTCAAACGGTTGGCGGTGGCTCACCCTGTATAGCAACGTGGCCTCAAACGGAAGCAATCAAGCGATTGGGGAACTGGGGTTTCGCCCTCCACAAGACATGATGGAGCGCATGGAAAGTCGCTTTCTAGAGCGCCAGCAGCGCAATCTGGGGCTTATTGTTATTTCTCTTGGGTTGGCATCGCTGTTACTGGCAGGCGGGCTTTCCTGGTGGCTAGGCCGACGCACCCGAGCGTTGGCAGGCGCAACGCTGCGTTTAACCGAAGGTGATTATCACACTCGGTTACCAGAACGCGGCAAAGATGAGCTTTCCAGTTTGGCACGCGATTTCAACGTATTGGCGGCCACCCTAGAAGCTAGCCGTGACGCCAGAGCACGATGGGTATCAGACACAGCGCACGAGCTACGTACCCCCTTGGCAGTCCTGCGTGGTGAAATCGAAGCGATGCAGGATGGGATTCGTCCGCTAAACCAGGAAAATCTTAGCTCACTTGCTCAGGAAGTGGCTCAACTGGAACGGTTGGTCACTGACTTAAGGCTGCTTTCGCAAAGTGATGCAGGCGCATTAGATATTCAACTAGCGCCAATGAACCTTAGCGAAAGCTTGAAAGGCCGTTTATCCGATGCCGACCGCTGGCTAGAAGAGAGTGGCTTGACACTGTCCAGCCAGCTTACCCCCGATATCATGATACAAGGGGATGCCCAACGCTTACGCCAGCTCTGGAATAACCTGCTGGATAACAGCTGCGCCTACACACAACCACCAGGAGAGCTACGAGTTTCTTTAACCTGCCAGGCTAAACATGCGGTGATTATTTGGGAAGACAGTTCCCCGGGCGTGCCTGACAGCGAACTTTCACGTTTAACTGAACGCCTATACCGCGTGGAAGGCTCACGTAACCGCGCAAGTGGCGGCAGCGGGCTGGGGCTTTCCATTGCTAGCGCGTTAGTTAACGCCCATGGCGGCACACTGTCGCCTGGCACGTCTGAGCTAGGCGGCCTGAAATGGACGCTGCGCTTTCCGCTATTTATTGCCTGTTAATCAAAGCGAGCTGACTATGTCTGAGAATAGTTTCCCCCAAGACGCCTCACTGCTCATCGTTGAGGACGAACCTAAAATTGCCCGCCTAATGGCGGACTATCTGGAAAACAATAATTTTGCCCCGACCGTCATTGCCAACGGCAACGACGTTATGCCCTGGCTAACCCAGCACGACCCAGCATTAGTGCTGCTAGATGTCATGCTTCCTGGTAAAGATGGACTAACGCTGTGTCGAGAAATCCGTCAACACTGGCCTAACTTACCCATTATTATGGTGACCGCGAAAGTCGAGGAAGTTGATCGTTTACTGGGCTTGGAGCTAGGAGCAGATGACTATATTTGTAAACCCTTTAGCCCCCGCGAAGTGGTTGCCCGCGTAAAAGCCGTATTACGCCGTAGCCAAGCCGCAACGCAAGACGATGACGCCTCTATCCCCCTCCTACAAGCGCCGGTGACACTCGATGAAGAGGGCTGGCAAGCACTTGCCAATGGGCACGACCTTGGCCTCACTGCCGTAGAATTCCAACTATTGCGCGTCATGATGCAGTCCCCGGGCCGTATCTTCAGTCGCGAGCAGCTAATGGATCACATGTATAGGGACAACCGCATTGTCTCGGAGCGTACTGTGGACAGCCACATTAAGAAGCTACGCAAAAAAATCCATGAAGCACTGCCCGAGCTAGAGATTATTCGCTCCGTTTACGGGGTTGGATATAAATATCAGCCAGAGGGATAAACCCGTCTATTTGCTCTCTACTATCGGTGGCTGAACTTGGCGGTTTAAAAAGGCGATTCCCGCGTCAATAGCGCTACCACGCAGCAGAAAGCTGGCAAAATGCCCATAGCCACGCTGTAAGTAAAGCTCGCTTTCAGTGCCCTGGGCCTGGAGTGCTTGATAGAAGTCGGTTGCGTGATCAACGGGCACTAGCTGATCCCAACTGCCATGAAACAGAAAAAACGGTGGTGCCTGAGGGGTGATTTGCCGCGCAGGTGAAGCCAGCGCATAGGCCTCTGGTTTTTCGGCGCGGGTGCCGCCAATAAAGTCGATCACCAAGCGGCCATCATCAAACTTCAGCAGGTCACTGGGTAGACCGCCAACCAACACCGCTGCTAGCTTTGTATGCTCGCCACCATAAGGATCGCCAAGCGGGCCTTCATTGCCAGCCAAGGCAAGCAGGCTTATCAAATGTGCGCCAGAAGAAAAGCCAACGCCCACGATGCGGTCAGTATCCACTTGCCAACGCTCAGCGTTACTGTGAATCCAGCTCATCGCCTGTTGCAAATCATGTAGCTGTTCAGGGAATCGGTACTCGGGAGCAAAGCGGTGCTCAATATTCACTGTCACATATCCCTGCTCTGCTAACTGCTCCGCAATCGCCTCCATGTCGTCAGGTCCACGGTTGCGCCAGCCACCGCCATGCACAATGAGTGCAGCTGGTCGACGCTCTGCGTCTGATGCGTTCGGCAATAGTACCTGGGCGCTCAATGTTTGCGCCCAATCATCTGGTGTATAACGTTGGGCGGGTAGTCGAGTAAAGGTCTGCGGAGTGTTCAGCATCCCCTGCTCAATGGCAGGTAGGCCCTGGCTGGCTTGATGCGTTGCACCGCAGCCACTCATCAAGAGAGTCAGCGCGCTTACGCCCAGGTATCGACGCATAATACGTAAATCCAGCATGTAAAATTCCTCAATACGCCCCCTCAATACAGTTTTTAATCACAGGTCTTAAATCCAGTTCTTTTAAGTCCAGTTGTTAAATCCAGTGAGCCCCACCCAAGTGATTGTGACCGTGTAAGCTAAAATAAGGTCACGGTTGTTGCACACTTTGTGCAAGCGTTTTACACCAAGCCCTTAGATACTGACATCGATAAACTGCCACTTTTTAAAACGTTTCGAGGTCTGTTATGAACATGTCACTTCACCAATTATTTGCTCCTGCACTACTTGCCGTGGCCCTTATGCCTTTAGCCTTCAGCGCCAATGCCAGCCACCATAGCAATGCAGCTATTGACCGAGAAGCAATGCAAGAACGCATGGAAGAGTACCGCCAAGAAGCTTATCAACGCGCCGGTTTAAGTGAAGAGCAGCAAACTGCCTTAAACGAAGCACACACTGAACACCGAGATGCCATGCTGTCGCTACGCGAAGAGCACCAGTCCCAGGTGGCTGAGATCCTAACCGAAGAAGAGCAACAAGCGCTGCGCGATGCCATGCGCGAGATGCATGCTGAGAAACATGGCGAGCGTCGCCAGGGTGAAGGAGCTCATGGCAAGCGCGATCATGAGCGTCGTGGACACCACAGCGAACCTGCAGAGGAAAGTGCGGCAGAGTAAGCGTTTATTAAACGTCAAACCCTGTTCTAACGCCCGGCCTAGCCGGGCATTTTTGTTTCTATACTCCTGAAAAGCGCTTTATCCGCGGGTCTGAAAGCTTCCCGTCGACTTGAAGTGAGTACTTAAACCGCGTATTTTATTTGAACGTTCATTCAAAAATAACGCTATTTTTAATTCTTGTCTTAACAACAGGAGTCCGCCTCCATGGCGAAAGACAACCCAAACCTCCCCTCACGCGACCGCCTCAACCCCGTGGTTTTCCACGGGAGTGTGGCGGGCATTCTCATTTTCTTGGTTCTTACCATGCTGTTCACCGAACAGGCCGGCGCTTTCTTCGATGCTGGACTTGCCTGGGTGAGCAAAACATTCGGCTGGTACTACATGCTGGCGATTGTGGCTTATCTGGTATTTGTGGTGATTATTGGTATGTCGCGCTTTGGCAGCATTCGCCTTGGCCCAGATCACTCACGGCCTGAATTTTCGCTGCTATCGTGGTCAGCTATGCTGTTTGCCGCAGGTATCGGTATTGACCTGCTGTTTTTCAGCGTTGCTGAACCGGTCGCCCACTATCTGGCACCACCTGATCTAGCGCCTGAAAGCCAAGAGGCCATGCGTCAGGCCGTCGTTCAAACCTATCTGCACTGGGGGCTCTCCGGTTGGGGGCTGTACGTGTTGATGGGTATGGCGCTGGCCTACTTTAGTTACCGCCACCGTTTGCCACTGGCGATTCGTAGCGCTCTCTATCCAATTTTAGGCAAGCGTATTCACGGGCCAATCGGTAACGCCGTAGACATTACCGCGGTTGTTTCCACTGTATTCGGTATCGCCACTAGTCTGGGTATTGGGGTGATGCAGCTCAATTACGGTCTCACCTATATGTTTGGCGTGCCTGAAACCCTCACCGTGCAGGTGATTCTGATCGTTCTGGTCGTCGTGTTGGCAACCATTTCCGTGGTGACTGGCGTCGAGAAAGGCATTCGCCGTCTTTCTGAGTTCAACATGCTGCTCGCGCTAGGACTAATGCTATTTGTACTCTTTTCAGGCGACACCCTGGTCCTATTAGATAAAGTGGTCAATAACGCCGGTGACTACCTTTCTGGCTTTGTGGGTGCCAGCTTTGACACCTACGCGTTTGCCGATGAAGGCGCCCAGCAGTGGAAAATGTGGTGGACAATCTTCTTCTGGGGCTGGTGGATTGCCTGGACACCATTTGTCGGCCTATTCTTGGCACGTATTTCACGTGGCCGTACCATCCGCGAATTTGTCGCTGGAGCGTTGTTTATTCCGCTGGCCTTTATGATGGTATGGATGTCGGTGTTCGGTAACAGCGGCATTGAGTTGGTGGCCAATCAAGGTGTGGTCGAACTGGGTGAACAGGCACTTAACACGCCACAAACGACCCTTTATACACTGCTTGAGTACTACCCTTACGCAGGTCTTACTGCCGCCATCGTAACCGTGCTAGGCATTGTATTCTTTATTACCTCTGCCGACTCCGGTGCACTGGTACTGGCCAACTTTACGTCTATTTTGAGTGACGTTAACCACGATGCGCCGATCCGTCTGCGTATTTTCTGGTCGGCGGTGATTGGCTTGATCACCATTGCCCTGTTAATGGCTGGCGGCTTAAACGCTCTGCAAAGTGCGGTGGTAATTACTGCCCTGCCTTTTTCCTTGGTGATTTTTGCGGTCATGGTGGGAATGTATAAAGCCCTGAAGCTGGAGGGCAGCAAGGCCGACGCACGCCGCATGATTGCCGGTGGCGCGCCCGGCGGCGACTGGCGTGAGCGTTTGGATCGTGCGCTGGATACCTCTAACCGTGCAGGTGCCGCGGCAACCATTCAGCACTCTATTCGCCCAGCGATGACGCAATTTGCCCAAGAACTTGAAAGCCGCGGCCAAACCGCCAACGTTACCGGAGAGCATCTTGATGGCGAGTCGCTTCCCAATCTGACGCTGCAGGTTGACCTGGGCGATGCCACTAGCTTTGTCTATCAAGTCTGTCCGCACCGTATGCGTACACCCAGCTTTATACCTGCGGATGATGACTTCTATGTCCGCTTGGACGTGTACTTAGCTGAAGGCGGTCAAGATAAAGACCTGAACGGCTACACCCGTGGCCAGGTGATTGGCGATTTGGTAGCCGAGTATGAACGCCACCTTCACTTCCTCACTCTGGCTGGTGAGCAGATGGGCCACGTTCAGGCAATGCCTGGCACCATCGGTGAACCGCCGGAAGACTCGCAGATATAAGTAAACATCTGCTCTTAGCTTAAAAAAAATCCCAGCCAAGCGGCTGGGATTTTTTTGCGCGAACGACACGGCGACGAACGGCTTGTTGTGCAAATTCCATCGCAGGCGTAGCGTAATGGCTTGTTTTCGCTATTTTTAGGAGGCTCTCCCATGTCCCGCGCCAAACGTTCTTCGGGTTACGCTGTGCCGCTGCCCGGCAGCGCGCTGGTCAGCGCTTGGCGTCAAGGGTATACACTGGCCAGATTGAAGCGCGATGTGATGGCAGGGCTGACAATTGGTGTGGTAGCCGTCCCACTTTCTATGGCGTTAGCGATTGCTACCGGCGTGCCGCCTCAACATGGGCTTTACACAGCGATTGTCGCGGGCGCGGTGATTGCCTTAACCGGTGGTTCACGATTTAACATCTCCGGCCCCACCGCCGCCTTTGTGGTGATTCTGTTTCCCATCGTGGCCAACCATGGCCTGGGCGGACTGCTGATCGCCACACTGATGGCCGGTGCCATTCTAGTGGCGCTGGGGCTTTCTCGATTAGGCAGCCTAATTCAGTACGTGCCCTACCCGGTTATCCTCGGCTTTACGGCGGGCATCGGGGTCGTTATTGCGCTGTTACAACTACCTGACTTTCTTGGTTTGGCGGGCGTTGAACTAGGCGATAGTACCCTGCATAACCTTGTATTGATTGGCCAAGCGCTACCCAGTCTTTCCTTCGCAGAAATCAGCGTGGGAGTTGTTACCTTGGCGGCATTACTCATCTGGCCCCGCTTGAATACGCCCATTCCTGCCCCGCTGATAGGCTTGGCAGTGGGCACTCTGGCCGCCGCTTTATTGACGATGAGTGGCGTTGAAGTCGACACCATCGCCTCACGCTTTAGCTGGGAGTTCCAAGGTGAAAGCGGTAGCGGTATTCCTCCCTTTGCACCTAGCGTTGCGGCACCCTGGCACTTCCCTGGTGCTGACGGCACGCCGCTTGAGATTAACTTCACGCTAATTCAAGCGCTACTTGGCCCAGCGCTAGCCATCGCGTTACTGGCGGCAATTGAATCACTGCTCTGCGCCGTCGTGGCAGATGGCCTAACCCGCACTCGACATGATCCCAATGCTGAACTGATTGGTCAGGGACTGGGTAACTTAATCGCGCCTTTCTTTGGCGGCATTACCGCCACAGCTGCGCTTGCCCGCACGGCGACCAACATCAAAAGCGGCGCCTTCTCACCTATCGCCGCAGTAGTGCATTCGCTGGTGGTGCTACTCGCGGTAGTCGCGCTGGCAGGTGTTCTGGGACATGTACCTATGGCAGCTCTGGCTGCGCTACTATTTATCATCGCCTGGAATATGAGCGAGGCACGACACTTCGTGCATACGCTGAAAAGTGCCCCCGCTAGCGATGTGTGGGTGCTGGTGATCTGCTTTGGGCTAACGGTGCTGTTTGACATGGTGATTGCCGTAGCTGTCGGTATTGGCTTGGCCGCCGCGTTGTTTATTCGCCGCATGGCACAGTTGACCCATACTCAACGCTTGGACACACCCGATAAAGAGGCGCGCTTCCCGCCGGAAGTCGCCCTTTACAAAATTCACGGCCCACTATTTTTCGGTGCCGCAGAAAAGGCAATTGCCACGCTACGCATGATTGATCACAGCGTGCGAATTATCGTTCTGGATATGCGTGAAGTTCCCAGTCTGGATACCACGGCCATGGTGGCGTTAGATACGCTGCGTCGTGAGCTAAGCGAACAAGGGGTGGGAGTGATGTTCGTTGGGCTGCAGCCGCGCCTGGCACTCAAAATTAAACGCGCGGGCATTAAGCGTGAAGTGAGAAAGTTAGCGGTCGTGAGCAATCTTGCCCATGCCGAGCGTATGGCACAACGCTGGCTGGAAAAGCAAGATACAGTAGGTATTGAATAGACGGCAGAGAATAAAAGGGGGAGCTATCGTCTCCCCCACGCGGTCACTCAACTCGCCATATCCAGCACAATACGACCTTCGATCTTGCCGTCGATCATGCGCTGGAAGACATCGTTGATATTATCCAGCGTATCGGTCGCCACGGTCGCTTTGACTTTGCCTTCAGCAGCGAAATCCAACGCTTCCTGCAGGTCGCTGCGGGTTCCGACGATCGAACCGCGAATGGTAATACCGTTGAGTACTGTGCTGAAGATTGGCAGCGGGAAGTCACCCGGTGGCAAGCCATTGAGCACCAGTGTGCCACCACGGCGTAACATGTTTTGCGCTTGATCAAACGCCTTTGGCGATACCGCTGTGACCAGTGCCCCGTGGGCACCACCAATGGCTTTTTTCAGATACGCCGCTGGGTCGGTTTTCATCGCATTAACCGTCACCGTGGCACCAAGCCGTTCGGCTAAAGCTAGCTTTCCGTCGTCAACATCAACAGCAGCGACGTTCAGCCCCATCGCTTTCGCATACTGCACCGCCATGTGCCCCAGGCCGCCGACGCCTGAAATAACCACCCACTGACCTGGGCGAGTATCGGTCATTTTCAAGCCTTTATAAACCGTTACTCCGGCACACAGAACCGGGGCTATTTCGATAAAATCAACGGTGTCCGGCAGACGTCCCACATAGCCTGCATCCGCCAAGGTATAGTCAGCAAACCCACCGTTGACCGAGTAACCGGTATTTAGCTGGGATTCACACAGGGTTTCCCAGCCGCCTAAACAGTGTTCACAGTAGCCACAGGCTGAGTATAGCCAGGGCACGCCGATACGATCGCCCTCTTTGACATGGGTAACGCCATCACCCACCGCCACAATATGCCCAACACCTTCGTGCCCAGGAATAAACGGTGGCGAGGGTTTCACCGGCCAATCGCCGTGTGCTGCATGTAGATCGGTGTGGCAAACGCCAGAGGCCGCCACCTTCATCAGCACCTCTCCCCGCTTGGGACGAGGCACGTTTACTTCTTCTATCGCTAGTGGCTGACCGAACTCACGTACGACTGCCGCTCGCATTGTGTTATCCATGATGCAACTCCTGATGGTTGTCGATGTGGCAACTTGTGATTGCTCTTATCGTTACAGTAAGCGTCAGAGGAGTAGCAAAACGCCCGGCAATAGCCGGGCGATATCACTTCAGAATAGCCTATTAGAAGAAACCTAGCGGGTTAATATCGTAACTCACTAGCAGGTTCTTAGTTTGCTGATAGTGCTCAAGCGCCACTTTATGAGTTTCGCGACCTACGCCTGATTTCTTATAACCACCAAACGCAGCATGGGCAGGGTACTGGTGGTAGCAGTTGGTCCAAACGCGACCTGCTTGAATGCCACGTCCCATACGGAAGGCGACGTTGATATCACGGCTCCAGACACCGGCCCCCAGGCCGAACTCGGTATCGTTGGCAATGGCGAGCGCTTCTTCTTCATCTTTGAACGTGGTCACAGCGACCACAGGACCAAAGATCTCCTCCTGGAAGACGCGCATCTTGTTGTTGCCTTTGAGCAGTGTCGGCTGGATGTAGTAGCCACTATTGATGCTGTCATCCAGGCTCTCTTTATCGCCACCGGCAAGGAACTCGGCGCCTTCGTCGCGAGCAATGTCCATGTACGACATGATTTTATCAAACTGCTCTTGGGAGGCTTGTGCACCAACCTGCACGTCGGTATCTAGCGGGTTGCCACGCTTGATAGTTTTAGTTCTTTCAACCACCTTGGCCATAAACTCGTCGTACATGCTCTCTTGAATCAGTGCACGAGAAGGACAGGTACATACTTCGCCTTGGTTGAAGAATGCCAGCACTAAGCCTTCAACAGCTTTATCAATAAACGTCGGCTCGGCGTTCATGATGTCTGCAAAATAGATATTGGGCGATTTACCCCCCAGCTCCACTGTCGAAGGGATAATATTTTCTGCGGCGCATTTAAGAATGTGCGAACCAACCGGTGTTGAACCAGTAAAGGCAATTTTGGCAATCCGCTTGCTGGTGGCGAGAGCTTGACCAGCTTCGGCGCCAAATCCATTAACGACGTTAAGTACACCAGGGGGCAGCAGGTCGCCAATCACCTCCATAACTTTCAATATCGAGGCAGGCGTTTGCTCAGCTGGCTTCAGTACGACGCAGTTACCCGCGGCAAGAGCAGGGCCTAGTTTCCAAGCGGCCATTAGAATCGGGAAGTTCCAGGGAATAATTTGACCAACAACGCCTAGCGGCTCATGGAAGTGGTAAGCAACGGTGTTAGCATCGATATCCGCAGCCGTACCCTCCTGCGAACGCAAGCAGCCAGCAAAGTAACGGAAGTGGTCAACAGCAAGCGGAATATCCGCATTCAAGGTTTCACGAACGGCTTTTCCGTTATCCCACGTTTCTGCGACCGCTAACATTTCAAGGTTTTGCTCGAGGCGGTCGGCAATCTTAAGTAGGATATTACTGCGCTCTTGAACGGAGGTTTTGCCCCAGGCAGGCGCGGCTTTGTGGGCTGCATCCAGCGCTTTCTCAATATCTTCAGCGCCAGAGCGGGGAATCTCGCAGAATACTTGACCGTTAACAGGACTGATATTATCAAAGTACTGGCCGTTGACCGGGGGAACAAACTCACCGCCGATATAGTTGCCAAAACGTTTTTCAAAGGACACAACGGAACCAGCATCACCCGGGTTGGCGTAGATCATGGTAAAGCTCCTGAGTATTATGATTATAAAATAAGGTGCCTACCCAGTGTTGGCCACACGCGCCATTTACGATATAGCCCGATGGCAGGACGCACCCTCATCCCTTGGTAGGAGACGCCATGTACTCGTTGCTAGTGGCAGACGACCATCCGCTGTTTCGCGATGCACTTCACGCGGTAATTAGCGCTGGTTTAACAGATACTCAACTGTTGGAGTCGGACAGTTTGGCGGCGGCTATTCACACAATCGGCACCCACGATGAACTTGATTTACTGTTACTCGATTTAAGCCTGCCCGATGCCGATGGACTAGAAGGTCTGACAATACTTCGAGAAAGATTTCCCTGGCTGCCTGTCGCCATTGTCTCGGCACACCAGGAGCGCCAGTTGGTGTTAGACGCCATTACCCAAGGTGCCGTGGGCTACATTCCGAAATCAACTCCCCGAGAGCAGCTGTTAGCAGCACTCAACCAAATTCTTCAGGGGCAACTTTACCTGCCTGCAGATATTATGCGCCAGCCGCCCCCGCGCATGGAGTCATCGGCGTTGACACCTTCGTCAGAGGTCTCCCGTGAACGGCTAATACGCTTAACCGACAAGCAGTTAGATGTATTAGGTTGCATGGCGCAGGGGATGTCCAATAAACAAATCGCACGAGAGCTGTTTATCGCTGAAACTACCGTTAAAACGCATGTCTCGGCTATTTTACGCAAGCTCGGTGCAACAAGCAGAGTGCACGCCATCGTCATCGCAGGTGAAGAGGAGCTAGGCGCTTACCTTGCCAAACGAACTTCTTCCACCTAGCCGACGACTTCCCGTTAAGCAGAAGTCTCTAAGAGCGTTCCCAGTAGCATCTTTAAGCGAAGAGGCTTAAGCGGTTTTAATAAACAGTGCATACCTGCTTCCCGGGTGGCCCGCTTCAAAGTTGCCTCATGGTTGGCAGTGATGACTACGGTGGCTAACCCTGGATAGCGTCGACGCAGTCTTGCAGCCAGGTCGATCCCATTTTCGCGGTGATCCCCCAGATGGTAATCCACTAACAGTACAGCCGGGCACTCACCGTCACTCGCTGCTTCCAGCGCGCTCACCGTAGCGGCTGCCCTCACCCGACACCCCCAACTGCCCAACAACGCCTGCATTCCTTCTACAATCGCGGGATCATCATCGATCACCCAAATGACACAGCCTTGTAGCGGATCGTGCTGCCAACGATCAGATCCAGGCAAGGCTTTTGGCGCATACGCAGCAGGCGATGCCCCCGCGCTTGGGGCTGTATTAGGCTCTGACGCAGAGAAAGGGACCAGCACAGAAAACAGCGAGCCACGTCCAAGTTGTGAAGTAAGCGATACAGGATGCTCTAACATAGTACTGATGCGATCTACGATCGCTAGCCCCAACCCAAGCCCACGGCTGTGGCTACTTTGAGACAGGCTGGCGCGGCGAAATTCTAGAAAAATCGCCTGACGCTGTGGCTCTGGTATCCCTGGCCCAGTATCACCCACCATAATTTCAAGCCCATTGGCGCGTCGTCGACAGCCAAGCAGCAAGTGTCCATGTTCGGTGTAGCGCACGGCATTGCTGAGAAAGTTGCGCACAACACGTGCCAGTAGCGCCAGGTCAGATTCGACCACCACACTTGACGGCACATAGTGAAGCGTCAGCCCACGCACGGCGGCCACTTGCCGATACTCTTCTGCCAAGGCATCTAACAGCGTACTTACCGCAAACGGTGCTTTATCCGCGTGGAGCACACCGGCATCCAAACGGGAAATATCCACCAATGTACCTAAAAGCCCTTCAACATCCTTTAACGAACGCCCGATGTGCCCGACTAAAGCCTGGGAGGCTTCGGGTAGCGCATGGGTTTCTAAGGCGCTGGCGAATAAACGGGCGGCGTTTAACGGCTGAAGCAGGTCATGACTGACCGCCGCTAAAAATTTCGTTTTCGAAAGGTTGGCCGCCTCCGCTTCGGCATTCGCCGCCAGCAGTCGTGCATTTACTTGGCTAAGTTCATCTAGTGTGCGGTGAAGTGCATCGGTGCGTTCGCGCACTTGCTCGGCTAGCAGCACCGAACGCTCAAACGCGGCATAGGGAGCGCTATTAGGGCTTGCGCCGGACTCCACACGTTCCATAAGAGCTTGGCAAACCTTACGCAAACGACGGTTTTCTTCGCTTAGCGTGGCATTATCCGCCGTAGAATCACTCTCTGCCGCTAGTTGGAAGAGCGCCAAAAGCCACCCCCGTAAAGGTTTGGTTTACGTGCATGCCATGATGATGTTCGCCGTAGGTATTAAATCCCACCACTCGTGCCTGACGAAGCAGCGCTGACGCCTGATCCAGCTGTTGCAAAGACTCAAGCGCCATACGCCTTAAGAAACAATCACAGCCTATAATCGAAGGTGTTGCTCCCAGGCGTTGTTGCATGCGCTGTAGCATCCCTTCTAGATCTAAGAGTAACGGCGCAGGCCGCATCGCAGTGAGCACAATGCCCGCTTCTACTGCACAGTAAAACGTTAGGCTAGCATCTTCATTGACGCGTTGTATTGAACGAATATAGTGTTGTCCACCGATATAAACTGCCAGTGGGTGCTGGGCAAAAATGGAGGGTGATAGCGCATCAACAGGGCAGCCGACTAACGCTGCATAAACGTCAGCAGCAGGTAACCCATTAAGCTCTAGCACTCGGCGCTGCTCTCGGTCAGCCTCTGTTACCACTAACTTATGGGCTAGCGGTTCAAGGTGATGGGTAGAAAACACTTCAAATGGTAGCCGCGTGTTAAGCATTACCACGACGGCGGCGCGAGAATGAAAATGCCCATCGGCATACACATGCGTATGGGTAAGGTGGTTATCATCACCGGCCGAGCCGCCAAAACTGGGAATACGGCCAAGAGCAGCGTCTAAGGTTGCTAATACCTGTTCTTCACGGCTGGATAAACCATCTAGCAACGTGAGCGCAAAGCTATGCTCATTCACCGGTGCAACCGCCTGCTGTCGACAACGCTCCAGTAAGGTATCGACGAGCGCTTGCGCGCGGCTGAGGTCGAAGTTATCAAGGTCGTCTACCAGTGCAGTTTCAACCGCAAACACACGACGATCAAAACCGATCGCTACCACAGAGCCCCGATCATAGCCCTGCGGTGTAATCTCGCCCGCCGTCGTGCAGCCACTCATTGACACCTTATCAAACACACCGCTAAGGGCCGTTGCTAGTTCCTCTAACGGATACTCAGCACTGCAAAAAAACAGCACAAAACCTAGGTGCTCATGACCTAGTTGTTGAGCCAACTCATCGGCGGCTTGGAAGGGATTAAGTTGGTTGCTGGCTGCGGCCTGAATGCCGCTATTCTTCGGTGCTATCGTCACGGCGCCATTTCTCCAACGCTGCATGAGTTCGCGAAGCGGTTTGTCTCAATAGATTCATGGTGTCAGTAAAATCTTGCGGTGAGGACGTGCGGGTACTGGCGATTATCTCAAGCCGTTTAGCCTCAGCGGCCAAACGCTCGGCTCCAACACCGAGCGATTCGCCGCGCAGCTGATGTGCTAAGCGTGCCACTTGCTTGGCTTGCTCCGCTGTCAGCAATGCCGCGTTGCTTAGATAAGCCGCCAACTGCGCAGAGTAATCACTCACTTGCTGATGATAAAGCATGATGAGCTGATCAACACTTTCAGCTCCCAGTGACATCACCAGGGACTCTAGTGTTGCACGATTAAGAAGTGGCTGTAACTCTTGCTGCTCCTGTTCTAAAGGCAATGCCGACAAAGTATATGGGCGCGAAACAGCAAACAGCTGTAGCGATAGCACATGGCTAAGGGCAATTAAGGATAGCGGTTTGGTAATGTAATCGTTCATTCCCGCTTCTAAGCAGCGTTGACGAACATCTTCCACGCCGCCGGCCGTCATGGCCACAATCGGCACGTTAGCCAACCAACCGCCTTGAGAGCGAAGCTGTTTGGTCACGGTGATGCCATCGATATCCGGTAGCTGAATATCCATAAAGATAAGGTGCACCTGCTGAGCCTGCACCATATCCAGAGCATCTTGGCCATTTTCGGCACAAACGACATCGCACCCAAGGCGCGACAGTAGCCCAGTGGCAACCTTGCGATTGATGGCATTGTCTTCCACAAGTAGTAAGGATGTGCCGGCAAAATCCTGCGTTGGTTCGGGCGGCAATGAAGCGGTAACGGGGCTGGCTTCTACAAGCGGCAACTCGCACCAAAATGTGCTGCCCTGTCCAGGGGTGCTACGAACCCCTAACCGCCCTTGCATGGCTTCGCTTAAGCGTTTACAAATCGCCAAACCTAGCCCAGTACCACCAAACCGACGAGCAACTGACTCATCCGCTTGTTGAAATGGCTCAAACAGGGATGCCTGTTGCTCCTCATTTAAGCCACAACCGGTATCACAAACTTCAAATAACAGCCTATTTAGCGTGGAATAAATACGTATATTAACTTTACCATGGTCAGTAAACTTAATAGCGTTTGTGATGAGGTTAAGCAAAATCTGGCGCAATCGGCTGGCATCGATCATTACCCATGCCGGGACGAGAGGATCAACATATAACGTTAACTGCAGGCCTTTTTCCTTAGCACGAGGCTCAAAAAGCGATATAACGCTATCGACTAATGGTTTAAGGGCGGTGGGTGAAGTGTCAAGCGTTAGGTGCCCCGCTTCAATCTTTGAAAAATCAAGAATTTCATTGATCATCGCTAGCAACTGGTTAGCGCTGTCATGAATCGTACGAGCATAATCTTCTACTTGCGCAAGGCTAGATGGTTCACGCAGCAACTCACTCATACCAATGACGCCGTTGAGCGGCGTGCGAATTTCATGGCTAACCATCGCTAAAAAGTCAGATTTAGCATGGTTCGCGGCCTGTGCCTGCGTGGCAGTGATTTCTAGCTGGTGACTAAGCTGCTCTTGCTCACGGCGAGCGGAGGCACTTTCTCGCATTTCTCGCACGAGAAACACAATGACTAGCAAGACAGCGAGACTCATTCCCACTAATAGGGATATTAAAAGCTTATATAAAATATTTAATAATACGCGCTCTTCAGTAGCAGACTCCGCTAGATAGCCATTAATAGCGATAACAAATCGCTCTGTAAATCGAGTGAGCACCAACAGCTCTTCCTCTAGCTCAGCAACCGGTAACTGAGGTAAAGAGGCATAAGGTTCAAACATGGGATCTAGCGTATCTAGCTGCTGCTGAATTTGAGCTAATAACGCTTTTGCTACACTGATATTGTCTAACAGCTGGCTCACTTCGCCCTCTTGCAACAACGTCATGCGGCTGTAGAGTAACTCGAAGTGCAGGTTCAAAGTGTCCTGATCAGAAGGTGAAATCGGGCCACGGGTGACCGCAAGCAAGTGGTTGAATAGCTGAATCGCATCGCGATCAAGCTTATATACCACCCAGGCCGTATCTTCTCTCAAACTTTGGGTCAAATTATCCTGACGCCAAGCCGCTAAGGCTGCCACTACCAGAGCTGCCGCGAACAACAGGACAGTAATCATAGCAACCACTTTAAAGCGTCGCGGATAACGCAGCAGGCGGGGAGCTCGAGAAACAGGCCGACGACTAACGGACATTTATCTGCATAACTTGCCAGACAGCTCTAAAACGCATTTTTTCACTTAAAAGAGCCTCATCTTGGCTGAAAGGATAAAGCACCCACAAAGGGCCATACTCACGGATGGGAATGCTTTGCCCGTCCCGCTCTAATGCTAGGATCACATCATACTTATAAAAATCACTAATCGGTATTTCCGCTTCAAAGCCGTTTAAAGCGGAGACATAAACGCTATTTTCAGAGCTGTTTCTAGGGCTATTTCTAGAACTATTTCTAGAGCTGTTCCCAAGACGATTGTCAGCATCTGGTAGCCCAACATGCTCTAATAGTGTGCGCATCAGCGGTCCGCTATAAGTACTACTGCCCTCGGTCCACGGCGTGCCTGTTTCAAAGGAGTGCTGCGGTAACGCTTGCAACATAGCACGATCAAAGCGTGCGCCTTGGGTTGTATTGAAATGTGTTATATCACCGCTAACTGTGAGTATAACGGGCCCTTCAGGCATCTCTAGCGGAGCCTCTGTATGTACAAGCCCCATCGCAGGAATGCTAAGCGCCAGCATAATTCCTCCCAGTAAAAATGCTTTCACAACGCTTACCTCACGACACAATATTTTGAAAGTAGGCCCCTTTCTGTCAACTATCAAGACAGCCAGGACCCTAGATAAAAAAGAGATAGCGCAAAGGTTACGCTATCTCTTTTACATAGTCAGGTTAAGTATGTTTTTACTTAACAATACGTTTGAGGCTCAGCATTCTAAGGCTTTCTGAGCGTTAGGTCTCAAGCTTTTCGACTGGTTCAAAACGCACCAACTCTTCATAAGCATGCCATGTTGCGTGGCCTAAAACGGGCAAAATGAGTGCCAAGCCAATGTAAAAAGTAAGTACGCCAATTAAAACGCAGCCCGTTAAAATAGCAGCCCACAACAGCATAGGACGGAAGTTTTTGGCAACACAGCGTACGCTAGCTTCGATACCCTCCATAAAAGTAAGATCCTGATCCATGAGCGTTGGGATAGCCACTGAACTAATCGCAAAGGCACCAAAAGCGAGAATACCACCCGCCACTGAACCTACTGCAATCATGCCCAAGCCTTCTGAAGTGGTAAGGAGTGATGTGTAAAGAGTCGCTGGACTAGGCACCTCAAAGCCAAAGAATAACGCAAACAGCAGTGTTGCAAGGCGAATCCAAGCAAGGAAGAAAATCATCATCATCACGCCCATCATCGCCAACTGGCCTGCATGGGGACGCCAACTGCCGAAGGCATCACCAAGGTTCGGAACCCTTCCCCGTTCAAGAGCAAGGCTAATGCCGTAAGAGCCTACCGCTACCAGTGGTCCAACAAACATAAACCCGGCGATCATAGGTAATAACCAGTACCAGTAGCCCAGTGTTATTGCGCCTGCTGTAATGGCTATGCTTAATCCCACCCAAAACATGCCATAGGTTAAACTGATGGCAGTTGCACGGCGGAAGTCCTCAAACCCCGCGGCAAGCCATGCACGCGGCCGGTCCATCCCCACCTTGTTAATAGTGATTTTCACGTTAGGCATATCTGCTCGGCCGTGCGTTTTTGTTGTAGCTGCATTCATAGCCTGACTCCTTAGTTTTGCCCCGATGCAGCGGTGGCCTTTAAACCCCACTCAGGTTGAGGTCGAACTTACCCAACACCCTGAAAAAGTCGCCACATGCATGAGTTCGTTAACCATGGGTTAATGGCTTAACGTACCTTTAATGTAGCTGAGCAACGGCAAGGTGGAGCCGTCTCACGGCATTGCGTACAAAAAATCCTGCTTTCATGCTATTTAAGCCAATTTATTCGATGCGTTAGTCAGCGTTAATATAGCCTCACAAACAAAAACTCCAGGCCAAATGGCCTGGAGTTTTCTTACCAGTCAACGGGTATCGACGTCAGCGCACGATCATCACCGAAATCTTGGCATGGTGAACCACGTGTTCCGCATTGGGGCCCAGAACGTAGTCGACAAATTTACGCTTGGTGTGAGATGCCATGACAATCAGATCGGCATCTAGTTTTTTACTTACCTTAATAATGGCCTCCCATGGCGAGCCGTCGACAATCACACTTTGAGTCTTAATCTCCTCAGGCACATGTTCCTTAATAAACTTATGCTGCGCCTCTTTCAACGCAGCATGTGCTTTTTCAGAAAAGTTCTTCGGAAAGTAGGCTCCTACCATGGGCATCGTGAACTCAGGGAGCACTGTTACCACATGCAGTGAAGCCCCAAAAGTCTGACACAGCGTAATGGCCGTAGGCAGAGCCTTTGACCAAGAGGCTTCCTCATTCAGATCCACCGGCAATACGATTTTGCTGTACATGGCATCCTCCTTTATGCAGCAGTCGTGGTCGAGGTATTATTACGACGACGGCGCTGCATAACTACGATCAAACCGAACACCAGGAACGCCGGAACCCACATCAACTCCTTGATCCAACGATCCACGGGTGCCAGCACCTCGATGATTTCCTGGTCGAAATCCAAGCCAAGGTCGGCCGCGGTGCTGCCGAAGGCTACCATGTCGATGACCGCCCGCTCGTCTTCGATCAGTAGCTCAAGCCCTAGGTTCTCCAGGCGCTCTTCCCCTGTCTCCCCTTCAGGCACGGGCAGAACCATATAGGTAGTAAGCGGGTCCCCAAAGTCATCTTCACCACGGATCTGCAGTCGTAGCGTGCTCTCCTCATCCACATCACCCAATGTCTGGACGAACTGTGACGGCGGCACCGACTCATAAGGGTCATGGATCATATCCATCCAGAACCCCGGGCGGAACAGCGTAAAGGCGACCAGCAGCATTAGAATGGATTCGTACCAGCGGTTACGCACGATCATGAAGCCCTGCGAGCCAGCAGCAAAGATCAGCATCGCTATCGTCGATATGATGAAGATAACGATCCCCTGCAGGAAGCTCACGTCGATCAGCAGCAGGTCGGTGTTAAAGATGAACAGGAACGGTAACGCTGCGGTCCGCAAGCTATAATAGAAAGCCTGAAAACCGGTTCGTATCGGGTCTCCTCCCGAGACGGCCGCTGCCGCGAAAGAGGCAAGTCCCACCGGTGGCGTCACATCGGCCATAATGCCGAAATAGAACACGAACAGGTGAACGGCGATCAACGGCACCAACAGACCATTCTGCTCACCGAGTTGCACGATTACCGGGGCGAGCAGTGCCGACACCACGATGTAGTTAGCGGTAGTGGGCAGCCCCATGCCGAGGATCAAGCTGAGTACCGCAGTGAGCAGCAGGATCAGCATCAGGTTCCCCATAGAGAGGATTTCCACCACATCGGCCAGCACCAAGCCCACGCCGGTCTGGGAAACTGCACCGACGATAATGCCAGCTGTCGCGGTGGCGATGCCGATGCCGATCATGTTGCGGGCACCCGTCACTAAGCCACTCCACAGATCCAGGACACCCGCACGGATATCCTCGCCCATGTCACTCTGCCCGCGGAAGATTGCCGTAATGGGACGCTGAGTCAGAATGATGAAGACCATGAGCACCGTGGCCCAGAATGCCGACAGTCCCGGAGACAAGCGCTCCACCATCAGGCACCACACCAACACGATCACCGGCAGAATGAACTGCAGCCCAACCATCACCGTTGGCCGTGTCTGGGGCAGCTTGAAGATCGGTTCATTCGGATCATCAAGCTCGAGCTCCGGATAGCCTGAAGCCACCTTGAGCAGTGCGATGTAGATCACCACCAGGGCCACACTTATTACCCAAGGCGTGGCGGAGCCCAGAACGGGCTTTAACCACCCCAGGCCGTAGTAGACCACCAGCGCCGTTACCATCATCAATAATAAACCGCCCAAAAAGCCGATCACCTTGCGCACCAGAGGCTTAGGTGGATTGCTGGTCGGCAGGCCCTGCAGGTTAGCCTTCATGGCCTCAAGATGGACGATGTAAATCAAGGCGATGTAGGAAATTAGCGCAGGTAGGAATGCATGCTTGATGACCTCCACATAGGAGATGCCGACATACTCAACCATCAGGAAGGCCGCAGCGCCCATCACGGGTGGCATAATCTGCCCGTTGACAGAGGAGGCTACTTCGACAGCACCCGCCTTTTCGGAGGAAAAACCGACGCGTTTCATCATCGGTACGGTGAAGGTGCCCGTAGTTACCACGTTGGCAATTGAGGAGCCCGAGATCAGACCAGTCATGCCTGATGCCACTACCGCGGCCTTGGCCGGCCCACCCTTGTAGTGACCCAGCAACGAGAACGCCACTTTGATGAAATAATTGCCGGCACCCGCCTTATCGAGTAAGGCTCCGAACAGCACGAATAGGAATACGAAACTAGTAGAAACCCCAAGGGCAATACCGAATACCCCCTGGGTAGTCAGCCACTGGTGGTTGACCAGACCGAAGAGACTTACCCCTCGGTGTGAAAGAATGCCTGGCATGTAGGGCCCGGCAAGAGAATAAATAATGAAGATCGAGGCAATGATCATCAGTGGTGGCCCTAGCGCTCGACGCGTTGCTTCAAGCAGCAACAGAAGCCCCGCCACCCCAATGATCACATCTTGTAGAATCGGCGCCCCCGGTCGTTGTGACAACTGTTCATAAAACATGAACATATAGGCACCACAAAAGGCCGCCGCCACGGCTAGCACCCAATCCTGAATGGGTATGCGGTCGCGCGGTGAGCGCTTTAGTGCCGGATAGGCCATATAGGCTAAAAACAGCGCGAATGCCAAGTGTATGGAACGAGCCTCAGTGGCATTGAAGACACCAAAGCCGACCACGAAAGGCAGTGGGGAGGCGACCCACAGTTGAAACAGCGACCATGCCGCGGCGATGCTAACCAACAGTTTTCCCGGCGTGCCCGCAGGCTTGCGAGCCCCGGTATCACTCGAAGCCACCATATCCTCGAGGTCAACCGCGGATTCCGCGCTCCTGTTCTTGTCCTCAGTCATAAGCTAACCCTGCCTGGTATGTAGTGACGAAAGATTCCATTGGCATTACGCCATACAGCATCTCAAACAGAATACGCGGCCATTCGAAGTGGCCGCGCAATCCCTCATTGAGGCGAAATCACCTCAAGTTGGCCAAGTTACTCGATCCAGCCCTGCTCTCGGTAGTAACGAGCGGCACCTTCATGCAGCGGTGCGGATAGACCAGAGGTCACCATGTCTTGGGGATCGAGGTTCTCGAAGGCCGGGTGCAGACGCTTAAAGCGATCGAAGTTATCGAATACCGCTTTAACGGTCTGGTAGATGATTTCGTCGTCGGTCTCTGCGGTAGTCACGAAGGTCGCTGCGACACCGAAGGTTTCGACGTCTTCGTCGTTACCTTTGTACAATCCACCTGGGATGACCGACATGGAATAGTATGGGAACTCTTCAACAATGCCCTGAACTGTCTCATCGTTGAGAGGCACCAGGCGCGAATCGACGGTGGTAGTCGCTTCCTGGATGGCTCCATTGGGGTGCCCCACGACATAGGCCATCGCGTCGATGTTGTTGTCAGCAAGCGCGGCAGCCATTTCGGCAGCATCGAGTTGGGATGCTAACGAGAAAGAATCCTCAGTCCAGCCTTTGGCGCCCATCACCACTTCCATGGTGTTACGCTGCCCAGAGCCTGGGTTACCGATATTGACGCGCTTACCTTCCAAGTCATCAAGGGAATTAATGTTGGCATCAGCACGAGCCAGGATAGTCAGCGGCTCACCGTGAACGCGGAACACCGCGCGCAGGTCTTCATAAGCCTCACCTTCAAAGTTCCCAGTACCGTTATAAGCTTGGTACTGAACATCCGACTGAGCGACACCCATGTCCAATTCGCCGGACTTGATACCGTTGATGTTGGCCACGGAGCCACCAGTAGAAGGTGCATTACATTTGATGTCAGCGTCTTCCAGACGGTTCACCAATCGACAGATCGACTGACCGACTACGTAGTACACACCTGTTTGGCCACCGGTACCGATAGTGATGAAGCGTTCTTGCGCAACCGCCGGAGATGCAAACGTAGCGGCCGCAATCAGCGCGCCTGAGAAGGCGGCAGTGGAAAATACATGGCGTTTCATGGACACACCTCTTTATCTTGATGTTGTGAGCGTTATACGCTTTAACCCCACCTGCTGAACGATTCCCTCAGGTGTTTTTCTGCCAAAACGTTTTCAAGACAGTCTGTTATCAACGTCGACTAATACAGCCAACACTTACTACTTTAGCGAAAAAAAACATACTTGGCGAAATACGCAGTAAGTCATTACTGCTATAACGCCCATACACATCCTAGTGCTTGCAATTAAGTCCTACTGTTCAACAGATAAACTTAATGCTTAGAGACAATGTACTGTCGATGACATTGCCTACCACAAGCAGCTCAGACAACAAATCCAGATTACCGATGAATTACGTTTAGTTACCGTTAACAGCCATGCCGTATTCGCATAGCGTATAGCGGATTAAGCATCTTATGACGAATTACGCCAGTCATGAGATTGCTAGATGTTGTAACCAAGTACTGATGGCAACCACAGCGCAATACTTGGAAAAATAGCTACAAGCGCGAGTGCACACCCCATCGCCACAACAAACAGCAACGCCCACCCCAAAGTCTCTTCCAAACGGATTTTGGCAACCTCTGTGGTTACCATTAAGTTCACCGCAACCGGCGGGGTAAATTGACCAATAGCAATGTTCATCGCTAGCAGAATGCCGAACCAAACCGGATTCCATTCAAAGTGCTGCATGACGGGGATAAGCACTGGCATCATGATGAGGTAGATAGAAATAGCATCAAGCAGCATGCCTGCGACTAATACCGCTAGCATGACCAGCACTAGCAGCAAAACACCGTTGTCTGTTAAGCCAATAATCCACTCTGCCAAATGGCGGAAAGTCCCCAGCATTGTTCCGGCCCAAGCAAAAATACCCGCTAGAGCGATAATCAACATCACCACTCCAGAAATAATTGCGGCCTCTCCTAACAATTCCCAAAGGTCACGTAACGAAAGCTCTTTCGTCAAAAACAGTCCCACGATAGTGCCATAGGCAACTGCTACGACGGCAGCTTCTGTCGGGGTAAATAGGCCTGAGCGAAGTCCCCCTAAAATGAGCACTGGAGCAAATAAAGCAGGCAATGCTTGCCTGAACGTCGTACGCACGGTCAAGGTTTCAGCACCTGCTACCGGTGTTCCTTCCCAGCCGTAACGCTTAGCAACAATCATCGCAGGCACCAGCAGCGCAAGCCCTGCCAAAATGCCGGGAAACAGTCCTGCGGCAAATAACGCGCGCAGATCGACACCAGGCACCACAATCGAGTAAAGGATTAGCGCCACGGAAGGAGGGATTAGGATAGCGGTGGAGGCTGAAGCTGCAATAAGGGTTGCGGAAAATGGCTTGGGGTAGCCCGCTTTCGTCATGCTCGGCAGCATTACCATAGCCACTGCCGCCGCATCCGCTGGGCCCGAGCCACTCATGCCCCCCATAATCATACACACCAGCACCGCAACCAACGCCAGGCCGCCATGACGAGGCCCAATAAGAGCCTGAGCAAAGCGTACCAAGCGTAACGCCACACCTGAGCGCTCAAAAATCAGTCCCGTCAGTATGAATAGCGGTATCGCGATTAAAGGATATTTAGCAATACTGTTATAGGTATTGGTGCCCAGCGTCGCTAACATATCTGGCGAAAGCCCAGCCACAATACCCACCGAGCCAGCTAAGGCGAGCGAAAATGCCACCGGCACACCCGCTATCAAAAATCCAGCAAAGGCAAGAATCATCCAAATATCAGGCGTCATTATTCAGCCCTCCATTTAATCGATCTCGGGTTTGCTGAACAAGACGCCACACCATGGCAAAGGACAATATCGGCAGCCATACTAAGTACCACCACTGGGGCAACCCTAACCCCGGCGATAGCGATTCCCATTGGTACTCTTGCCAGGCTAGCTTTCCACCATACCAAGTGATCAAACCCAGAACGGTTACCCCGCACAGTGCTTGAAAGAGGATCAGTACACTGCGCCAGCGCCCAGGTAGCGCCCGCTCCAAAAAACCAATACGAATATGGCGGTTTCGCCTAAGCGCCACCGATGCCCCTGCAAAGGTAAGCACCACCAGTAAAAATACGGAAAATTCTTCGGTAAACGAGAATGAGCCGCCTGTCAGGTAACGTGTGACCACATTTCCCAAACTAATCAACGAAATAATAATAAGTGACAGCGCACCCAGCCAACGTTCAGGGCGTGCATCGGGAAAACCTTTCATGGCAGCCTCACAACAGAAAAAGCTACCGGCCCTATAGGCCGGTAGTTAAAACACCAAAGGATTCATTAACGTGCGTCGATAGCCGACCGAGCCGCGTTAACCACATCTTCACCAATGCGCGGTGCCCATTTTTCGTAAACGGACTGGGTGGCTTCAACAAAGGCTTGGTACTGTTCATCGGTTAACTCAGTAACCGTCACACCACGCTCTTGAATAGCCGCTAGGCGCTCGCTTTCTTCCTCGCGCGTCATGGCGATTTCCCACTCCCCTGCCTCAATTGCCGTTTCACGCAATAGCATTTGCTGCTCTTCATCAAGCGACTGCCATACCTGCTGGTTAACTGCAAAAACCAGCGGGTCATTCATGTAGTTCCAGAGCGTTAAGTGCTCCTGGCCCACCTGATCAATACGCGCAACATCAAATACTGAAAGCGGGTTCTCTTGCCCGTCAACCGCGCCGGTGGTTAACGCTGGCTGAGCATCTGTCCAACTCATTTGAGTCGGATCTGCATTAAGGGCAGAGAAGGTATCCTGGAACAGCGGTGAGCCAACCACGCGGATTTTCAGACCATCCAAATCCTCTGGCTGGCTAATCGGCCCGCGAGAATTGGAAACCTGGCGGAAGCCATTTTCGCCCCAGGCCAGCGGCATAACACCACGGGACTCAATTGCCGCAAAGACCAACTCACCGGCTTCGCCGCCAGTAACAGCATCCACAGCAGCCTCATCGGGAATAAAGAATGGTAAAGAGAATAAATTCAGTTCAGGAACCTGAGGCGACCAATTAATCGTCGAGCCCACTGCTGCATCGATTAGCCCCGAACGCATGGCCGAAAACTCACGAGTTTGATCACCCGAGACTAACTGGGAGTTTGGATAAACGCGCAGCGTTAGTTCTCCACCACTGCGCTCTTCCACCAATTCCGCCCATTTTTCTGCCGCTTGCCCCCATGGGAAAGCATCAGATAAAACAGTGGAAACAGAGAGTTCACGTGCTTGTGCAGAGATAGAAGCCGAGAGCAAAGCCGCACCAGCTAAACCTACCGTTAACCGAGCCATAGAGCGTGTCAGCGTCATTATTGTCGATCCTTTTTTATCAGTTGGTATCCAGCGATATCTATTATCTACCCACAGTGCGCCGCTATTGGCGACAACATAAGCGCTAAAGCAGGCAACGCTCTATTGTAGGCACTCATGAGTTTAAAGAAAGTCGATCATTAGCATTTCACCGTTAACTGTGGGTAGATGAGCACCGCGCCATTACGCTGCAGTAGCGCTTACTGATATGCTAAAGCCACTGTTAAATCGTTATCAACGGATATCAACGTGCCACTACGCGACCTGTTGTTAGGCCTATTTGTCATCGCCATTTGGGCGCTGAATATTATTGTTATAAAGGTGGGGGTGGCGGAGCTACCACCGCTACTAATGACGACTCTGCGCTTTGCGCTGGTCGCTGTCCTATTGGTGCCTTTCTATCCTGTCGCTCGCGCTCAGCTGCCTTTTTTGCTCTTACTCTCTTTCACGTTTGGCAGCCTGCATTTTGCGCTGCTGTTTATCGGTTTAGGCCAAGCAGAAGCAGGCACTGGTGCACTGCTAGTACAGATGGGTATGCCGTTTGCCACGCTACTGGCAGTGGTATTTCTCAAAGAAAAACTGGGAGCAAAGCGCATCGTGGGGCTGCTGCTCTCTTTCGCTGGCATCGTTGTGCTCGCTGGCGGGCCAACGATGCCCTCGCCACTGCCGCTGACGATTCTTTTGCTAAGCGCGTTTGGCTGGGCAGTTTCCCAACTGTTGATTAAGCGCGGCCCGCCTATCGCCCCCTTAGCATTGGCGGGCTGGGTAGCGCTGTTTGCGGTTCCTCAGGTCGCGTTAGGGTCTTGGCTATTTGAAACAGGCCAGTGGCAGGCTATTCAGCAAGCGAGCTGGCGCGGGTGGGGAGCGATGGCTTACACCGCGGTAATGTCATCAATTGTTGCTTACGGCATTTGGTATGCCTTACTACGCCGTCATCCTGTGAATCGCGTGGTACCAATGACCTTACTGGTACCGGTACTTGCTGTTGGCTTGGGCGTGCTGCTGATGGGCGACAGCCTAGGCATCCATAAGCTGGCAGGCGGGGGGCTTGTAGTAGCCGGTATTGCACTGATCGTGCTCAACATTGGTAAGCGTCGTCCAGCAAAGCCATTGTAGTACGCCGGTGTCGGCGTACTGTTTCTAAGTGCCTGTTATAAGTGCCTGTTATAAGTGCCTGTTATAAGTGCCTGTTATAAGTGCTTGTGATAAGTGCTTGTGATAAGTGCTTGTGATAAGTGCTATGCATCAGGGCGGCAAAACCCAGCCAAAGCAGGGACTGATACACAGTCGCCCACCTGGATACCACGCTCAGCGAAGTAGCCTGCGTTAACTTCCAGCGCGGCATGATAAGACGCACCTGCGGGGTACGCAGGGCACTCACGAGGGCTATCGGACGCGCAGGGTTGCATGGTGTTGATCGCCACAATCCGCCCTTCGCCGTTGATAAAAGCAATATCCAAGGGGATTAACGTGCGGTACATCCAGAAGGCGTTGCCAGCGGGCTGTTCGCTCTCGAACCGGAACAGCATGCCACGCGCTTCCGGTAGGTGCTCGCGCTCCATTAAGCCGCGCTGTCGCTGAGCGGCGGTCTCGGCCACCTCAACGTCTAATCGATGAGGGCCTTCCTGGCTGTGAACCGCTAATGGCAATGTCGAGGCTTGGCGAGACTCATCAGCCCAAGCGCTCAACAGCGGCAACGGTAAACTCGCCGCTAGTGAAACTCCCAAAGACGTCTTCAGTAGCTGACGGCGAGTAACAGTCATGGCAGATTCCTTTTATGATGAGAGGGCATGTTATTAGCGGACTGGTTATTTGAAGCTAGATTATTTGAGGATATATGGCGTGATGACATAGCGGCATGCTTTCCTGACATAATATGAATGCCTTCAGCAAGCAGCGACACATATACCGGCTCTCCCAGTGCTAGCTGGTTGCGCCTAGCAGCATGGGTGGCAATATCGAAACGTAGCATATCGCCATGCAAAACGCGCAGCGAGATTGAGGTGATACCACCAAGAACAACCATTTCATGCACAATAGCGGCCACCGGGTTTTCACGCTCGCCCTGTGAAGGCCGACCACGGCGATGCAACACAATATCGGAAGGCGGTAAGTACCACGTCACTCTCTCACCCAGCGGCAGACCAGAGAGGCCTGCGGCAACCTCTAAGTATCGATCCCCCCACTGCAGCCGTTTGTGACCATTAACGCTGGTCACCTCACCCTCGAAAATATTGTGACGATCTAAAAGCCTTGCCACCAGCGGCGAAGCGGGCCGCCTAAACAGTGCTTCCGGGCTCCCCTGTTGCAAGCTTACGCCGTTATGCAGCACGCAAATTTGATCTGCTAGCGCAGTGGCTTCTTCTAAATCGTGGGTAACCAAGATAATCGGAATAGATATTTGCTGACGCAACAGCGCCAGCTCTCGCTGCAGTCGGCGTCGGGTCACCTGATCAACGGCTGAGAAGGGTTCATCTAGCAACAATACCTGCGGCTCACGAGCTAAGGCGCGTGCCAGCGCTACCCGCTGGCGCTGGCCGCCAGAAAGCTCGTTAGGAAAGCGCTTTTCCAGCCCCTCCAATCGCACATTGGCAAGCCACTGTTGCGCACGACGCGGACGTTCAGAGTGAGGAAGCTGTCCCAGGGCAAGCTGGACATTCGCTAGCGCACTAAGATGAGGGAACAGTGCATAATCTTGAAATACGATGCCGATTTTTCGCTGCTGAGGGGTAAGTGAGTAGCCCCGTTCCGTTGCTAACCAAGTGCTGCCCAAACATGCCACCTGGCCGTGCTCTGGTTGATATAGGCCAGCGATAGTACGCAGTAAGGTAGTTTTGCCACTGCCGGACGGGCCTACCAGTGCTAGAAGTTCGCCCGCAGGACAGCTAAACGTCGCATCCAGCGGTATCGGACCACACTGCTTAGCCATTACGTCCAGCCCACTGCCCGTGTTCACTTTAGCCACGTCCCCACCTGCGCTTGCCTGCAAGCCCGTATACAAGTCCCAGGGTCGTTAGCGACACCAATAACAACAGCGCTGACATACGTGCGGCTCCCTGCTCATCGAACGCCTGGACCCGATCATAGATAGCAATCGCTAGCGTGCGGGTTTCCCCATCAATCGCACCACCGACCATTAAAATTACCCCAAACTCTCCCAACGTATGGGCGAATGTTAATGCGAGAGCGGAAAGAATGCCCGGCCATACCAGCGGTAGTTCAATGCGCAAAAATGTTTGCCAAGGGCTCAGCCCGCTGCACCAGGCAGCTTCACGCAGATTAGTTGGCACATTCTCAAACGCACGCTGAATAGGCTGAATTGCAAAAGGTAAATTAGCGATTAGTGAGGCGAGCAAGATACCGCTAAAAGTAAAGTTGAGCCCGCCTCCTGTTAACGAAGCCCAAACACTTCCCAGAGGAGCGTCACGGCCAAATTGTTGTAGCAAGTAAAAGCCAAGCACGGTGGGTGGCAACACTAACGGTAACGCCACTAGCGCTTCGCATAGCCCTTTGCCGCGAAAATGTGCGGTAGCTAATGCACGGCCTAGCCACACCCCAACGGGCAGCAAAAAAAGACAGGTCAAGCCTGCTAAGTGCAGCGATACCGAGAGCGCTGTCCAGTCCATTAATCTGTATTAAAACCGTACTGTTGGAAAATAGCCTGCGCGTCTGCTTGCTGAAGCCACGCATAGAAAGCCTGAGCCACCTCTCCTGCCTGAGGTGTAAGTACCATACGTTGACGCAACGGTGTGTGCCACGCTTCAGGAATCAATACAAACTCGCTTCGCTCGCTGAGGGTTGGAGCCAGCACTAATGAGTACGCGACTAACCCACCCCGGGCATCATCCGACAGGGCAAACTGCAGCGTTTGCGATACATTTTCGCCTTGAATGCGCAATGGCTCGGTAGCTTCCCACAGCCCAGCCTGTTGCAATACCTCTTGAGCAGCAACTCCGTAAGGCGCGTGTTCAGGGCTGGCAATCGCGATACGCTGACGCTGCCCCTCCTCAAGTGCGGCAATAGCCTCATAAACACCAGCAAGCGGCGTGTGTGCCTCAGGTGGTGGGTACTTTCCTTTAGGTTGCGCCCACGCTAGCCGACCACGAGCGTAAATAACGCCTTCGTTGTCGACGTGGCCTTGTTGATAAAGCGCTTGTACAAAAGATTCGTTCGCCGAGAGAAATAGCTCAAAGGGAGCCCCTTGAGCAATTTGGCGGCGAAAATTTCCGGAGGAACCAAAATTGAGGCGCAGGGCATGGCCCGTTTGCTGGGTAAAGCGTTGCGCAGCCTCTTCCAGTGCAAACTGCAGATTAGAAGCGGCTGCAATAATAGGTGCGCCTGCAAACACAGGCGCAGTAACAAACAGTAAACACGTTAATAGCAGGATTCGCATCAATCAGCGCTGCGCTTGCTCAATATGCTGTTCGGTAATTGCCATGATCTTCATGGTATTAGTGCCGCCATGAGCGTTCATATGATCACCTCGAGTCAGTATCACATGATCGCCAAGCTTAACAACACCCTGCTTGACCAACAGCGTCAGTGCTTCGTCATTCAACTCTGTGGCGCTCATTGCTGAGGTATCAAACGGCAGTGATACAACACCACGATAAAGCGCCATACGGCGTTGAGCAATGGGGGTGTGGGCAAGTCCTACGATAGGTAAGCCTGAACGAATACGCGAGGCAATTAGCGGCGTATAACCCGAAGAGGTCATACAGGCAATCGCAGTCACGCCTTTCATATGGTTAGCAGCATACATTGCCGAAAGTGCAATGGTTTCGTCTGGCCGTGAGAAACCTTCATGAATACGGTGCCCTGACTCTTGGGCAGTTTTCTCACGTTCGGCGCCTAAGCAGACTCGTGCCATCGCCTCAACGGTTTCCAGTGGGTAATCGCCTGCAGCCGTTTCGGCGGAAAGCATTACCGCATCACTGCCATCCAGCACTGCGTTGGCAACGTCAAATACCTCTGCGCGGGTAGGCAGCGGCGCAGAAATCATGCTTTCCATCATCTGCGTGGCGGTAATCACAGCGCGGTTAAGCGAACGCGCGCGCTTGATCATGCGCTTCTGCACGCCGACCAACTTGGCATCGCCAATCTCGACCCCTAAATCGCCACGCGCCACCATGACCGCTTCTGATGCTTCAATAATGCCATCAAGGGTTGCCTCATCCGCTACGGCTTCAGCACGTTCTACCTTGGCAACTAAGCCAATATCTTTACCTGCTTCACCGAGTAAACGGCGCGCCTCTAACATATCTTCCGCATGACGGGGGAACGAGATAGCAAGGTAGTCGACACCAATCTCAACAGCGGTTTTTAGGTCAATTTTATCTTTCTCGGTCAACGCGGGAGCAGAAAGCCCACCACCTTGCTTGTTAATACCCTTATGGTTGGAGAGCTTACCGCCCACCACCACCTCGGTGTGTACCTGTTGCCCCTCTACCCGGGTGACATCCAGCACCACCCGACCGTCATCTAGCAGCAGGCGATCACCGGCAGTCACATCTTGCGCCAAGGTTTTGTAGTCACAGCCCACTTGGTGTGCATCACCCGCATCGCCATCAAGTGCCATATCGAGAATAAACGGCTGGCCCTCTTGAAGAACCACCGCGCCCTCTTTGAAGCGCGCGATACGAATTTTAGGGCCTTGCAGATCCCCCAGTGCTGCGACACTACGGCCAAGTTGCGTAGCAATTTCGCGCACGCGCATTAAGCGTCGACGATGATCCTCTGCGGTGCCATGCGAGAAGTTTAAACGCACCACATCAACACCCGCCGCTAGCATGGCTTCCAAGACACCTTCCCGGTCGCTGGCGGGGCCCAAAGTGGCAACAATTTTAGTACGACGGATCGAAGAGAAGTGCAGTGCGTTCATAATTTTCCTAATTATTAATAGAATGAGAATAAAGACTTAATAAACGTTCATCAGCGAGGGGACGGCTACCTCAAGTGCGTCACCCTTTACAGGGCAACTACCACTACTGTGCCAACGCCTGCTGGATGAACATCTCGCAATGCTGCCGTGCAGGACGGCTTTGCAGCCCCGCCCAGTAATGTTCGAATTCAGGACGACGTGGTAGGGTTCCAAACTGCATTCCCCATCCAATGTGGGAACCGACATAAATATCGGCAGCGCTAAAAGCATCACCCGCGATGTAGCGGCGTCCGTTAACGGCCCCAGCCAGAGCCTCTATCACCGTCGCTAAGTCGCCAGAACCTAGCCGCATCCGCTGCTCTGGGTTAGGTTGGAAGCCCAAGCTGTTAAGCGAGGCAGCCGCTTCTAGCGGCCCAGCAGCGAAGAATAACCAGCGATAATAGTCGGCTCTGGCTGAAAGCGGCGGTGCCAAACCTGCCTCGGGGAAAGCATCGGCAAGATAAGCGCAGATAGCGGCAGCCTCCGTGACCACTCGCTCACCGTGGCGAATAGCCGGCACCTTACCCATCGGGTTGATGGCTAAATAGTCTGGCGCATGCATTGTGGCGCCGTACTCCAGGACCACCAAGCGATAAGGTACGCCAAGCTCTTCAAGCATCCAGTGCACAATGCCTCCCCGCGAGAGGGGGTGAGTATAGAAAACCAGCTCATCAGACCGTTCGGCGGCTGGCTCACAAAGTGCTGCGGGAGGTAATTGAACGCTAGGCGGGAGCACATAGCCTTGGCCTGGTTCACTAACAATCTCGACACCTACGGCTCTAAGCACAGCAATATCTTTGTAGAGAGCGCTTAGCGGTATACCTAGCGCTTCAGCCAGATCCGCACCGCTGATTGGATCATCGTAGTGACGCAGCATTTTAAGTAGTTTTGGCAAACGGTGGGCTTGTGACATGCTGGCCTCCTACGCGCAATCTGCGCTCTATTTTTCTCGTTCAGTCAAAAGCTAACCTGAGCAAGATGACAAGCGTATGCTGTTAGCGCAAGCTATTCGCCTAGAGTAACGGTAATATCAAGCGAATACTCATCGCAGTTATTGCCATCTCCCCCCCGATCTACCACTAAAAACTCGCCCTCACGCTCAAGCACCGACTGAATAGCATGCCAGGTCCCTGCCCGATAATTGACACCCTGACGGCCGTCGGTCACAAACGCGCGCACATCTGCAGTATTGATGGTGTCGCCTGGAGGGGCTACCACCACAATAAAGCGTTCTTGATGCAGCGGCATAAAGGCTTGGCTACCCTGAGGGTGGCGCTCCAAAAAGGTTAATTCCAACGGTAGCGTAATCGGCTGACTGACAAAAATATTAATCAGCGTATGGGCGTTGTCGCCTAATGTCTCAACGCTCGCTAGGTCATGATGACGCTGGGTACGACCAGCATTAATGGGAAACGATGCTGACGTGCGGGCATCAATCACATCGCCAAAAGGCGCAAACGCCTCGGCGGTTAGCGGTTCGGCTATCAATTTAATCATTACAAAATCCTAAAATAGGCGGCTCCACCGAATAACAACACAGCGAAGCAGCCAACGTCGGAATTCAACTACCAGAACTTACACACCAAAACTTAAACGCCTAAACTCAATGCTAGAGCTTGAGTGCGGCATGGCGGTTAACATCTTTGTACAGTAAGTAACGGAATGGCCCCGGGCCACCGGCGTAACACGCTTGAGGACAGAAGGCGCGTAACCACATAAAGTCACCTGCCTCTACCTCAATCCATTGCTGGTTTAGGTGATACACCGCCTTCCCTTCCAGCACATAAAGCCCATGCTCCATCACGTGAGTTTCATCAAAAGGAATCACGCCACCAGGCTGAAAAGTCACGATATTGACGTGCATGTCATGGCGCACATCGGCAGGATCGACAAAACGCGTGGTTGCCCAGCGCCCTTCGGTTCCCGGCATTTCGAGGGGAGCAATGTCTTGCTCATTAGTGACGAAAGCTTGGGGTACGTCTAACCCCTCCACAAACTGATACGCTTTACGCACCCAATGAAAACGTACGGGAGCAGAGGATTCATTGCGCACTTGCCAGTGGCTACCTGGGGGAAGAAACGCATAGCCACCGGGGCGCATGGTATGGCGCTCCCCCGCCAGAGTAAGCGTTAACTCACCTTCCACAATGAACAGTACGCCTTCAGCCTGGGGGTCTAGCTCCGGCTTTTCACTGCCGCCCTCAGGCTGCACTTCCATAATGTATTGCGAGAACGTTTCAGCAAAACCGGAAAGCGGACGCGCCAACACCCATAACCGAGTGCCTTCCCAGAAAGGTAAATTGCTGGTGACGATATCGCGCATCACGCCTTTGGGAATCAACGCAAACGCTTCTGTGAACACGGCACGATCAGCGGTTAGCTGTGTTTGTGGCGGATGCCCCCCCGTAGGGGCGTAGTATGGAGATTTATTCATTATTTTACCTTTTAGCGGGTTGGAGCGGGATGGTGTTCAGCCCAGTGGCGAGCAATATCCACACGGCGAGCTACCCAAACACGGTCGTGGCTTTCGATGTAATCCAAGAAGCGCTGTAGGGCGCGGAAACGTCCAGGGCGCCCTAATAAGCGACAGTGCATACCAATAGAGAGCATTTTGGGCGCCTCTTCCCCTTCTGCGTAAAGCACATCAAAGGCATCGCGCAGGTAGGTAAAGAAGTGATCCGCCGTGTTGAAACCTTGCGGGGCTGCAAAGCGCATATCATTAGTGTCTAAAGTATAAGGCACAATAAGGTGGTTATGCTCACTGCCTTGGCTATCGGTCACCTGCGTCCAGAAAGGCAAGTCGTCGCCGTAGTAGTCGCTATCGTAAAGGAAGCCGCCCTCATCCAAAATCAACCGTCGCGTATTCGGGCTATCGCGCCCTGTGTACCAGCCTTGTGGCTTCTCACCGTAAAGACGCTGAAAAATGTCCATGGCTTTCTGCAAGTGCTCTCGCTCAACATGCTCGGAGACTTCTTGGTAATGGATCCAGCGATAGCCGTGGCAGGCAATTTCATGTCCCAGCTCTTTAAACGCTTGAGCGACCTCAGGATTGCGTTCTAGAGCCATAGCGACACCAAATACCGTCAGTGGCAAATCACGCTTTTCAAACTCACGTAAAATCCGCCAGACGCCGGTTCTGGAGCCATACTCATAGATCGATTCCATACTTAGGTGGCGATCTGGATAGCTGGCCGCGCCAATGATTTCAGACAGAAACTGCTCTGATCCGGCGTCACCGTGAAGAACACAGTTCTCCCCGCCTTCTTCATAATTCAACACAAACTGAACAGCAATTTTCGCCTTGCCTGGCCAATTAGCATGAGGAGGGGTACGACCATATCCCACTAGGTCGCGAGGGTAAGCATTCGATGGTCGATCAGGTGAATAGGACATTCAACGGCTCCTTTATATGCTTGTAGATAGCTGGTTGCAGAGCATTTTATTGGAATTAAAGATCTACAATACAGAAAATAATTGTATACAAAATAGCGGCTTTATAGAACAACCGCAATCTAACAGCCGCTTAATTAGCTGAGATGGCTAGCATTTTAAAGTAGCAAAGTCGCTAACTTGTTGAAACCTGAACATTTGGTCAAACAACGCTTGTATTTAAACCGTATAAAAAGGGCTTGCGATCCGTGCAAAACCGCCCTATTTTCGTATACAAGATGCTCAATTTTGTCTACCAGCGAGCGATTCAACATGCATATACGCATAATCAATCCAAACACAACAGCCTCAATGACGGCTGCCATTCATCAAGCCGCCCAGCGGCAGGCAGCGGCATCGACAACGGTTACCGCCACCCAGCCCGATGCGGGGCCGGTGTCCATCGAGAGTCATTTTGACGAGGCCATTAGCGCAGTCGGTGTTGCCGAAGAAGTTCTTAAAGGAGAACGCGAAGGCGGCATCGATGCTTACGTGGTGGCCTGCTTTGGTGATCCTGGTTTACTCGCAGCCCGCGAATTAACCCGCGCCCCCGTTATCGGCATTGCGGAAGCCGCCTTTCATTTAGCCACGCTTGTCAGCACCCGCTTCTCGATTGTGACGACGTTAGGGCGTACCGGCATTATTGCAGAACACTTGCTTGAACAGTATGGATTCCGCCACCACTGTCGCCGCATACGCGCTGCAGAAATTCCGGTTCTCGATCTTGAGCATCACCCTGATGCCGCCTTCACCCGCATTGTCGAAGAGTGCTGTCGCGCCCGCGATGAAGACGGCATTGGCGCCATCGTTTTAGGGTGCGGTGGGATGGCGAACCTGACTGAAGAGATCAGCCGCGAAGTTGGCTTACCGGTGATAGAAGGCGTTAGTGCCGCGTTAAAGCTTGCGGAATCGTTGGTTAGCCTAGGTCTCCACACCAGCAAACATGGTGACTTGGACTACCCTCGCCCGAAAGCATTTACCGGCAAGTTCTCCGCGCTCTCCGATCTTCACCTCCCCTCACCAAGGTAAATATCACTTAAACAGAAATACGTAGCAGCCATGACTTTAAAGACTGGCCTTAAAACAGGTCTTAAAAACAGGTCTTAAAAACAGGTCTTAAATAACAGGCCTTAAAAGCAATAACTTCTAAAAATAACTGTATTCCCGTTAGCACGCCATGCCGCAAGCATCGCTTGGGCGCGTCATGCGCTCAAGCTGCCAATAACACCGACAATCTTGCGAGGACGGAAGCATGAGCAACTCTAACCCTGCTCTCACGTCACAAGAACCACCCGCTGCGAACACTGCAACCGCTGACAAAGCCATTGGCGCAGAAAGCCTAGCACCACAAAGTACGCGAATCATGGGACGAACGTCCTACTTTTTGGCCTGGTTTGGTGGATGCGTCTCAATTGGCACCTTTGCCATGGGTTCAAGCGTGGTGGGCACCTTAAACCTACTACAGGCAACACTCGCGATAGCGATTGGCTGCTTTGTGATCCATGCTGACCTGGGTTTTCGGGCTGCTGCAGACCAAGGTCAAGGTGGATTCCCGATTACCCCTCTCGGGAATGACGGTGCGGTGGCTCGGGAATGACGTGCGGTGCTCACTTTGGGAGGTGGCCACTTTGTTATATGGGGCTAGGGGATAATGCCGGTCAGCCTTAACTGACTGGCATTTGGCCTTTAGGTCTGGGCTTTTTCACTACTTAACCTGCTTAGCCACCAAAAATCTGCTGCAGGTCTGGCACATTCTCTTCTTCTTCAACCATCGAAAGTGATGCTTCAATCGCTTTGAGATGGCGACTCATAAACGCTTTCGCACGCTCACCATTGCCCGCTTCCAGATAGCCGATTAAATCATCGTGATCATGGGATTCGCAGCCTAAGTGGCCACGATGACCGTAAACCGCCAGAATCAACGACGAGCGTGAGCACAGGCGTTCAACAAACTCAGCAAGGGTTGCATTACCCGAAAGCTGGGCAAGGCGCACGTGAAAGTCAGCAGACAGGCGGATAGCAACGCTCTGTTGGCCGTTGCGCAACGCTTGACGCTCTTGGCGAGCCATTTCACGTAGTTCAGCGGCTTCTTTTTCTCCAACCCGCCTGGCCACATCAGGCATTAGCCCGCACTCAATCATCTGGCGTGCGTCGAACACATCCTTGGCCTCTTCGGCGGTAGGCCGTGTCACGCTGGCTCCCCGACGTGGTGTGAGCGTTACCAACTGTTCTAATGCTAAGCGCTGCAAGATTTTACGAATACCGGTACGGCTAATGCCAAAGACGTCTGACAAGGCGTCTTCGCGCAGCCGAGCACCCGGCTTTAGCCGCTGCTCTACAATGGCGTCGCTAACCGCGCGATAGATTGACTCGTGACGCTCCTCGCCTTCTTTTTCTGCGGGTCTTTGCTTTAACGCCGCCTGCGCATCACTCATAGGGTCTCCTGTCTGCGATTTTAATCACTCCTCCCACGCGGCAATACTATCGCGCTCTTCATCACTCATGTTGGTGATGTTGCCAAGTGGCATATAGCGACTCGCGACAACTTGCTTAATTTGCGCTTGATGACCCAGAATTTCATCCCAAGTATCAAACGCATAGCCAGCAGGCGGCGCTGAAAAACCGGCATGCTCAGGGTTGCGAGCATGGCATTGACTACAATGCTGATCAATTAACCCGGAAATTTGGGCTTGGCTGGGCGCGCCTGAGGCACTCGCATTACCAGCCCCTGGGCTTGGTGCGGCTACCCAAAACGCTAATAGAATAAGCCCTATCCCTACGGCAGGATAGGCTGGTTGCGTTTTTCCTGCGTGCATTAATACAAAGAACTGCCGAATAAGGGCACCAGCAAAAATAAACAGTACCATGACCACCCAGGAAAGCTCATGGGAGTAGATGAAAGAGTAGTGATTACTCACCATCAACAGTACTACCGGCAACGTAAAGTAGGTGTTATGCACCGAACGCTGCTTGCCCCGTTTACCATCCAATGGATTAGGCGCTTCGCCTGCCTTCATGGCTTTCACCATGCGGCGCTGGCCGGGAATAATCCAAAAGAACACGTTGGCGGACATGGCGGTGGCCATCACAGCCCCGGTTAATAGGAACGCAGCACGCCCTGTGAACATCTGGGTGCTTAAATAAGCGACCACTATCATCATCAGCGCAACGGCAACGCTGAGAAGACCGTCACGGTCCATGTTAGGACTTATGCGTTTACAGAGTTCGTTGTAAACCACCCAACCGCCGAGCAAGAAGGCCAACGCCAGTAGATTGGCCTGCCAGCCTGTCATACTCGCCGCCCACGCCCAGTTGCTGTTGGGGTTAACTAGATAGAAGCCCGGGTTTGCCATATAGAGAATTACGAACAAGGCAAAACCCGATAGCCACGTCGTATAGGCTTTCCAGAACGACCAATGGAGGTCATTCGGCAGCTTGGCAGGCGCAGTAGCATACTTTTGATTATGGTAGAAACCACCACCATGCACGGCCCACATCTCTCCAAAGACGCCTTTTTCACGATCTTCAGCGGCTTTGGGCGTTCTTAAGCCATTATCCAGCATGACAAAATAGATCGACTCACCGATCCAGGCAATGGCTGCTATGACGTGCAGCCAGCGTAACAACAAGTTAGCAAAATCAACAATATATGTTTGCATAAACACATCCTAGCAGGTTTACCTGGTAACTCAGCGAGCGAACGTCAGGCTAGGCAAAAATCGACGAAAAGATAGCCAAGCTCTAGCTACCGCGGTAGGTAGAGTAACTATAAGGGGATAGCAGTAACGGCACATGGTAGTGCTGGCTGGCATCCGCAACGCCAAAACGTAAAGGAATCACGTCCAAAAAGCGCGGCTCTTGAGAAGCTATACCCTGGGCGCGCAAGTAGTCACCCGCGTGGAAAACAAGCTCGTACTCGCCTACTGTAAGGGCATCACCCTCTAAGATAGGCGCGTCACAACGACCGTCGCTGTTAGTAATCACACTGCCCAGGTGTTCGCGCGTGGTGCCCGCGAGGCGAAACACGTCAATGGTAATACCCTGACCGGGCTGTCCTTTAGCGGTATCGAGTACGTGAGTCGTTAAGCGTCCCATAGCAACTCCTTAATAATCACCGTTGTTGTTGACTGTTGTTGATACTAGTTGTTGGTAACTGTTGTTGATAACAGCTGACCGACTTAACCTATTGGTCAAAGAGTACCGTTGATACCATTTATTGTATACAGTATTCCCATGATTAAACATACTGGAGAAATTTAGTGGCCACCTCAACATCACTTACCCTTTCGCCCGCTCCTAGCACATGCAGCTTAGAAACCTTTACCCAACATTACGGCGATGTATATGAGCACTCTCCCTGGGTGGCTGAAGCTGCCTGGAAAGAAGGGTTAAGCAATGCGCATGACGCACCTGACGCGCTAGCTGACCTAATGGGACTTATGCTGCAGCGGGCAACACCTGAACAGCAAATCGCTGTTATTCAGGCCCACCCTGACTTAGCAGGCAAAGCGGCGATGTCGGGTGAGCTGACCCAAGACTCTACACGCGAGCAAGCAGGCGCTGGGCTAGATCAATGTACGCCTGAAGAGTTTGCCCGCTTCGAACAACTTAATGCTGCTTACAAAAAAAAGTTTGGCTTCCCCTTCGTCATTGCTGTGAAAGGACTTGATCGCCACGCCATTTTGGCGGCGTTTGAAGCACGTTTACACAATGGTTTAGCTGAAGAGCGTGAAACAGCAATTAAGGAGATAATTCGTATCGCCCGCTTCAGGCTGAACGTACGGGCTGAACAGCCGTTGTAACGGGCATATCACCACGAAAACGCCAGCGCTACAGCCTAATGCCAGTCAGTTAAGGTTGACTGGCTTTTTTCTTTCTGAACGCAAAAAAACCGCCGATTGGCTTTGTTTAATAAGTGCTGACGATGACTCCACCCCAGCCCTCCGAGCCGCCCTCGTCATTCCAGCATGCCCCGCCACTTCGTCATTCCCGCAGGTCCTTAGCGGGAATCCATGTTGACCTGGGATTTCGGGCTGCTGCAGGTCAAGGTCAAGGTGGATTCCCGATAACCCCACTCGGGAATGACGGTGCGGTGACTCGGGAATGACACTTTCCGTTCTGTCATTCCCGCATGCCCTGCCACTTCGTCATTCCCGCAGGTCCTTAGCGGGAATCCATGTTGACCTGGGATTTCGGGCTACTGCAGGCCAAGATCAAGGTCAAGGTGGATTCCCGATAACCCCACTCGGGAATGACAGTGCGGTGACTCGGGAATGACGGTGCGGTGACTCGGGAATGACACTTTCCGTTCTGTCATTCCCGCATGCCCTGCCACTTCGTCATTCCCGCAGGCCCTTAGCGGGAATCCATGTTGACCTGGGATTTCGGGCCACTGCAGGCCAAGATCAAGGTCAAGGTGGATTCCCGATAACCCCACTCGGGAATGACGTGCGGTGACTCGGGAATGACACTTTCCGTTCTGTCATTCCCGCATGCCCTGCCACTTCGTCATTCCCGCAGGACCTTAGCGGGAATCCATGTTGACCTGGGATTTCGGGCTACTGCAGGCCAAGATCAAGGTCAAGGTGGATTCCCGACAACCCCACTCGGGAATGACGTGCGGTGACTCGGGAATGACACTTTCCGTTCTGTCATTCCCGCATGCCCTGCCACTTCGTCATTCCCGCAGGTCCTTAGCGGGAATCCATGTTGACCTGGGA